>Ga0180436_10004868_pt1 | contig 11977 bp, 8 predicted proteins | sample SS_ome_2_FD_132434 | JGI IMG/M metagenome (GOLD analysis project Ga0180436, IMG submission 132434) | Hypersaline lake sediment archaeal communities from the Salton Sea, California, USA - SS_3_S_2 metaG | ecosystem: Environmental > Aquatic > Non-marine Saline and Alkaline > Hypersaline > Sediment...
TGGGCCAGGGCGGTAAGATAGGTGACCTGCGTCTGCTCATGCCGCAGCAGGATGTTGATGGCGTCGAGAGCCGTGTACCCTGTGGCGCCGATGATTGCTACTCTGATCATTTGGTGGTTCCTGGTGTGCTGTATAGGTGTTCTACGCGGCGGGCCCCCAAGCCAGTGCGTCAGGCCCCGTCACGCGCCGAGCCCAGGTCGCAAGGGCCTGGTGCGTGGTGTCACGCCTCGGCAGTCTGTAACAAAAAAAAAGGCTCCTGACCTTTCGGCACCAGGAGCCTATCCTCATTTGTCAGGTAAACCCGGTTACCGTTTGGAGAACTGGAAGCTACGGCGGGCGCCACGTTGGCCGTACTTCTTACGTTCAACCTGTCGGCTGTCACGGGTAAGGAAGCCTCTTTCGCGGACGGTCGCAAAGGTGGTGGGGTCGGCTTGGATCAGCGCGCGGGCGATGCCGAGCACGCAGGCACCGGCCTGTCCGGTGAGTCCGCCGCCGGCGACGTTGATCCAGATGTCGAAGCGGGAGCCGCTATCGGTGGCTTCGAGGGGGGCCCGTACGTCGTTACGATCCCTGAGGTTAGGGAAGTAATTGTCGAGTTCGCGGCCGTTGACACTGATTTTGCCACTGCCGGGCCGCAATCGGACGCGTGCCACGGCGGCTTTGCGCCGGCCGGTGCCCCAGCAGTATTCTTTGGGGCCGAGGTCGGCAGCGGTGGGCTTGCCGGGTTTCACGGTCGGCTGGACGGTTTGGGTGACGGCCTGGGCCGTTTGGGCGTCGATAAGCGGAGATCCTTGTGCCTGCTCTTCTACCACGCGATATTCCCTGTTCAAAAGACTTAAGTTACGTCTAATCCAACGGTTGAGGCTGTTGTGCGGCGTGAGGATGCTCGCTGCCTCGGTATACTTTTAATTTGGTGAGCATTTGTCGGCCCAGTTTGCTCTTGGGCAACATGCGTCTGACGGCTTCTTCGATGACCTTTTCGGGTTTTTTCTCAAACATCTCTTCGAAAGAGACGACCTTACGGCCACCCATATGGTAGGTGTAGTAGTCGTATTCTTTCTGTTGCCGCTTGCGGCCGGTGAGTTTGATCTTCTCACAGTTGGTAACGATGACGAAGTCGCCGGTATCGACATGGGGGGTGTAGTCGGGGCGATGCTTGCCCATGAGGACCGTGGCAATTCTAGTGGCCATTCGGCCCAGGATTTGGTCTTCGGCATCGGCCAGGAACCACGATTGGGATACGTTGCCTTTTTTCGCCAGCGTTGTTTTCTGCTGTATCATTGCCATGAGGAAACCACCGTTTTCAAGTTTCACTTCGGGGCCCGTTGCACATTACGAGCATTGTCCCTGCCCGCATTTACAGCGGGAAACAGGGTATTATAGGGGTAGAGGGCTGGCTGTCAACGGTTTTTCGGGGGGAGTTTCGTATGTTTTGGCGGGAGAGGCTGGCAGGCACCCTGTCGGAGGCGGTGCTGCGCGGGCTGGGGAGAGGTGGGCCTCTGGACCCCTTAACAGGGGTGCTGACCGAAGTGCGTCGTGGTGATGTGGGTTTTTGGGCGAAAAATGGGGGTTCGGGCGTAAAGCTGTCGGCAGCCTTGCAGAAAAATATGGTAAGCTGGGTAAGTTATGCGGGTTGTAGCGTACGCGGTTTGGTCAGCGACGGTCAAAAAGGGGGAAGAAATTGCGTCAAACTGAACCATTTTGGGGTCAAAGTGAGGCGTTTTTTGGGCAAAATGAAGCGTTTTGGGGCGTTTTTGAAGGGTGATTTTCAGGAACGCGCACGGCCCATCTTGCCCAGATTGCCTATGTTGACAGGAAGTTTTTCGAAGGGCCGTGGGCGGCGTTTTCTTTTTTTCTGGTTGCCAACTCTACATTCGTAGAGTATTATTTACTATCATAGACACAAGGAGAATGTCATGGCGGCAAGAGCGGTTGAGTTGACGGACAGTGAGTGGGCGATACTGGAGGTGGTGTGGGGGCACGGGCGGTGTACGGCGCCGGATGTGCAGGAGGCGCTGGAAGAAGTGAAGGGGTGGGCGTACACGACGGTCAAGACGATGATGGATCGGATGGTGGGTAAGGGGCTGCTGGAGGTGGAGAAGGTGCGGAATCTGCACTTTTACCGGGCGGCCATCGGGGATAAGGAGGCGCGGCAGGGGGAGATTCGGCGGACGCTGCGGCGGGCGTTCAACGCGTCGTTCACGCCGATGATGCAGTTTCTGATTGAGAATAATCAGTTGAGCGAGGCGGAGTATGGGGAGTTGGAGAGGATGATGAAGAAGAGGCATCAGGCATAAGGGATAAGGGGAGGAGTCGCCTTGGGCGACTAGGATTTTTTGACAGGATTAACAGGATTCACAGGATTTATATAATAGATTTTAGGCCCGTGGGAGCGAGTGGTCACGAATCGGAAGGCCAATACACTTAGAACCAGGAAGAGGGTTAGGAAGAGATTGACAGGATTCGCGGGGGATTGACAGGATTTCAGGAATATAGCAACAGGGTGCGTCCTAAGGAAGTACAGGGTTGATTCAGGGAACTATTAACGAGCCAGGGAGGCGATATGATGAGTGATTGGGTTGAGGCGGTCAATGCGGTGGGTGGTTGGTTTGTGGGATTTGGGTGGGCGATGCTGGTGCAGTCGGCGTTGCTGATCGGGGTGGTGTGGGGGCTGGACCGGTTGTTGCGGCGGCGGGTGCGGGCGGTGGTGCGGTATGGGGTGTGGGTGTTGGTGCTGGTCAAGCTGGTGCTGCCGCCGGGGTTGGGGCTGCCTACGGGTGTGGGGTATTGGGTGGGAGGTGCGTGGTTGACGGGGGCGTATGTTGCGGATGCTGGGGGCGATGTGCGTGAGGCGGGGATCGTGGGGGAAAGGGAAGAGCGTGGGCAAGAGCGCGGGCAAGATGCCCGCGACACGAATCATGGACAAGATGGGCGCGACACAAAGCGGGGGCAGGATGCGTATGCCACGAATCGGGGGCAGGGTGGGGGTGAGGCGGGAAGCGCCATCGCCTATCGCGGACGCGCTCGCTCCGCTTCGTCGGGGTCGGGAGAGAGGCTGACAGGGGTCGTGGGGGCGACGGGCGTGGCAGGGAAAATCGCGGGTGAGACGGGCATGGCGGAGGAAGAGCGCGGGCAAGATGCCCGCGACACGAATCATGGGCAAGATGCCCATGCCACGGGTATCATAGACGGGACGCCCATGCCACGAGATGCCCGCGACACGGTGTTGCGGTGGCAGGGGGTGGTGTTTTTGGGTTGGTTGGCGGTGGCGGTGGTGTTGAGTTTGCTGTTGGGGCAGCGGGTGTGGTTTGTGCGGGGGCTGGTGCGGCAGGCGGAGAACGGGGGGCAGGCGTTGGAGGCGGCGCTGGGGCGGGCGGCGGCGAGGCTGGGGGTGAGGACGCGGGTGCGGGTGAAGGTGTCGGCGAACGCGGTGAGTCCGTCGGTGTGCGGGTTGTGGCGGCCTGTGGTGTTGTTGCCGGTGGGGATGGCGGAGCGGTTGGGGGGCGAGCAGTTGGAGGCGGTGCTGTTGCATGAGTTGGCGCATGTGCAGCGGGGGGATTTGTGGGTGAATACGCTGCAGACGCTGTTGCAGATTGTGTACTTTTATAATCCATTGGTGTGGGTGGCGAACGGGGCGATCCGGCGGGTGCGGGAGCAGGCGGTGGATGAGGCGGTGCTGGTGGCGCTGGGGGAGCGGGCGGAGGCGTATCCGTATACGCTGTTGGATGTGTCGCGGCTGGCGGGGGCGCGGCCTGCGTTGAGTTTGCGGTTGATCGGGGTGGTGGAGGGTAAGTCGGCGTTGAAGGGGCGGATCAAGCATATGGTGAGTCGGCCTATGCCGCGGTCGGCGCGGCTGGGGGTAGTGGGTGTGGTCGGGCTGTTGGTGCTGGGGGCGGTGCTGTTGCCGATGGCGGGGGGGAAGGAGAGCCTGTCCAAGGATGAATCTAAGATGAAGATTCAGGAGGACGCGGGCTCATTCATGGAGGACTGGAAGGTGCTGAGCAGGCAGTGGCACGGAACGTATCCCAGGCCTAATCAGCTCGGCGAACCCTACAACGTGTTTCTTTTGATAGACTTGGTATCTGGGGAGATTGCACTTGAAAGAGACGGTGTTCGAGGCACACCTTGTGCACTACCGAAGGGCTACGAATGGTCGCTGTATCATGTAACGCCTGCTGGCGAAACAGAACTCAAGAGACTGGTTCGGCTCAAGCTCAGGGGGCATAGGTACCAGACGAACATCTGCCAGGAATTGTTTTGGGCGGAGGGTGCCTTGCGCAATGGGACAGGGGGTATGTCACTGGGCATGTCGCCTGACGGTAATATGGGCGTCAGGAGGAGCATTGGCGAGAGTAGAAATGTCAGGTTTGGGGCCAGGAACGTCCCGGATCCCGTGGATGAGTCCTTGTTGGTGAGCGACGAGGAGTATGCGGCCGCGTTGGCTACGTCGCGTTTTTCGGCGACGTTGTCGAATGGTGTGAGGGTGGAGTTGTTGGGGGTGAAAGATGCGCGGGATTTGGGTAACAGGTGGTGGCGGCCTGACGGGCAATGGTTGGCAGAGTCGATACACGAGAAGGGTTTGGGTGCTTACGGTAATCCGGGCGGCGCGTTTGAAATTGAAGAAACGGTTGAAAGGGAAATTGCGTACCGCTTGACTGTGCCGCAAGGCGCCAGATTGGGGTTGAAGACGGAGGTGCTTGATACCCGCGGGTGGGGGAAAAGGACGTACGATCCTTACCGATCAAGCCTTATTGAAAACACGGACGGGACAAGCGACATCCGGTCGATGAACGTGATCCTGCCCAAGGGTATGAAAGATGCGGAGATTCGTATAGGCGTCGCGCTGTTAGAGGGGGGTGAGAAAAAGAACCGTGATTATGTATTTGCGACGTTTGAGGATGTGGCGTTGCGGGCTGGGGTGGCGACGGATGGGCAGGTAGAGGGTGAAGAAGGTTGGGGCGAGACGGTGGAGGGGGTGCAATGCCGCATTCGAGGTAATGGAACATGGCATGAAGGCGAGACACCGCGTCTATATCTTGACGTTCGTAACACGAGCAACGAGAGTCATTGTTTTCACCCTGCACAAATCAGGGTTATGTGCTTACCACGGAACGTGGAGTCTAAGGAAACACTTGGTCCCAATGAAACAGAATGGAATTGGCGCACAATAGAAAATATGAGCCTTTGGAAGCAACAGCTACTCTCAAGACATGAATTTGTTAAGGGAATCTCCATAGTCCTGGACAAGCATTGGGTACATCATCAGGTTCCAGCATACACAGTGGGCGGGATGCCGCCACTCATACCCTTACAACTCGGCCAGGGCGTTTATACTATGCGTTGCTGCCTAAGGGTTGACCCACTCGGCGCGAATGAAGAACCTCTTCAGCATGGCGATTTCTATGTCTTTTCAAAACCATTTGGTCTGAAGATTCTGCCAGTAGAGAAGGCTGCTGGGGAGGTTGAGGGGCAAGAAGGTTGGGGTGAGGCGGTGGAGGGACTTAGATGCAGGTGGAGGCAAGCAAGTGAGCCAACGAGAGTGGGCAGCGATGTAGTATTGGCGGTAGAAGTCGAGAATTGCTCATCCGAAATTGTGTTCTGGGAGTGTTCATCTGAGATTACACTTGGTGTAGCTGAATCCGTAAGTAGCGGCGCAATGATGCCGAGATTTCATGTGGAGAGGGGTGAAGGAACAAGATTATGTACAGCTGATGAGGCGCTCAAAGCGTTTAGTGCAGGAATGCCGGGGGTTAAAGGAGAAGACCCGGTTTAAGGCTATTATAGATTTGAGCCGGGTGGCAGGTTGGTATTGATATGTGACGAGCCGTGGACATTGAAGAAGACAGGTGCACGCAGAAGAGAGTGTATGGTGGCACGCTATGATAGGATGGGAGTCGTAGCCGATGGATGGGTGAGATGGATGAAATGTGCACCACTTGTGCTAGAGGTTGAAGAAGGAACCGATGGGCAGGTTGCGGGGGAAGTGGGTTGGGGCGAGGCGGTGGAGGGGGTGCGCGTGGGGTTGCGGGCGAAGAAGGCGATCTGGCAGGGAAGTGAGTATCCGGTTTTCACGATTGATTTGGAGAGTGAAGAGGAACGGACTCTTCCTCACTACGGGCCGCCGATCCATGCTTTTGAGGTCATGGTGGATGGAAAGTGGTACGAGAGGACGTCTGACTTTTTTGAGGGGCTGAAGAGTGTCGGTGATTCGTCGGGCAAAGAGCGGGAACTTCATTTTAGTCTGGCGGCAAAACACTGGCGGCGCAAGGACGACGGCGCTCGGATGAGTCTGCGAGGTGGAAGGCACGTTCTGCGGGTAGCTTATCTTTTCTCGTCGGCAGAAGGCGGAAATGCTGAGCTTGTTCGGGCCATAAGTAATCCGGTGGAGATAGAGATACTGCCGACATTCGAAATTGAGCTTTTGTCGAGAGTCGAACTGGATCGTGCTGAGAGAACGTGGAAGGCGGAGGTTCGAAGGAGGGCAGCGGAGGAGGTGCGGGTGGAGCTTCGGGGTGCGGTGCAAGTCTGGGGGCGTTCGGACTGGGCTGATTCGGTGGTGCGTCTGACGGTGGACGCGCGCAACGATGGGGCGTATCGGCTTCATCTGCCGCGTAACGGGCAGAGTTGGCAGGTCGAGGTTGACGGGGTGTGGTACGAGCGTGTTGAGAATCCGGGAGGGGTGTTGCTCGACTTTGCGAGCGGCGATAGACACGAAGGGTTGACGGTGGAAGTGGCGGGCGGGTGGCGTCGGATTCCGGAAGGTAAGGAGTTGGAATACGCGCGGCGATGGTACGGATCCGGGTTTGCTGTCATGGGAGAGCAGTACGGCGAGGCGCTGCAGCTGGGGCCGGGTGAACATCGCGTGCGTGTGGCCATAACCTGTCCGCCCTCGCGGGCCGGGCAGGACATCGTGGCTATCCGGAGTGTGAGCAATTTGGTGGAGATTGAGATTGTGGAGTGGAAGGAAGGAGATGGAGAAGAAGTAGGCCCTATTAGTGCTCCGGATAGGTGGACACGGGTTTTGCCAGATGGAGGTGTAGTCCAGCTTGTTGGCCTATTTCGGCCGAAAGACGATCCCATTGTTTTCTGGGACCCGAACGGCACTATTATCGAGGGGCCAAAGCTGGCGAGACACGACTTTGCCAATGCGAGTAGACATGAACTGGCCTATGTTCTGCGGCGGCCTGAAACAAGATATGAGAATGGACACGAAAACCCGGCGCCTGATGGCCATTTTTACGATGTGCACGGGTGGAAGACGTTTCGATTGGAATCGGACGAAGCGCTTATCATTAAGCGTGGCAGTGGTTATGGGGAGTGGGGCGACATGGGGCAGATTACGGAGGGGGAGGATTCAGGCGGTTATAAGCTGACGGAAGTCGAGGAAGTTGACAACCGAAGGTTGAAACAGATTCGTGCGAAGATGTTTTGGAACTTTGACCCTGAGTTCGGAATACGTTTGGTGGCAGTGGACAGAAGAGGGAAAGAGTATCCGATGGAGGCAGGTGGCCGCATTCTTGGAGACTTTTACAAGGGCCAGCAAATGTTGTATTATCAAGGGGCCGTGGGGTTGACCAAGAAGGAGTTGAGTCATTTCAAGCTGCAGCGGCGTCCTTTGGCGTGGGCTACTTTCGAAGGTTTTGCCAGGGAGCCCAGAGTGGCAGCGGGTATGCCGGCGGAGGTGTTGGCTGTCATAGCTTCACTGAAGGCGGAGCTGGAAGAGTTGCTTTCGGGTTATCCTGAGTTGGGGAATGCGGGAGATATTCGCATTCGGGGACCGGTGGAGGTGGCAGGATTGCATGAACTGGCGTATCTTCATGACTGCAAGTATTGGGGTAAACGGGGATATGAAGATACGGGGCCGCATCCTGTTCACGTTACATTCAGTGTTGTCTGGCGTCCGGCACAAGGAGAACGATTCCCGTTTCCGATCTCAGACCCTATTGTGACCTGGCCTAATCTGAATCTGGTCGGTTGGGTGCATTTGTATGTGGGCGAGGGAGGTACGCCGGGTATTTGGGCCAAGATACGGGAAGTGCTGGATCGACATGTCGAGATGATGAATGTGCTGGAGCGGCGAGCGGCGGAGGGGGAGGGCGGCTGGGGGGAGGCTGTTGAGGGTTTGCGGGTGGGGGTGTCAGTGAAGAAGAGCAGGTTTGCTATGGACGAGCCAATAGAGGTTCGGTGGCAGATCAAGAATGTTGGCCAGGAAGACAAGACGATCATCTGGCACAGATTGCATTATTCGCCGGTAGTCTTTGAGATCGGCAAATCAGGTGAGAAGAAATACATTAGAGAAGACTCAAGGCGAATGTTTAATCGTGCTCTACCGGGACCTCCAGAGACACTTATTCTAAAGGTTGGCGAGACGAAGGAAGCGACATTTGACCTGCGGTATTTCGGGCTGGATAGTGCTGCCGAAAGAGGCACATATGAAGTTACGGGAATGTATTCGCCGAAAGACTCTCGCCAACTTGCTGATGATTGGCTTAAGAGGGTGGAATTCAAAGATTGTGTTACTGGGCCGATTCGTTCGGCACCAGTGAGAATAGCAATTACCGAGGACCTGGCTTGGCTGGAAGGGCAATTGCGTGAAGGGGATTTTTGGGACCGACTGCGGGCCGCCGAGCGTCTGGCTCCAATCGTAGGTTGTAAAGGCTCAGACGGAATTGGACATCTGGCCGGTTCGGGTTAGTATGAGCCCCAACCAGGAAGGAGATGTCCATGAGCGAAGAACGGAACAGTCAACGGCGCCGGTTTTCCGCCCAGGAGAAGGTAGCGATCTTGCGGCAACACCTCGTGGAGAAGGTGGCGATTTCGGAAGTGTGCGACCGGTATGGCCTCAACCCCACCGTGTTTTACCGCTGGCAGAAGGAGCTCTTTGAAAAAGGGGCTCAGGTCTTTGAGAGTCGCCAGGAACGCCCCCGCCGGCAGTCTGAGGCCAAGGTCCAGGCCCTCAAGGCCAAATTAGCCCGCAAGGACGAGGTCATTGGCGAGCTAATGGAGGACCATGTGCGCTTAAAAAAAAGTCTTGGCCAAAGCTAAACGGTTCTTGGGCAGAGCCCGACGTGCGGGATGAGGTGATCGACTACGTGAAAACCTGGTCGGACAAGACGCAGATAAAGAGTCGGACGCTGGTGGCCTGGATCGGCATCAGCCGGTCCAAGTATTATCACTGGCGCGACCGCTACGGCCAGGTCAACGAGCATAACGCCTGGATCCCCCGAGACTACTGGCTGCAAGAGTGGGAAAAACAAGCCATCATCGCCTATCAGCAAGAGCATCCCCTGGCAGGTTATCGCCGCTTGACCTACATGATGACGGATGCCGACATCGTGGCCGTCAGCCCCAGCAGCGTCTACCGGGTGCTCAAGGCCGCCGATCTACTGGGACGCTGGCATGGTAAGCCTTCGGCCAAGGGTACGGGCTTTGTCCAACCGCTGGGCCCCCATGAACACTGGCACATCGACGTGTCCTACCTCAATATCTGCGGCACGTTCTACTACTTGTGCAGCATCCTAGATGGCTTTAGCCGATATATCGTCCATTGGGAAATTCGTCAGTCAATGACCGAGGCCGACGTGGAAATCATCTTGCAACGGGCCCGCGAGCTCTTCCCGGAGGCGTGTCCTCGGATCATCTCGGACAACGGACCCCAATTCATCGCGCGAGACTTCAAAGAGTTCATCGCTCTGTGCGGCATGACCCACGTGCGGACCAGCCCTTATTACCCACAAAGTAATGGCAAGCTGGAGCGGTATCACCGCACCATCAAGACCGATGGCATCCGACCCAACACACCGCTGAGCTTGCAGGATGCCCGACGGACCGTGGCCCAATTCGTCAGCCAGTACAACACCGTCCGTCTGCACAGCGCTATCCAGTATATCACCCCGGCGGATAAATTGGCAGGGCGGGCCGAGGCCATCTTGGGGGCCCGAGAGGCCAAACTCAGCGCGGCCCGAGAGGCGCGGAAAGCCCGACGACAACGGCAGCGTCAGACTGCTTGATGAGGATCCTTGACCATGAACGATACGCGTGGGATAATCCGACCAGCCGGTCAAACGGAAGCGGGCGCTGCGGGGACGCAACCCGCCAGGGATAGCCGGTCGGGACTTCGACCGCACGTCGATGCGGGAATCCAGCCGCCTTTGCACCGCTGGGTCCCCGGCCCTCCTGCCGCCTGCGAGAGAAGCTCCCCCATGCCTCAGAAAATCCACCCTTGGAACACGAAAAACCGTCCGGAGGTCGGACGGATCAGTTGCTTAGCCGAACTGAGCCCGCGCCCAATTCACGCTGAACCAATACAAGGTAACGCGGACGTTTTGGTTGAGTTGGAGAAGATGTATCCGGCGGGGAACACGCGGCAGATGGTGCGTCTCGTAGAGTGTATGGCGAGGCTTGGTGAGACTGCCCATGTTGGGGACGTGTTGGACATGTACGAAGCAGGAGGGTATGCGCCGTTTTGGAAGGACTACAAAGGTGACATGGTGGCGTTTCTGAAAACGTGGGGACAGGATCGCGGCAATGACTTGTTGAATCGTGTTGCTGTGCTGCCGGCAGGAGTCTCGTTTAGACGTATTGATTTTTCTCATGGCGGAGGTAGTTCGCAAGGCCTGATGCTGGCAGTCGATCCTGTCAGGGAGTCTTTTGGAATGGACGAAGACATTGTGCTCGGCTTCTATATGCACAATCCCCGAGGGGCTTACAAGTTGTATTGTATTTATCAAGACGATCTGTGGCAGTGGACATCGCTGAGGATACAGGATAGCCATGGGAAGCTATTGGAGGTGCCCGCTCGTAAGCCGGCGGAGATGATGCGGGCGTTGTCAAGTGACGACTTTGTTATGATTCCGCCGGGCAAGACGCTTTACTGGGAACAGACATTTAAGAAAGCCTGGTTGCCAAAGGGCGGATTGAGGCCGGGCAGCTATCGTTTGTTCATCTCGATCAATAAGGCAGGGACAATGTCGTCGTGTATCAGCGATTATGATGGGTTTTGTCGGCGGTATTACCTTACTGATTATCGAGGCACGCCTGAGACCGGGCCTGTTTCGGTTAAGATAGTCTCTGGGAGGGATCCTGGCGACGAGACGCTATCGCAAAGACTGGAGCGGAGTTTTTATTTTGATCCTTCTCAGGTAGAGCACAAAGGCAAGCAGTGTATTTCTTTTCATATTCATTACGGTGGCGTGGAAAGCCTGCCGAATATGTCTGTTGACGGGCTTATGATTTCGCGTCATATCAAGAGTTTACGCATTGGTGATATCCCGGTTGAAATAAGTGATTTTGACGAGGATTTGCCGATCGTGCAAGGGCGGTCTCGATCAAGCATATATTCACCGGACGAGATCACGGGGCTGGACGACCTAACGCCGGGGACATATCCGGTTACACTCGTCCTTGAGGGCGATATTTATAGAGCGAATACGTCAGATCAACCCATTGAACACTGGCGGGTGGAAATCCGGGAAGACATGGAACTGGATGATGTGATTCTTGGAAAGGCCAGCGGTGAAGCTCAGGTGGAGGTTGACCAAGATGTGCAGGTTGCGGGGGAAGGGGGCTGGGGTGAGGCGGTGGAGGGTTTAGCGGCGCGTTTGCGTCCTGAGAAGCAGACCATCACGAAAGGGAAGAAGGGCGGACTTCGGCTCGATCTGCGTAATGACAGGTCCGAGATATTTCCGGCTTCGGCATTCTATGAGAGCGTGTGGCTGGAAGTTGATGGGAGGTGGTATTGTTCAAAAAACAATTTGGGTACGATTTCTGCTATCGAAATAGAACCCGGCGGTACAGCTGAAACGTTTCGAAAGCTCATACTGCAAGGCGGTAAGAATGAGCTATGGACTGGTGGTTGGTCGGAAGTTACGCCGCCTTACGAGTATTCGTGGAGACACTTGTTGTCAAAGCCGCTGTTTCTGGCTAACGGTTCTCATGCCATACGAGTTGGGTTTATATTTCCAGACAGAGCACACAA
>Ga0180436_10004869_pt1 | contig 11977 bp, 10 predicted proteins | sample SS_ome_2_FD_132434 | JGI IMG/M metagenome (GOLD analysis project Ga0180436, IMG submission 132434) | Hypersaline lake sediment archaeal communities from the Salton Sea, California, USA - SS_3_S_2 metaG | ecosystem: Environmental > Aquatic > Non-marine Saline and Alkaline > Hypersaline >...
GTATTGGTAGCTGTTGTTGTGGCAACGTTATTGTCCTGGTATTTCAAGTTTGAAGAAATTGGCGGTGCCGTGGTTGGCAATATCCCTGAAGGCCTGCCGGCCCTGGTGATTCCTTCTGCAGAGTGGTCTGAAGTATCGGGGCTGATTACAACAGCGATTGCCATCGCATTGATTGGGTTCATGGAAGCCATTTCCATTGCCAAGAGTATGGCGGCCAGAACCCAGCAGAAGCTGGATCCCAACCAGGAACTGGTCGGGCAGGGTATCAGTAACGTTGTTTCCGGACTTTTTCAGGGTTATGCCGTTTCAGGATCGTTTTCGCGTTCAGCAGTCAACATCAATTCCGGCGCCGTAACCGGTTTTTCATCCATTGTTACCGGTATAGTCGTTGGTATCACGCTTTTGTGGTTGACCCCACTTATGTACCATCTGCCACAGGCGACTCTGGCTGCGGTCATCGTCATGGCTGTTGTCAGCCTGGTAAAAATTGAACCAATCAAATATACCTGGAAGGTACAGCCGCAGGATGGCATGGTGGCTGTAGTTACCTTTGTGCTAACCCTGGCACTGGCCCCCCATCTTGAAATCGGCATTATCGTTGGTGTGTTACTGTCATTGGGTCTGTTCCTGCAGCGTACCATGCGCCCACGCATAGCCATTTTGTCACGACATACAGATGGCACCCTGCGTGATGCAGAATACTTTGGATTACAAAAGTGCCCTCATATTTCAGTCATCCGCTTTGATCGTTCCCTGTATTTTGCCAATACCGGTTACTTTGAAGATGCCATCCTGAATGAAGTGGCATCACACCCCGAAATCAACTACATCATCATTGATACCGAGTCAGTGAATGCTATCGATTCAACCGGCATTGAAATGCTGCATAGTCTGATCAAACCACTTTCAGATGCTGGTGTTGAACTGCTCTTTGCCCGCACCAAGCTACAGATACGGGTGGTGTTCATACGCAGTGGTCTTGTCGATTTGCTCGGTGAAGATCACTTTTTTCCAAACAATGCCGAGGCACTCAAGTATGCCTGGAGTCGCACCTACTGTGAAAAACCAGGCTGTACCGAGACCTGTTACCTGGCCAAAGCCCAACCGGTTGGTGTTGAGCCATTAGAAGAAACTCAGGCCAATGAACATCAGCAGGAAATAGAATCGTTAGCGCTTACCCAACAAGCAGAGGTCAGCGATAAAACACCGCAAATTGAAAAGAAAACGTCTGCCACCAGGAAAAAAGCGGCCAAAAAGACGCAAACAAAGAAAAAATTGACGACAAAAAAGAAAACGGCAGCTAAAAAGAAAGTCTCGAGCAAGAAAAAAGTAACGCCCAAGGCTGATGTAAACAAAACCGATCAGAGCTAAATGATGATGAAGGTACACCCGAGCGGGGCATTCGTTTATAATGCGATAAAATTATAATAATCAACTATCACAATAAATAAATTTAAAAGGTAGGAATCAACATGAAACAGCTTCTCGCAGCATTGATTTTGGGAATGGCTCTGGTGTCTGGCGTTAGTGCCGAAAAAGCCATGCAGAGTGATTTTGATCGTGAAATTGCTATGAAAATGATCGATAGCAGTATCCAGCGCTTCAAACTGGAAGAAGATGTCACCATTGAAGATGCCGTTGAATCAATGAAACTGCGTGCCAACATGCTCAACTTCAAACTGGTTGCTGACCTGCCACTATCCGAGCAGATCAAGGCCATGGGTGCAGACTCGGGTCACATGCAGATTCTTGCATTTTGTGATGCTTTAATTGCCAAGAAAATGGTGGAATACAACATCATTTTTGCCGGATTTCTGCCATGCCGAATTGCAGCTGTTGAAGACAAGGACGGTAATGCCTGGCTGGTTACCACCAACATGGATATGATGCTGCACGCAGTAGAACTTCCTGACGACCTGAAACCGCTGGCAAAGCAAGTGCGTGACACTATTTACAGCATTATTGATGCCGGTGTTACCGGCGATCTTTAATTATTGACTATCCGGGCAGCCTGTTGGTTTGACGATGTTGCTCACTGCAGCAGAGCCTGCCCAGAAGTAATACTCGGTATTTGCTGAAGCACACTTATTACAACTGCTGCCACAAGAGGTGGTTGCCAATTGTTTGCCAATTTTTCCCTTGTTCAACCAGACCTGTAGCATCTGCCTTGCAGTATTTTCATCAATATCAAAGTGATTGACAATATCGGACAGCGGCACTGAATGGCGCTGACGAATGTAGTCACGCAGTTCTGACAAAATCATATCGTATCCTGCAAGACCCGTTCATCGGATTGTTTTCCTGCTCTGCGCAGGAAAATGACCAGTACCATAAAAGCCGACCAGAGAATCAATAGCGTGATAATTGAAAGTTCAGGGTGTGAATTGAAACTGGCGACCTGGTAGAAGGTGCTGGCTGTCAGATAGGCCACTGAAGTTGTCCAGATGGCCACAAAGATCGCCCAGCGCCTGCCGGCTTCGCGTTTGATGGCGCCGATTGTAGCCACACAGGGAAAATACAGCAGGATAAACAACAAATAGGCGAAGGCACCTGCCTGGCCATCAAATTGTTGTTGCATGGCACCAAGGATGCCAACGTTAACGCCCTGGTCATCTACCACAGACTGTTCATCGGACAGGTCACCAACATTTAGACCCAGTGGATCGGTGATTGCCTGTGAAATTTCAGCCAGGTTATCCGGTACCGTTTGTGCAGCCTCATGCACCGATTGCCAGAAATCAAATTCCTGTTCAATAGATTCCTCGCTCTGACCTAGTTGTGTATAAAGCGTATCAAGCGTTCCAACAACAACTTCCTTGGCAAGAATACCTGAAAATATGCCGACAATTGCGGCCCAGTTATCTTCCTTGATACCCATTGGCGCAAACATCGGAGTCAGTTGCTTGCTGGTTTCGCTTAACAGTGACTTGTCTGAATCCTGGTTGCCGAAACTGCCATCGGTTCCAATAGAATTGAGCAGGTTTAGCGCCAGTACCATGATAATGATGATCTGTCCGGCCTCCTTGATAAACAGCCTGACACGATCCCAGGTGCGTAATGCTATCCCTTTCAGCGTAGGTAAATGATAGGGAGGCAGTTCCATCATGAAGCCCTGGCTTTCACCCGGAAGCAGGGTTTTTTTCATCAACAGCCCTGTCAGGACGGCGACTAATACACCAGTGATGTACAAGGCAAAAACGATGTTTTGTCCGTTATGTGGAAAAAATGCCGCAGCAAACAACACATAAACTGGTAAGCGCGCCCCACAGGACATAAAAGGATTCATCAGGATCGTCAGTTTGCGTTCACGTTCGGATTCGAGTGTACGTGTAGACATGATGGCTGGTACATTACATCCGAAGCCCACGATCAATGGCACAAAAGCCTTGCCGGGCAGGCCCATGGCTCTCATGGAACGATCCATGACGAAGGCAGCTCTTGCCATGTAACCGGAGTCTTCCAGAAAAGAAAGGAACAGATAGAGCGAAGCGATAACAGGGATAAAGGTGGCGACAATCTGCACGCCGGCTCCAAGTCCGTCGGCGAGTACTATGGAAAACCATTCAGGGCTGCCCGCATTGGTCAAAAGCTGTCTGGTGCCATCGACAAAGAGAGCTCCGGCTATACCATCGAAAAAGTCGATAAAGGCGCCGCCAAAATTGATGGTAAACAGGAACATCAGGTACATGGTGACCAGGAATACAGGAATGCCGGTCCATTTGCCCAGTATGACGCGGTCAATGCGATCGCTGAAGGTACGGGTTATCTTAAAACGGTGTTTCTGTACAGACTGGGATAGCACATGAGCATGACCAAAGCGGCTGTCCGCGATCAGTACATCGGCATCTTCACCGGTGATTGCCATGATGTTGTGGCGACACTCGATAGCCTCTTGTTGAACCTTGGCAGCCACATGAGCGGTTGAATCATGGTCTTCTTCAAGCAGCTTGATGGCCAGCCAGCGCCGGTTCTGGGCATTATCATCCATGATAAGACCTGAGAGTCGGGCAATGGGTGTTTCAATGGCATCATCAAATGCCAGCGAATATCCGGCATCATGCTTGTGCAGAATGACATCGAGCATGCGTGCTTTGAGTTCACTGATACCTTCGCCGGTTGTTGCTACCACAGGAACAACCGGACAGCCGAGTTTTTTAGACAATAAATCCGTATCAACCGTAATACCGCGTTTTCGAGCCACGTCCATCATGTTAAGACAGACAATCAGCGGTATTCCCATTTCAAGCAGTTGCACTGTCAAATACAGATTACGTTCCAGGTTGGCAGCATCAATGACGTTAATAATCAGACTGGCATCACGTGACAACAGATAATCACGGGTCACTTTTTCATCAAACGAATTGGCATCAAGTGAATAAATGCCGGGCAGATCAATGATGTTAACATCGTGATTGTCGAGTTTGAAATGGCCTTCTTTGCGTTCAACCGTAACACCAGGCCAGTTGCCGGTTTTCTGGCGAATACCGGTGAAAGTATTGAACAGGGCTGATTTGCCACAATTCGGGTTGCCCGCTAGCGCAATATGCAAATTGCTACCAGGTATGACTTGAGTGACAGAAGTATCAGTATGAAAGGCCATGAAACTATTAGTCGAGAGTCTCGACCAGCAATTTGTTGGAAACGCCCGCGCCCAGCGCGACCCGGTTGCCTCCGCGCGCAACTACGGTGCCTTCTCCACGGTGATTGATAACTTCAAACTCACTTCCGAGGCTTATGCCCAGCGACAACAGGCGGCGTGTCAGGGATTTGCCGCCCTCAATGGCATTCAGGCGAACCTTGCTGCCGACTGGCACACTACTGAGCAACTTGACTTTCATGGGTGTGAAACTTCTAAATAAGAACGATTCTTATGTTAGAGGTTTCTAATGTAATTGCAAACAGTTTTTCTGAAAATGCGAGAATTAACGCTTCTGTTTTCTCCAGCGATCAACAATATCGGCCACATTGACCTCAAACGGTTCCCCTGACCATTCGTTAAAGAAATCAGCATCGTGACTGTTAGGGACAGGTGATGGTGCATCAACCTGAAAACGTGTGGGTAAGGGAATGGCTTCACCCAGTGCCAATGCTTCACCACGACCCAGTGCCGAGAGAATACTCACAAGATCACTCTGGCCCTCGGGAACCAGTGAACGGACATATTGCTGATCATCAGGATTAGTCAGGCGCATGCAAATGTAGTTTGAACACTGTGAGAGTACGGTTTCTGATAATTCATAAGGGCGTTGACTGACAACGGTCAGTCCCACTCCATATTTGCGTCCTTCCTTGGCAATACGTTCCATGGCAAGACGTGTTCCCTTGTATTTATCATCATTATCTCGCGTGATATAGGCATGGGCTTCCTCGCAAACCAGTTGAATAGGAAATTCCTTGCGTTTGGGGTTCCAGTAATTGAACTCAAAGGCCAGTTTGCCTAATTGAGCCGCCACGACAGGGCGCACATCAGAAGGAACCGGACTCAGGTCAATCACAGTAATCTGGCGTTTTGGTTCAGTCAGGCCGGTGAAATCACGCAGCAGGCCTTCCAGTGAATCGGAGGTTTTACGACGTTTGGGCCTGAACAGAAAATCATATCGTGCATCATTGAGTTTGCTTTGCAGTTTGACCAGGAATTCGTCGAACTGGCCATAGAGCGCGCCCTTGGTTTTTCCAAAGTCGGTTTGCTGCTCATTGGCTTTCTTGAAATGCAGCAACAGGTCTTCCAGTGAAAAATAAACCGGGGAGTCAACCGAGAGTCGATCATATGCCAGGTCTTCATTGGCCTCTTTTCGTAAAGTCATCAGGACTTCGCGTAAAAACGCAATCTGGATAGAAGCTCCCGGGTCGTTTCGGTCGATCAGCAGGTCAATAAGCTCAGAATAGGTGAGTAACCAGTAAGGCACTTCCAGGTCGCGCGCATCAACATAACGCATAATCGATGGAGAGAAGGCTCCCTTAAGCTTGTCATTTTCATCGCGCCAGCAATATTCACCATGCAGGTCCAGTAAAACGATATGGGCGTTAGGCATGGTTTTCACGGTATTTTGCAACAGGCTGGCCACGGTCCAGGATTTTCCGGCGCCTGATTGTCCGAGAATCGCCAGGTGACGGCCAAAAAGCGGGTTGGGGTCCATGTAGACATGAACATCACTGTGCTTGTTGAGGTGCCCCATGCTAAAGCCATAGTTAGCATTACTGCTGAAAAGTGATTGAAGTTCCGCTTCACTGACAAGGAATACATCAGCATGGGTTATGGGATACTGGTTGATACCTCGTGAGAATTGCTCGTTTTCATCGATTTCCCCTAATGGCATGCACTCAAGAAAACGAGAAATTTCTTCCTGATCACTGGATTCCCAGCAGGCGGTGACCACCGCCAGAACATGCACACCACTTTGCTGGATAGAGATATGTGAGCCAATCTGGCCGACCAGCGTTGAAGATGAACCGGTTGAAATAAGCGGATTATAACCTTCATCATCCGACAGTAATTTTACGGTGAACTGATTACCTTCAACTTTAACGAGGTGGCCAATGAGCAGATTTTCCATGAATTATCCTGTAGAGATTATGCTGTGAGAGTTTTTTAATTCTTTGCGTGATTATAGCCGTTAAGAGCGGTTTATGTGATGATTGGCATCAGTCAATACAACGGTTTAATACGACGGGTATAAATGATGAAGAAAGTAACAGTGATTGGAGCTGGTTTTGGTGCTTTAACTGCGGTAAGAAAGTTACGTGCCGCTGATGCCTCCCTTGAAATCACCTTGATTTCTCCAAGGCCGGAAATGATTTATTATCCAAGCCTGATCTGGATTCCCAGTGGCTTGCGACAGCCCGAAGATTTACGCATCAATCTTAAAAACTTCTTCAGTAAAATGAACGTCAAGCACCACCAGGGTAGTGCTCAATCGCTGGAAGATGGCGGCAGAACCGTCGTTACCGAAAATGGAAAAATCGAAAACGATGGCCTGATAATCGCTTCAGGCGGGCGTTTCATTAAAAAACTTCCGGGCATCGAACATGCCATTACGCCATGTGAAGGTATAGACGCAGCTGTTCAGATCAGGGATCGACTTAAGTCCATGCAAGGCGGCAAAATTGCCGTGGGTTTTGCCGGTAATCCAAAAGAGCCTTCTGCCATGCGCGGGGGGCCCATGTTTGAGTTCCTGTTTGGTATTGATAAACAACTCAGAAAAGAAGGGCGCCGGGATAAATTCGATATCACCTTTTTTACACCGGCAGAAAAGCCAGGTGCCCGACTTGGACCGAAGGCCGTTCAGGGTCTTGTCGATGAAATGAAAAAGCGTGATATTCATACACACCTTGGGCACAAGATGAAAGGATTTGAAACCAACAAGGTAAAAACTGAAGGTGGCGAGTTTGAAGCTGATCTGATTCTTTTCATGCCAGGTATGACAGGTAATCAATGGTTTGATAATACCGATTTGCCCCGTTCCGAAGGTGGCCTTATAAAGGCAGATCAATATTGTCGCGTTGAAGGCTTTGACAAGGTTTACGTAGCTGGTGACTCCGGCAGCTTTCCCGGACCCGAGTGGATGCCCAAGCAGGCGCACATGGCTGACCTGCAGGCGGAGGCTGCAGCTCATAACCTGATAGCTGAATTTAATGGTGGTCAGGCTTCTGAGACTTTCGATGTCGAACTGGTGTGTATCGTTGATAGTCATAACAGCGGCATGCTGGTGGCCCGTACCAAGGACCGCAATGTGGTGTTGCCTCCGTTACGCGTCATGCACTGGGCGAAAAGGGCCTTCGAGAAACTCTATTTAAGCAAATATCGTTAAGGGCATGGATATTTCGTCACTCCTGATTGGTCTTATTTGTGGCAGTCTTCTCACTTATGCGGTTACCCGTTTTTTTCTGAATGAAAAAATCCGTGAAGAAAAGCTGTCTGAAGCTATCATCGATAGTGACACAGGACTTTATACCCGGCATTACATGAATGAGATAGCACCACGACTTATCGCCATACATCAGCGTGATGAACAGGCAGGATTTGCTATCAGCCTGATTGAAATTTCACAAGAGAGTCGAATGATCTCGCAACATGGCGAACAGACCTTTAACAAGGCATTTGCCACTTTAGCTACCCTGGTGATGGAAACTATTCGTGAAACCGATATGGCAATTCTTTTTTCCAGAAACAGGATTGCCATCATCAGTGACTGTAAAAATGAAAAGGCAGCCAGGCAAACCCTGTATCGAATTAACGGGAAAATCGCCGATCTTGATATACCGCTGGCCAACACCAAAACTCTAAAGCTTGAGACGGCTTCTACGCAGGTTATCCATGAGATAGGTGAAACTTTTTGTGAGTTATTAAACCGTACCGATAGAATATTGCTGGGCTCGGCGAGTTCATGAATAATTGTCAAACAGCAGTTTCAAGGACATTAATACCGAGACAATAACCAGCATTGGCCTAATCAGCGTTACACCATGTTTCATGGTCAGGTGAGAGCCGCTATAACTGCCAATCACTTGACCGGCTGCCATAATTAAACCCACTTGCCATGCAATCAGCCCGGCCAGGTAAAAAAAGATTAAAGAAGCCAGGTTACTGGAAAAATTCATCAACTTGGTATGAGCGGTCGCCCTGGTAATTCCATAACCCAGTAAAGTGACATAGGCGATAACAAAAAAAGAACCCGTTCCAGGGCCGAAGAAGCCATCGTAAAACCCGATGCCGAAACCCGCTGTGAAAGCAAACAGGGTGACGCTCATGCGTTGCAATGCATCTTTGTCGGTTATGCGTGGCGAAATGAGAAAATACAAGGCAAAAATCAGCAGCAGTATTGGCAGAAGTGTGGCAAGAGACTGGTTATCCAGTTGTTGTACTGTCAAGGTGCCAATAGCAGAACCGATAAAGGTCATGATAACTACAGGCAGTGCTGATTTCAGGGGTATGTGTCCGTTGCGATAGAAATTCAGGCTGGAAGTCAGGGTGCCGGCAGTGCCCTGTAGTTTATTGGTACCCAGCACAGTTAATGGCGGCAGGCCGCTCCATAACAGTACGGGTATTGTCAGCAATCCGCCGCCACCGGCTATACTGTCAATAAAACCAGCTGCAATACCGGTGATGAAAAGTATCAGGATCAGTTCTATGCTTAACTCCATATTGCAATGTATATCATGAAAAGCAACCCGGGTTGTAACAATGAGTAACCTACCAAAAGTCCGTTGGCATATTTCTGATGATTCAGCAGCTCTGGCGAGAGAGGCTGCTCAGAAAATTTTACGTGAAGCACGATTGGCGATCGGTAAAAAAGGAAGATTCAATGTCGTTTTTGCAGGAGGCAATTCGCCGTTACACAGTTATCGGCACTTGGTGCGCGGTGATACTGACTGGGGTAGCTGGCAGGTCTATTTTGGTGATGAACGTTGTGTTGAACGCTCTGATCCACTGCGCAATGATGCGCAAATTCAGGAAGCGCTGTTTGATGATGTTTCCATACCCGCCGTACAAATCCATCACATCCTGGCAGATGCGGGATACGATGTGGCTGTCAGTGACTATGAAAAGAAAATTCGTCATGCCAAGCCATTTGACCTGGTGATTCTGGGGTTGGGCGAAGATGGGCATACCGCCAGCCTGTTTCCCGGTCAGCAGTATGATCCCCACCAGGAAGTGGTTGCCGTAAGAGATGCTCCCAAGGAACCTGCCGAGAGAGTTTCGTTAAATTACCCGGCACTGAATAATGCCCGCAAGGTCATGTTTATCATTGAAGGTGAACATAAACGAGCTGCTGTTGAGTCCTGGCTGGCGGGTAATGATATACCTGCTTCAAGAATTGCAGGCATTGAAGGGACGGATGTTTATCTTGATCGTGCGGCCTGGCCAGACTGAAAAGCACATTTCTAACGAAATTGGTAATGTATCCCAAACTTTATCGGGGACGAGGTTGCCAGTGATGCAGGAGGAGCATCAAAAGGCGCTGCTTGCTGAATGGCTTTTTGTGCCGCGCGGCGCAGGATTTTATGGCCTTTGGATAATTGTAAGAACTTAAGCTTTCCTGACTGATCAAGTGTCATTTCAACCTGTACTGTTCCCTGGATATTTCTACGCCTGGCTTTTTTCGGATAAAACTTGTTTTGTTCAATTTTTTCCAACAGAGCATTAAGGTAACGGTCTTCATTTTTTTCAATCGTATCCTTTTCTTCAACAACGATTAAATGTGTTTGCAAGCTGGCGATTGGATCTATGCGTGCACGCTCAGATTGTTTTTTTATAGTAGTTTCCGCTGGTTTTTTTTCTTTTATTAAAGACGTTTGAGGCTTTTTATTTATTTCTTTCTTATGAAGTTTTTTTTGGGGATTTAGATCTTTTTTTGGAACAGGTGTTTTAGCGATTTCATTATTGTTAATCTTCTTGACGAGAGTTTTCTGTTCAACTACTGGGCTTGGAGCTTCAATGATTTCAGGCGTTGGAGTGATTTTTTCCAGATCATCTTCGGAGGAGAGTGAAGCCGGTAATGAAAAGCTGATTATCAAACTGTTGTTTCTATCGGCTTTTACTGGTGCTGCAGTTGGGACTAATGATGCGTAACTGTAGAGGGATGCAGCATGAATCGATGCAGAAATCAGGGATGCAAAACTAACCCTTGAGTGAATTGAGAATAAGTTATAGTCCATAGCAGTTATTGATAAAAAAACGGAGGCTTTGAATACAAAAGCCTCCGTCAATAAAAGTCGCTAATTATCCAAACATTAAAATTAGAACAAAAGTTTTGCTTTTAGCCACAATTCACGACCGGGTTCATTAACCTTAACCGCTGTCGGACTGAAGGGATCTGTGCTGGCACGGTTTACATGATAGGCATAGGACTTGTCGAAAATGTTATTAATGCCAGCAGAAAGGGCGTATTGATCATCTTCGTAACTGCCAAATAAATCCATCACTGTCCAGCCGTCTGTTTCACCCGCATCCACTCCGCTAAGAGTGTCATCCCGGGATTGATCATCCTGGGCTCGGATCAGTCCACCCAGGCGCCAATCATTTTTGTTGTATTCCAGACTGATTGTGCCTTCAAGAGGAGGGATCTGGGCCAGAGGGCGATCATCGGTTGTGTTTTCGGCATAAACATAAGCCAGGCTGGCTACACTGCTCCAGTTGTCAGACCAGCGCATGTTCAGACCGGATTCGAAACCGTATAAGCGGGCATCAACATTTCGATAGATGGTGGTAGTGCCGTTGTTGGCCTGAATACCAGTCTGCCCCCTGGCAAGATCACGTAAAATGAAATCGGTAACATCGTTATAGTAGATGGAAACATCCAGGTCCCAGTTTGGCTGCTGGTGCTGATAGCCAAGCTCAAGCTGATGATGCTTTTCAGGATCAAGGTTGGTGTTACCAATCCATGAATTTGGACCCATGTTGTTGGCAAGGTAGCGTTCAGTGGCATCGGCCGTGCGTACAGAGCGGCTTAACGAGGTATATACGGTTGCGTGGTTACTGTAGCGATGTTCGAAGCGGGCAAAACCACCGATATTGTTTTCCGTCGTTGAGGTGGCTGCCGGAGCTGTGTAATTGTTGTTGTAGAGCATGAGAGGTGTCATTGTGGTGGTGATCGTCTCAGCTCTATCGATGGAGGCTTCCACGCGATCATATCGTAGACCCGCCTTGAGGGTGTTGTTAATACCCACGGGGCGATTAAGTTCGGCAAAAATCCCGGTTTGTTCAAGCTCTGCACCAGGCCATAGTAATGATTGAGGTGTTGTTTGTGCATTAGCTCCTGCTGCTGATCCGGGCATCATCATTGTTCCGTCAGTATATTTAGCCGCAAACTTGTCATTGTTCTGATAATCAATACCAACTGTCCAGTTGTGTGCCCCATGAATCAAGTTGCCGGATATACGACCACCAATGGTATCTGAAGTGCTCGGCGCACGCGCGAACGTGCCCATATTAGCCATGCCTTTTACACGTAAAGTGTAATTATCCATCAGGTGCTCA
>Ga0180436_10004870_pt1 | contig 11974 bp, 13 predicted proteins | sample SS_ome_2_FD_132434 | JGI IMG/M metagenome (GOLD analysis project Ga0180436, IMG submission 132434) | Hypersaline lake sediment archaeal communities from the Salton Sea, California, USA - SS_3_S_2 metaG | ecosystem: Environmental > Aquatic > Non-marine Saline and Alkaline > Hypersaline >...
GCGATCAGCCTCCAACCCAAGCCGGTGTTTGACCAGAGCAAGTGCTTCGGGTGTTGGGCTTGCTACAACCACTGCCCCGCGCAAGCCATCTCTACGCGGAAGATTCGCGGTGTGTCTCAATATCCTCGCCCTAGCGTCGACCTGCGACATAGACTGCTCGATTGACAAGGACGATCAGACTCAATCCGGCGATCACATACGAGGTTGCCTGTATCCAGAAGGTGTGGTTCGTCCACAAGAGGACGCCAACGAGCAGGAACAGTGCGGTACCGTAGTACTTCCCAATCGGATCGTAGCGTGGAGTGCCCTTGCCGGATGTGCAGAGGAAGAGAACTGCTGCCAACACCGGCCCAATCGGTAGCCATGAAGAGACCGTTCCGGTCCAGACAAGCATCCCGAGTAATGCAAGCGTGACAAGGATATCAGCGAGTACGTCAAGCATTGCGCCCGCTCGCGTGACAGCCCTCAGACGCCTTGCGGTCCAACCATCTATGCCGTCGGTTAGGACAAGGATAACGTAGATTCCTAGTGCGGCCTGTCGGCTCCCTTCAAGCCAGAACCAGACGACAATAGGCAGCAGGAGGATCCGTAGGACTGTGACAAGCGACGGAATCGCTCTCTTCCAGCTTTCGGTTTGCACTGGGCTTTACGGAATCGAGATAGCTGCGCCTGCGCGACGCGCGATCTCCATCGCATCCGGGATCCCGTGGACTTCCTCGTTTGGAGCTGCTTGCCAGACTTCGAGCACATCCACGATGTCGGCATTCGCTGCCGTCACTGCATCAGACAGCACAGCCGCCGCCGCTTCAGAGGAACCTGCAGCAGTGAGAATCAACACCGTCGGCAGTCCTGCGAAATCACCACACCGATCAACAAAGCGCAACACGGGGCTCGCAGGCTTCCATGCGTAGGTGGGTGCGGCCAGGACGAGAAGCTCGTATTCCTTCAGATCGGTCGGAGCCTGGTGCGAGGCAGAGCTGAGATGAATGACCCAATCCGCAGACTCCAGTCCTGCAGCATAAGCCATCGCTACCTGCTCGTTGAAATCGCTGAACCCTGGATGGTAGACGATAAGTGCGGCCCCAGCTGTCCCGGCTGGATTCACCGTAGCTAGGGGTGTAGAGACATCCAAGTGTGTCTGCACCATGATCGAGCCAAGGAAGAAGCCAAGGACCATCGGAATCATAATCCAGGAGAGAGTTTTGGACGTACAAGTCATGAGATTGCCTCCGCACGTGTGCCTAGGTTGTGACTCGAGGGTAGTCGATCCATCCGATGACTGCGAACATGGTGGGACATGCACGCCGTGAATTCCGGACATGGGCTGCCTACAAGCGTTCTCTCCTCGTTACCATAGAGGGAACTCAAGTTCCAAGGAGTCCTAATGGTTGACCTCAATCATTGTCCGTTCTGCGGCGGAGAGGCACGCGCCTGGGTCCGATCCATTCCAGCAGCCAGACATGAGATTATGTACAACGGCTATGTGAGCTGTACCGCATGCAATGCGAAAGTTCGCTCTTCCTACCAGCACCCGACAGGTCCTGAGGCAATGGCCGACGCTGCCGATAGTTGGAACCGGCGCTACCAACCACCCGTTTAGCACATTCAGGGGTTGATCCCCTATCTCGCAGATGACAGCCTGCACTCGCGGGCTGTCAAATTCCTGCAACAATTGACGTCCATACTCCGCTCATCCGGCAGCAAGGTGCGCCGGAAAAGGAGTGATGGATATGAAGACGAAACAGAAGCACTGGACAACTCGAATCGCTTGGATGAGCTTGGTTGCTGTGCTGGCGGTTGGCATCACAACGTTTGCAGATGCTGACATGGATGTGCAGGAGGGGTTCGACCCCTTCGTCGTTGTCGCGCAAGTACTTGGAGTCACTGACGAATCACTCGACGAACTCCTCGAAGATGGATCATCGCTTGCAGAGGTTGCTCGAGCGAAAGGTATCGCACCCAACGCGCTGGTGGATGCCATCCAGCAGGCTGACAGCCTCGAGATCGAAGCGGCAATCGCAGCCGGTGAAGTGTCTGCTGAGGAAGCTGAAGAGTGGCGTGATCTTGGATACGTATTCGCCGTAGAGTTCGTGTACCTCCCGATCGAAGAGGTCCTCTGGGACGTTGTCGACGATTGGGACGACTTGGAAGCTTTCGAGAACTGGGATGACTTCGAGTCGTATGAGGACATGGACGATTTCGGGGACTGGGACGAAATGGATCCCTTCGAGGAATCGATGTTCGGGTTGCTCCCCTTTGGCATGGCGATTGAGTCGCAGCGTTCCATGGCCTACTCCCTGCTCGACAACGGCGTCAAGCCTGAGGCCGTCGTTGACGCAGTACTGGAAGCGGAGACCAATCTGCTTGAAGAGATCCTCTCTTTCATCCTCGGCATCTTTGACTTCGACAGCTGGTTCGCAGATGACGAAGCGTACTGGGAGGATGACCTGCTCGTCGTTGTTGCCCAGGAGTTGGCCATTGACGAGGACGCGATTTGGGATGCACTCGAGGAAGGCAAGACGATCGCTGAACTCGTAGCAGAGGCCGGACTTGAGCTGGAGCCCGTGACCGCCAAGCTGCTGGCCGCGGATGAAGCGATGATCGCCGAACTGCTCGAATCCGGGGAGATCAATGCATCGGAAGCCGCAGAGTGGCGTGCAGAATCCCAGGAGATGATTCACGAGTTCGTTCACGAATCCTGGTTCTAGACCTAACTGCAGGCGCGGTTGCTGGCTGCCGCGCCTGCGTTTGCCGCAGGCAGCCCCCGAATGGAGAATGGGATATGCAGAAACGCGTACTGATCGTCGAGGACGAATCTCGCATCGCCCACTGGGTCGCAACCTATTTCAAGAAAGAGGGATTTGAGCCACTGGTCGCAGGAGACGGGCGCCTTGGACTCGATCTTGCCGAGCGGGAGTCGCTGGATCTTGTGATCCTCGACATCATGCTTCCCAAGCTCAACGGCGTCGAAGTCTGTCGCCGGATTCGAGAGGACTCAGACGTACCCATCATCATGCTGACTGCCAAGGACAAGGAGTCGGACAAGATCCTCGGACTGGATGCTGGGGCCGACGACTATGTCGTCAAACCCTTCTCCCCCAACGAGCTCATGGCACGTGCAAGAGCCATCCTGCGCAGAGCAGAGGGTCTGGCTCAAGATGTGCTCACGTGCGGGAACGTGGAGTTGGGCACAGCCACGCGATCCTGCAAGGTACGCGGTGAAAATGTCACGCTGACAGAGACCCAGTTTCGATTGCTGGCAGCCTTGATCCGACAGCACGATCAGGTTCTTTCTAGACAGCAGTTGCTGGATGCTGCCCGGATTGACACTGGCGAGGTTTTTGATCGAACGGTCGACGCGCATATCCGACGTCTTCGACTGCTCATTGAAGAGGATCCCTCTCATCCCAAGCACATTCGTACGCTCTACGGAGCGGGATATACCTTCAGACCATGAGTACGTTCATTCCGAAGTCCCTTCGATGGCAGATTGTCGCCGCCCTGTTCGGGCTCGTTGTCCTAACGATCGCACTGAGCTGGGGACTCACCAACCTGTTCACTGCAAGGGATTTCGAGCACCTCGTGACCTCGGAAGCTGAGGATCAAGCCAGAGAATTCGCGTATCTGCTAGAGGCTCGATACAACCTTGGCAAGGGCTTCGACGATCTGGAAGACTTCCTTGTTGAGGAGACGGGCATCGTCTCTTCGGTTGTTCTCGAGTCTGAAGACTGGCTCGACGATCAGAACGTCTTTGGGTGGGACTTCGTAGTCGCTGCTGAGCTCGGATTGTCGATCGGGGAGTACCAGGAGGCCATGCTGGATGCTTCCCCTGCAGAGCTCGCAGAGGAGTTGGGCATTCCCGTAGATCAACTGGTTGCTGCCATCATGCGACTCGAACGAGACCGGTTCGGTTCGGAATCAGAGGACTCCGACATGGATGCGGTCTACCTTCATTCAGCCTTGCTGGCTGAGGCAGAGCTCTATGTCGAAGGCTGGCTGCAAGAAGCGTGGGAGGACGACGCCGAGTACTGGGAGGAGTTTGATCAGCCCTTCCTGCACGAGGCTGCAATTCTTGTCGTCGACGCACAGGGAACAGTGCTCTTCGATGGCACCGGAGCAATGATGGAACACGCATCGGAAGGGTTAGAGGACCTCGTTGAGGGGTTCCCAATCCGCGACTGGGAAGATGGTTCAACCGTGGGATATGTCCTCTCAGCTCGCGAGCCCTGGGAATTTAGCCTTGAGGAAACCGCCTTCCTCGGCCAAGCACGTCTCGGTCTGCTGCTTGGAGGACTGATCGCCGCTGCAGTTGCCCTTGGATTCGGATTCTGGATCGCACGGCGCATCTCCGGCCCAATCACTGCGCTCAAGAACTCTGCAGCGCAGCTGGCAAGTGGAGCCTCGGCACAGCGTCTTCCAGTGACTCCAGGGGAACTCGGGTCCATGAGTTCGGCGTTCAATGCGCTCTCTGATTCACTCGCACAGCAAGAAGAAGTACGCAGCCGGATGATTTCGGATCTGTCTCACGAGCTGAACACCCCACTCGCGGTTCTACAGCTTGAGCTGGAAGCCCTGAGAGACGGATTGCAGCCCCAGGATGAGGCGGTTACGCACATGCTGCAGGAGATTGCATTGCTGAGAAACCTGGCCGCGGATGTCGGTACCCTCTCTGAGAATGCTGCGGGCCTGCTGACCATCCAGAAGGAATCTCTAGTCCTTGCCTCGTACTTGCAGGAAACCGTAGGCCGATGGAAGGTTCAGGCCGAGGGCGCGAGCATTGAGTTGGTCGTCTCGTGTACCGAGTCTTCACACGCAGTTGAGGCGGATCCAACCCGACTGAGCCAGGCCCTGGGCAACCTCATCCGCAATGCACTCCAGCACACCCCAAGAGGGGGGAGGATCCAGATCGAGTCTGCCAGACGGCCGGTCGAGGGGCTTGGAGGCATTTGGAACACCATCTGCGTACACGATAGCGGATCTGGGATAGAGCCTGAGGTCCTGAAGCATGTCTTCGAACGTTCAGTGAGGGCCTCTGAAGCACGCACAGGCCGAGGTCTAGGCCTCACCATTGTGCAACAGATCGTGGAGGCACATGGCGGTTATGTTTGGGCAACGAGCACCGTGGATGTTGGCAGCTCGTTCTGTATCGCGCTTCCGTAGACTCACACTTGCCGCAAAAGAAGCACGTCCAGTTTCCGGTTGCTGCGCGTAGCGTCGCCAGGTATGGTCGACGCATGGCTCAAATCACTGACAAGTCCATCAATCGATTGAACGTCCCACGCGAGCTACCGGACGCGGAAACCATGTACCAGGCATTGGTTACGCGTGATCCGCAGTTCGATGGCCTGTTCATTGTCGGAGTCAAGACCACCGGAATCTTCTGTCGTCCGACCTGTCATGCGCGAAAGCCCAAACCAGAGAATGTGGAGTACTTCCGTACCCCCAACGAAGCGCTCCAGTTCGGGTATCGCCCCTGCAAGCTCTGTGAACCCATGATGAGTGGCAGGCCGGTACCGGATTGGGTCCATCTGCTTGTCAACGAGTTGCATGCGCATCCTGAGATGCGCATCCGAGACCAGGATCTTCGCGACCGGGGCCTGCAACCGGCCACGGTCCGAAGGTGGTTTCACAAGCAGCATGGCATGACGTTCCAAGCCTACCAAAGACTGCTGCGCCTGGGACATGCATTCGGCAGAATCCGCAACGGGGAGAAGGTGGCCCAGGCTGCCTTTGGATCTGGCTTTGAGTCGCTGAGCGCATTCACGGAATCGTTCAAGAAGGCCTCCGGCATTTCACCAAAGCAGAGCCGTGATCTGTCATTGGCTGTGGTTACTCGGATTTCTTCGCCCATCGGCCCCTTCCTTGCCGTAGCAAACGATCGCGGACTCTGCATGCTGGAATTCGTGGATCGCAAGATGATCGAGACACAACTCGATCGAGTCAGTAGGCAACTGGGGGTATCCATCCTCCCAGGCTCGCATCCCCTGTTTGGATCGGTGGAGCGACAACTCGACGAGTACTTCAGCGGGCAGCGAAAGACATTCGACCTTCCGCTTGTGATCGAAGGCACGCCATTCCAGCAGCAAGTCTGGAAAGCCCTACAAGAGATTCCGTATGGCGAAACGAGGTCTTATGCGCAGCAAGCAGCAGCCATCGGCCGTCCAACAGCCGTGCGCGCTGTAGCGCGAGCAAATGGGGACAATCGATTTGCCATCCTAATCCCCTGCCACCGCGTGATCGGCGCGGACGGATCTCTCACCGGGTACGGTGGGGGCATCTGGCGCAAGCAGTTCCTGCTAGATCTGGAACAGCACCCACAAAACGTATCTCATTGAACCGATTGCCCTTCGGTTTGGACCCACACTGTAGTCTGAGCTACTGTCTGACGTTCGCCAAACAGGAGGGGGATTATGACTGCGGGAAAGGTGATTGCAGCTGTCTTCGGATCGATCTTCGCGCTTGTTGCGTTAGGTGTACTCATCGGTGGAGGCGTATTGCTCTGGGCCCATGGTTCGTTCCGTGATGCGGATGGGTTCTTCTCAAGCCCTGCTCAACGCTTGGAATCCGAAGGCTATGCGCTCGTGGGCAAAGACATCGATCTAGCATCCCATCCAGGGGAATGGTGGCCTGCTGCACTTGATGCCACGGCAAGGCTGAGTGCACAGGCCTCAGCAAGCCAGGACATCTTCATCGGTATTGGCCCCCAGGATGAAGTGCTTGCCTATCTGGATGGCGTGGCCTATAGCGAGGTCCGAGACCTCGGAGATCGATGGGACAACACGCGGGTCCGCATCTTTGAGCAGTCCGGCGGGGCTCCAGCTCAATCGCCAGCTGAACTCGACTTCTGGGTATCTTCTGTAGAAGGACCTGGCGAGCAGACGCTCACCTGGGAATTGCAGCAAGGCCGATGGTCCGTTGTGATCATGCACACCGATGGGAGTTTGCTGTCCTCGGTGTCCGCAATCGCAGGGGCAAGACTTCCAATCCTCTACTCCATTGGGATCGGACTGGTGCTTGCGGGGATCGTACTCGGAGCACTCGCATCACTGCTGCTCGTTCCAGCTACGCGCACTGTTCGCCCCGCAAAGTCTCAGCCCGTAGCTGAGGAAGTTGCCACGACCGTGAGTAGCGGTGCTTATCCAGCAACCGTCACCGGTCGTTTGCAAGGGCAACTGAGTCCCGTGCTCTGGCTCGTAAAGTGGTTCCTCTTGATCCCTCACTACATCGTGTTGGCCTTCCTGTGGGCCGCATTCTGCGTGTTGACCTTCTTTGCGTGGATCGCCATCCTGTTCACAGGTCGCTACCCTCGGGGAATCTTCGACTTCAATGTCGGGGTCATGCGCTGGACTTGGCGCGTCAGCTTTTATGCCTACGGGAGCCTGGCAACCGATCAATATCCGCCATTTACGCTGCAGAATCTCGACTACCCCGCACGTTTCGATGTTGCCTACCCAGAGCGTCTGTCTCGCGGGCTCGCGTTGATCAAATGGTGGCTGCTTGCTATTCCACACTACATCATCGTTGGCATCTTCACGAGCGGGCTCTGGGCCTGGACGATTGATGAACGTGTGGTGGACAACCCGGTCTTTGAGATTGGTGGCGGACTGATTGCGATGCTCGCACTCATTGCCGGCGTGGTGCTGCTCTTCACCGGACGATATCCTCGCGGCATCTTCGACTTCCTGATGGGACTCAATCGCTGGGCACTTCGGGTGGGCGCCTACGCAGCACTGATGACAGATGAGTACCCACCTTTCCGTTTGGACCTGGGGGGAGAGGAATCGAGCTAGTTCATCCAAATCGCAATCCTGGCTTGAGTCTTCCTCGGCGAGTCGCCTTCCTGCGTTCAGATCCTCGGACTCGCTCTGGTGACTTCTGGCGCATGGCTCGTACAGCGCAGACAGTCGCTGCATGCTTCCGCATCGCCCTGATCTGCGAACGCAGCCGAGAGAATCTCGGAGGGCGAAGCTGAGATCGGCGCCCGCGTCTTCTTGTGAATCGTCAACACACAGACTATTCTCGGCCTTCGACAGCAGGGATGTACTCGTTGCAAAAGGAACAGCAGGTCAGAGGAGGTGCTCGGTAGTGTGAATCCGCCCAGGGAATGCTCAACCATCGAGACCTCCCGTCTGCAGTTGATTCCGCTGTCTCTGGCTCAGCTTGTGTCATGTACGCAGAACCTGACGCAGTTCGAAGCGCAACTTGGACTGCGGCTTGAACCCGGGACCATATCACCGCCCGCGCTGCGTGCTTGCGACATCAAGATCGAGAAGATGCATCACGTACCTCTATCGGAACACGTGTGGTACACCTACTGGCTTGCGATCACCCAGGAGCAACCGCGAGGAATCGGCTGTCTGGGATTCAAGGGAGTGCCAGACGATGAAGGCGCCGTGGAGATCGGGTACGGCATCGCACAAGCTGCTCAAGGATTGGGATACGGAACCGAGGCCGTACGTGCTCTGATCGACTGGGCCTTCTCGTTCCAGACATGCCGCGCGGTATGGGGGGATCCTCTCAAGACGAACGTAGCATCGAATCGTCTGCTCCAAGCCTGCGGAGCCCGGCTTGTGCGCGAGACAGAGACCACGAACGTTTGGAGAATCGAGCGCTAGCGCGCTGTTGATCCAAAGACATCCTTCAGATAGCGCTCCAGAAACTCCTTCTCCTCTGGGATCTGATCGTGGTAGCGAATGGCTGCGATCACAGGTTCCCAGGCCTCAACCGTGGTCCAGGGGAACGAAGCGCGTCTAGCGTATGCACGCTTGTACACCGCAAGGAAGAGCTTGCGGAACATCGATAGCATGAAACGTTGCCATCCCTTGATGCTTGGTGGAGAGCCTCCATGCTTGAAGAGGTGGACGGTCCAAGCCACATCTGCTGCTGGCGCGCCTGATGAAGCAGGCCCCCAATCGATGATCGTTGCGCCGTGCTGGCCAAGTAGGATGTTGTCTGGATGGTAGTCTCCGTGACAGATGACGTCGTTGTCAGGCAGTCGATCCAGGGCATCCCTGACCCTCTCCGCAATCTCATCCCCAAGAGATTCTCGAATCCATTCCGCAATCCTCTCGAACCGCTGTCTCTGGGATGGCAGCTCAGGAGCATGCTGCCGATGCATTGATAGGTGAAAGGCCGCCATTGCGCGCGCAAAGGAGAACAGCCGCCAAGGCTGCTTGGTTAGCACCTCCAGCATGGAAGGTCCATCCACGCGTTCCATGACGAAGCCGAGACGCCCCGCGATGCGCAGCAGGCCATCTTCACTGTCTGCAGGGAAGACGGCCGGTGCCGGGACCTGTGCGTCACTGACGATTTGAGAGACGCTGAGTTCTCTGCGGGCCCAGGTTTCGGATGCGAAATCCCGGAACAGCCGCAGCACGCGGCCTTCTCCCCAAGCGTAGATTTCGGCGGTTCGCCCCACGCCTACAAGCTCAACGTTCTCAAGCGATCTGTCCTGCATCTGGACGCTCCTTTCCTCGCAGTGTAACAGAAATCCTCGGAGCCCTGCACAATGACGGATTGACAAAGAGCATATTTACATGTACAGTTAACCGTACGTTAGGAGGCATCGATGTCTGCCCATATCCCGAAGTTCATTCCGGTGACAGACCTGCGTCAGGACATTTCAGGAGTGCTTCGTTCGTTGAGTTCAGGAGAGGAACCAATTGTCGTCATGCAACGCAGCCGTGCAGCCGCAGTCCTGCTGACCGTGGACACCTACGAGCGGATGGTACGAGAGCGGGAAATCCTCGGGCTGCTCGCAATGGGGGAGAAAGACATCCAGGCGGCCAAGGGATACTCGATTGACAAGCTTCTCGAAGCGTTGGACGAGGCGACTTCTGGAGCTTCGACATGAACGTTCGGATAACAGAGCTTGCTCGTTGGCAGGTCAAGCTTGCACTTCAAGATCTGCGGAAGCGTCGTGATCCAGAGGCCGATCTGTTTGCTCAATCCCTGCGAGAGCTGGTCGCAGATCCTACGGCAATCCCCGCGCTGCTCCGGTCACTTGAGGGCATGCCAGAGCTACCTCACCAGGAAATCGTCCTTGGCAGGTATCGCCTGCTGTTCCGGGAAGAGGGTGGGATCCTCTGGATGCTTGGGCTGTGGCCGCCACTGTATGCAGAGTAGCAAGGCAAGGGAGATTGACATGTTGCACCAGGTACCCACAGACAAGACACGCGATTTGATCCCACTGGCTGCTGGACTGGCAGATCAGGGGATGGCGCAGGCACTACTCGAAGGCACAAGACCTGGGATTGCCATGGTCGATTCGGTGGAATCACCGAGCAGTCTGTTCCTGCTCGCACCTGAGGGCGCGTTTGCCTGGAGCTACCTCGCAGGCGATCCATCGAACGCTTCGTTCCACGAAGCAGTCAATGAATGGCTGTTTGAGTCCTATGGCCCAGAGCACGGGATTGCATTCACATTTCTCGTGTGTGACAAGACGGAGTGGGAGACCGCACTAGCCAAGATTCTCGAACCACGAACCGTCATTCCCGATCGCCGCCTGCACTACGCATGTGCCGTACCTCCTGTATCTGACTGGCGCAAGCAAGTACCAGGTGGCTACGAGATTCGGGCGCTGGATCGCGAACTCCTTCATTCAGACGTCGTCCTGCACGAGAAGGTCACTGCGTGGCTGAAAAGCAACTTCGGCTCGGAAGCGAAGTTCTTGGAGCGCGCGTTTGGCGCAGTTGCGGTTCACCAGGGAGAGGTTGCCGCTTGGTGCCTTCCGGATTCAGTCGGGAATCAGCGTACCGATATTGGCGTTGAGACAACTTCCGAACACCAGCAGCGCGGGCTCGCAACCTTCTGTACCTGCCTCGTGCTGGAGCAGGCGTTTGATCGTGGGATCGAGACAGTGGGTTGGCATTGTCACCAGATCAACCTGCCATCCAACAAGACAGCCCAGAAGACTGGCTTCAAGCTCCAGTATGAGTATCCAGCCTATGCGATCCAGTTCGATCCAGAGCAACACCAGAAGCTCGCAGACGTCATTGGCGTGGAGTTCATCGAACAGGCTGAGGCGGCGTTGGCGCGTGAAGACTATGTCGAAGCACACATGTTGTTCTCACGACTGCTCGGCTTCCATCAGCCCGTCGCCGCCACGACATTCTTGAATGCAGCACGGTCAGCCGCGATGGCGAAATGCTCAGAGGATGCGTTTCGCTGGCTGACGTCCGGACCTGCGTTGGAGGAAGGCTTCAGCTCGCAACTGCTCGACGCAAAGGAGTTTCGGTCGCTGCATTCGGATCCACGCTGGCAGGCGATCACAGACCAGCATTCGAGCTAGCGTCTCGATGGATCGAAGACTCGTACGATCGCCGCGTAGAGATCCGGCGGGAACTCGGGATGGTCAACCGAGATGACATCCCAAACGCAAAGTGCAGGCTGTTCAGAGTGCCAGTCCCCACCGAAACTGAAGTTGCCTTCTCCTTCGAGGCGGAGCGTCATGGCCTTGCCTGAAGGCACGATGCCTCCTGTGATGATGCCGGAAGCGATGCCGGACACGACCCGGTAGCTATCTGAGGTGCTGATCTGGGTGTAGTGCGAGACTTCAATGAGCTCGCCCACCGGCAGAGTGATTAGACCTTGCCTTCGGGTGTAGACCAGGCTCTGTATTGTGATGGAGTCTCCGCTTGCAAGCTGCCCAGATGCATCCAGGAGCACCCATCCTTCGGTAACCAGCGTGACGAGATTCCGTGCGCCGAAGCCAAAGATTGGCCCCTGCCCAACGAAGGAATTCGGGGACACCGCCCCGGCAATCTCACCCTGCAACTGCGCATGGCCCCCAATATCCGCAGTGATTTCCAGCCCAGCCACCAAGGCATCGACCCATCCTTCTGCAGTGAGGTCGAACGAGGCATCGAAGGCAGTCGCGTACTGACTCCACAGGGCAACCAGCGCGATCCACAGAAGAACTTGCCTCCACCCGGACATGACCATGAGCCTAGCACAAATCCAGCGTCCGCTGGAA
>Ga0180436_10004871_pt1 | contig 11973 bp, 4 predicted proteins | sample SS_ome_2_FD_132434 | JGI IMG/M metagenome (GOLD analysis project Ga0180436, IMG submission 132434) | Hypersaline lake sediment archaeal communities from the Salton Sea, California, USA - SS_3_S_2 metaG | ecosystem: Environmental > Aquatic > Non-marine Saline and Alkaline > Hypersaline > Sediment...
AACGGCGTGGGTTGCGCCAGTGTGCCGCGAAAATGCACATGGCTGCAAAAACACTGGAAAGGATGCCGCCCAGCTTGCCCAGCGTGGCGATTCCACATAGAACACCCATCGTCACAACGCGCAATCTAGTGAAGCCCTGTCGCAGTCCCAGCAGTGTCAGCATCACGGCGAGTGCGGTGAAGCAATTCACGAGATTGTCGTTGTTCACCACGCCTCCCATAAAAGCGAACTGTGAGTTGAAAGCAATCAGTACAGCTGCAGCCCACGCAATCGTTTCCTGCGCCGGGAAAGCCAGGCGTGCCGCTAGGAAGATTGCAGCAACCGTTATGGCCCCTAGCAGCGCGGATAACAGACGCATCACGTGAACGGTCCGTGCAGCACCTGTGTAGGGGAAAGTTTCACTGGTGGGGTTGTGTCGATAGCGAGCTACATTATAGTCCCCGGGTTGCCCACACGTCGTGAATGGGTTGCTCTCGGGAAGGCCCTGTAATTCGGACAACGAGAGATGGAGTCCACGGATAACGGCGGCGTTCAGTGCATAATACAGAGGAGCCTGGGATCCTTCCTGCCCAAACCCGTAGGAGATTGCATATGCCTGGCTCTGGACGGGTATGCCACTGCCTTCGGCGAGGTGCTTTGAATACAAGATGTGCCCGATCTCATCCGGCCCCTCGTAAGGTGGAGTAAAGACCCCATAGGCGATTGCAGCGCCAAGATAGAGGACGAGTAACAGACCTAGCCGGATGATGTTGGGACGATCAAGATGGACAGCGGAAGACTTGATATGGAAAGACAGTTGGTCCAGATGAGACCTATCGTGCATAGTGGCGCGATTTTAACATACCGGAGGATGCTTGTCCAATAGGTCTAGGGATTTGTTATTCAATAGTTACCTTCGTCGGTTTGAATTTGTCGTGAATGTGCAATCCGCCTATTCGACAGATATCTTTTTGGGCAGTATGAGGCTATCGGCTGCACCCGTCGATAGCCGAGCACCACTGGCGGGATCATACCATCCAACCTGGATCGTATACTCGCCCGCTGGCAAATCTTTAGGCAGGGCTACAACATGCTCATCCACAACCCCGTCACCAGCCTGCCACAGACTCGTGGGAAAGCCACCTTGAAGCGGTGGGCCATCGCCGTTCGCGACTATCTGGCCAGCAGCATCAACTACATGCACGAACACAGTAAGATCCCGGTCTAGTTCGTCGCGTGCTTCCCACCAAAGGATGACGGGTACCTGAGCGCTTTGGTCGTCCGTCTCTACGCGTGCGCCAAGCAGGCCGATCGATTCTCCGAAAACAACGGGACTTTCAATCTGAGCTGGAGCTGGAACAGCGAGCGGCACGGAGGACCCGGCACGGATCCATCCCAGAATGACACGCTGTCCCAGAGATTGGTCGTCCACGGTGTATTCGAGCCACTTTCCATCACTCATGCGATATATATTAAGCTGGACCATCCAGGCTTGCGTATGGGATATGTCGTCTGGCGCCGTGATAGTGTACGTGTCCTTGATGATCTCACCAGCCTGCCAGACGGTCGTGGGATAGTTACCATTGCCGGGCCATGTATCGAGTCCGGCGAGTCGTGAGATATCACCGGGCACAGCCGATACCAGCCACAGACCTATCGAGTAGGTATCCGTAAGAGGCTCGATGGCCTGTAGATATACGGTTACTTCAAGGTCCTCACCCGGCTCTATACTTCGATCGGGCAAATCATATCCTACCAGGACAATACGATCTCCGAAGACACCCACTGTAGGGTGTTGGATGGTCAATTCTTCAGTATCCTGGTAACGCGGTGGCGGGGTGAAGGTTGGACGGATGAAGCCGAATATCGCCCACAGCGCTAATCCACTCCAACTGATGAACAGCACCAGGCAAGGCCATGTCCTCTGTCCTACCCAGCGCGCCAGGCCAACCGCCACCAGGGCACTGACACTGGCAGTTGCCGGGAAGAGCAGTCGTCCCTGGACTCCAGAGGCGGACAGATTCCAACGAAACCAGCCGGCGAATACAAACACGAACCACGTCGCCAGGAAGACTATCACGGATTTCTGATTTATATCCAAATTCTTCCAGACAGCAATTAACCCGCCAAGACCCGCGAGGGTGATCAATCCCCAGAACGCAGCGTACCACCCTCCCGGAGTGATATCGCACGTGAAACGTCCCCAATAGGAGTGGAACATACTGGGCACTTCCCTGAAAATCAGGGAGAGCGGCGTCGGATCTCGCAAACTGACGATCGCCAGGTGGTGAGCAGTGAGCGTCGGGTCGTCATATAAGATTGTATTTCGCAGGTACCACCAGCCACCAAGTATGAGCACAGGGGTGGCCATCAGCACTATCGCACGTGCCACTTGACCAGCCGCCAGCCGCCAATCACCACCGCGGTTCTCGATCCTGGCTCGTGATACTAGCATCAGGCCTGCCAGCGGCACCAGCAGCACTCCGCCCAGTTTCGAGATGGCTGCTAGGCCGATACACACACCGGCCAATATCGACCTGCCTGGCGAGAATCCATACAGATGGGAACGAAGCAACCAATAAAGCGCCCAGGTGCACAATGGTACGACCATGTTATCGTTGTTGATGCCTGCTGATACAAAAAGAAACTGGGGGTTCAGCGCGGTCAACGCGGCCGCCATCGCGGCAGCCCCGGGATGTTCAGGGAAGCACAGGTGCACTATGGCGTATACACCGAGAACTGTCGCGAGACCGAGGAATGTTGAGTATAGGCGCAGCAGGTGCAGCGCCAGGATAGTACGCTGCCATGGAAATGTTTCTTCCAGCGGGTCGTGCGCCAAAAATCCCTTGTTTCCAGCCAGCTGAGGCGATCCGCACGTTGTATGTGGGTTCACCTGCAGATACTCCGCCGCGCGTTCGGTCGAGACGTCGCTCGCCCGAACAATCAATGCACCAACCAGGTAGTACAATGGGGGCTGCGTGCCCTCCTGGCTGTATAGGTATTTTTCCGCAGATTCCACGTCGGGCACTGGTAGCCGGCCGAAATCTGCGATGTACTTAGTGGTGAAGAAATGCCCAATTTCGTCTGGCGACTCAAACGGCGGAGCGATCAGCCCGTACGCGATTGCCAATATCAGATACACGCAGCCGATCCCCCAGGCTGCTTTGTGTACCTCCTGTTTTCCCAATTTAGCAGCCATCAGTGTCCCATCAAAGTGCCTAGTTCTATAAAAGTCCGACCGTTCACGGTCAACGGGGTCCCGTTCCCGGTATCATACATAGATATCGCCAGATGCAGTGGCGTATCACTCTGTCCGGAGACCATCAACCCGTGATTGTCCTTGATCGTGTCACCGGGTTTCCAGCCATAGGTGGGATATTCCCAATTGCCGGGTGACACATCCCGCTGTGCCAGCACATTGCCGTGTTCGTCCCACGCTTGAACTACCACACGACAATCAGATGACACTGTTTTCAAGGCTCGCCAGTGCAATTCAACACCAACCTGACCCTGTGGACCTGCTTGTGTCGTATACCGAGCCCACTCGAGGTGGGCCACATCGCCGAAATTGGCAGCCGGAGTCAGTTCTTGCCAGGGTTCAGATGGCGCGATATAGGATAGAAATAGACTGTCGGTTCCCCAGTCCATGCTTGTTGGATAGAATGTCCCGTCCAGCCAGGCTTTGAATTCTTGGCCTGGCCCAAATGTTCCCTGATAAAGCACGAACCATAGGCGCGAGTGTTTCTCTGCAGTCTCCTGCACCCGCGGCTTGATTATGTCGAGTGGCTCAACGATAGGTGTCCATCGGAGAGCGTAGCTCCAGGGTGGGTCCTGACCGGTACGATCCAGGTCGTACCAGCCAGCCAGCGCGAGCTCGTTGAAGAATACGAGATCGGTGGGTGTTGATTGGGCCGAAATCATTGTATGATACTCATGTGGGTCGAAATCACCGCTGACCTCAAGGCCCTTCTCATAGACAAATGTGCTCGATGTAGGCCAGAACGTCACGGCGAGAGCGCCCACTGCCAGGAGCACTGCCCACGGCCACACGGTGCGCAACCGATCCAGTGCCCATGCCAGGAGCAGCAGTAGGAAGGGTACCGCCGGCGTAAGCAGGCGCGGTGCGAAGAAATACGCGCCGCTGGCAGTCAGGATGCCCGCTACCGAAATCATAATTGTTATGCCGGGCATAGCGATTACATGCACATTTTTCTTGCCAAATCCAACGGTAAGAAGGCCGACTACGAGCAGCACGAAAACTACTAGGCCGGCAGCTCCCGAGACGCTAAAATCGAAAGTCAACGCCGCCCACGTCGACCTGGCCAATTCCCACCAGGTGACCGGCATCACCGTCTCGGGAGCTGCAGCTTCTGCCAGACGCCGCAGCATTTGTGGGCCAGCATAGACGATCCAGGGAATGTACAACGCGCCGGTCAAGCCGCCGGCTATCCAGAGTGACCTACGCCTGAAGCGCGTCGTCACGAGCCCATAGATATATAGCCCCAGAAGTGCAAAGGATGTATAGTAGAATGTGTACAGGCCGCAGACACTTGCGACAATCAGGCTAAGACGTGCTCGCCGGTTTCCAGTTTCTATGGTCTGGATCATGGCCCACGCAGCACACAGTATCCAGAGGACGACCAGCGGGTACATCCGCAGGACCTGTGCATAGTAGACCAGGGCAGGAGAAACTGCCGCCAGACCAGCGGTCAGACTTGCAGGCCATAGCTCCTTGCTCCATGCCAAAGCCAACCGGAACATGATGGGAACTACCAATATGCTAAGAAACACCGAAAAGCAACGCACGACGAATACGTTCCGTCCCAGCGCCAACCAGGGTTTCAGGCTCAGGTAGAACAGGGGAGGATGCACTTCCAGTGCTGCCACCCGTACAATCTCAGCGATACGCAGACTCGCATGGGCGATTGACCAGCCTTCGTCCCACCGGATCGCAGGCTCGGCCAACCTGTGCAGCCGCAGGGCGAAGGCGAGAAGCACAAAACAGATCAGTGCGCCATAGTAAGCAGTCGACGATATGATGCGTTTCATTCGGTGATCTCCACAGTCTCCTCCAGCACCACGCGATCTTGTGTCAGAACGCCATTCGCACCATTGCCTGCCCGAAGTCGAAAGAAGTCGCGATCATATAGCCCGACGGCCAAGCTGTAGCTTCCCGGTGGCACTTCCTCCAGTGAGAGTACGATTGTCTCGCTGACTACCTCACCGGGAACCCACCAGGAGGTGGGGTATGCCCCAGCCTGAGGCATCGCGTCACTCTGTGTGACGATGGACTCGTCGTCTGGCGCGAAAAGGTGCACGAACACCGTGTAGTCCTCGTCCGTAGCGCTCAGAGACTGCCACAGTAAGGTTAGCCTCAAGGAATCGTCAGTCTGTGCCAGGTTGTATCCCTTCAGTGTCACCAGACTAGCAAAATCCACGTCGATCGTATTTTCAAATGGGGGAAAATCGAAAACGCGTGGAGGGCGTTCGATCCTGGTCCTCGATTCTAACGGCAGCGTAAAGCTTCCCAGGCGGGCCTGTCCAATTGCCTCTCCAGATGATACGTGGTAGAGGATCACAACCAGGCGGTATCCATTCCCAGTACCGACCCCATCCGGAAGCTTCAGACTATAGCGATCAACCACCAGCTCGCCCGGATGCCAGAGGCTGGTCGGAAGAAATCCATAGCCGGGCTGTGTGTCCCTAGCTGCTACAATCTGTTCAGCGGCGTCCAGGAGTCGCAACGATATACCATAGTTCGCGGCAACCGGCTGTTCCACTGACCAGACCAGCGTAATCTCAACCTCTTCGGCGGTTATCTGCTCCAACGTGCCCGAATGAAGACGGATCGCAGGACCGAAAGGTGCCAGCACCGACCCTTCGAGGGGAACCGGGGGGCCGGTGGTCACCTGTATAGGCTGCAAGTACAGTGTGCCCATCGCCTCACCGTTGGGGGTCAGGGCACGCACCTCATCATTGGCGTCAGTTATCTTTAGCTGGAGTAGATACGCGCCTCTGGATGTGTCCGCAGGGATTCTGAGTTGCAGCGCACTGCAAGCGGAGTCTTGAAAGTCGCATGTAACTTCTATCAATGGCCGGACAGCCTCGCGCAGCACAGCTGGTGATACCAGGCTCAAGCTGACGGCATAGTCGTCGGAAACAGCGGCCCAATCCATCTCAACCTCGATTGCAGCGCCTGGTGAAACTTCCTCGGCTGAAATCTGGTAGCCGGCCAAAAGATGGCCTCCACCAAAGTCTATGCCTCCGGGATTGTGATGCAAATAAGGCATGCGGTCGAAATCCATCGTGAGATCGGTATCGGCGTAATCCGTCTCCTGATGAGTGACTATGAGCAGCAGTATAGGGAGCGCGATAACGAGAAAGCCCACCAATACCCGCTGCCAGGGGACCTGGCGCCAGTTGATTAGTATGACAGCCAGAATGCCCAGGAGTGTGACAAGCGACAGGCATTCGGCGACAGCCCTTACCCACGTACGCTCCAGGCGCAGATCTATCACATGGGGCCCGGCGGGAACATCAAGCGAAAGGTATCCCGATCCCTGTACTGGTTCCACGCTGACCGGTTGATTGTCGACATAGCCCCGCCAACCGGGCCAGTATAGGAGTGGGAAGGCTATCGTGCCCCCAGCACCGCGCACATCCCAGGACTGGCGAATGGGCTGCCGGTCAAGCAGGCGTACCTGGATATCGGCCCCATCTAGAGGGATGGCCGCGGGCATTGCATTGGCGTCGAACGTACTGTCAGATACAAAAGGACGTGGGACGACCGCCTGGGGAAGCCATTCATACCTGATCGTCGTGCCGATATTCTGGGTGAACCACTCATAGATCCGTAGCCGTTGTGTCGTCACCTCGGATGCATCAATAAGAAGACGTTCCAGTTGGAGGGGAACGAGCATAGAAATCAGCACAACCACAGCTATGCCGACAGCACACCATCGCCCCCGGCGATCTGAGGGCACCAACGCAGCCGTCGCGGCTGCCGCGAAAAGTGATTGGATCGACAGGAACCGCCACGGGAACTGGATCATCGGAAGCAGCGGCAGAAAGCGGTATAGGGGCTTCGCCAGTGGAGTGATCATCAATGTGGAAAGCAGCAGCCCGGCTATCACAAACACATCGTAAAACGACCGGCGCTTCCGCACAATACGTATGATGAGCACCAGACTGCCCGCTGCAGCGCATATGGCCTGGATCAATCCCATTGCGAAGGGAGTTCCACCAGAGGAATCGATCCCGTAGCCGAACAACGCGCGCCACTGGACCAGATCCCAGCGGCGAAAGTGGTGTTCATAATCAAAGAAGTCCCCTGTCAGCAGGTGCGTCTGGGAGAATCCGCGCTCAGCCAATGCTGGCAGAGCTGCCCACGCCGTGACCAGTATGCCCAGTGCAATGATCAGCCCCCCCATGGCCAAAGAGCGCCAGAGGACCTGCCGGTTCTTAGCTGACAGGATGACTACGTACAAGATGACGAAGGGGGAGAATATCAGCGCCGAGATATTGTGAGAGATGATCAAACCCGCGTAGGCCAGGGCTGGCCACAGCCAGACCACCGATCGCCAGGGCCGGCTCCGCATTGCAGTAGAATCTGGCGACAGCGCACGATCGAGTCCCCAAAGGATGAGCGGGTAGAACACAAATGCGTAAAACTCCGACAGGGAGTCCCCGCGGACGTAGACGTTTACCAGGTGAAAGGGAGCCAGCGTATAAGCGACGCCTGCCAACCACGCAGCCCACACCGGGCGGTTAGTGCGTCGCATCCAGCCATACATCGCCAGCCCAGCGGCAAGAAATCCGAAGGTTTGTACAAGTTTGACCGCACTCAATACATCGAGCCCGACCAGAACGAAGCTTCCCGCCAGGTAGTAGGGGAATGCAGAGTAGTAATTGAAGAAGGGGTACCCCAGCCCGTAGGCGGCATCGGGCATCCAGCGAACAGGAAAGACACCTGCACGCAGGTTGACGACCATCTGGTCAACGCGCTGCAGCAGGAAAGGGCTATCGCCGCCCCCTCTTGTGTTGATTATGCCCGGTCCCCACAGTGGCACGGCTGCCACTAGCGCAATCAGTGCCAGGGACAGCACGGGAAGCCAGTGCACCGCTCTCAATGCCTTGTCCCCGTTCACTCTACAGCCACCTCAACCCAATCTGCGGTTGGGTTTCCAGATTCACCGAGAAGGTGCATCGCAGTGCCATTCTCGGGATTCCATAGTCCCAGTCGGAGTCGATCGCGCCCTGGGAATACACTGCTAACCCCAGGTACATCGTGGTCGTCATTGATGATATCGCCCGCATGCCATTGACTGGTTGGGTAGTAGCCATATGCTGCACCGCTGTCGGCCTGGGATATCCGCTCTCCATCGCGCAGATAGTGCACGAAAACTGTGTAGTCTTCCGTCAGGTCCGCTGTGGCCCGCCAGCGTATTCGCACTCGCACCATATCGTCGTCGAGCAGAATAGTCGAAGTCCCCAGCAGTTCAATTCCGCCATCGAAACGAGCAATCGCCTGATTTGTCGTGCTGGGAGGCATACTGTAGAACGCCAGATAGGTCATGTAAGGTTCGGGATCTGTATCTCCTTGCGACAAGGCGCCCTTCTCCGCCGTAATCTCGGCGGCAGTGGGCAAGAGTGCCCAAGCCCGCTGCCAGCCCTCATAGGGCCAGGTGAAAACGGCTACTGAATCGCTCCCCCGTTCGCTATCCAATCCAATGGTTACCGCCGGGGTATCTGCTATCAGGAACTGGAGCTGCGGCCAGTCTGACCAGAGTCGTGAGTCCAGAAAGACTTCCCGATCGTGCGCTTCGCCGTGCAGCATCTGTTCTTCATTCCATCCCGATTCAAGGAAGCTGTTAGCTCGCCCGGCCAACGTCACTGCCCCTTGCTCAAACCAGTACGCCGTCATCGGGTCATTGGCGTATTTTCCGAAGTAGTCCCATACGGTACTGCTCACACCAAACAAGAGCGGGACGACCATCACCATCAAGCGCAGCCACGCAGGCTTAGCACAGCGCATCAACCCATCGATTCCCACAGCTGGGATCAGTGCTACAACTGGCATGGTGCCAATCGCGCGCAGGAAGTGTGGCGCATCCTCCGCAAACAATGTGGGCAGCAGCATCACCGCGACCCAGATGAGAACAACTCCAGCAGCCGGGCAGCGCCTCACGCGGCGGAGCAGAAACCACAGGCCGATAAGAAACATCAGGCCCATCATAGGATCGAAGACCGGGCGCCACGGCACGTTGTGGCGCCAGATGCGATCGCCCTTGACGAAGAACATTCCGAGTGTGCGCAGCGTGTGTCTGAAGAGAGTCCCCCAGAAGTCCCCGCCATTGATCTCCGGGCTGGTTATCGAAACCTGTCCAGGTCTTCCCAGGACGGTCTGCGGATTAAGGAGTGTGTAAATGGCAAGCGGCGCAACCGCCACAAGTGCAGCGGTAAATGCCAGTATTGTGCCTCTCCATGGGAGTCTTCCCCTGCGCCTCTGCCGAAGACTGGCGGCGTAGACGCCAAGGCAAATCAACGCGACTGCCGTGAAGCGCGCTGCGGCGTATGTGTAAAAGGAGAGGCCATAGAGCAACCCCGCCGGTATCCAGTACTTCAGCTTGGATGTCTGAAGCGCCTGTGTTACAAGCCAGAAGACCAGCGCAATGAATAAAGGCAGGAGGATCGCTCGATAAGCTGTGCGGCTGAGATGCACGTGCCAGAGTGTGATGGCGAGAATGGCCGAGGCCAATAGCCCTACTCGGCGCGAAAAAAGCACCCGTCCTATGGCCGCAGTTGCAGCAACAGTCAGGACACCAATGAAGAACGATGGGATGCGAAGAGCGAAGGGACTTCTGCCCAGGATGCCGACAGCCAGTGTGTCGAGATAGATGAACAGCGGTTCCCGGCCGTTGTTAGCAGTAAAATACAGCGGTATATTGCCGGATTCGAGAATTGAAACAGCATCAATGCCGTGCTGAGCTTCGTCGTGATATAGGCCTGGCGGGATCTCTCCGAAGGCACAGACCCGCAGCGCAGTTGCAACGAGCAGAACTGCGACCATGCCCCAAATCCAGGCGCCGAGTTTCATCTCTGTCCTTGCTCTCCAACTTCAATCGTCACGTAGTCCCCAGCCAGACGGGTTCCGTCCTGATAGGCTGGCAGTCGATCGGTGGTTGCGGCGTTATAGAGCCCGACATGCAGCAGATAGGGGCCGGCCGGTGCATCGGCAGGAATCTTCAGGATGTGGTAATCCTCCACATACTCACCTGCTTGCCACTGCGTCGTCAGCATACGGCCCTCCTGTGGCCAGCCATCGACTTGGGTCACGTCCTGCCCATCGGCTCCAATCAGATGATTGAATACAGCGTAGATAGCCTGAGGTTTCTCCGCTGCATACCACGCATATGATATCTGCAGCTCTTCACCGGGAAGAGGCGTGCCATCGATTCGATACCCCCTCAATTCGATCCCGTCCTCGAATATCACCGAGATGTGCATCAGATTCGCTGGCAGGCGCCTTGACACCGGCCGGCCATCAATACGGACATTGAACAGTCGAACGGTGCCTTGTCCATCGGTGGTAAGCCAGGGCTCGCCGTCTGGCCCCAGAACCTCCAGGGTGATTCGGGCAGGGCCGGTCCGGGCATCGGCCGGTAGGCTGAGTGCATCGGGCAGCGTAAGCAGACGCTGTGGAGAATCCGGCACGATGGGAGCACCTGTGGTTTCAGATGACCGCACTGTCGGCAGGAATAGGTGAAACGAACCCTGTGCATCGCTCATGGATACAGTCGCTGTATGTTCCGGCAGTGTGAGCACCCTCTCCGCGATTGGACCGCTGTCCGCTCCGGGTATCCACCCCCGTGATTCGACACGAAGATGCAGCTGAACATCCTGCTGGAGAGAATAGGGTACGAGCAACTGAAGCTCAAAAGGTATGGCGTACCCTTGCTGAAAACTGCGTCCTCCCGGTATGGAGTCAATCAGTGTCAGGCATTGTCCCCCAGCCGATGGGCAAAACGTCCAGTTTGTAGATGTCGCCGGAAGCACCGGGGCATATTCTGGCTCGTCGACATGGAAGGTAAAGAGCTCAATAGATCCTCCTTCTGCGGCCATCAGTAATTCACCGGTCTCGGTATCAGTAACTGCCAGATGCACCACGTACTCCCCTGCCGGTGCTCCCTGTGGCACAACCAGTCCATGATTGTCAAACATCGCCTCGCCCAGGGCCCATTGTGAGGGTGCTGCCCACCACTCTCCAACCGCAGGACTCTTTTTCACCCAGGTATGGCCCTGGGAGTCGGACAGCGTCAGCATAAGTTCCAGGTCGTTCACGCGACATTGGGTACGCCAGGCCAGGGCGATGCGGAGACCCTCTCCCGCGGCTATTCTCTCGGATTCGTAGGCTACCCGATCAAGATTCAGACATGGACCGAAGGTTGTATTCAGTTCTTTGGCTGGTGCATCGCCCGGGAGCTGCCCCAGGTACAGTTGGAATTCCTGAGTTTGCAACACGCGGTGCGCATGTTCATTGAGCCACCCCTCAACAAAATGCTCAGGATCCACATCGGATACCGATGCTGGCAGAACCCACACACGCTGGTAAATATCCAGGAGTTTCTCCAGAACAGGTTCAGCTTCTGCCGGGTTCAAACGGGGCGGGGCTTTTTCAGGCAGCACGACAATCGGCGGAAACTCGTCAGGGGCGTAGTAATAGTACTGGATGCCCTGCCAGGGACCATAGAACAGCACCACATCATTGATGCGGGCGCTTGCCTGGATGAACTGGAGGGTTCGCCCGTATCGCGATCTCTCAAGCGCCAGTGCGTCGCGAAGACCGCCTGCTACCAATACCAACAGTATGCCGGCAACGGCGCTTATGCTGACTATCATGCCAGCCCGTCTGTGACGCAAGAGGTAACCGGCGCTCAGACATGCTATGCTAAGGGCTATGGCCAGAGGAGGTAGTATCCCCAATACGTAGCGCGG
>Ga0180436_10004873_pt1 | contig 11972 bp, 11 predicted proteins | sample SS_ome_2_FD_132434 | JGI IMG/M metagenome (GOLD analysis project Ga0180436, IMG submission 132434) | Hypersaline lake sediment archaeal communities from the Salton Sea, California, USA - SS_3_S_2 metaG | ecosystem: Environmental > Aquatic > Non-marine Saline and Alkaline > Hypersaline >...
AACTTATGAAACTGCACCAGGGAATGAGTAGGAGTTTGAAGACCAAGTTGATCGATGATTATCTAGTTAATTATAATAAAAGGCTATAATTTAGGCGCCCATATTTTTCATTACGTCATAAAAGTTAAAATGATAATCGTTGTCAAATATTTTATTTTAAGGATAAAGTATTTATCATACTAAACCTCATTATTAAAAGGATATTCTGTGAAAAAATTCATAGCACTCCCCTACACTGATCTTTTAGCAGAATTTAAAAACATCCTAAAACAGAACAACCTCAAGTTCACCAATCAAAGAGAGATCATACTCTATACGCTCTATAACAACACGGAGCATTTGACTTCTGAAGAGTTATATATGTTGATCAAACAAAACTACCCAGAACTTAGTGTGGGAATTGCCACTGTATACAGAACACTTATCCTACTTGAAGAGAACGGATTGGTCAGTTCAATCTCCTTAGGTGTACAAGGTAAAAAATATGAAATTGCCAATAAACCACACCATGACCATATCATATGTGAAAAATGCGGTAAGATCGTAGAGTTTGAGAATGATCAAATAGAATCACTCCAGCATGTTATTGCCAAAGAGAATGGTTTTGAACTAACAGATCATTTAATGCAGTTATATGGTATATGTTCTGATTGTCAAGAGCAATAAGAATATCTAGCTACCTATAAGAGATGGGAGTCATAACTTATAAGTTTGGACAAGGATAAGTGTTTCAATCAAGGAATACCCATGAACTACCATCCAAATAAGTAGCTAAATAAAGTGTATTCTGTAACCTGGCGATCTCATCCTCTGCTATAAGAGTTTATAGCGTTTCAAAGACCCATAGCTTTCTGACCCTGCCTTACGACAAGTGTAGCTTTTTACAAAGTAAACATTTGAAGTATATCAATGTAAAATTAATTTAACACTATAATTTTATAAAATTATAAATTATTTTTAATTCATAATAATAGCAGGTATCTATATCGGTCCTAAAGATAACTAAGCCACCAATCTTTCCTGCGAGATTTTATTTCGGCAAACCAGCGACATATGTAGTAGATCATCCATGTTACAGCTATCCATGCAATATAAGTCGGCAGAAGATCATATCCATAACTAAAGCTCTCAGGAGTAGGACCAAGAGGAGACTGAAATAACCAGTCTGCATTTCCAAAAACACTTAATGCCAATAGCACTCCTCCAAGATGCAAGATAGGTATATGTAGAACATAAAATAGAAAAGGGACACGTCCAAGTACCTGCAGGGGATTTAACCATTTAGGCAGTTGCCTGTCCAATAAGCTCATGAGGACCATGGCAGAACCCAACATATAGGCTAAGTATATCAGTGAAGGCGGATATTTTGTAAAATTAAGAAAGCTCATTATCGTAAATTCTATTTTGTGTTGAACTGACCATAATGAAGAATCTCCATAAATATTAAAAAGCCTAAGCAGTGTTGCCAGTATGATAAGCATGATTCCAAAGAGTAAAAACGTGCGTTTACGATCGTTCCTAGGCATTTTGACTATAGGTCCTATGACATAGCCAAATGCCATCACACCTATCCATGGAATAAATGGATATACGACCTGTATCTCAAAGGAACCTACAAAAAAACTCCCTGGCACATGCAAGAGATGCCAAACCCAACTATAAGCACCAAAAGCTTCAGGAGAAATAAGGTCCAATGCATTGTGACCAAGTATCATCGTTACTGCTATGATTGCTATAGTCCATTTAGGCAGATAGATCAATCCAGCCATTGCGACCATCGAGATACCTATCGCAAAAAGTACTGCTACTTTTGGTTTATAATAAAAATCTGCAGAGAAAGACCAAAAGAAACCAACGATGGTCAACTCAAGGAAAATCAACCACAAACCACGTGAAAATGCTAAAAAAGCTAACTCATTCTTAGTCCGTCTTGCTGAAGCAAAATATAGACCGATTCCAGCAAGAAACATAAACACCGGTGCAGCGAAGTGTGTAATCCATCGTGTAAGAAAAACAGCCATATTTGTGACTGAAAGATCAAGTGGAGAAGAGAGTACAAAACCCAATGAGAAAAAATCTCTTGAATGGTCAAGTGCCATGATCACCATAGTAAGACCTCGCAGCATATCTAATGCTTCAAAGCGTTCTTTTTTTATTTGTGGTGATGAAATTGCCGTATCAGTAACATTAGACTTTTCTGCCATGTCCAATTTCCTTTATCAAATATAACTAAAAATGAAGTTTCTTTTTAAAATGCTCATCTACGTCAAAGAATACTTCGCCATTACGATTCCTAAAAGTAAGGTTTTTCTTGCTAAGTTTACCGATATGATCAAATCCCATTACAGCCAACATCATCTTCATACCTTTAATAAGATTATTATGATAATTTGCCATTTGATGTGCCTGTTTAATAACTAGAAAAGAAGCACGTTTTTTAGGATCCTGAGTTGCCATACCTACAGGACATTTATGACTTCCATAGCCAGAACACATACGGGCACGTATACAACCACCACTCATCATGAACCCTCTGGCAATACCTACGGCATCCGCACCCAGTGACATTTTGATGATCACATCATCAGGTGTAAGTATTTTCCCACTAGCAATGATCTTTATGTCGTCACGCAATCCATGTCTACGTAGAGCTGAATCAAAGACATATAAGGCATGGGTGATATTGAGTCCAACAGATTCCATCAACTCAAGTGGTGCAGTCGCACTACCCCCTTCTCCACTGTCTATTGTCACAAAATCAGGTATCGCAAGACCATCTTTTTTCCTCTGTGCAGCCATAGCGATCAACTGGTCTATTACATTTGCATCAGAGATCACGATCTTTAATCCTACAGGTTTACCTGATATCTTTTGCAATCGCCCTACAAATTCTAATAGATGTTCAGGTGAATCTGCATAAGGAAATCTATTAGGCGAAAAGAGGTCTTTACCCTCTTCTATACCACGATAATAGGCGATATCAGCATTTACTTTTGAAGCGCCCAGTTTTCCTCCGGTCTGTTTTGCACCTTGTGCGATCTTGATCTCAGTCATTTTACAGAAACGCATCACTTTCTCATAACGCTCTTCATCAAATTTGCCTTCATCATCTCTCACTCCATAAAGTCCCGAACTCATCTGGAAAATGGTATCAGGTAAAGATTTTGGTACTTCTAAAGGGAAGGCTCTCAGTGGAGCATCCCAATTTACACGAAATAATACATGAGTGTCGGGGTCATATATATAGGTATTTTCTGTTCGTTTATTGAGGAGTATTTTACGATAGGCTTTAATAGCATAGCTGCGATTGAACAATGTAGCAACAACTTTAAAAATGAATTCTGCAAATGGTGTGCTTTTGATAATTTCTAAATACTCTGCATTGTTAAGATCGGGTCTAAGTGTATAAAGATGATTGGAAGTAAGAGATCCCTCACCAGTATTTACCGTATAGTCTGATAATGATGCACCTAAGGAGAAGGCACGTACTGCTTCAGGGCTTAAAGCCCCGTCACTCATAGCAGACCTAATGATAGGTGTTTTGGCAATGAAGGGTTGCTCCCGATTTGCTCCAAAAGTGACAGAAAGATCATCAGAGACTTCATCATCATTGAGCACATTGGTTGCATGTTTAACAATAAATCGATCTACGTTAAAAGGTTGGTCAACAGAAAATGATTTGTAATTTGGAACATTTTTTGATGCTTTATATACCCAGTCTATTTTATCACGTGATTCATAGTAGGTCTCTTCTGCAAAATACTGTCGAAGAGGTTCACGGGCAGCTTCAAATAGATAACGAAAACGACCAATGACCGGATAATTTATCAGTAGAGAGTGTTTGCGTTGTACAAATCGGTCATATATGAACAATAGTACCAGGCCTACAAATAAGGCACTTAAAATAAAGGGTATAAACTCACTTAAAAACTCCCATACATTTTCTAACATCATGATCCTTTTAACTTATTTCAATTTCTGAAATGAATGATACGCATCACCTTATATATCTAATGGTTTTGCCCTATTCATATCCATTTTTACAAGCAGTTGACCATCTTTTGTTTCTGCGGACAATGTTGCGTCATATGGTGGTTTATGATCTCTTAAAATATGTATCATGTGACTTAAGACCAAGCCATGGTTTCTTCCTGCAGTTACTGATATCTCATCGATGTGTGAATTATGTATCTTGCCTGCTAAAGCATTTAATGCACATCTGTACGCACTCTCATTGGTGATATATTGTAAATAGTAGTCACGCATAATGTCGATATTGCCAAGCCATGCTCTACGTTCATCTGCTGTGATCGTATCATTCTCTTTGACACCTTGAGCGTATCTTTCTATCAACTCATTGGTTTTTTCCTGTATATCAGTAAACGCTTCTTCCGGGTCTACACAATGCTTTTTAAGCAGGTCCATGAGTTCGTTACCGCTTCGCTCTTTGGCTATCACATTTTGAAGATATATCTTTTTTTCCTCTACAGTTTCAAAACTCAGAGCCTCCAAGAGTTCTACAGCAGCATTCAAAAAAGTAAATCTATCAGGCTTAGTTTGATCAAAGTTCACACCTTTATGAGATACTTTTGGTTTTGCACCTACATATTTCAATTCCATAGTTTCCCCTTTTTATTCATTTTATAGTTTTATATTTAATAAAGCATAACAGGTTTTTTATCAAAAATTTCTGATTAATGTATATATGTAGGTATATTTAATTCAAGTGAATATTGTAGCAATTTTAGAACAGTAGAATGAATTTTTTTGTGTTGAGGTGCGTACAGTCTATCAAGAGGGATGATACATCCTCCTGTTATGATAGACGTTACTTATTGTATAATTTGGCTTATTTTGCCTGTCCTTGAAGCTCTTTAACTTTATTACATCCCACTTCAGAACCATATTCACACGATTTCTGGTAGTATTCAATGGCTTTTGAGATATCTTTTTCAAGTACATCCCCAGTCTCGTATTTCATAGCTACAGAAAAGCATCCGTAATAATCTTTTGCATTGTTACAGTCATCCATAAAGTCCTGAACTACTTCCATTGGATCCATATCTTCACTGAACTCATCATCGAATTCATCCTTTTCTTCTGCGATCGCAGCCATGCTCATGCCCAGTAACAGTACTCCTGCCAGTAGTATTTTTTTCATTTTATTCCTTTGATTAAATGCGAATATTATATCTTACCTATTTCAATGAAAAAATTTATAAATTTTGTATTTTTTCATTGAAGTTTTTAATAAATGTTTCTTCAATTAGCAATCTATTAATAAAAAGTATCTAGAATTTATATCCCCCGATCAATCTCAGTGCATCAATCTTAGGCTGCTGATCAAGGTCTACATATTCATAAGTACCTGTAAAATAAATTCCTGATGGACCATTATAACTTACACGAAGTCCATAATTATGCTGAGCATCTTGACCTAGTCCGTTTGATGAAGAGATAGAATATTGTGGGTCAAGATCAAAGTAAGTATATCTTGCACCAACCCATAATCCTTCCATACCCTGATTTCCAAAGTCATATCCGATCTGCGCTTTATAAGAATTCGCATTTGTCATATCCCCTGCTTCGAAGAAATGAAAGATCATACCATTGGCCAGATAAGGATATCCACCCCACGCACCAAGTGTTGCTGCTGCACCAGGACCGTCTGTATAGAAGGCTGCACCTGTCGAAAAGTCAAAACCATTATCAAACTTCCCGTCAAATCTCAGAGAGTATATACTGTAGTCTATCGGTGTATAGGTATTGTCACCGACCTCTTTAAAGTTTATAAGTTGTGCCCCAGCAATATAGTTTCCACCATCAAACTCTCCTACATAATCATATTGTGCGAACAGTGTATTATATAGATCGATAGCATAGTAGTCCCAGATCTGAAAGTTATGCGCATCTTTTTCATACTTGAACATACCTGCCCACATACCTGCATTACCTGCATTGTCTTTATCTCTTTGATCTACATAGGATTGATCTGCCATAGAGTGAAAACGATGCGGATTAGTTGCACCACCATCCCAAACACCTGCCATTTTATAGATATATCCACCTGCAAAAGCTATATTTTCAATGGTTGTATTCTTATAGTATGCACCTTGAAAAGTGTTAGCAAACAGGTACCAGTCATCTGCATCTACCATAGGTGTGGAGAGTTCATAATTACCGGCAAGAAAGATATGGCCACTATTCTCATATCTGACATACGCTTCTTGCAATATGGCATAAGATCTGCCATCTCCAAAAGCAAAAGTTCTACTTTCATAGATCTCATCATTGATACCAAAATCTGTGACGCCACCGCCAGTAATCTTAAAAGTAAATCCATTATATACCGGAGAAGTAATGGAGAGTTTAGGAATAAAATAAATACCTTTTGAATCCAAATGCCCTCTGTTAATGCTTGGATCTGGATTCTTAGGTGAATTACTATAGTCATAGTTCACATAACCAATCCTCATATCACCTGTCACCTTCCATCCTTCACCCAACAGATAGCCATCTTTTTTCTCATCTGTATGCGTCACCGTTTCATAGGCATGATCCGCATCGGGAACATTGGTTGCTACAAGTGACTCCGCAGCCTGAAGTGATGTTACTACAACAGGGAGCAGTGCCATTAACAATATTCTTGAGTAAGAGAGTTTCATCTTCTACTCCTTACTTATTGAGCAAATGGGTTGATACCCAATTGCTCAATGATATATGCAGCAGCCTGCTGACCTCTTACAGAATTTCCAAACGTATCAAGCGGTGGTGAGACAACGCCGATACCCAACTTACCCGGAACGATCGCAAGAATTCCACCTCCCACGCCTGACTTTGCAGGTGTACCTGTAAGATAGAGCCAGTCGCCTGCATTGTCATACAGTCCCGCTGTAGCCATAACTGCAAGTATACGCGGCACATACTTCTCATCTATTACTTTCTTACCTGTAATAGGGTTTACCCCATCATTTGCAAACGTAGCACCCATCACAGCAAGATCATGTGAAGAGACATTGACTGAGCACTGTTTGGTATAGACGGTGGTTGCTTCAAGCGGGTCTGACCCCATACGGCCATACGCATCTAAAAGTTTGGAGATCGCCTGGTTTCTTTTGTTATCATTGACCTCTGACTGATACACTTCTTCATTAAAAGTTAATTTTTTCCCGGCAAAATCATCCATATTCCCACTGATCTTAGCCCATCTTTCCTTGGAGTCTTTAGCCTCTACCCATGACGTAGACTGTATCGCACCGGCATTGACAAAAGGGTTAGATGCTGAACCGCCATGCTGCTCGATCGCTATGATAGAATTAAATGCCAAACCGGTGGCATTCACACCGATCTTTTCTTGTAAAAATTTCTCTCCCCTCTCCTGTATCACTTTGGCTGCCGTAAAAACTTTGGAAATGGATTGGATAGAAACTACCTCTTGTGTATCTCCTATCTCATACACTTCTCCATCAGGAGTGACGAGCGTAATACCAAAGATTTTAGAGTCTACAACAGCGAGTGCTTTAATGTAATCTGCATTTTTACCATCTTGATTGTCTTTAAACTTTTCATATGCCTCTTTGAGCACAGCATTGATACGGTCTTTGCTCAAGGTACTTTTTTGAATCAATTCTGTTTTTACTTCACTCTTCAAAGGACCTTTTGCTTCTGCAACGGTACTACCAAGTACGATAAATGAAGCACAAGCTATAGAGAGTGTTAAAAATCCTCGTCTGAGCAAACGCAATCTTTGAATTTCACTTTTCATCTTTTCCCCTTTTGTATTTTAGATATATCATAACATACTTTTGAGATTAGCTTCCACTAAGGATCAGAATTTTATTTGAATAGATCGTTCTTAATTTCTATGACAATTTGACATACTTTGACCCTTCTCTATTTTTTTGCGTAAAAATACACTTATGAAAGCCACATCAAAAGAACTGCTTGAAGCAGTAAGTAAGCATTGTTATAATGAACTTACCCTCTACAGGTACAACACTACAACATTACAGGTAAGTGATAAATACAGGCAAGGTAGATTAACTGCACTGGAATACCTTACAGAACTTTCTTACTATTATATGAAAGAAGAGAAAAGCTTAGAGGATCAATTCAAAGAGCAGATCATGAAGCAGTTGGAACTTCATTCTTGTCTTAACGATAGTGAGTATAAACGTGGTCTTTATGATGCATTGAATGAAGTATTGTCTATATAGATTTGTATGAAGGCACGATAGTTATGTACTATATCAAGGGAAAAGATATAAGTATTTTCCTACAAGGAGACATTGTTTACTATCGCACCTATTTGTTATTATATGTAATAGATGTCACAATTCATGTCATATTGAAATAATATCTTTATGTAATCAGTAATATCCAGGCCGTTCCTATCGTTAAAAAGACTACAGTATTGACCAAAGTAACGATACCGCCAACCTTATAGATCTCCCCTGCTTCTATGTAACCGCTACCTATATAGATCACGTTTGCTGAGGAACCTTGAGGTGTGATGATAGCGTTGAAGTTGGTTGCAAAAAGAAGCATGAGTGCCATCAGTTCTGCAGGAACTCCTGCTTCTATAGCCACACCTAAAAATACTGAAAAGAGTGCAAGCATTTGCGCTGTTTGTGAAACAAAGAAGTAGTGTATCAACACATAGGCAACGATGAGTATTACGTAAGCAGCAGGCCAGGAGAAACCTGAAACCATCGTTGCTGCATTATCCCCTATCCATCCCATAAAACCAAATTTGTTAAGATAAACAGACATAGCATAAAGTATGGCAAACCACACCAGTGTACCAAGTGCTTGCCCCTCACCATTAAGATCTTTAAGGGTGAAGATATTGGTCAGCATCAAAATAGCCAATCCTAAAAATGCCACAGCCGTTTTATTGAGTACAGGATAAAATGATGAAGCGATCCAGAGTGTGACCATCCCTATAAATACCGCAGCCATGATCCACTCATTTTTATGCACAGGACCCATTTTATCTAATGCATTCTGTGCGATCATAGGTGCATTAGGTGTCTCTTTTACTTCAGGAGGATAGATTTTCATCAGTAACCATGGCAAAAGTAGAAAAAGTACAAGAACGGGTAAAGCAGCTGCCAAAGCCCAGGAACCATACGAGATATCTACACCAAACTCTTTAGCCATTTTAGCGCCTGCAGGATTGGCTGCCATAGCAGTAAGCCAGAGTGATGATGAAAGAGTCAATCCAGCCATAGATGACATCATCAAATACGCACCAAGTTTTTTACGTGTACCATCTGCTACCTTAGATTCACTGTCTGCTGCCAGAGCATTGACAATAGGAAAAAGTACACCTGATCTTGCAGTGTTACTTGGAAATGCAGGTGCCATGAACATATCTGCTGCGATCACGGAATACGATAGCCCTATACTCGTCTTTCCAAATTTCTTGATGATCAAAAAAGCAATACGCTTACCCAAACCTGACTTGATCACTCCGCGTGCTATAAGGAAAGCAACGATAATAAGCAGTATCCAATCCTCAGAAAAGCCGCTAAATGCCTGTTTAGGTGTCAGTGTGCCTGTAAGTACAGCTACAGAAACTCCGAGTATAGCTGATGTGACGATAGGCATAGCTTTGATTATTACTGCAAAAATAGCCGCGATAAAAATAGCAAAGAGATGCCAGGTCATTTCAGGTGTGAACTGTAGATCTGTTGCAGCTTGGTTAGCAATATATGTTTCAAGACTCGTTGGTACGGGTAAAGACCAGATAAATGCACCAAAGAAGATCACTATGATCTGAAGAGCATGCAGGTTCGAGGTTTCTTTTGGATGACGTGACATATTTTCCCTTTAGACAGTAACGTTATTCATATTCTACATTTATAATCTTCGATTTTAGATTTTTGAGGCACAATAGAAAATTAAAACAGACAAATCAAGGAAAACGATAATGTCAAAGACGCAACAGACTAAAAAAATCTTATTTGCAATTTTACTTGCAGTGATCGGTTTTGGGATCATGATCACATTCTTTACATTACAGCAATCACTTATGGTTGCGACCATAGTCTTAATGGTAACGCTCTGGACCAATGAAGGCTTGCCTATGGCTGTTGTTTCGCTGCTCCCTATCGTTTTTTTCCCTGCTCTTGGTGTTTTAACGACAAAAGAGACTTCCATCAACTATGCCAACCCTATCATCTATCTCTTCCTGGGTGGGTTTTTGATCGCTATAGCCGTTGAGAAAACAGGTCTTCATAAAGTCATAGCCAGTCGGATGCTGAACCTTTTTCCAAGTTCTGCAAGGGGTATCATATTTGCGTTGATCATTACCTCTGGTCTTTTAAGTTCCGTACTTTCAAACACAACTACTACCCTTCTTTTACTCCCTATTGCCCTCTTTTTAACTGAAGATGTAAGGCTTAAAATGCGTTTGGCCCTGGGTATCGCCTATGGAGCAAATATTGGTGGTATCCTCACCCCTATCGGTACACCGCCGAACCTTGTACTTTTAGGGATCATGGAAGAGATGGGTATGGAAGCCATTCCTTTTGCGCAGTGGATGTATATGGTGGCACCTTTGGTGTTTGTGATGTTCATCGCTGTAGGATTCATCTTGAGTTTAGGTGTTGAAAATTTAGATATTGATGCAGATCTAAGTAAAAAATCACTTGAGGGTGACCAGAAAAAAGTACTCTATGTGCTGTTTGGATTGATCGCTATACTGATCGTGAATGCGCCTATCAAACCTTACTATAATGGACTTGGTTTGAGTGAGCCTGGTATACTTCTTGCAGCAGGTCTACTTCTATTTGCTCCACCTTTTTCTATATTGGACTGGATGAAAGATAAAGAGAATATTCCTTTTAGGATCATGTTCCTATTTGGTGCAGGTTTCGCTATTGCTGCAGCATTTACCAAAACAGGCATGGCTGCTGAAGTTGCCTCATACCTAGTTGAATTCTCAACTTTACCGATACTACTGTTCTTGCTACTGCTTGCAGCATTGGTCACATTTACAACAGAGATTACCAGTAACACAGCATTAATATCCATTATGCTTCCTGTACTCTATCAGGTTGCAGAACTGACAGGACTCAATGCAACACTGATCATGCTGGTTGCAACGATCTGTGCTTCCTACGCCTTCATGCTGCCTATTGCTACACCGCCAAATGCTATCGCTATGAGTTCAGGTGTGATCACGATCAAAAGAATGGCTACTTATGGATTTGTATTTAATATATTGGGGATTTTACTGATCGTTACGATCGCAAACTTCTTCTGGAGGCACTTACTGTAGTTACTCCATCTCCAGTGACATAAGATACATATCTTCCCCGTCAATTACAGATACATCTGTGCTTTGACAATGGGCACACTGATAGCGTACCTCGTTCTGATCACTCTCTTTATTGCATGCATTGCAGTGAAGCTTCAGATCTTGCAGGTTCATGACAAATTCCGCACCGTCACATACAGTCTTCTCTTTAAATGTCTCAAAAGCAGTCTCTAAGAGATGTGGTTCTACACCACTGAGTTTTCCTATTTTTGTCACTACTTTAGTGATCTTAGAGGCGTTGTTAACTTTAGCATGGTTTTCACACTGTTCTAGAAGGGCTTGGACTATAGAGTATTCATGCATGACGTTAACATATCCTAGGTAGGAGTTCGCCTTTTGGCAAGTCCAAATAGCGGCTGCTTCCATAGGCAGAGTGAAGGATCACTTTCCCTTCCTTCTTCATACTCACTTTACCGATAATGGCTGCTTTGTTCGTTACCTCTATCTTCTGGAGTACCTCTAGGGCTAATTGTGCATCTTTTGAAGGTACCGCAAGTATACAAGTCCCTTCATTGGCAAAATCAAAAGCTTCAAAGCCAAAGAGTTCACATATGCCTTGTACGGCTTCATCAACAGGTACACTAGCCTCTTGAACCTCCAAACAAACACTACTCTGTTCTGCCCATTCATTTAGTACTGCAGAAAG
>Ga0180436_10004874_pt1 | contig 11971 bp, 7 predicted proteins | sample SS_ome_2_FD_132434 | JGI IMG/M metagenome (GOLD analysis project Ga0180436, IMG submission 132434) | Hypersaline lake sediment archaeal communities from the Salton Sea, California, USA - SS_3_S_2 metaG | ecosystem: Environmental > Aquatic > Non-marine Saline and Alkaline > Hypersaline > Sediment...
CCGTCGCACGTCCTGAAGGCCATGGGCATCCCCTTCATCTCGGCCCACGGATCGGTCCGATTCTCCCTGAGCCGCTACACGACGGAAGAGGAGATCGACTACACGGCCGCCGTGATTCCGCGCATCGTCGACCGTTTGCGGACCATCACGCCGTTCAGCGAACAGCGTCAGACCTTCTGACGCCCGGAGAGAGATGAGCGATCGTCCGTTGCGAGCCGGCCCCGCGGCCGGCTCGGCGACTTGAGCGGCCTGCTCGGCCGCATCGTCGACGGCGAGGTCCTGGCCGGGGGCGTCGCGAGGGTGGCGTGCGCCCTCGACGCGGCCCTCGCGTTTCCCGCCGAGATCCCGGTCCTCTCGGGCCTGCACGGCGCCTCCGCCTCGCTGCTGCTGGCGGCCTGGCACGCCCGCACCGGCCACTCGGCCCTGATCGTGACGCCCGCACGCGAGGACGCCCTACGCCTCGCCGACGACCTGGACGCCTGGCTGGGCCTGGATCGCGCGGTCTACCTGCCCCAGCCGGACGTGCTGCCCTTCGACCGCAATTCCCCCGACGCCGAGCTGGTGGGCGCCTTCATCCAGGGCCTGGATCGGCTGGGCGAGGGTGCGCCCCGTCTCGCCGTCACCTCCATGAGCGGCCTGCAGCAGCGGATCATCACGCCCGAGCGGCTGGCCGCCGCGCGCTTCGATCTCGCCCGCGGCGACCGTCGTCCGCGGGAGGCGCTCTGCGCCCGTCTCGACGAGCTCGGCTACGTGGCGGTGGGCATGGTCTCGCGGACGGGCGAGTACGCCCTGCGCGGCAGTCTCGTGGATCTCTTCGCGCCGGGCCCGCATCCGCTGCGCATCGAGTTCTTCGACGACGAGATCGTGTCGATGCGCACCTTCGACGCCGGCACCCAGCGCTCCATCGACAAGCTCGAGGAGGCGCGTATCCTGCCGGTCAGCCACCTGATCCTCGACGACGACGCGGTCCTCGAGGCGCTCGCCCGGATCGAGACGGCGGCCCTCGACGGCGAACTGGACGCCGACGTGCGGGCGGACCTGGAGGCCCGCATCGAGGAACGGATGCACAGCGCCGGGCTCGAGGCCTTCCTGCCCCTGTTCGGCCCCACGTCCCTGCTGGCCGACCATCTGCCCGAGGGGACCGGTCTCTTCTGGTTCGATCCGGAGCGCCTGTCCGGGCGTTTCGACGCCCTCTCGGAGGAGGTGCCGCGCATGCGCGGCACCCGTCTGCAGCACGATCCCTGGCTCCCGGAACCGGAGCAGCTGCTCGCGACCCGCGAGGAGCTGGCCGCCTTCGCGGCGCAGCAGGTACACCTGGCCGGCGCCTGGCTGGCCGAGGATCCGGCCGGCGCCTGGCCCGACCGGCCCGGCCGCCAGGTCCACGCCTTCGAGACCCGGCGGCCCGGGCTGCGGGGCGGTGACGTCGCCGGGCTGACCCGCGCCCTGGCCGGCTTCACGGCCGCGGGCTGCGCGCCGTCGGTCCTCTGCGACAACCAGGGGCAGGCGACCCGTCTCACCGAACTGCTCCTGGAGCAGGACGGGGCCGCGCCGGCGATCCTGCCGGTGGTGGGGCAACTCAGCGAGGGCTTCGTCTGGCCCGAAGCGGGACTGGCCGTGGTCACCGACCACGAGTTCTTCGACCGCTACCACCGCCCGTCCCGCGCCCGCTTCCGCGGCGCGGCCGTGGTCGTGGATTCGGGCAACCTCCAGCGCGGCGAGCACGTCGTTCACGTGGAATACGGCATCGGCCTCTACCGGGGCCTGCGCCGCATCAAGGTCGAGGGTGCCGAACGCGAGTGCCTGCTGCTGGAATTCGCCGAGGGCGACAAGGTGTACGTGCCGGTCGAGAAGATCGACACGGTGGAGCGCTACAGCAGCGACCGGGATGCGGCACCCCGGCTGAGCCGTCTCGGGTCCGCGTCGTGGGGACGCGTCACCAAGCGGGCGCGCAAGGCCATCCAGGCCATGGCCGCGGAGCTGCTGCAGCTCTACGCCGAGCGGGAGAGCCGGCCGGGGCGGGCCTTCCCGCCCGACGGCGATCTCCTGAAGTCCCTCGAGGCCTCGTTCATCCACGAGGAGACGCCGGACCAGCTGACCGCCATCGCCGACGTCAAGCGCGACATGGAGGCGGCGCGTCCCATGGACCGCCTGGTCTGCGGCGACGTGGGCTACGGCAAGACGGAGGTCGCCATGCGGGCGGCCTACAAGGCGGTCGAGAGCGGCCGCCAGGTGGTCGTGCTCTGCCCGACGACCCTGCTGGCCCAGCAGCACGGCGAGACCTTCGCCGAGCGCTTCCGCGACTTCCCGGCCCGGGTCGCCGTCCTGAGCCGCTTCAAGTCCACGTCCGAGCAGCGCGAGATCGCCCACCGGGTCCGCGAGGGCGGCGTGGACGTCCTGATCGGCACCCACCGGCTGCTCTCGCGCGACGTGAGGTTCGCCAAGCTGGGGCTGGTCATCGTGGACGAGGAGCACCGTTTCGGCGTCCGGCACAAGGAACGTCTCAAGCAGCTGCGCAAGGAGGTGGACGTGATGACGCTCACCGCCACGCCCATCCCGCGCACGCTGTACCTCTCCCTGATGGGCGCACGCGACATGTCGCTGATCACCACGCCGCCGCGCGACCGCCTGCCCATCCACACCGAGATCTGCGCCTTCAGCGAAACGATCCTCAGCGAGTCCATCCTGCGGGAGATGCACCGCGGCGGGCAGGTCTTCTTCGTGCACAACCGCGTCGAGACGATCCAGGGCATGTCGGCCCTTCTGCGCAAGCTGCTGCCCCGGGCGCGCGTCTGCGTGGCGCACGGGCAGATGCCCGAGGCCGAACTGGAGAAGGTGATGTCCGCCTTCCTCGCCCACGAGTACGACGTGCTCGTGACCACCTCGATCATCGAGTCCGGCCTCGACATGCCGCGCGTGAACACCATCATCATCGACCGCGCCGACCGCTTCGGGCTGGCCCAGCTCTACCAGATCCGGGGGCGGGTGGGCCGCTCGAGCCAGCGGGCCTTCGCCTACCTCATGACCCCGCCCGGCGAGCGGGTCACGCCCGACGCGCGACGCCGCCTCTCCGCGCTGCAGGAATTCCAGGCGCTGGGCTCCGGCTACCACATCGCCATGCGCGACCTGGAGATCCGCGGCGCCGGCAACATCCTCGGCCAGCAGCAGCACGGCCATCTGGAGGCGATCGGCTTCGACCTGTACTGCCGGCTCCTGGACGAGTCCATCGCCGAGCTCAAGGGCGGCCACGGCACCAAGGCCGCCGACGTCCGCCTCGATCTCAAGCTGCCGGCCTATCTCCCCGACGCCTACGTGACGGAGCCCGAGCACAAGATGGATCTCTACCGGCGGCTGGCGCGCCTGTCCGACGAGACCCGTGTCGATCGGCTCGGCGAGGAGATCCGGGACCGTTTCGGTCCCCTGCCGCCCCAGGTCTCCAACCTGCTGGATCTCACGCGGATCCGCATCCTGTCCGACCGCAACGGCGTCGAAGAGCTGCGCGCCGGACGCAAGGGGCTGAGTTTCTTTTTTACTGGCGGACGAGAACCGTCACCGTATATCATTCACGGTTTGATGGGAACCGGCCCGCACGGCCTGACGTTCAAGGCCGTCGACCAACTCGAAATGAAAGTGCCCGTGGCGCGCGATGTCGCCGCTGCCGCGGCGTTTTCCGTACTCGATCTGCTGGATCGGCTGCGGGTCGAGGAGAACGAGGGTTCCGGCAGAAAAACCGAAGACAATTCCCGCCCCGACTGAGTGAGGAGTCGATCATGTCTAAGAACGCGTTCCTGAGCAGAATCCACGGAAGCGCCGCGGGCCGACGGAGCCTGTGCGCCGTCGTCCTGGGCCTCTCCTGCCTGCCCCTGCTGAGCGGCTGCGGCGGCGGCGGGGGGGACGTCCTGGCCACGGTCGGCGATCGGGATGTGAGCCGTGAATACTACATGGACCGCCTCTCCAAGCTGACGGAGCCGGAGCTGCCGACCGACCCGGACGGCAACATGCTGGATCCGGCGTCCCTGGACAGCAAGCAGGTCTTCCTCAACGTGATCATCAACAAGGAGTTGATGGTCCTCAAGGCGATCGAGCTGGGCTACGACACCGACTCGGAGCTGGAGAAGATCCGGGAGACCATGCTCAGCCACTACGCCACCGACATCATGCAGAGCGACCTGTTCGAGACGGCGGAGAGCGAGATCACCGCGGCGGAGGTCGAGGAGTACTACGCGAAGCGCCAGTTCATGAGGCACTTCCAGTTCTTCATCTGCAACTTCGAGGACGACGCCCTCGAGGCGCGCCAGAAGGTGATAGACGGCGCGCCGTGGGTGGAGGTCGCCGACGAATACAACGACGGGCACAAGGGACCGAACAACGACTACACGATGGCCGTCCAGTACGGCACCGTGGACGACAATTTCGAACGCGCCCTCTACGGGCTCGAGGAGGGGCAGGTGAGCATGCCGATCGAGACCGTCTACGGTCACTGGATCGTCCGCTACACCCACGCCGAGAAGGTGCGCGAGCGTCCCCTCGACGAGGAGATGTTCGACAGGCTCCGCCGCACGATCGTATCGCGGCGGGAGAAGCTGGCCTCCAAGGATTTCTTCGACGACTCCCTCGAGCGCCACGAGTTCATGATGGACGAGACGGCCCTGTGGGTCATCTTCCAGGGACTGCCCGAGGACGAGGGCCTGTTGGACGAGGAGACCAACCAGCCCATTCCCAAGGAGAAGCTGGCTTCCCTCGACCTGCCCGCCGAGGAGCTCGAGCGCGTGTTCTTCTCGATCCGCCTGGATCCGGACAGGGAGGCCGACGTCTGGACGATCGGCAGGTACGCGGAGCTCTACGACCAGATGAGCGTCTTCCAGCGGCCCAAGCGCCACAGCATGATGGGCGGCGTGCGCAACAAGATCATCAACGACATGCTCGGCAGGGCGCTCCTCGTCGTCGAAGCCCGCGAGCGGGGGTATTTCGAGGATCCCCGCACGGTCGACGCGGCCAAGAACAAGGTCGAGGAGGTCATGGTCAACCGCTTCTACGAGGAAGTGATCCAGTACGAGGGGGAGATCACCACCGAGGACATCCACGCGTACTGGGCCGAGCACGGCCACGAGTACAAGTCCCCGGAGGAGCGGGAAGGCCGCGTCCTGGTCTGCCGGGAGCGGGAGAGGGCCGGCCAGGCCTACGAGGCCCTGACGTCCGGCACGCCCTGGGAGCAGGTCTTCGCCATCTACAACCGGGCCCAGGGGCCCGGGAGCCTGGATCCCGTCACGGTGGCGGCCAACGTGCCCAGCCAGGAGAAGGACGCCGTCTTCGCGCTGTCCGAGATCGGCGAGGTGACGGCGCCCTACAAGAAGGAGGGCGGCTGGTGCCTCATGCGTCTCGACAAGATCACGGCCCCCGTCCAGCTCGAACTGGACGGTCTCCAGGAGACCGTCTCCCAGCGGATCAGGATGACCCGCAGGGACGCGCTGCTGAACGACAGCCTGCTCAAGTGGCGGGAGGAGTTCGGAGTGGAGATCAACGAGGACGCGCTGGCGGCGACGCCATCCTGGCACGAGATGCAGGACATCCAGTGATCCCCTCGACCGTCCGGACGGTCACGATCGCGCTCTGAGGCGCGATCCGGACCCCAGTGAGGCGCCGGAGGGCCCCGTGTCCCCCGGCGTCCGCGTGAAAGGACTCAGAGCATGCAGTCGAAGCCGACGCTGTCCGCCGGCCCCGCGATCCGCCGCTCCGTCGTCGCCCTGATCCTGCTGTGCGTCGCTTGCGGCGTCGCCTTCGCACAGGATGAGGCGGCGACCCCGGAACTGGTGGACCGCATCCTGGTCATCGTGGACGAGGAGGCGATCCTGATGAGCGAGGTGGAGCGCGAGGTGGCGCTCTACCAGCTGGAGGCGCGCAGCGCCGGCATCGAGCTGGACCAGGAGCCGGCGGCCATCCGCGAGGACGTGATCACCCGCCTGATCGAGAGCAAGCTGATCATCGCGGCGGCCCGGCAGGAGGAGATCGAGGTCTCCGACGAGGCCATCGGCCGGGACGTCCAGGCCAACATCGACCAGCTGGTGCGCTACTACGGATCCCAGGCCCAGCTCGAATCCGAGCTCCGGCGCAACGGCATGACGCTGGACGACTACCGCCGCCGGTCCTACTCCCAGCTTCGCGACCAGCACTACATGCGGGCCGTCGTCGGGCGCTTCATCCGGCCGGGGATCGAAGTGCGCGAGGACGAGGTTGCGGACTGGTACGCGGCCCACGCGGACGAGATCCCCGCGACGCCGGACAGCCTGAGCCTGGCCGACATCCTCGTGGCGGTGCAGCCCGACGAGGAGACGCAGCGGGAGTTGCAGGGCAAGCTGGGCGCGGCCCTGCAGGCCCTCGGCGAAGGCGTTTCCTTCGCCGACGTGGCGCAGGTGCATTCCGAGGGGCCGGGTGCGTCACGCGGCGGCCGCCTCGGCACGATCCGGCCGGGCGATCTCAAGAGCACCGTCCTGGAGGACGTGATCTTCTCCCTCGCCGAGGGCGAGACCAGCCAGCCGGTGGTGACCGAGAACGGATTGCACGTGGTGCACGTGGACGCCGTCCTCGAGGGCGGGCGCGAGGTGCGTCAGATCTTCTTCCCGCTGGAGATCACCGAGGCGGACGTGGCGCGCGCGCGGGATGAGGCCCGGGCCGCCCATGCGCGGCTGCTCGCCGGCGAGGCCTTCGCGCTGGTCGCCGCCGAGACGAGCGTGGATCCCGGTTCCGGGTCCCGGGGGGGGGAGCTGGGCCGTTTCGCCCTGGGAGACCTGTCGCCGCGGATCCAGGAGGCCCTCGCCGACGTCGCCGCCGGCGAGATCACCGAGCCCTTCCTGACGCCGGCGGGCTTCTACATCTTCAAGGTCCTGGACCGCACATACGGGCGGACGCTCTCGCTGGACGAGGTGCGCGAGCAGGTGCGGCAGGCCGTGGAATCGGAGAAGCTGCAGGCGGAGATGGTCACCTACGTGGCCGACCTGCGCACACGGTTCGTGGTGGATCGCAAGGACTGAACGGGAGGCGGCCGCCTGTGCCGAGCGTATATCCGGGACGGTCGGAGATCGTGTCGCGTTTCCTGGAGCTGGAACGCTCCGGCGCGCTGGGGCACAGCTATCTCTTCACCGGTCCCGAGGGCAGCGGCAAGGAGGCGACGGCGCTGGAGATCGCTCGCCGGATCAACTGCCGTACGCCCGAGGCCTGCGCCGACACGCCCGCCTGCGAGAGCTGCCGCAAGGCGGTCAGCTTCCAGCACCCCGACATCCGCTGGATCTGTCCGGCCCCGGCCTCGATCACCGAGGGCGACGTGGGCCGGCTGCTGTCCCGCAAGCAGGAGGACCCCTTCCACCAGCCGGCCTTCGTCGCCTCGAGCGAGGTCCTGATCGGCGATCCCGATCATCCCGGCATGCTGACCGTGCGCGCCCTGCTCCAGTTCCTGCGCGTGCGGCCCTTCCAGGGCAGCCTGAAGACGGCGATCGTCGGCGACGCCCACCGCTTGCGCACCGGCGCGGCCAACGCGTTCCTGAAGATGCTCGAGGAGCCGCCCGACGACACGCTCATCATCCTGCTCACCTCCCTGAGCGGCGGCCTGCTGCCGACGATCCGCTCCCGCTGCCAGCTGATCCGCTTCGAACCCTATCCCGAGCCGGAGCTGGGCGAACTCCTCCGGGGCCTCTACGGCCTGTCCGCGCCCGAGGCCGCCGAGTTCGCGCGCGCGGCCGGGGGCAACGCGCGCCGCGCGGCATCCGACCGCCTGCCGGAGGCCAGGGCCCTGCGCGCCTGGGCGCGACAGCTGCTCGCGTCCGTCTCGTCGGGACGCCTGGGCGCCGCGCTGGTGGCCGCGGAGCAGCTCCACAAGGGGGTCCTGCCCGACGACCTGGCGTCGGCGGCGGAAGACGCGGCGGGGGATCGGGCCCGCATCATGCCGGCCAAGGAGCTGGCCGAACGGCGCCAAAGGGCGATTCGGCTATGCGAATCGCTCAATCTCTATTACAGTGATATCCTGGGCTGTGCGACGCGCGGCGCGGACTGGCGGCCGAAGCTGGCCGCCGACGAGGCCTTCGTACGCGACCAGGCCGGCCGGCGGACGCCGACGAGCCTGTTGAAGGACATAGAGGCGGTCGAGCGCGCCCGCGGGGGCATCGATCGCAACCTCAACATCGGTCTGGTGATGGCGGTGTTGTTCCGGGAGTTGCTCCATGAGATCGAGGCGGACAGGGCCGCAGCCGGCGCCTGACCATGACGATAGATCCCGCCGCCGCCGCCCGCCTCCCAAGGCGGGTCCCTCCGCGGCGCAGCGTCGCGGCGAACTGGTCACCGTCCAGTTCAAGGGACACCGCAAGGGCCACTACCACAACGACCGCACCGTCGCCCTGGACATCGGCGACTACTGCATGGTCGAGGCCGATCGCGGCCGCGACATGGGACGCGTGTGCTACGTGGGGCCCGGCAAGTCCAAGTGGTGGCGGCAGGCGTCGCGGCAGGGCGTCATCGGTCTCGCGGGCCCGGAAGACCTCCGGCGTCTCCACGAGAACCGGGCCGACGAGTGGGAGTACTACGACATCTGCCTGGAGAAGATCCAGCAGCGCAAGCTCAACATGAACCTGGTCACCGTCGAGCGGCAGTTCGACCGCAACAAGATCACCTTCTACTTCACGGCCGAGAAGCGCGTCGATTTCCGCAAGCTGGTCAAGGACCTCGCGGCGGTCTTCCGCACGCGCATCGAGCTGCGGCAGATCGGCGTGCGCGACGAGGCGAAGATGAAGGGCGGGCTCGGCGTCTGCGGCCGCGAACTCTGCTGCTGCACCTTCCTGCACGATTTCTCGCCCGTGACCCTCAAGATGGCCAAGGGCCAGCAGCTGCCCCTGAGCCCCAACAAGCTGTCCGGCCTCTGCGGACGGCTGCGCTGCTGCCTCGCCTACGAGCACGCCAGCTACCAGCGCGCCCTGGCGCGGATGCCCCGGGTGGGGGCACGCGTCGACACCGAGCTCGGCCGGGGCACGGTGCGCAAGCTGGATCTGCTGCGCGAGACGGTGACGGTGCTTCTCGAGGCCTCGGGAGAGACGCAGGTCCTGCCGCCCGACCGGCTGCGCTGGGAGAGCCGCCAGGACCTGCCGCGGGGACGCGCCCGCCAGGGACGCCGGCCGCGGCGGCGCGATCCCGGAAACGGCCACTAGTGTTCACCGATTCGCACCTGCACCTGAACCGCAGCGAGTTCGCCGGAGAGGTGGACGACGTGCTGGCCCGGGCCGCGGACGCCGGCGTGACGCGGTTCCTCAACGTCGGCTACGATCCCGAGAGCAGCGCCGCCTCGGTGGCCCTGGCCGAGGGGGATTCCCGCATCCTGGCGACGGTGGGCGTGCACCCCCACGACGCCGCCCGGCTGGCCGCACCCGACGGCGGTCTCACCGAGGCGGGGCGGCGGGTCCTGAGGGAGCTGGAGACGCTGGCGCGGCATCCCCGCGTCGTGGCCGTGGGCGAGATCGGCCTGGATTTCTACCGGGATCTCTCCCCGCGCCCCGCGCAGATGGCCGCCTTCGCCGCCCAGATCGCCCTGGCTGACCGTCTCGGCCTGCCGGTGGTCCTGCACATCCGCGACGCCTACGACGAGATCATCGCGCTGATGGAGCGGATCGGCCCGCCGCGCCTGCGGGGCATCATGCACAGTTTCGCCGGCGACGCCCGGGCGGCGGCCTGGGGCATCGACAATGGCTTCCTGCTGGGCGTCGGCGGGCCCGTGACCTACCGGAACAGCCGGCTGCCGTCGGTGCTGGGCGGTTGCTCGCCCGGGTCACTGGTGCTGGAGACCGACGCACCCTGGCTGCCGCCCGTGCCCCACCGCGGGCGGCGCAACGAGCCGGCCCACCTGATCCACACCGCCGAGGCCGTGGCCGGGCTCTACGACCTGCCGCTGGCGGAGTTGGCCGGGATCACCGAGGCCAACTTCGACCGCTTCGTCGAGGCCGGGGCCCGGTCATGAGCGGATCCCGGCCCAGCCAGCAGGAACTGCTGCGCCGTCACGGTGTACGACCGGTCAAGCGCCGCGGACAGAACTTCCTGATCGACGGCAACATGGCGCGGGCCATCGCCTCCGAGATCCTCTCCTGCGGTCGGGACGTGCTGGAGCTGGGGGCCGGCGGCGGTTCCCTGACCTTCCCGCTGCTCGACGCCGGCGCCCGGGTCACCGCCGTGGAGGTGGATCGCCGCCTCTGCGGGCTTCTTCGCGAGGAGACTGCGGGAGAGGCACGATTCCGGCTACTGGAGGCGGATATCGCCACCCTGGACTGGGGAGCGGCGCTGTCGGCGGCGGGAGACCGGCCGGTCCTGGCCGGAAACCTGCCTTATGTGCTGACCAGCGAGGTGCTTTTTGCGCTCGCCGATTGGCGCGAACATGTCGCGGGCGCCATCTTCATGGTCCAGTTGGAGGTGGCGCGCCGTCTGGCGGCCGAGCCCGGCGGACGGGAATACGGCGTGCTCTCGGTGTTGCTCGGGGCGCTCTTCGAGGTCGAGGTGGTGCGGCAGGTGCCGGCCGCCGTATTCTGGCCCCGGCCCGAGGTCGTGTCGGCCGTGGTCCGCCTGGCCCCGCGCCGGCCGACCTGGCCCGACGAGGAGTTCGGCCGCTTCAAGACCCTGGTGAAGAAGCTGTTCCAGCAGCGCCGCAAGACGATCGGCAAGGTGTTGCGACAACTCTACGGTGTGCCCGATACCGTGTCGGACGGGTGGCTGGCCCGGGCCGGCATCGATCCCGGCGACCGGCCGGAGCGCGTCTCCCGGGAGGCGCTGCGCAGGCTGGCCGCCGCGGTTCCGGAGGTGGAGAAGGCTTGAGACACGAGCTGACAGCCTGGCTCGCGGCGGCCCTGTTGCTGGTCGCCGTCGTCTCGTTCGCCCAGGAGGACGGCACGGCCGACGCCGACACCACGGCGGCCGCCGGCATGTCCATGGCCGAACTTCTGGCCCTGTCCGCCGAGGCGGACCCGGACTCCCTCGCCGAAGCCAAAGCCGCCGCCGATACCACCGGCCTGCTCCTGAGCTGGACCCGGACGCCCAAGGCGAGCTTCAAGGCCTCGGCCCAGAAGGTCGGCTACACGTCCGCCCTGACCAACACCCTCGTCATGCGGGACGAAAGCACCATCAATCAGAATCTCAACATCGCCCTGGACGACTACCGCGCCCAGGAGAAGATCGTGGAGAAGCGCTCCGGCACGCTCACCTACACCAACAACGACCTGCACGGCCTGGTGGGCTCGCTGAACCTCAGCGACACCTGGAGCAAGGACGAGGTGACCAACAGCGCCGGCAACACGAGCGTCAACAAGCGCGACGCCAAGCGGGCCAACGCGAGCCTGAAGCGGAACGCTCTCGAGCTGGCGGGCACGACCCACGACATGATCGTCAACGGCTCCTTCAACCAGCAGCAGGCCGAGCAGCTCAACCAGCGCAACGACATCTCCGAGGCCTCCCTCGACGGCGCCGTGCGCAGCAGCTACCAGGCGCGCGAGTGGCTGACGATGAACACGGGGCTCTACACCATGACCCGCAGCGGCGAGCGCTCCCTGGGCGTGGAGACCAGGTCCTCGTCCTCGGACGGGGACTCGCTGCGCGCGGGCGTCTTCTACGAGCGGGGGTCGATGTTCGGCGGCATGTCGATCACGCGTTCCAGCTTCAGCAAGCGCTACCTCGACTACCGGCGCAACACCAACGGCATCATCGACACCATCGGCGCGACCGAGAAGATCGTCCAGGAACTCGAACGCGACGACGCCGTGACCATGTCCTGGGACAACGCGCTCCAGGTCTGGGGCTTCAACCTCACCTCCCGTCTCGCGCGGGACCTGTCGGAGAACAGCTTCCGGGCCAGCGGCGTGGGGATGCGGGAGCGACACCAGGACACGGTCAACCTGGGCCTGGGCTTCCGGCTGTCGCGGCTGGACACCGTCAACGTCAAGTTCGACGCCCTGACCAA
>Ga0180436_10004877_pt1 | contig 11967 bp, 9 predicted proteins | sample SS_ome_2_FD_132434 | JGI IMG/M metagenome (GOLD analysis project Ga0180436, IMG submission 132434) | Hypersaline lake sediment archaeal communities from the Salton Sea, California, USA - SS_3_S_2 metaG | ecosystem: Environmental > Aquatic > Non-marine Saline and Alkaline > Hypersaline > Sediment...
CTGGACCAGGAGATCAAATACCAGCAGCACCAGGCGATGATGCAGGCCGAGGAGGTGATCGAACGGGTCGACCGCGAGTTCGGGGACCGGTTCGGCCGCTATTACGGCGGCATGCTGGAGGCCTATCAGTGTGAAGATGCCGAATTTATCCTGGTTGCAACGGGAACGACCGTGGGGACGGCCCGTACGGTCGTGGATGCGCTCAGGTCCGAGGGCGTTTCGGCCGGAGTCCTCAAGTTGCGGTACCTGCGCCCGTTTCCCGTTAAACAGCTTGGCGAGTACGCCCGTAAAGCCAACGTCATCGGTGTTCTGGATCGTGACATCTCCTTCGGCATGGAAGGCACGATTTTTACCAATGTCAACTCTGCCCTCAGCCGCTGCGGATCGGCCCTGGAAACCATGAATTTCATCGGCGGCCTCGGCGGCAGGGACATTTCGAAACAGGACCTGACGGATATTTTTCAGAAGATGCAGGATCAGGCCACGGGTAAAAAACAGCCGCATGTACAATTCTTTGGAATGGAGTGTGAGACCAATGAGTAAGAACCTGTCGAATAAAGAGTATTTTTATGGCCATAAGGCGTGTCCCGGATGTGGCGGGAGTCTCGCTGTGCGCCTGGCGCTGAAAGCCCTCGGCGACAATACCCTTACCGTGCTTCCGGCCAACTGCATGTCTGCGGTAAGTTTCATCTATCCGCAAATGGCGTTCACCGGCAATGCAATGATCTCCCCGTTTGCGTCAACAGCATCCATGCTTTCGGGTGTCGCCGCCGGAGCCAAAGCCAGGGGGATGGAAGATTATCACGTAATCGGCTTCGCCGGGGACGGCGGAACGGCGGATATCGGCCTGCAGGCCTTGTCAGGGGCGATAGACCGGAATGATCCGGTCATTTACGTCTGCTATGACAACGAAGCCTATATGAACACCGGCATCCAGAAGAGCGGTCTGACCCCGGTCGGCGCCACGACGACCACGTCCCCGGCCGGAAAAAACGAATCCGGTGAAATCAGGCCCAAAAAGAGCATGTTTGAAATCGTGGCCGCTCACAACATCGAATACGCTGCAACCTGCAGTGTCGGCTATCCGCGGGATTACATCAAGAAGATCGAGAAGGCGTCCAGGGTGAAGGGCGCTGCCTACATCCATGTTTACGCTCCCTGTCCCACAGGCTGGGGGCATCCCACGGATCAGACCATAGCGCTTGCCAAAGAAGCGGTTGATTGCGGCCTCTGGTATCTGGCAGAATATGAGAAAGGGGATTTCAAACTGAACAAGCGCCCGAAAAAATTTGCTGACGTCGGAGGCCACTTGAAGAAGCAGGCCCGGTTCCGTCATCTCTCCGACAGGGAAATCCAGGATATCGAGCAGCACCGGGATGCCCGGTGGGAAACGATGACCAGCAAGTGGAATTGATACACTAACGCGTAGAGGAGGCCCACGATGATTCCTGCACGAATGCAAGCACTTCTGAAAGACAATCTGCCAGAGACCGTTCTGGAAAAACGCATAATCAAAGACGGCGATCTTCGCTATCTCGAATTCGGCCCCACCGACGTGGAAAGCCTACAGGGACTGGGGATTATCGTTGACCGGCTTGGCCCGCGCCTGGTTTCCTGCATGTGGATAGAGGACAGCCCGGTGGAAATCGGCGGGTTCCTGGTGGTGGACAACCTGGCCATGGGGCAGCCGTCAATGGGCGGGGTGCGGATGCTTACCGGCGTCACCCCTCACGATATCCACAATCTGGCCCGGGGCATGACCCTGAAAAATGCCGCGGCGGACCTGCCGTTCGGCGGCGGCAAGTCGGGTATCGTCAAACCGGACTCCATGAACGAACAGGAGCGGGACGCGATCATCACGGGATTTGGCCGGCTGATCAAGCGCTACACGAAGATCTACATCCCCGGACCCGACGTCGGAACCAATGATGCCGATATGAAGACGTTTGCCATCGGCAACGGAATGAACAATTGCGTCTCTAAAACGGCAGATATGGGGGGGAACCGGATCGATGAGCTCGGGGGGGCCGCCAACGGCGTCGTTGTGGCGACGAAGGCCTTGCTCGAGCACCTGCCCAAGCTGAAGAAGCTTCCCCAGTTCAGGGACATGGTCATCCCCGAGCCGCATGAGGTCGACGTGCTGATCCAGGGATTCGGTGCGGTCGGTGCGCACGCCGCCCGGATTTTTCACGACTACGATCCTGAAAATGCCCCGATAATAAAGGGCATAAGCGATGTCGACGGCTACCTGCTCAAGGAAGACGGCCTGCCGTGGGAGGAACTGTTCGAGTTATGGAAACAATTCGGCTCGGTCACCGAGAAATTCTATCACGAGCACGTTTTGCACAAGGACGCGGCAGACCGCGGAAAGTACATTTTTTCCAACTGTTCCAATAACCTGTTGACGGAATCGGCGTTCTGCATGGTCCCGGCTTCACCGGTGTTCAATTACCTCGATATCGATGCCTCTTCGAGCCCCTCCATGACCGTTGACCGGATGGGCCAGTGGCGGATGATCGTGGAAGGCGCGAACAGCTACTCCCCCCTTCCGGCCAAGAAGGCGGCCAGGAGAAAGATGGAGCGTTATGTGTATCGCGACCGGGGGGTGCTGATTGCGGCGGACTATCTGGTGAATTCCGGCGGCGTAATCTATGCTGCCCATGAGCGGATCGTACCGACTCCGGAGCACCTGGAAATTCCGACCGAGATCCTCGGCAACCGCGAAGCCGTGGATCAATGGCTCGAAGCCGGGAAAGACGAGTTTGCCAAACTGTCCGAAGAACGCAGAAAAGCGGCCGTGCAAAAACTGGAAAACGTCATCCGCCGCAATATGGAGGAACTGGTGGACGGCCTGTGCCGAGACGCCGACAGCCTGCCCTGCGAAATCGCTGAAAAAATCAGCATTGAGCGCATTGCCCGGATGGAGAAATCCAAGACCGTACGGGACATCATGGAGCAGGCTCCCACGATAGAGGTTGACAAGTCGATCGCCCAGGCCGCGGAGCTGCTCGTGTCCTCTCATGTTTCCATTGTCAATATCGTCTCGGAAAAAGGCAAGCTCATCGGTATCGTGACGGAATGGGATATCACCAGGGCGATGGCGTCCAGATTCTCGATGGATGACCCACTCACCAAAATCATGACCGCCGATGTTGTGACGACAGCCCCGGATGCTTCTGTTATCGAGTGCATCAGGATATTGGAAACGAATGAAATCTCGGCAATACCGGTCGTGGAAGACGACAAAGTCGTCGGCGTGATTTCAGGTGATATGCTGGTGAAAAGAACGCTGTTCAGGCTGCTGCAGACAAGAGATTAAGCAAAAAAAGATGGTCATCACCAAAACGGCTGTCCGATCACCGGGCAGCCGTTTTTGGTATCAGTCCAGGTCGCCGGCATCGATCGGCCAGCCAAGGTCGGGTTTTACTTCTGAATACACGATAAACGTTTCGATCTTTCCTATCCCCGGAATGGTTGCAATACGATCCTTGATCAGGGTGCCGAAATCATCGATATTCTGGGCGACGACATATAACAGGTAATCGAAGCGGCCGGCCGTGTGGTAACAGGCGCGTACGTTGGCAATCTGCTTGATTTCGATTTCAAAGAGCTCGATGCTCTGCACCCGGTGACGATCAAGGGAGAGGGAGACAAACCCCTTGACTTTCAGGCCGATTTTTTCAGGATCGACCACGGCTCTGTACTCCTTGATAATCCCCTTTGTCTCCAGCTTTTTGACACGATCCAGCATGGTGGAAGGGGCCAGGTTCATCTCGCTTGCCAGCTCGCTGTTTTTCTTTCTGCCGGACTGCTGCAGGGATTTAATTATCTGCTTGTCGATTTTGTCCATTGATGTACCTCTGGTATACGCTCTTTCTGCGTGAAAGCATCTATCTTGACGCCCGGCCGCGTTCGCGAACGGATAAACCTTCACTGACCTGATTCGTCCCGGTTGCCCGGAGGCTCCAGCCCTCCTGCTGCTGCGGGCGCTGCCAGTGCTGTGAAGAGCAGCCACAACCTCACGCGTGCCACAATCAATTTTCACCACAGGCCCATGATAGCTTATGTGCTGCCATGCAGCAAACAGGATTGCCGAATTTTTATGTGGCAGGGCAGACGCAGCCGCCGACGGGTGACCGGGATGGTCCCGTGATTCCATGCCGGGTATGGAGAGAAAATTGCGGAGCCGGAGCTGATGTAAACATTTCGTTTTTTACCGTTTGCGTCATAACAAATGCACGCCGCGCGTTCATATGTCATAATAATGTCGGCGAGGCCGTTTAAAACCGCGTTGAACTGACTCGATCAATCGGTGAGGCGGCGGAGAATTAAGAGCCGTTCTGGGCGGCTGGGATCCATCGGCACGGAAATTCTTCGGCACCGATGAACTGACGTTTACCGTTCCCTACGAGATGTTCGTTGAGATGCTTGATCGTTTTCCCGACTTTTTTCTGACGACCCAGACCTGGACTGTCGTCCGCAAAAAGATTTCACGAAGCAACAAGGCCTGGGCGCCGAAAACAGGCCGGTGAGCCGATTGTGGCAATATTGCTGAACTCATTTCGGTTCAGAAGGAACTTTTCCTGACGCTTCATTGCAATCATGTGGCCGTCGGTATCCAAAACGACGACGGTCAGAAAGAAATTTTTAAAAAATCAATCCAATACATACGGCTTCACCCGGCGTCATCGCAAAGCCCGATGTTTTCGGCTCTGGAGAGGGCGTCAAAAGACGTGATGCAGACATGCGGAAACCCGCCAAGCGCCTCTCCTTTTACTCCCTGCAAACCATGTTCTCTATAGATTCTAGAACCGTTGGAGTCATCGATTCCGAGCTCATCTGCAAGGGGCTGCGCAATCACCCGGCAACCTTCTTGCAAAGCGTGTAGCGTCCATTGCTTTCCTTCACCCAGCGCGTAGCCCAGGGCGGCTGAGATGATGCCGAACGTGAACACCGCCCCTTTATGGGTGTTTATGCCCCCGGTGGCCGCGAACATCTTTTTTTCGTATTCGATACCGATCGCACGAATCGCCCTGATATCGAAAGCGCGACGATGTTTTCCGTTTTCGAAACCGCAGACAAGGCACGTCTCGATATACCCCTGCAGCGACTGCGCACTGGCCAGAAACGTGTGAATGTCCATGTCCGTATGGGCGCCCGTATCATACTGGTCAACCAGGCCTGGCTTCGGTGACAGCAGCGCTTCCCTGGACAGGGCTGCAAGGGCGATCCTGTCAATTTCGGCCGCGATGTTTCCGATAAGGGTACCTGATGCTGGTTTCGAGGAAATGATGGCGATGCGCTCGGTAAATTATTTTAAGGAGGATACTGGCATGGTACGGGTAATGCTGACAACACGGTGAAACCCTATCCCAGTCAGGGTATTTTTGCCATGAATTTGTATCTCCCGGTGCCGGCTTCCGGCAATACGTTCGATATAGGGGATCCGGGCTGGTGCGATGTTTCGGAAAAGTGGCCGGTGGACAGCTGGCCTCGCTTTATTCAGCAGGGGCTTCGCGAGTTTGTTTTCACTTTACTATCCGGGGTGGTCCCGGTAAGCTGAATAGCACGAAGTCTGCAACAGCATGTGAGGAAACCGTATCCCATGGAAATCAAAATAACGACGTTATGCGAGAATACGGTCGCCAGATCCGGGTTTGCCGGGGAGTGGGGGCTGAGTGTCCTGGTAGAGGTGGACGATCAGGCTATCCTGTTTGATACGGGAGCTGAATCCGCTGCAGTCAAAAATGCGGACAGGATCGGGTTTGATTTGCAGACCATCGATACCATCATTTTGAGTCATGCGCACCAGGATCATACCGGGGGGGTGCGGGAAGTTTTGAAACGAACAAAGCGTCCCCGGATCATTACCCATCCCGCTCTGTGGTTTCCCAAATTCAAGAGGGGAGCGGCGCATGAAACCATGAAGTTCAACGGGGTCCCTTTTCGCAGAGAAGAAATCGAAAAAAACGCTGATTTATATCTGAGTGCGAGGCCGGTTGAATTGTCGGACAGCGTGACGACCACCGGTGAGATCTCGCAGACAACCGGATTTGAAACCGTAGGAGATACGTATTTCATTGAAGAAAATGGTGCGCTGCGGCCGGATAGTTTTGCCGACGAGCAGGCCCTGATCATACAAACCGATCAGGGCCTGGTCATTGTTTCCGGCTGCGCCCACAGGGGCATCATCAACACGATCCGCCATGCCCGGGATGTCACCGGGGAGAAGACCGTTCACACGGTCATAGGCGGCACCCATCTCTATGAAAAAAGGGGGCCCGACGTGGACAAGACAATCTCCGAGCTGCTGGAAATGCAGATCCAGAATATCGGCGTCTCGCACTGCACCGGCCTGGATGCCGCGATGAAGCTTGCCGATGCCTTGGGAGATCGTTTTTTCCTCAACAATGCCGGACATGTACTGACGCTCACGTTCGATGATTCAAGGCGTTGAAAAAATCGGTTCGATCAAGGCAACCGGCCGGCCGATCGACAGCATGATACCGCTCGACTTCAGACCGCCTGGTTTCGAACCAGAGTTCTCCGGGTACGCGATTGCAAAATCTTCGATACCACTCTCAACCCAGTCGAACGCGCCCGCATGTCATTACACGGGATTTGACATTCGCTCTCACCCGATTTCGCGGTTTACATCCGACTGAACAGCCTCGGCGAGCAGGCCGGCATCCTCGAGTTCCGTCACATTCCAGACCGCCTTGATAAGATGGTCCCGTCTCGCCTCATCGAGTATGCCTTCGCAGCAGGCTTCAACCTTCTCTTCCAGTTCCCTGTCAGTCAGGGGATTCTCAGGCCCCCCGCGATATCGCTCATCGGCTGAACCGGATACCACGCTGCCGTCAGTCAATGTTATTTCTATTCTCGAGCGCATCTTGTCGAACCCGAGCTTTTCAATTTCCGGATCATGCACCGTGGAAATTTTGCGCTGCATGGCCTGCATGGCTTCAGACTGCACAAATGCATCGCTGAATTCCTTTTTCCCGGCCTGGCGGTTTATTGCAATCATTGCCAATTCTGCCGGCAGGGAGAATTTTGCCTGGAGATGATTTGCCGCGATGGGGTAGCGTATCGGGTTGAGGATATTGCTCCCAGCGTACAGGGTGACGCTCTCGATCTGGTCGGCTTGGACATCATTGTCTCTTACCAGCCTGAGCATCAAGTCCATCGATGGATGGGTCAGGACGCCGCATGGATACGGTTTGATGCTCACTCCCGGGTCGCTGATCGACCAGGCCCTGCCAAAACCCTGCTCCATCTTTTCCGGAGATAAGCCACCGCCATGGACGGCAAAAAAGCCCCACGGACCGTCCAGGGCCTGCGGATCGGCAGTGAAACCCCGTGCCGCCAGGGTAGCCGCAATCACCCCGTTTTCTGCAGCCCTGCCGGCATGGAGCGGTTTGGTCATGGTCCCGAAATTTACCCGAATACCGGCGGCCAGGCTGGCGGCAATGCCGATTCCGTGCCGAAGTTTTTCGCCGGTCAGCCCCATCAGCTTGGCTGCTGCGACATAAGCTCCAAAGGTCCCCACGGTGCCCGTCGAATGCTTGCCGCTTCTATAGTGCTGCGGAAGCAGCCATTCGGAGATTTTACATTCCACCTCGTAGCCGGCCAGAAAACCGAGCAGGAAGTCCTCGCCGCTCACGTTGCCACGTTTCTGGATTGTCGCCAGCGAGGCGGAAAGCGGTGCCGTCGTGGGGTGGGTGAGCAACCCGTAGTGGTGGTCGGGATCAATGCTCACCTGGCTGTCATCCCAGTCATGGGCATGAGCCGCAGTTCCCAGAACACGAGCTGCGAGGGCTGCCGGTACTTTATGCGTTCCGCAGCCTAACAGGAGGGATTCGGCCCTGCCCCCCTGTTCCATCGCATCAGCGACCAGGATCTGCACAGAATGCTCGTCTGTTCCCGCTACGAAAAGGCCAAGACCGTCGAGTATGCAGCGGGTTCCAATTCTGATCGCCTCATCTGGAATATGTTCAAACCTTACGTTTTCCACAAATTCAGCAGCTTGTTCAGTTACGTCCATATCTGCTGGCACGGTTGCAAAAGGATTGTCTTGCATGGCAATTCTCCGGTTATATTCTCGCAGTATTAAAAAAAATCCTGGTCTACAGGTTTTAGAGACTGCACTGTTTCTCGCCCATATTTTCTTTTTAAGCGCTTATGTCGCATAACATATAGCTGGATCGATATGCGGCGGAAAGCTCAATCACGCGTGCCTTCCCGCCCAGGCTCAAGGCGGCTCAGCCCCGTTTGTTCAGCCTGGGGCCCCGGTCGCTTCGGGGGCGAATGCTTCAGGGACCAAAACGATCTTGCCCAGTGCTTTCCTGTCTTCGAGCAGCTGGTGAGCCTGAGCGGCCTTCTCCAATGGCAGACAGGTGTCGACGAAAACCTCGATCCGTTCGCTTTCCAGCATATCGATGACCGCCGCCATCGTCTCCCGCACAGGGCCGGGTCTGTTCCTGCGGTAGTGTCCGAAACTGGAGCCGATGATGGATTTGTTGCCCGTGTAGAGGCTGCCCTGGGGGAGCGTGCTCGCCCCATCCGACAGCTCACCGAAAATAACCAGCCGGCCGAACGGGGCCAGACAGTGAAGATCCCGCTCGACGGAAGCACCGGCAAGCGGATTGAGAATGACATCAACCCCCCTGTTTTCCGTCAATTCGTTGATATCCTGAGCATAGGTTTCCGATTTGTAGTCAACCACCCCGAGGGCGCCCATGCTTTTCACGTGGGCCTCCTTCCACGGACTGCCGACGGACCCGTAGATCCGTGACACGCCGAGCGCCCTGGCCACCTGCAGGGCGGTCGTCCCGACCCCGCCGGCGGCGGTATGGACGAGCAGGCTTTCCGTCTTGTCGATACGGGCCAGGTACTTCAGCATATGGGTCACGGTGCCGGCCACGAGGGCGGCCGCCGCCGCTTTGATGAAATCGATCGATTTCGGGATGACAAAAACGAGTTCTTGATTGGCAACTGCTTTCTCCACATAGGAGCCGGCGGCGGGAAAGGCAATGACGTGGTCTCCCGGTTCTATTCCCGTGACATCTCTGCCTGTTTCGAGAACGACGCCGGCAATATCCAGGCCGGGGCTGAAAGGCGGCTTCCTGCCCAGGTGGTAGCTCCCCATCCGGGCCTTGACATCGGCGAAATTCACGCTTGCCCCCCGCACCTCGATAAGCACCTGGTTTGATTCCGGGACCGGATCGCGCAGATCCCGATATTCCAGAACGTCCGCGGTTCCAAATCTGGTAATCTGAATGCCTTTCATCCTGCTACCTCCTCCTGCTGCTCGGGTTTATAGCTTTTTATCGCCGTACAGATCGCGTCACCCATCTCTCCAGTCGACGCCGTGCCCTGCAGATCAGGAGTTACCTGCTCCATGCGGGCCAGCACGTTGGCAACCCCTGTTTCAATATCTCTGGCCGCCTGGACTGCAGCCGCGTCTTGTTTCTTTTCCGCGAGCCACAGCAGCAGCATCTGGGCCGACATGACCATGGCGTAGGGATTGGCGATACCCTGTCCGGCTATATCCGGTGCCGAGCCGTGGGTGGCCTGGGCCATGGCAAATTCCGGCCCGACGCTCAACCCCGGAGCCATGCCCAGCCCGCCGACGAGGCCGGCGGCCTCGTCGGTCAGGATGTCGCCGAACATATTGGTGGTGATCACCACATCGAAGTCCTGCGGCCGCATGACCAGGTTCATCGCGAACGTATCCACCACCCGGGTCTCAAAGGCGATATCCGGGTATTCCCCGGCAACCTCGGTGCAGGCCTCGACAAACAGGCCGCAGCCGAGCTTGAACACCGTGTTCTTGTGGATCGCCGTCACCTTCTTCTGCGAATTGCGCTGCCGGGCAAGCTCAAATCCCGTGCGGGCGACGAGTTCGGAATTTCGTCGGGTAATCACCCGCATGGACAGCGCCATGTCCGGCGTCGGCATAAACTCGGCCTTGCCCATGAACATGTTTCTGTCGGGCTGGAATCCCTCGTTGTTTTCTCTGACGATGACGATATCGACATCCCGGTGCAGTGACGGAATCGAAGGGTACGATCTTGTCGGACGAATATTGCTGACCAGGTCATAATTCCTGCGAATAATCGGATGCGGATTCACCGCCCTCGCATCGTCTCGCGGATATGCCATATGGCCGATAGGGCCGAGAATCCAGCCATCAAGGGTATACAGCGCATCCAGTGTTTTTTGGGGCAGGGTCTCGCCCGACTCCCGATAGGACGGTATGCCGATCGGCAGCTCGACCCAGTCGATCACAACATCGGGATATCTCTCCACCGCCGCCTGCAACACCGAAACTGCAACCGGTACGATTTCGAGGCCGATATCGTCTCCTGGCAATATGCCGATGCGATATGCAGACATCGATCAGTTCCTTTGTCGAAATGGTTTGCTCGGCTCAGGTTCCGGGTTCTTCCTTGCGCTTCCAGAGTTTGCTGATCAGCGGCCAGAACAGGCTGAGAAACGTCAGGATCAGGAAAAAATCGACAATCGGGCTCTCTAATGGCGGCCAGGCTGTCGCCCGCGACCTTGCCCGATTCGGGGCTCATCTCGCCGACGATAAATAGCGCCGTGTCCGTGTTTCCGAGATCGACCATCGCTGCCGAAGGCGCCGACCAATCTACGGTCGACGGCCGGTCATACTCATCAATCGCGAAACTGACCCCGGCCTGCTTCATTCCCAGATCAAGCACACGCCGATCGCCGACAATGACGATTCTCGCGACACCCTCCAGACGCTTGTCACTGAGAATTCTTGCGGTCTGTTCTGGGCCGATACCCGTGCAGTCGCCGGGAAAGACAGCCAGAATCGGAAGTTCGGCAACACTCATTGGAGATCCTCGTTTTGCTGGTTGGAAAAAACGCTCAATTCGTGCGTTCAGTTTTTTTCGTCTGCGGCCCTCAGGGTCTCTGCATCGAGGCTCTGGAGCATCCGCGCCCGTCCCCGCATGACGTGTCGTCTCATCAGGTTGCTGGCAGAGATGCCATCGCCAATGGCCATCGCCTCGGCAATTTCCCGATGATACTCATTGGACTCGCGCATGGATCCGGGCACCTGGTAACCGCTGCGGCGGTAGAGATAGAGTTGTGCCTCAAGCTGCGGCCAGAACTCCTGCAGCGGCGTGTTGTCGGAGATGTCTACCAGGTGCCGGTGAAACTCGTTGTTGAGATGGTAGAAGGTGCCGACGTCTTCGGCCGCTATCGCATCATCCATTTGCCGTACAAGATCACGAAGTGTCTCCACTTCGGAAACACTGATCAGTTGCGACGCCAGTCTACCCGCCATGCCGAACAGGGATGCCCGCATCTCGTATATGTCCAGGGCTTCCTTGATCGATATCTCCCGGACGAAGAAGCCCCGATTGAGCTGGCTGCGCAGGATTCCCTGATGTTCGAGCGCGCGGCAGGCTTCGCGTATAGGCCCGCGGCTCACTCCCATTTCCTGCGCAAGGGCGGTTTCGTTGATGCGCGCCCCCCCGGTCAATCGACCGGCCCCGATCATTCGCTCTATCTGCGCACGGACTTCGGCCACGAACGCAACGCCCCTGGGGTCAGAATTTTGGAGATGATCATTTTTAGACATAACCAACTAGATATCGGACAAACAAAACATTGTCAACGATTTTCCGATATTTTAAAAATATCGTTGACAATGCAGACTCCTGGCGCATTGTATTCACCTCAGGTCGCAGGAATCCGGCACGATATCCTTTGTCCTGGGAGAGCCGGCCGATCAACCAGCTTCCAGGTATCTGACGTACCACGGTGCCGCTCCTGTTGAGAGTCCCTGAATACTGATGAGCCGTCAGGGACTGGTAGCGAGCGCGTTGTCTCTGTTTGCCACTTCCCCGAACACCGCTCATTTCAGAACTTGTATTCGGGGCAAAATTGTAAACACTTGCCTGAATCGCGAACAGATCATACGCGTCAACC
>Ga0180436_10004878_pt1 | contig 11963 bp, 13 predicted proteins | sample SS_ome_2_FD_132434 | JGI IMG/M metagenome (GOLD analysis project Ga0180436, IMG submission 132434) | Hypersaline lake sediment archaeal communities from the Salton Sea, California, USA - SS_3_S_2 metaG | ecosystem: Environmental > Aquatic > Non-marine Saline and Alkaline > Hypersaline >...
CATCCTGAGCGGAACCGCCTGTGAGCATCGCCATCTGAACGAGGCCGGCTCGCCGAATCCAGTTCTGATTCAGGATGTCGTCACCCGCATCCGCGGACGGAGTAGAGCCGGGGCCGGCGTGAGCCAGCAAAGAGAGCGAAAATAGCGCGACCAACGCCGCGGCAATCCCAGTTCGGTTCCGCACGATATCGAGGTCAACCCCTAATATTCAAGTATATCCGGCTTTCGGCAAGGCAGCCCCGGACCGGGCCGCTACGGCCGCGAACGCAGCCCTCTGAGCGATCTATCCCTTGAGATCGCGAAAGGCATCCTCGATCTCCCGCTTTGCGTCCGGGGCCAGCGGGATGAGCGGCAATCTGGGCGGCCCGCCGTAGTAGCCGTTCAGATCCATCGCGTGTTTGAGGCCCGGGACACCGTACTTGGCCGTCACCAGGAAAGCCGGGTGTCCGATCCGGTCCTGCCACTCCTTGGCGGCGGCGTTGTCCCGGGTGCGGTAGGCCTCCCAGATCGTGATGGTTGCGTATGGGGCTGCATTGGCGAAGGCCAGCACGGCGCCGGCCGCGCCGACCGTGAACGAGGGCCACAGGGTAGGAGCCGAGCCCACCAAGACCTGAAAGCCTTCCCTCACCTCCCGGATCATCTTCATGACCTTTTCCAGGTCCCCGGAACTCTCTTTGATCGCGATGATGTTGGGGTGTTCCGAGAGTTGGGCGACGGCTTCGGCCGGGATGTCCACGCCGGTCGCCTGCGGCCAGTTGTAAATCATCAGGGGAATCTTGGCCTTGTCCGCCACCGCCCGGAAGTACAGCACCTGGGCGGCCGTGTTGCTCAACAGATTCTTGTAGTAGTGTGGCGTGCGAACCATCGCCGCCTTGTAGCCCATCTCCGCGGCGCGATTTGTCAGGCCGACCGTTTCCCGCACGCTCTCCATGCCGGTCCCGGCCATGAGCAGCTTCTGCGGCGAAGCATGTTCCGCCACAATCTCCCAGAGACGGATCTTCTCTTCTGTCGTGAGGTAGACGCTCTCACCGGTCGAGCCGCACACGACATAGCCGGACAGGCCGGTCTTGTTCCACTTCTCGACATTGAATCGAAGCTTCGCCTCGAAGATATTGCCGTCCAAGTCAAACGGAGTCGCAATGGGAGGGTAGATGCCTTGGAGTTTCATGGGTGCGCCTTTAGACAGAACGAGGCCCGCGCGCCTGACGCTCGCGGACCTCAGTCCGTGTTAACCGATCTTGACGAAAATAATGACCAGCGTGTACAGAGCCAGTGACTCGATCAGCGCCAGTCCGAGAATCAGTGCGAAACGGATCGCTCCCGCCGCGCCCGGATTCCGAGCCATGCCTTCAGCGCAGGCCGCGACGGCCTTTGCCTGTGCCAGTCCGCAAGCCGCCGAGGCGATCGCCATCGAGAAGCCGGCGGCAATGGCGCTCCACATCACGACGTCGGATTCATTCGACGCCGCCGATTGAGCGAATACCGGGCTGGCGAATACGAACAACGCCAGCAGTACGAGAAGCAACTTTCTATTCATTGGTTGCTTTGTCTCCTTTTCTTCGTGAGTATGAATTGCGCCCAGGAGGTGGTTCCCGCCATCCTCGTGCAGAACGGGCTCACACTGAAAGCGCGTCGCATAATGCCTGAACAACTAATGGTCGTGCGCCGTGGCGCCTTGGACGTACACCATGGTCAGCAGCACGAAGATATAAGCCTGCAAGAATGACTTGAACACGTGCTCGCCAAGGAAAATAACGGGTATGACTGCCGGAACCATGCCGACGAAGATAAGAAAGACATTCTCACTGGCGAACATATTGGCGAAGAGACGCACGGTCAGCGAAAGCACGCGTCCCGTGTGGCTCACTATCTCGATGGGAAACATCAGCCAGCCCAGCCACCAGATTGGGCCGAAGAAATGCAGGAAGTACTTCCAGGGACCCATCGCCATGGAGCCGGCGATGTGGTAGTAAAGGAACGCCGCCATCGCAACGCCCAGCGGGACCGGGGGAAACATCGTCGGCGATTCGAGCGTGGGAAGAACCCCCAGCATGTTCGCGGCCAGGACGAAGATGAATATCGTCGCGAAAGCATGCAGGTGCTTCGGGCCGTGGTGGCCAACGATCTCCTCGGATTGGTCCCTGAGGAAGTTGTAAATCACCTCCAGGAAGTGCTGCATGGAGCCGGGCTTGTCCAGCGACAATCGCGCCTTCATGATCCCGAATAGGGCGACCAGCAACAGGAAGACTACGAATTGGAGGGTGACGAAGTTGGCCCAAGGCCGATCCGCGTGTTCGGCGTGCATGCCTACCAACGACAAGGCGGCATTTCCAACTCCGGCCAGGTGATCATTGAAGAGCGCGGTTATCCACAGCTCATGTTCGGACATAGACTATCTCGTAGACGACTTCTATCAAAACGGCCGCCACCGCTACGAAAAGACCAATCAGAGCGGCCATGATGTTGACCTTGAAGTACCTCACTATAACATAGCCAGCCACCCCAAACAGTACATATCGGAAAGAGAGAAAAAAGCCCAGCAGCTTTCCCGGCTTCTTCTCTCGCTGCGGTCCCAGAGCGTCCACCATGCGGTGCAGCCAACGGAAGTTGAGGGCTGAAACCATCGCCCCCAGCAGGAAGCCGATCCCCTCGGATGGCCCGGCCTTGACAAAGACCGCAATCGACCCGGCGACCGACAGCCAGACGATGTGCAGGTAGATGCGCCTCAGTGCGCTGCGGTAGTGGAGTTCCTCTTTGTTGGCGGCGTCAGTCACTCTTGGTCCTTCTGAACTTCCCGAATTAGTTCGATAAAGCCGCCCACGATCCCGAATATGAGGAACACGATGTAGAGGAAGGACGTGCCAAAGAGCTTATCGAGGTAGTAGCCGATCGCGTAGCCCGCGACAACGCACGCCGGCAACAGCGTCGCGAGCTGCAGGTATCTCCCGGCCATCGCCCAGGGGCTATTGCTGGACGGCTTGGTCACACCGCCCTTTTCTCCCGTAGAATCGCCGAGGCTCGTTCGGCTGCCTCTTTGACCAGGTATCCCATCTTCGGCCGGCTCGGCTCCAAATCCGCCCGGATGTCGTGTGAGGCCAGCATTTCGCTCGTGGACGGACCGATCGAGGCCACTACTATCTTCGACAGGGCCGCGGGCAGGGAATCCGCGACGCCTTCCCCGGCCGCGACTTGAAACAGGTGGGTCAACTGGTTTGGCGTCGTGAACATCGCCACGTCAAACCGGCCCCTGGCGATGCCGCGCGCCGCGTCACGCAACGGCCCGGTGTCATCGGGCAACGCCCATTGGTAGATCGGAATCGGAGTCACTTCCGCGCCGCGCTCCCGCAACGCCGCCAGCAGCTTTGGGTTCGATCTTCCATACTCCTGAACGGCAATCCTTCTTTCCGGGCGGTTCTTCAGTACCTCCAGCACATCCCGCCAAGTGTTTGGCTCGGGGGCTTTCAACTCGACGGAAACGCCCAATTCGCGAAGCGCCGCCGCCGGCTTCGGCCCGCGGGCGACCACCGTTACCCGGCCCAGCGCTTCCCGGAACCGCTCCTCTCCATGCCTCGCCGCCAGCAAGCTGTTCAGCGCGCGTGTGCCCACGCCCGTGAGGAAGATCGCCATGTCGAACTCGCCGGCGAACAGACGCTCCGCCGCGGCCAGGGCCGCATCGTTGTTCTCGAGCGGAATCTCCTTCATCGAGGGCGCTACCGTGGGTTCCCCGCCGTGATTGCGGATGAGTTTGGCTATCTCCGCGGCCCGGCGGCTCTCCAGTGAGACAACGCGCATCCCGTCAAATGCCATCGAAGGCCATTATAGCCGTCGTATGCGGGTGGCCCGATTGTGTACGCTTGAGTTATGTCTGGTTCTCTTCACCACGGCCGGCCGCGAGGCCATTCCCCCAGGGACTACGCCAAGACGCCGCTGAACATTTACTGGGAGATGACGCAGGCCTGCGCGTTGGCGTGCCGGCACTGCCGCGCCGAGGCCGTCCCCGACCCGGATCCTAACGAGCTCTCCTTCGAGGAAGGACTACGGCTGCTGGACCAGGTCACGGAGTTTGGCGATCCCCTTCCGCAGTTGATTCTCACCGGAGGGGACCCGCTCGCGCGGCCCGATCTCTACGAGTTGATCGACGAGGCCCGCAAGCGCGGCATCGGCGTCTCCATCACGCCAGCCGCGACTCCGGCCCTGACCCGCGACGTACTGGTTCAGCTCAAGGAGCATTCGGTGGACGGGCTAGGACTCAGCCTCGACGGCTCGAACGCGGCGCGGCACGATTCAATCCGGGGCGTCGATGGCACCTTCGACCGCACCGTGCAGGCTATCCGTTGGGCGGGAGAACTCGAAATGCCTCTCCAGGTGAACACCCTGGCAGCCGCCGAGACCGTCGATGACGTGCCCGCGATCTACGAACTCCTGAAGACTTCCGCCGTAACGCGCTGGAGCCTCTTCTTCCTAATTTCGGTCGGGCGTGGCAAGGTGTTGCAGCCGCTGAGCCCCACAGAGGCCGAGGAACTCATGGGCTGGGTCTACGAGAGGTCGCGCACCGCCCCCTTCATCGTCGCCACCACGGAAGCGCCGTCCTACCGCCGCGTGGCGCTCGAGAAGATGCGCGCCGAAGGCCTCACCGGCGAGCAAGTCAAGAAGAGCGGGGTGTACCGGGGATTTGGCATCCGCGACGGGCACGGCATCATGTTCGTCTCCCACACCGGCGACATCTGTCCGGCCGGGTTCCTGCCGTTGGCCGCCGGGAACGTCCGGCGGGAGAGCGTCGTCGAGGTCTACCGCAATGCCCCGATGTTTCAATCTCTCCACGACCCGGGTCAACTCAAGGGCCGCTGCGGCTTCTGCGAGTATGGCGCGCTCTGCGGGGGCTCCCGGTCCCGCGCGTATGCGGCTACCGGGGACCCGCTGGCCACCGACCCCCTCTGTGACTACGAGCCTCAGAAGAGCCACGAGCAAGGTTCGCCGCATCCGGGCTGATACTGCCGGTTCAGAAGCCTGGGCCGCGGAGAGCGGCCGCGGTTACGCGCTGAGGCTCCGGTTCATTCGCTCGATGGCTTCGTCGACATGGGACTCGGCCAGCATCCCGATGGTCGCCGCGTCCACGCAATCCAGGTTCATGACGAATCTGATGGAGGCCTCGCGCGTCTCCGGTTCAGTGAACTTCCCGTTGCCAATCAGCTTCATGCCGATGACGCCCGTGCCCTGGTTATGGATCCTCTCGATCTGAGATACGACTGTGGGCACATCGCCAGGGGCGTTTCTGACGCCCGGCGCCACGTCCATGCTCGTGCCGTTGTGGTTGACGCGCAACAGCGCCACGTCGAGCCATTTCGTGCCGGGGAAATCGCTGAGCGGCGCCAACCCGTGGCACGAAGCGCCGTGCGCCAGGATGATCTTCTTCTCCTTGGCCTCGGAGAAGGCGTCCATCAAGCGCTTCAACTGATCCGGCCAGCCCTTTTCCCGAACCAGGTGAAGCAGCAGAATGTCGAGGTGGTCCGTGTTGAGCTCCTTGCGGAACCGGTCGATGGTCCCGAGAGGATCGGGTTCGTCCCTCCACACCATCTTAGTCATGAGCTTGTAGGTGTCCCTGGGGACGCCCCGCAAGGCTTCCGCCACCATTCCGTGGGTCTGATAACGGTCCGCCGACTCGAAGAACCGCACCCCGCGGTCGTAGGCGTGCCGCACCACCTTGGTGAACGCCGCCTGTCCCAGATCGCGCTGCCACCGGCCCCCGTTGCCGCCGGTCCCCATCGCCAAGCGAGTTACTTTGACGCCGGAATTGCCCAGCGTCACCCAGTCCGTAGCGGAGCGCTTGCCCGCTCCGGCCAAGGTCGAACCGCCGGTCAACGCGCCGGCGGCAGCCGCACCGCTCTTAATGAAACTACGTCTAGTAGATTTGTTCACGATATTCCCCTCTAAGTCTAGAGTCTTATGTATCTATGATAGCGCCGCACGCCTCTCTTCGTGCCGGCGGCAGACAAGTTGGTGTATGCTGGCAGAGGATCGAAATCGGGAACTGAACTCTCACATCCGCTCCAGGAGGAAACATGCGTACATTGGTCATTCTTCTCTCACTTCTGTTTGTCGCTGGCGCTTTTGCCCAGAAAGGGTGGTACCCCCACGAGGGCGGCGTACTCAAGTACCGCGTCAACATACGCTTTGGCCAGGAGCCGGATACGATGCCCAAGGGCTGGTACTTTGGCCGCGTCTCGGCGGTTGCTACGGATTCACACGGAGACGTTTACGTATTTCACCGTGGTACGGCAGCCGACCCGGTAGTGGTGCTTGACCACGAAGGCAAGTACTTGCGGTCCTGGGGCAAGGGGGAGTTTGGAAACGCCCACGGCATCGAGGTGGACGCCGAGGATAATGTGTGGACGGTCGACAACGGCCATCACACGGTTCAGAAATGGACCCGCGAGGGCAAACTCCTCTTGACGCTAGGAACGAAGGGAAAATCCGGTGAGACGGAGAACACCTTCTACCGCCCCACTGACGTCGCCTTCGCCAAGGACGGCAGCTTGTACGTCAGCGATGGATACGGCAACTCCCGCGTGGTGAAGTTCTCCAAGGAAGGCAAGTACCTCCTGGCCTGGGGCAAGAAAGGCAGGGCCCCCGGCGAGTTCGTCCTGCCGCACAATGTGGCCTTGGACAGCAAGGGGAACGTCTACGTCAGCGACCGGGAGAATAACCGGATTCAGATCTTCGACCCCAACGGGAAGTTTCTCAAGATGTGGACCCACCTGGGCGCCACGCAGGGCATCTGGATCACCCCGGAGGACGAGGTTTGGGTGATCACCCATCGCAACAATATCCAGAACATCACCTACGACACTCTGGCCGGCCTCATCATGAAGATCGATCTGGCTACCGGAGAGATTCTCGGGTCCATGCCGAGCCCCGGGCACTGGCTCACCGTCGCCAACAACGGCGACATCTTCATCGGCAGCCTGACCGGGAATGTTTTTCGCTGGTATGAGGGTTGGCTGGACCGCGGATTGTTCGGCCGCGATCTGGTGGACGAGGGGCAGACGCCGCCCACCCGGCACTAGACGAGCGGGATCAAGAAACCGGAGCGCGTCGGCGCAGCCCCGCTCCGGTTTTCCTGAGATCCAGCCCGCGTCCTATCCGAGGCGCGGAGGCAGTTCCTCAAGCGGTCCCATCCACATCAGTTCCTGCTCGATGTCGCCGTGCAGCAGGTACTTCTTCTTCACGTCATCGATCTTGGCGCCGATGATCTCTATCTTGTCCAAGTCGTACTGCCCCAGTCCCGCCTGGTCGCAGTAGCGCAGGTATCCGATCCAGGCCGGATCGATTCCCATCACACCAACGCCGACGCGGTCCGCCGCGATCAAGTCCGCCGAGGCGATCGCGACCCGCGAATCCACCGGCGTGCCGGACGACGGCCCGTTGCCCTCCATGCCCTCGTATCCGTCGAGCACCGTCGCGCCCCAGTAGGGCGCCATCTTCATCGCCGTGTAGAGGATTCCGAGGTGCGTCTGCCTCACGCCGCCATGGTAAAGCCGCTTGTCGTTCCAGCGCGGCGTTTCACCGGGCGCGCTTCTCAAAGGCGCCCCGAGCGTCATGTTCTTGATGGACAGCGTCGCGACGACCGTGTTGTGCGCTTTGAGAACGCCTGCGCAGAGGACGAAGGCGTCCGGGTCGAACAGCCTCTTCGCCAGCCGCACCGGGACCAGGTGCAGGTTGTGGTCCACTATGTGGGCCAGTTCGAACTCCTTCTCCGCGTTCAGGTCGACGAGTTTCACATTCAGGCCGCGATATTCGTTCGGCAACCTCATGTAACCGAAGTTGTCGAACCCGAGCATTGGGTTGCCGGAAGACTCCGCGATGACCACGGGCTTCTTGTACGGCTCGAGGAAATCCAGAACGCCCCGGAGGCCATCGGCATGATTGGAGGCGAGCTGGGTGCGGCTCGAGACGTTGTTCGGCTTGATGACGACGTACTCTTTCTGTTTGATCTTAGGGCCGATGTCGCTCTCGATCGCTTTCAGGGCGTCGTACATGTTCTTGCGCCGGTCTTCGCCGTGGATCAGCGACACCCGCGCGGGCTTCACATAGTCGGCCGCGTACGGGATTGGGTCGGGGTAGCTCCGTTGCGCGAAACCGGGCGCAGCGACTCCGGCCGCGCCAGCCAAGCGTAGAAGTGATCTGCGAGAAAAGTTCTGCTGCATTGTTTCAGACTCTCTCCTCTCTTTTCCTGCTTTCATTATACGCGCTGGGGAGAAGCGGCATCGCGCCCGATTTCCTTCCTTGTGCCGGGGTGGGAACTCGTGTGAACATATGGATCATGAAAAGAAGGTCGTTTTTTCCGCTAGCGGCTTCAACTCCCTTTCTCGGCGCCGCCGCTCAGGCCGCGCCGGGCCAGGGCCGTCTGAAGCAATCCGTTTCGAAATGGTGCTTCAAGAACTACTCACTCGAGGAACTCTGCCGGGAATCCAAGCGCATTGGCCTGGTGGGTATTGACCTCGTGGGACCTGACGAGTGGCCGACGATCCAGAAGTTCGGTCTCGTGCCGACGATGGGCTCCGTCCGTGGCGAGAGGACCGGTCCGCTCAACCGGAAAGAGAACGCCGACGCAATCGTGAAGAAGTACCAAGCCGGACTGAAGGTGGCCGCCGCCGCCAAGGTTCCCAATGTGATCATCATGTCCGGCAATCGGGAAGGCATGTCTGACGAGGAAGGCGCCGATAACTGCGTGGCCGCGCTCAAGCGCATCGCCCCCGCCGCCGAGGACGCCGGAGTCACCGTGTGCCTGGAATTGCTGAACAGCAAGGTGAACCATCCCGACTATATGTGCGACCACACGAGTTGGGGCGTGGATGTCATGAAGCGGGTCGGTTCGCCCCGCGTCAAACTGCTGTACGACATCTACCACATGCAAATCATGGAGGGCGACATCATCCGGACCATCCGTGACAACTACGACTACATCGGCCACTTCCACACCGGCGGCAACCCCGGGCGGCACGAGATCGACGACACGCAGGAATCCAACTATAAAGGCATTTCTAGAGCGATCGCGGACCTCGGCTACGACGGCTACTTCGCGCACGAGTTCATTCCCGCGGGACCCGACCCGATCAAGTCGCTGGAACAGGCTTTCGAGATCTGTAAGGTCTAGCCGGCTATTTGACTCCGCCGGAGACAGGCCGGTCCCGCCTCCGGCGGAGTCGGCGCTACGTGCTTGTGGGCGATGCCGGGCCCACGTACCGGTAGTTGCCGAAGCCGAGAATCAAGTATCCGATTCCGCCGAGCAGGAAGAGCAGGATCAGGCCGAAGGCCGTGCTCTGGCCAAACGCCCGGGCAACGTCGATCGATAAGATCGCTCCAACCACGACATTCACGACTGGAATCAAGAACAGCAGCAGCCACCAACCTGGCTTGCCCGCTATCTTCAGCAGGATGTAGACGTTGAAGATCGGGATCAAGACCGCCCATCCCGGTTGTCCCGCCTTCACGAATACCTTCCACCAGCCGATGATGACAATAGCGAGCATCAACAGCGTTACCATCATCGCCATGCCGCCGAACAGAACTCCAATAGCGTCGCCGGCGTCGCCTTGCAGCAGCAGCGCCGGAACTGACGTCAACAGACTTGCCATAGTTGTTTCCCTCCGTCCAGAATCAGATCTGTGTTCCCGCCGGGTCTCCCCTCGCAGAGCCCGGCTAGTTGACAGAATACAACAAGCCTCCGCGGATTACGCAGAATAGTTGCTTCGGGGCCGGTCGAGCCTGCGGTCAAGGGCGCATTGGTATATACTGAGCGTCACCCGGAGTTGTCACGGCCAGTCACCGTTGACTCATCATTCTTCACAATCCGGGAACGTACTAATTATTGAGGAGTTCACCATGCCAAAATGCAATCGAAGGGAAGCGTTGAGCGCGGCCGCGGCCAGTTGGCTGATCGTGAAGCCCGGCATCGCTTTCGGCTCGCAAGCCAATTCGGCAGTCTCGTTCGGCATCATCGGCACCGGCGGGCGCGGGCAGCGGGTGGGCGGCTACATGTCGCAGAATGACGACACCCGCCTGACCGCCATATGCGACATCTATCCGGATGTGATCGAAGAAGCTCAGGCTAAGATCCCAGGGGTCGGCGGGGCCGCGGTCCACAAGGACTACCGTGACCTGCTTGCCCGTTCCGACATCGACGCGGTCCTGATATCGACGCCGGCATTCCTGCACCCAGAGCACTTCGAAGCGGCAGTTCGGGCCGGAAAACACATCTACTGCGAGAAGCCCGCGGCCGTGAACGTCGCCGGCGCCAAGCAGATCATGCGCGCGGGAGAGCAGGCCGATCCGGGTAAGACCATCCAATTCGGTTTCCAGCAACGCTTCAGTCCGGAGTACCTCGCCGCGGAGAAGATCCTTCGCGACGGCAAGGTCGGGGAAGTGAAGGTGATGGCGAGCTATTGGGTCGTCGGCGGCCCCCCTCGCCGAGGCGGGGAGTTCAAGTCCCCGTATCCGAAGGAGGAACAGAAGATCCGTCACTGGTACTCCTGGACCGATCTTTCGGGCGGCCCGATCGTCGAGCAGGACTGCCACGGCATCGATACGATGAACTGGTTTGCCGACGCCCGTCCGCTGCGGGCGCTAGGCTCCGGCTTCAATCGGTGGGAGCCAACATACGGTGACCGCACGTCGGACCACCACAACATCATTTACACCTATCCGGACCGCGTTCAGGGCTGGATGCTTAGCATAAAGGGAGCGCCGGGCCTTCAAACTGTCCACGAGGACTTCTACGGCTCCCTGGGCGCGCTGGTCACTTCCAGGAACTTCTACGAATGGCGTGGCACGCCGAAGCGGGATGAGAGCAACGTTCCCCGGGCGCAGCGCGGCCTCATCGAGCGGGCGGAATCAGGGCACGACGTGACCATCGACGCCACCGACGCCTTCATCGCCAGCATCGTGGACGGCAAGCCCTACAACATGACGGCGGTTGCGGCGGAGAGCACGATGACCGCCATCCTCGGCCGCATGGCCTACGAGTTCGAGCGCGAGGTGACCTGGGACGAAATGTTCCGCTCCGCCTAGAACCGGCGGCGGATCTCCCGGTCCAGGTATAGACTGGCCGGATTCCGGTGAAGCCGTGGTCCTTCGCGTTAGCCTCCGCCCCGGCGTGCCGCGCCGCGGGACGGCGTTGCGGTGAGCGGATCGACCACGCGCTTCTCCACCAGGTCGAAGAGCGCACGGCGATGACTCCGCCGCGTCCGTCCGGTTGACGTCGATGATGTGGCCACAACGACCGTCCGGATGTCCGGAATGACGAATATCAGTTGCCCTCCGTATCCCCAGGCGAAGTAGGTCCGGTGTCCCGCCAGCTCACCGATCCACCACCCATACCCGTGGTATTCCTCACTCCAATGGGATTGGCCTCGCGGAATCCATGAGGTTCGTATCCAGGATTCGGGCACGACTTGCCGGCCGTTTGCGCGGCCCCGATTGAGATACAGCTCCCCAAAAGCCACCATCTGCCGCGGCGTCATCGCCATATTGTTGCCCCCGAAGTAGATGCCTTGCGGGTCTCTTTCCCAACGCTCAAACCTGGTTCCGAGCGGCTTGGCGAGCTCATTGTCGGCGAATTCCCAGGTGCTGCGTCCGCTCACCCGGGTCAGTACCGCTGAGAGAAGGTGGGTGTTCCCGGTGCTGTATTCCATGCGCCGGCCGGGTTGCATCTCCATCGGCCGGCTTAGAACGTACCGCACCCAATCCCCGCTCTGCACCCAGGCGCCATAGCCTCTCCCGCTCGTCGATTCGAGGCCGGACCTCATCGTGAGAAGATCCTCGATTGTGATCGTCCTCTTCGCTGGATCCACGTCGCCATCGAAGTAGCCGGGAAAGAACGGCGCGATCGGAGCGTCCACGCTTTCGATGAGACCCTGGCTGATTGCGATCCCGACCAGCGCCGAAATCACGCTCTTCGAGACCGA
>Ga0180436_10004879_pt1 | contig 11960 bp, 9 predicted proteins | sample SS_ome_2_FD_132434 | JGI IMG/M metagenome (GOLD analysis project Ga0180436, IMG submission 132434) | Hypersaline lake sediment archaeal communities from the Salton Sea, California, USA - SS_3_S_2 metaG | ecosystem: Environmental > Aquatic > Non-marine Saline and Alkaline > Hypersaline > Sediment...
AGTGGATGCCCCAGTCGCCGTCCGCTACGCTTGGGCCGACAACCCGGACGATGCCAATATCTACAATGCGGAAGGCTTGCCTGCAATACCCTTCAGAACAGATGAGTGGCCGGGCGTCACAGCCGGAAAGTAAAGGGCTGCGTCTTCAAAGTCGTTTTGAAACCTTCTTCTCTTACACTGGTACCTTGGTAATCCAGGCAGAACAAATTCAGCAAAATAACAGCTTTTCTTTGGGTGTTTCTGAAGTGAACTGGGATTTTTGCACAGCAATAACCACTTCACGAAGAAATACCCAAAGAAAAGAGATCTTCTAAAAATATAAAAGGGTGCCTCTTGTGAAGACACCCTCTTGAATATGTGTGTGAATTTTTTCTGTTGTCTACCCGTTAAAACCGGTCTTCCGCGTATATGATGCCTGTGCATTGATATAAAAGGCCTTATACTTGATGTAATGGTTGCCTTTTTTGAATTCCCAGTGTACATTGTGCGCCTTGAATATTTTTCCGATACAGGCTTCGAAGATCATCGTATAGTTGATGCCTGTAATGCGCTCAGCTTCAAGGATATTTTTAAACTCAACACTGCGGTCGGCAAAGTGACCGATCACTGGAATCTGGTATTTTTTCTGTGTACGCTTCCTTTTTGCTCCTTCATTTATGATTGGATATTTTCGGGGCGGACCTGCATGTTTATGTGCCATACTATTGTTTTTTTCTGAATACCTCAGTAAAAATAGAAAAAATAATTACACCTGTCATACGCATTATTCACATATTTTGTTTCTTTCAGCGGTGCCTCTCTGGTTAAGTAACGGAAAAAGCAGGATAATTATGTAAGATGGCGAGATAATTCTATATTTGAACCCTCGGGTGATCATTTATGAAGACATTAATTGCATACTCAACAACACTGGGTTGCACGGAACAATGTGCAAGCAGACTGAAAGAAGACCTCGGAGAAGGTGTCGATATGTACAGGATATCCAGGAGGCGCAAGATCAATTTTGAACAATATGGTACCGTGATCATTGGCGGTTCCATTCACGAAGGAATGATCCAGCGGGCTGTTCGTAAGTTTTGTGAAGACAACCTGAAAGAATTGCTGAAGGTAGAGGTCGGTCTCTTTATCTGCTGCGTGGATCCGGGTGAAAATGAAGAAGAATTGCTCAGGACCGTCTTTCCAAATCCATTGCTGGATCATGCGCTGGCTAAAAGCTATTTCGGCGGAGAGCTGAACTTTAAGAAAATGAACCTGATGCAAAAGATCATGACCCGGAAGAAACAAAGGCTCGAAGTGATGCCCGAAATTGATTTCGACAGCATCCTTGCATTCGCGGAGAGACTGCAGCAAAAAGATGCTTAACGTGTAACAAGATCGTTCGCATAACGATAGCTGTTATGCAATCCTTCCCGGTCCTCCCAGGTCGTATCCCGCTTTCCCATGGATACCATAAGACATCACAGGTCGCATCCCGCTTTTCCGTTGTTCCCTCCTGCATTCTTCTTTTTGCTGAATATCATACGTCCACTTCGCCTGAAAAAACCTCGGTAACAGGTCCGGTGAGATAGATATCCCTGAATACCTTCTTCTCATGATCCGGACTGAAATCCACCTTCAGGACCCCTCCCGGGGTATTCACTTCAACGGAATTTCCGATGGTGCCGGTTTCCAGGAACGCTGCAATTGCGGAAGCTGTTACGCCGGTTCCACAACTCAGTGTTTCGTCTTCCACACCTCTTTCAAATGTCCTCACCCTGATCCCCCGGCTTGTTCGTTCCACGAAATTTACATTTGTGCCATGTTCAAAACGAGGATCGTGCCTGTATTTCCTTCCCAGTCCGGCAACATCAAGTTGCTCCACTGCATCCCTGAAAATCACCAGGTGCGGGGAGCCCGTATCAAGTAGATATCCTTCTTCAATTTTCTGCACGCCTTTCACATCCCGTAATTCAAGCTGTATCCGCCCGTCAGACAGCACGGCGGCCCTGTGGGTGCCATCGGCAGCTTCAAAGGTACAGTTGGTGATGATCCATCCCGATTTCCGCGCAAACGCTGTAATGCACCTGCCGCCGTTACCGCACATGGTCCCCGGGTAACCGTCGGCATTGAAGTATTTCATCCGGAAATCATGCGTTTTCGATGACTCCAAAATGATCAGTCCATCCGCTCCTATGCCAAAATGTCGGTCACACAAGCGCGAAATGAGCTTTGGTGACTGGTCCGGCATGACATTTTTTCTGCTGTCGACCATGATAAAGTCATTTCCGGTACCGTGGTATTTGTAAAATCGCAGTTTCAAATCTCTGGTTCGTTAAAAAAGGTTAAATGGGTCATAAAATTACAATATTTTTTGCTTCCCGATTGTTAAGTGGAGGAAACATTGGTTCGGGGCACGGATTTTGAACATCTTGAAACGGATCATTAAAAACAAGAATTATGAAATCAAGACGAATATTAGGATTATTTGGTTTTACCCTGGTATCAGCATTCGCTGCTGTTTTTATATATGCAAAGTTCTTTCAGCCTGAACAGCAGATCGTGGAAGTTCCCGTTCAGCCTGCTGCGCGACAGATCAGTCTTCCCGCTGCAGAGAACAGGTTTACAATGGACTTTACTGCTGCAGCCGAATCATCTGTGAATGCAGTTGTGCACGTGAAGACGACCGCCTTCAGACAGATGGAAGTAAATCCATTGTACGAATTCTTCTTCGGGATCACCCCCGAAAGCCAGTCACGTCCGGTGATGGGATTCGGATCCGGAGTGATCATCAGCGAAGATGGTTATATTGTCACCAACAACCATGTGATCGAAGGATCTGATGAGGTGCAGGTAACCATGAACGACCGGAGGGAGTTCAAAGCAGAACTGATAGGGGTCGACCCCACCACGGACCTGGCACTGCTCAAGATCGATGAAAAAGGACTTCCTAAAATTAAATACGGGGATTCAGACAATCTTCAGCTGGGAGAGTGGGTCCTGGCAGTGGGTAACCCCTACAACCTTACCTCGACAGTTACAGCGGGTATTGTAAGTGCCAAGGCGCGTAATATCAATATCCTGCGGAACAGTTTTTCCATCGAATCATTCATCCAGACGGATGCAGCTGTTAATCCCGGAAACAGCGGGGGCGCACTTGTAAATACCCTGGGACAGCTGGTGGGAATCAATACAGCCATTGCCTCCCGCACAGGAAACTATACGGGATACTCATTTGCCATTCCGGTAAGTATCGTACAGAAAGTTGTCGGTGACCTGATGGAATTTGGAGAGGTGCAACGTGCACTCCTTGGTGTGACCATCACCAACGTTACCTCAGAACTGGCAAAGGAGGAGAAGCTGGATGATACCAAAGGTGTCTATGTATCTGGTCTCAGTGAGAACGGAGCAGCCATGGATGCCGGCATCAAGCCTGGAGATGTCATTACCTCGATCAATGGCATCAAAGTGAATACGGTATCAGAACTGCAGGAGCAGATCAGCAAATACAGGCCCAAGGATAAGGTCGATGTTTTATTGAAAAGAAACGGAGACCTGAAACAATTTGATGTCGTTCTGCGTAACATGCAGGGAAGCACTGATATCGTGCGGACAGATGAGATCATTGAATTACTGGGAGCCAGGTTTGAACCCGTGAATACTTCCGACAAGCAAAAACTCGGCATCACAAACGGCGTACGTGTCATTGACCTGAAACCCGGAAAATTCATGAAGGTCGGTATCAAGAAAGGTTTTGTGGTCACTTCCGTAAACAAAAAGCCGGTCGACAGCGTTAAGGATATATCAGACATCCTGCGAGGCGTTGATGGAGGGGTGATCATTGAGGGTGTATATAACGACGGATCAAAATCATACTATGCATTTGGCATGTAGATCGATACTAACTTATTATTCTCTTACGTTATCATAAAGAAGGCCTTGCAGAAAAGGTCTTCTTTATTTTTGTTATTTATATTGACTGTAAATGAATAAGGTGATACATTTGCAGGGTTTTAATTTTCATAGTAAAAATTCGAGGAGGAATTAAATGAGACAGTTAAAGATCACTAAATCCATTACCAATCGGGAAAGTGCGTCACTTGACAAGTATTTACAGGAGATTGGTAAGGAGGAACTGATTACTGTTGAGGAAGAAGTCGAATTGGCACAACGGATCAAGAAGGGTGACAGACAGGCACTGGAGAAACTTACCAGGGCCAACCTTCGTTTCGTCGTTTCAGTTGCTAAGCAGTACCAGAACCAGGGGCTGAGTTTGCCCGACCTGATTAATGAAGGAAACCTGGGGCTGATCAAAGCAGCTGAAAAGTTTGATGAAACACGCGGGTTCAAATTCATCTCTTACGCCGTATGGTGGATCCGTCAATCCATCCTTCAGGCCCTTGCTGAACAATCGAGAATCGTTCGCTTACCACTGAACCAGGTTGGTTCACTTAACAAGATCAACAAAGCGTTTTCGAAATTCGAGCAGCAGTTTGAGCGTACACCAACGCCCGAGGAATTGGCCGAAGCATTGGATCTGCCAAAGGAAAAAGTCTCCGACACACTGAGGGTCTCCGGCCGTCACGTGTCCGTGGATGCTCCTTTCGTAGATGGTGAAGACAACAGTCTTTTGGATGTGTTGGTGAACAATGATTCACCCAACGCAGACAATTCCCTGATCAATGAGTCCCTCGCCCGCGAGGTTGAACGTGCACTTGCCACGCTCACCGAAAGGGAACGGGATATCATTAAACTCTTTTTCGGAATTGCATGTCAGGAAATGACACTTGAAGAGATCGGTGAAAAATTTGGCCTGACCCGCGAACGCGTGCGCCAGATCAAGGAGAAAGCGATCAGACGCCTGAGGCATACTTCAAGAAGCAAACTGTTAAAGACGTATCTGGGATAAAACGTATTTCGATCAATTGATTCAAGGCTGCCGCAATCCGGTGGCCTTGTTTGTTAATATACGGTTGGTTCACTGCCTGCGCACAGTTCCCGGCCTGTGCATGGTTCCCAGCCCGCGTTTTGTTCCCAGCCCGCGCATAGTTCCCTACCTGTGTTTCTTTTTCGGCCCTTCTGTTTCCTCCAGCTTTTCCCTGTATGCAAACATCTCGTCGCGGTATTTCGCAGCGGCAATGAAGTCCAGTTCACGCGCCGCATCCTCCATCTTCTTCCTGGCATTCTCCACCGCCTTTTCCAGCCCCTCCCTGTTCATGTATTTTACCACCGGGTCGGCAGCAATATCTGTTTTTGCCTGGTCAGCATATACCCCCCTCCGGTCGATCAGATCCTTGTTCTGCTCAAACAATGAAACACTGGTCTTGAAGATCTGGGTAGGGGTAATGCCATTTTCCTCGTTGTACAACAACTGCTTCTCCCTTCGCCGGTTGGTCTCGTCAATGGTCTTCTGCATCGATCGGGTAATATTGTCTGCATACATGATCACCTTGCCATTCAGGTGCCTGGCTGCACGCCCTGCTGTCTGTGTCAGGGATCGCTCCGACCTCAGGAATCCTTCTTTATCCGCATCCAGGATCGCCACCAGCGATACCTCCGGAAGGTCCAGTCCCTCGCGAAGAAGATTCACACCTACGAGGATATCAAACTTGCCGCGCCGCAGACCGTCCAGGATTTCCACACGGTCCAGCGTGTCTATATCGGAATGGATATAGGCGGTCTTGATATTCAGTTTCTCAAGGTAAGCAGACAACTCCTCGGCCATGCGCTTTGTCAGGGTCGTTACCAGTACCCGTTCCTTCTTCACAATGCGCTGATTGATCTCACCGACCAGGTGATCGATCTGGTTCAGGCTGGGACGTATTTCAATCAGCGGATCCAGCAATCCCGTCGGACGGATCACCTGCTCCACGTAAATGCCACCGCATTTTTCCAGCTCATAGTCCGCCGGTGTTGCAGAAACAAAAAGTGTCTGTCCGATCAACTCCTCGAATTCGTTGAATTTCAAGGGCCTGTTGTCAACCGCAGCCGGGAGACGAAAGCCATACTCCACGAGGTTCTTTTTTCGTGCATGATCCCCGCCATACATGGCATGGACCTGGGGTATGGTCACATGACTCTCGTCGATCACGGTGATAAAATCCTTCGGAAAATAATCCAGCAGGCAGAAGGGCCGGGTACCTGCGGGCCGGCCGTCAAAGTACCGGGAATAGTTTTCGATGCCCGGACAATATCCCAGTTCCCTGATCATCTCCAGGTCATAAGTGACGCGTTCCTCGATCCGCTGGGCCTCGATGTACCTTCCATTCTCTTTAAAAAAATCCACCTGCCGCATCATGTCATCCTGGATCTGGTGGATGGCCTGTTTGATCCGCGACTGCGTGGTGATGAAGATGTTTGCAGGAAAAATGGTAACCTCATCATGGGTTTCCAAGAGGTTCCCGGAAAAGGGATCCATCGATTTGATCGCCTCAATCTCATCTCCCCAGAATTCAAACCGGTATCCCACATCATTGTAGGCCAGGTATACGTCCACCGTGTCACCCCGCACCCTGAATGTTCCCGGCTTGAAGTCCACTTCGTTCCTGGCATACAGACTGTCCACCAGCTTCCTTAAAAATACATTTCTGCTGATGGTCTCATTCTTTTTTACCTGGATTTTCGTGCTGTGAAAATCCTCCGGGTTCCCGATACCATAGAGGCAGGAAACCGATGAAACCACGATCACATCGCTTCTGCCAGACAGGAGCGATGAGGTTGTACTGAGCCGCAGTTTTTCAATCTCATCGTTGATGGACAGGTCCTTTTCAATGTAGGTATCTGTGATGGGCATGTATGCCTCCGGCTGGTAGTAATCGTAATAGGAAACAAAATACTCCACGGCATTGTCGGGGAAGAACTGTTTGAACTCACTGTACAACTGCGCGGCGAGGGTCTTGTTGTGACTCAGAACCAGCACCGGGTGATGGAGTTCCTGCACCACGTTGGCCACGGTGAAGGTCTTCCCGGAACCTGTAACCCCCAGGAGGGTCTGAAATTGCTCGCCCAGCCTGAACCCTTCAATGAGCTGCCTGATCGCCTCCGGCTGGTCCCCCGTGGGTTTGTATTCTGAAGTAAGCCTGAATTCCATTGTCAATAGCTGAAGGTTACATACAGTGGGAAATGGTCACTGATCCCACCATAGTAATTGTCTCCGCCGTAGGTGCGGTTGGGTACTTTTACGTCGTTGCGTTCATCGTGGTAGAGCATCCATTCCTCTTTCAGTATCTTCCCGCCATCGAAGGTGGTGGTGAGTCCGCGTGACTGGTTCAGCAGGGAGTAGGAGACGATGATCTGGTCATACATCTGCCAGTTGCCCTGGTAATTGTAACTGCCCCCAAGCCCCAGGTTGTGGGTGTCGTAGAATAGGTTATAGGCATCGTTGATCGCGATGTTCATGCGCTTATTGGCTGCATGCAGCACATCAAAGATGCTTTTGTTGGTGGGTTCATCGTTGAAATCGCCCATGATGATCACCCTTGGATCGGAAGAGGATGACAATAGCCTGTCCAGTTCCCTGCGCATTGCGATCCCGGCATAGACGCGCAGGTGCTCGGTTTCCTTTACGCCGCCACGCCTGGACTTCCAATGGTTGATGTAGATGTGCAGCGATGCCCCGTCCGGACCGGTTCCCTCAACGTGCAGGATGCCGCGCAGCGGATAGCCGTTCCCCGAAAGATCCTCCACCGGCAGCATCCGGTGTGACTTGTATTTAAAAAGATCAGTGCGATAGATCAATCCGCAGTCAATACCCCTTGGATCATCCGTATCGATCACGATCGTCTTGTACTCCTCCCGGCGAAGGCCACGCCGCTGCACCAGGTCATCCAGTACTGACTGGTTCTCCACCTCGGCAAACCCGATCAGGGCCGGGAGCTCTTTTTCAGGAACCGACATGATCACACGTGCAATATCTTCAAGTTTCTTTTCATAACGACCGTAATCCCACTGTTTGGACCCGGCAGGAGTGAACTCTTCGTCTTCAAAATCAGGATGGTCGATCGTGTCAAAAAGGTTTTCGACATTATAGAACATCACAGTAAACGTTTTCTCCCCACGCTGCGCATTAATACTGGCCTGAAAGAAAACGAACGTTGCAAGAATAATTATTGGAAATCTCATCGATCCGTACATTTTTGAATTTATTGACGCGGCTGAATGTCATCCGGCCAGGCAATTTCATTTTTTGCCGGTGCAGGCAAAACCATGTCCCAAAGATAAAGGATGTAAACAACAATCAATTCATTATCCGCTGCATATAGTAGAAGGATTCTTACCATTCGTGGAAAACTTGTGAATGGTATGATGCATTCCGGGAATAGTTGCAATGAAAATTATTTTTACCTTTAAGGCTGAAGCCACAACCACAATGCGTTGGATGAAACTGAGAGATAAAAGATGACCCGGGAGCATGATCAACTGTTAAAACGAATTCAGAAACTGGTAAGGCAGAACCAGGAACTGATCGAAGAGAATGAAAAGCTCCGGACAGCCGTGGAAGCAATGACAGAACAAAATGAGTTGCTGAAAAAACGCAGTCGTCCGGACGGAATTTCAGATGCATCCGAACCCGCCGGGAAACCGGATATCCGGAAATTCAAAATGGTGACCGTCCTGTTCGCCAGTATTGAAGGATTCTACAAGCTTACCGATGAAACGGATTCAGTGGTGCTGATGGACCAGCTCGACGAGGTGTTGATTGAATTCAACAGGATACTTAAAAAGTACCACATACAAAAGATCAAAACGATAGGCGATACATACATGGCCGCCGGAGGAATTCCCACAAAGAATATTACAAACCCCGTTGAGGTGGTGATGGCCGCCCTGGAAATGCAGGCATACCTAAAAAAAAGAACCGAAGGACTGGGTAAAAGCATCTGGAACATGCGCCTGGGCATCCACACCGGCCCCGTGACAGCAGGGATTTCGGGGAAGAAGAAAATCTCCTACGATATCAAGGGAGATACGGTAAATATTGCCCACCGGGTGCAGGGTGTGGGTGAAAGCGGAAAAATTGTGATATCAGTCATGACCTATGAGCTGATCAAGGAGTTTTTTATTTGTGAATATTTCGGCAAGCTGCCGGTAAAATACAAGGGAGATCTGGAGATGTTTGAAGTGCAGGGAATACGGGATGAGTATTCCGGGAATGGAGCGGGTGTTACACCCAATGAGAATTTTGATACGAAGTTTAAATTGATCCAGTTTACCGATCTGCAGGAGATCATCCTTGACAAACTGGAAAAGGAGCTGCCGGATTACCTCTACTACCACAACGTGAAACATACGGTAGATGTGGTTACCGAGGTAGAGCTCATCGGATGGGCCGAGGGGATCAGTGATGACGATATCCTGATACTCAAAACAGCAGCCCTGTTCCATGATGCAGGGCATACGGTAGCCTATGATGAACATGAATACCACGGCACAATGCTGGCGCGCAGCATTCTTCCCGAATATGGGTACAACGATGCGCAGATCGAAAGGATCTGCGAGGTGATCATGGCCACGAGGATGCCGCCAAGCCCCAAAAACCTCCTGGAGAAGATCATCTGTGATGCCGATCTTGATTACCTGGGGAGAAGTGATATGATCCCCGTTTCCAATACCCTCTACAAGGAGCTGAAGGAACAGGACAAGATCGGGACACTCAGCGAATGGAACAGGCTGCAGGTGAAATTCATTACCGGTCACCAGTACTTCACCAGTACGGCACAGAGCCTCAGGGAGGTGAACAAGCAGAAGCAGATCGAACGCATCAGGGAACTGATCGGGGACTAGGAACCATGCAGATCAGTTCCCTTGCCCCTGAATGTATCGCCGGGTGATGGATGTAGGGTACGATGGATGGTTTTTATCAGAAGTGAAAATGGTAACACTTTGACATGCGCAGTATGAATGCTTCGGCAATATCACGCAGACTTTGATAGTTTCCTGCAGGAAATATCTGCAAATAATTAAATGAATAACATACGTTAAATAACTATTGTCATGAAAAGAACTTTTCCAATGCTTTTTACCGCGATGTTTTTCGCGCTCTTTATGATGGGTTCCTGCAACCAGCGGTCCGCAGGCAGTGAATCAGAAAACACAGCATCCCCGAACATCATCTATATCCTGGCTGATGACCTGGGCTGGGGTGACCTGGGATTCCTGGGACAGGAGAAATTTTCCACCCCCAACATCGATCGCATGGCGGAGCAGGGAATGTTCTTCTCTCAGCACTATTCAGGATCCACCGTCTGTGCTCCTTCCCGAGCAGTACTTTTCACGGGTCTGCACACCGGTCATGCACCCATCCGGGGTAACAAGGGGATGAACGGTGGCGGGTACCCCATAGCCGATACCATCCCCATGATGAGCGAGATGTTCAGGGAACAGGGTTATGTTACGGGGGCGTTTGGTAAATGGGGCATGGGCTACCCGGGATCGGAAGGATCTCCCGATAAGCGCGGCTTTAATGAATGGTACGGATACAACAGCCAGTCCCTGGCACATAATTTCTACCCTGAATTCCTTTGGCACAACGACATGAAGGTGATCATGGAGGGCAATGCCGACGGGGGAACGGAGCAGTACAGTTTCGATCTGATTCATGACAAGGCCATGGATTTTCTGGCGGAGCACCAGGATACTGCATTCTTTATGTACCTGCCCTATACCATTCCCCATGCCGAACTGATCGTGCCGAACGACTCCATCTTTGAATCGTTTATAGGGAAATACCCGGAAACACCCTGGCAGGGAGTGGACGACGGGCCGAGATACAGGAAAGGACCCTATGGGTCCCAGGAGTACCCGCATGCAGCATTTGCGGCCATGGTCACGCGGCTCGACATGGCAGTGGGGGAGATATTGGAAAAACTGGAAGAATACGGTATTGCTGAAAATACACTGGTCATATTCAGCTCCGATAACGGCACCCATATGGAAGGAGGAGCCGACCCCGAATTCTTTGATTCCAATGGCCCGTTCCGCGGATATAAACGCGACCTTTACGAAGGCGGGATCCGTGTTCCCACCATCGCGTGGTGGCCGGGAACAGTTGCTGCTGATACGGTCAGCACACACGTGTCTGCCTTCTGGGATATGTTCCCAACGTTTGCCGAACTTGTCGGAGGAACAGTGCCTGACGGGATCGACGGTATTTCAATGATACCTGCCCTGACCGGGGAAGGCTACCAGGAGGAACACGCCAGGCTCTACTGGGAATTTCATGAACGAGGGGGTCGGGTTGCCCTGCGGGAGGGCAACTGGAAAGCGGTCAGGTATAATGTGAAAGAAGCCCCCAACTCACAGATTGAATTGTATAACCTTGAAACGGATACGGGAGAAACTGCCAATGTAGTGAAAGACCATCCGGAAGTGGAACGCCGCATGGATGCCCTGCTTCGCACAGCACGCACACCACACCCGGTGTGGGAGTTTTAGTCCCAGTGCAGAACCCCGGATTTTAATTCCAGGTTCTCAAAATTTTCCGACCTGTCGATGAAATTGAACGGTATATTCATGTAAAACCGCACCGGGTAGCCATGGAGTGTGGCCGGTTGCCAATCACCGGGCATTTCCCTGATGAGTTTGATGAGGATTTCATTCAACTGGGTGTATACACCGGTGATGGTGTGAAATCCTTCCAAGCTGCCATCCTCCATTACAACAAAACCGATCAGGATTTCGCCCCTGACCTGGTTAAGATCGATCCCCGTTTCGCGGATTCCCTGCATGATGAAGGTCCTGAAATAAACCTGGCCCAGGCTGTATTCCGGTTCCTGTTGGACGAAAAAATGAAGGTCATCATAATACCGGTCACCATTGCGCAGCCAGTTTTGATTGCTGACCAGGTGGTTGTCGCTGTAGATGCCGATGGATTTTATCCTGTTCCTGTTATGGTACGAGATGACCGTATCTTCCAGGTGAAGCGGCAGCAGGCTGGAGGCATAACCTTCCAGGATGATGTTGCCTTTCGCGTGGTCGGTGAAATG
>Ga0180436_10004881_pt1 | contig 11957 bp, 14 predicted proteins | sample SS_ome_2_FD_132434 | JGI IMG/M metagenome (GOLD analysis project Ga0180436, IMG submission 132434) | Hypersaline lake sediment archaeal communities from the Salton Sea, California, USA - SS_3_S_2 metaG | ecosystem: Environmental > Aquatic > Non-marine Saline and Alkaline > Hypersaline >...
ATCGGCCATGTCGCGCGCGCCCCGTTTCAGGATCAGGCCGGGTTCCTAACCCAACCCCGCCCCGCCCGCAACGGTTGCATTGCGCGGCACGATGGGAGAGATTCCTGGCGGGGAGCCCCAGGGGCCAAGAGGCAGGCATGCGTTATTCATCGCTGAAGGATTTTCTCGCCCGCGGCGGTGCGGCTCTCGCCAAGGGCCCGGTTGCGCTGATCCTGGTCGAAGACCTTGTCGAGGTCGACAGCACGATCCGCTACCACCAGATCGCCGGATTCCGCGCGCTCGTGGTCTTCGCGCCCACCGAGTGCGAACTGCCGCCCGCGCTGGAAGACGAAGTCTACCGGGTCGACTACAACATGGCCGAAGACCATGCGCTCGAAACCGCGGTGAACGCCGTGATCGAGGCCGCGCCGGGCATCTGGCTCTACTATTGTTACAATGCCGAATACCTGTTTCACCCGTTCTGCGAGACCCGCAAGGTGGGCGAGATGCTCACCTTCCACACCGAGGAACGCCGCGACGCGATGCTCACCTACGTGGTCGACATCTATGCCGACGATCTCGGCCGCCACCCCCACGCGGTCTCCCTCGACGATACTTGGATGGACAAGTCGGGCTACTACGCTCTGGGCCGCAAGAACCTCGACAACGGCCACCCGAAAGAACGCCAGCTCGACTTCTTCGGGGGCCTGCGCTGGCGCTACGAGGAACACATCCCCAAAGACCGCCGCAAGATCGACCGCATCGCCCTTTTCAAGGCCAAACCGGGTTTAAAACTACGGCCCGACCACACCTTCAACGACGAGGAATACAACACCTATGCCTGCCCGTGGCACAACAACCTCACCGCCGCGATCGTGAGTTTCCGCACCGCCAAGGCGCTGAAAACCAACGCCGGCTCCACCTTCTCGATCCCCACGTTCAAATGGCACAACTCGGTGCCCTTCGAATGGAACTCGCAGCAGCTCCTCGATCTGGGGCTCATGGAGCCGGGGCAGTGGTTCTGAGCGCCGGCTACGAGCCCCAATAGCCGTTGAATGTCGACATGAAGGAAGCTCCGCTATCCGCGGGATTGTAGCTCGCCCTTGAAACGACCTCGCCGCCGATGTTGTAGCTGCCGCCGTCGTTCGCCTCGTAGACGGGCATGCCGGTCGCACTATCGACGTATCGGGTCTCGTCGAACTCCGGGTTGTAGTTGAAACCTGCCGGCGCATCCTCATGGACGGCCATACGCGCATTGCGCCAAGCGTCGCGCCGATTGTCGGGGCTCTGCGCAATGCCCAGGTCGAAGTAATGCGTCGCCGCATTCGCCTCGGCACCTGGCGAAGTTCCCCCCACCTCGGTCGTATCCAGAGCCTGCGCGATCCTGACGCCGAGGGACGTGACGCCCGACCCGGTGCTTTCCAACACCGCGAGGCCAATCACCAGTACCGCCGCGGTCATGACAACCCAGTCAACGGTGACGGCACCGCTGTCATTCCGGGCGAACCGGTTCAGCATATCCGAGGTCCGATCCATCCCATCGTTTCCGGTATGTCGAAAAATCCGGACTCCAGAATGCCCGAGAATCATGACAATTTCTGGAAAATTCCGTGCAAAATCTTGGGCGCCATGGCACCCGTGCTCCGGGCCGCGGTGTCCGCGGCCGCAACACCGGGAGGCGGGCGAGGACCACGGCGCCTGCCGGTCAGCCCCTCATTTCAGAGCCATCAGCGTGTCGAGGCTTCCTTGCACCTCGAGGCCGGCGTTGCGGCCCTCCTCTTCGAAGAGGACCTGGCCGTCCAAGTCCGACAAGGTCACCGCAACCGTCGCCAGCATGGTCTCCTCCACACGCTGGAGCATGGACGCACCGGTCGGTTCGTGCAGCAGCCCGCCCTGCGCGCGCTGCGCATGGATGTGCAGCCGGTGCGTGCGGTTGCGGACCCGGATGCCGAGGGACGTTTCGCCAATGTCCAGTTGTTCGATCCGGGCGCCGGTGTGGGTGGCAAAGCGGTACAGCCTGCCGCCATGCCACAGGCCGATGATGTATCCGCGAAACGCCCGGCCCATCCAAGGAATGACGGCGACCGAACAGGTGACGGAGCTGCCCGGTGTGGCGAAATGGTTGCTCTGCAGCCAGACGTACCCCTTCGGAAAGGCCCGCCCCCAATCCTTTTCGATGTACCCGCGGCCGCCGGCAAAATCGAACGATTCACCGTCGATGGTCAAACCGCCCGCGAGGTCGTGGTCGAGGCTCAACACGCCGTGATAGCATTGCATGAAAGGGATCCATGCATACCACCCCATCGCCCCGGGCGAGCCGACCGACACCGGCCAGGGGTTGAGGCCGGAGAACCGGACATGCCCCGACAACGCGCCCTCCGGCTCGTCGATATCGAGCGCGATCCCGGTCTCGGAAAACCGGTTGTTGCCGATCGAGACCTCGAATGGGTCCTGTGAGGCCGTGAAACTGTCGAAGTCGAACCGGAAGTAACGCGACCGGGCCAGGTTGCCGTCGAGCACTTGAATGAAGGCGTGCGAGTCTTTCCCGATGAAGACACCGGGGATCACCGCGTAGCGGCAGCTTTCGGGCGCATCGACCAGCTTGAAGTACCACCCTTCGAAGAAAGGCTCCCGCTTCCCCTCGCCATGATAGAAACCCGGATTCAAAACAGTGCGAAACACTTCGCCGGTCCCCGCCAAGATCGACCGCCAAAGGACAATCGAACCTCAAATCATGTGGTGCGAGCATATCCCGAAGCGCCACAAAGCAGAACACTCCGGTTCGCAAAAAAAACGGGCTTTCGCATGGTCGCCACCTCAAAGCCCATGCCAGCCTTTGGCCGGCACCGATCTGCCGGTCTGCGCGTTTCGGTGGCCGGTGGATACCGCCACACGTCGTGAGGCATCACAACACCCCACGATCACCGGCAACGCCCCTGGTCAGGTGCAAGTCTCCCGCGCGCGTGCCTCAGTCTTCGCTGGCACGTGAATGGCGCACCGAACGCCCCGCTGCGAGGCCTTGGAGAAAGGCGTTCGTCGCCTGCACGATCAGGTCAGTGTCGGGCTGCGCCGGACGGTGCGCTTGGCGGGTCGCCACAGACACCACCAACGCGCCCACCAGCAGCAACGCGCCGCCCATCACCACCGAGGCCCACATCGGACCCAGCGGAACGGCGATCGCGATCCACGCCGCCCGCAGGAGCAGCACCAGCCCGGCCGCGGCCAGCCCCGCGCCCGTCATAACGAGCGCGAGGCGAAGGGTGAGTATCCTGAAGATCCCCGCCATGCGTCGGCCCCGCCCTAACGGCGGCGCAGGGTGATCGCGCCAAGCAGGAAGCCCAGCGCCGCCGCCCCGGCAACCGCGTAGGCCGGATGCTCGCGCACCGTCTTCTCGGCGCTCTTGGCAGCATCAAGCGCGTAGGTCCTCGCCAGTTCAAGCTGATGCTCGCCCGCCGACTTCAGCGCAACCACGCGCTCGTTTGTCCGGTCTGCGAGCGTTTGCTCCTTGTCCCGGGCAAAGGACTTCAGTTCCCCGGCCAGCGATGCCAGATCGTCGCGCAGGGTGTCGAATTCCGCCCTGAGCCTGTCATATTCATCATGTTGGATTTTTTCTTTTGCGCGTGCCATTTTTCCCTCCTTTCGGATTCGTGGCCTCACTCTTCTTATATGGGTGCACTGCCCGGCTTTCTCAATCGGCCCGGGTGGGTTGCGACGCGATTTTCCGGCCGTGCCAAGCCCGGGAAAGGGGTTGCCGACGCAAACGCCCCGGCCCGGCGACAGCCCGGTCGTCACCAAGGCCGCGTTGCAGTTGCGAAAACATATCGCCCCTCGCTACCCTCGGTCTCGATTCGAACGTTTGCATTCCTTCGGGGTTTTCTGATGCTTTCAAAACTCGCGTTCTCCGCAGTCCTCACACTGATCCCACTGGTCGGGCAGGCGCAGCAATCGACCTGTCCGACAGAGACAATCCAGGATCTGCACACCGCCGTCCTGTTGGCACAGGATGGCGGCCTCGCACCGCAGGCCGCTGTCGACACCGCCAACCAGGCGCTCGGCCCCTGTGGTCGCGACAGGCTTGGACTCAGCCTGATGATGGCGGTGCTGGCCCGCGCGGGCGATGCGGTGCTCCCGCCTTCGGACGAGCGCGACGCGCTCTTTTTCAATGCCCTGCAGGTTGCCTACGAGATCGCCAAGTCGGGCAGCGTGCTGCGCTACGACGACGAGCGCTATGGCACAAGTCCGGTGGAATGGGACATGGTCGATGAGCGCGCCGTGTATCACGGGCTGATGAAGAACCTGGCGAATGACCACTACACCTACGGCCGCAATACCGCTTTCTACCAGGCCGACCAGCAGGCGCGGTTCGGGTGCGGGCTCAGCCCGGAACGGGAGCTTGCAGCCTACAGCCTTGCGCCCGCTTTCGACGAGCGCGGCGAGTTGCGCGCCCGCGTCTCCTATCTCGCCATCAATTGCGACGATGCCACCCGTGCCGTCAGCGGCCATGCCGCGATGTATTGGGAAAGCCACGCGATGTTTTCATATGACAAGGAAGACTACGGTATCGAGGCGAGCGAGATTTCGCGCGAGTTGATCCGGTTCCTCGATCAGCACCTCGACGGGGCCTCGGAGAGTAGCCTATTCACGGCAGACGCGGTGAGCATGATCCGCTTCCTTCACCAGCAATAGCGTGCCGCGAACAGGCGCGTGAAACAGGCGCGGGTTTACATTCCGCGCCCCAGCCCCCACATTGGCGCAAACCCCGCAAGCACCTGCACCCTGCGGCCTTGCAGAACTCACCCCCCGACAGAAAGACGTTTCATGACCCAGGTAAAAGAGGGCGATACCGTTCGTATTCACTACAAGGGCACGCTGACCGACGGCACCGTGTTCGACAGCTCCGAAGGCCGCGACCCGCTCGAGTTCGCGGTCGGCTCGGGACAGATCATCCCCGGCCTCGACAAGGCGATCCCCGGCATGGCAGTCGGCGACACGAAACGCGTCGAGGTGGGCATGATGGAGGCCTATGGTCCCAGCCATGCCGACCGGGTCATCGAGGTGCCGCTCGACCAGCTGCCCCCCGACATCCCGCGCGAGGCTGGCATCACCCTCGCAATGCGCGGCGAAGACGGGCAGGAAATGCCGGTGCGCGTCACCGCGGTGTCCGACACGACGATGACGCTCGACGCCAACCACCAGCTGGCGGGCGAAGACCTGGTGTTCGAGATCGAACTCGTCGCCATCGCCTGATCCCGTCGCGCCCTTGAGCGACACGCCAAACGGCCGCGCCGCTCACGCGCGGCCGTTTCGCATTCGCGGTTCAGGCGCTCCCGCGCAGCCGCACCGCCACGATCACCGTCAGTGCCACCACGTTCATCAGCACGGCATAGATCAGGCCGGGGATCGCCAATGCCGGCGTCCCCATCAGCGTCGCGGCAACGAAGATGGTGATCGCCACGTTCTGCATGCTGGCCTCGATCATGATCGTGCGCCTCTGAACCGCTTCCAGCCGGGCTGACCGGGCCGTGAGCCAGCTCACCACCGGCACGACAACGGCATAGCCGCAGACTGCCCAGCCGACGGCGGCGAAGGACTCGCGCATCACCGCCCAGTTCTGGATGAAGGTACCGAGTACCATGGCGAGAAACACGAAGCGCGAGAACGGGTCGAGCCAGCGCAGGAGCCGCGCGGCCCACCCGGGCGCGATCCGCGCCACCCCGATCCCGACCAGGAACGGCACCAGCGCCACCGCCGTCATCCCGAGGCTGATCCGCCACAGCCCGCCCGGCCCCGGGGCCTCGATCCCGGCCAGCGCCAGAACCAGCGGCAGGGTCAGCGGCGCGGCGAGGCTGGTGACCAGCGTCATCGACACCGACAGCACCACCGATCCGCGCGCCAGCAGGGCGGCATAGTTCGACGTCACCCCCCCGGGCGAGGCCGCCACCAGCACCATGCCGGTGAGCATGGCCGCGTCGAGGGCGGTCAGATGCGCCAGGGCGAGCGCGATCAAGGGCAGGCCGAGCAGTTGCACCATGAGGCCGGTCGCCAGCGCGCGCGGCCGGCGCAGCGTGCGCGCGAGATCGTCCGGGGCCAGCCGCAGGCCAAGCGCCAGCATCAGGATGATCATGCCAATCGGCAGCAGGCTGGCGATCATGCCGTTCATTCCCGGCGCTCCACCGCCATCAACCGAGCGCCACCGCGAGGACCAGCACGATCTGGAACAACCCAGTGCGGGCGATCAACCGGTTGAGTTCGGCCGAGATCGGCAGGCGCCAGATGTCAAGGCTCAGCCAGGCGGCAAACAGCACCGGCGCAAACATCCATTGGCTCGGCGCAAGGCCGATGCCAAGCGCCAACCCAGCCCCGAGCGCCCCGACATAGAGCGCGCGCGAAGCGGTCGGCCCGGCGAGGATCGCCAAGGTGCGCCGCCCGGCCCGCGCGTCCTGCACCCGGTCGCGGTGGTTGTTCAGCATCAAGACGGCCGCGGCGGGGAACCCGACCACGAGGCCCAGCGCCAGCACCTGCCCCGCAAGTGGATCGCCGCCATGCAGCCAGACCGTGCCCGACACCGCCACCACGCCGAAGAAAGCGATTACGAGCAACTCGCCCACTGGCAGGCCCGAAAGCGGCCAGGGCCCGGACGAATAGGCATAGCCCAGCACCAGCGCGACGAGCCCGATCAGCACGATCGGCCAGCCCCCGAGCCAGGCCAGATAGCCCCCAGCCAGCATGGCGACGCCGAAGGCGCCCAGCGCCGCGCGACGCACCGCTGCACCGTCGAGAAGGCCGAGCGCGGTCACGCGCGGCGGCCCGAGCCGGTCGGGCATGTCAACGCCGCGCGCCGCGTCGGCGGCATCGTTCCAAAGGTTCGTACCGATCTGTATGCAGCCGGTGGCGATCATTGCGACGACGGTCGCATCGAGCCGCCAGTCGCCAGCTTCGGCGGCGAGCCATGTCCCCGCGAGCACCGGCACCTGGCTCAGGCTGAGTGTTTTGGGGCGGGCGCCGAGCACCCAGCGCCTGAGCGCCGGCATCGGCCGAGCCTCGCCGTCAGATGCCTCGTCGATCTCGCTCATCGCAACTCCGTTTGTCGACAGCTTTGCCGGCTCCGTTGCCCGCCCGGGCCGGCGCAACAGCCGAGCGCTCGGCCCATCGTTCTACATCGCCCTCAGGGCTTCAAGCGGCTGGGCTCGATTTTCTCAGACATGGCGCGCCCCGGTCGAGGCTGTCACCCTCGATTCGGTTGGCCGCAGAGGGCAACCCGTGGTCCCGCTGCCGGGCGCCTGTTTCACGAAAGAAGATCCGGACCGGGGCGTGGGTCCTCACCCGATCCGCCTGTCCGCGCCGCGACCGGTCGGCCGCCCGCGGGTGCCCCGCACCGTCAGAACCGCCACTCCATCTTGGCCGCGCAATAGGCCGCCGTGGTGTTGTTCGCCGCGATGTTCGACGTCGACCGGGTGTAGTTGCAGTTGACGCTCGGCGTCAGCGACTCGGAGGCGAAGCCGAGATAGCTCACGCCAATGCCGACATCGAAATACTGGTCGGCCCGCAACACCGGATCGCCCGCCTTGATCGCCTTGTACGAGCGGCGGCCAATCTCCCCGGTGAGCCCGATCGCCCAATCCTCGGCGGGCTTGAAATCATAGGCAGCGAAGACCGCCTGCCCGCCATAGCGGCTGTGCAGTTGCTTGGGGTTGTTGCGATCGTTCAACGCCAGTCCGAAGGTGATCGAGCGTTCGTCGCCGAACCCATGCTGGATCGCCACCGAGCCGGACGTGTCAATCCCGCGCCACGTGGCTTCGCCGTCATAGAGCTTTCGGCGAATGTGCAACCGTGCCGAGAGCGTTGTGGAAGAGGCCAGCGTGTGGCGCCAGTTGAGCTGACCGCCAATCGCCCAATGCGGCATGTGGGTCGCGCCTGCGCCGTCGAAGGTGACGCGCTGGCCATAGGCCGCGCCGCGCAGCGTGCCGCCGTCGTACTTCTGTCGCCACGCCGAAGTGACTTTGGCCACCCAGCGTCCGAAATCCTGTTCGAAGAACTGGTCGCGGTGCACGAGCAGGGTGTTCGTCCAGCGCCCGCCGTCGCCGATATTCGCCGCGTGCTGGGCCCGGAAGCTGGCATGCAGCCGGGTACCCGGCGTGCCCTCGCCTTCGGCGCCTGGGTCACCGTGGTCGCCGCCATGTCCGCCGCCGCTGCCGTGGCCGCCGCCATCGTGGCCACCGCCGCCGGAATGGCCTGCACCGGACCCGCCGCCGCCGCCATGGAAGATCGAACCGGCCATGTGCTGTTCGATATCGGTGCTGCGCAGCAGGCCGAGCGTTGCGCGGAAGGAAAACGGGCTCTGCGCGGCATCGGGCGCGTGTATCCCGATGGTCTGACCGAGCCCGGCACCTTGCGGCTGCGCCACAGGTCCGGCCGCGCGCGCCGCCTGGCGCAGTTGCTGCGGCACGTGGCCTTCGGGCAAGACCTGCTCCGGCACTTCGGGCGTCGTGGCGGCCGTTGCCGCCGTTGGAGCTGCCGCAGCGGGCGCCACGTTGGCCGGAGACACGGGGCGCGGTGCGGCCGTGGTGGTCTGCGCCGGGGCGGCCGGTGCCGCAGGCGCAGGCGTCGGGGTCGCCACCGGGGCGGTGTGGCAGGCCGCGCAAGCCGCCGCGCCCATAGAAAGCGGCGGGTGATTGGCCGGCACTGTGGCCTGATCGGTGTGACAGGCGCTGCACTGACTTCCGAAAGACGGGCTTGCAGCGGCCTCCCGCGGCACTACCGACGCCGCGCCGAATACCAGCGCGGCGACGCCAAGGATTCCTGCAATGCCTGTCACTCGTCTCTTCATTCTATCCCCCGCCCCGCGCACGGCCGTCATGTTCCCCTTCAGCCGCTCCAAACTGCTCACCCCGGGTCTAGCCCGAGCCCTCGTGATCGTTCAATAGCGCCCGGGTAATCCTGCGAAAAAAGGGACGACTGCGGCATTGTTGCCGCAAAACCAAGAGCCCCTGCGCTGCGCCCTATTCGCCTCCCGCGATTGTCCGCGCCACCTCCGAATAGCTGTCGCGCCAGCCCTCGGGCAGATCGTGCGCCAGCCCCTGGTGGCAGTCGATGCAGGTCATCCCCGCGCCCGCCGCCATCTTGTGCGACGCGGCCGCCGCCGCGCTCTGGGCCTGCGGATCCATCGCCTCGAAATCATGGCAGGCGCGGCATTCGGCGCTATCGTTTGCCTTCATGTCGTGCCAGACCCGCATCGCCATATCGAGACGGTGCGCCTCGTATTCCTCCGGCGTGTCGATCACCCCGAGCACGAAATGACCGTAGAGCTCACGCGCCGATTCCACCTTGCGGACCATTTTCGGCCAGAACGCCTTCGGGATGTGACAATCCGAACACCCGGCCGCAACGCCGGACGCATTGGCGTGGTGCGGCGTGCCAATCGTCTCGGCATAGACGTTGTCGTGCATCTCGTGGCAGGAAATGCAGAAGCCCTGCGTGCTCGTCGCCTGGAACGTCCAGTGCAGCGCGCCGAGGCTCGCCCAGCCGATGCCGATCCCCAGGAGCAACACCGCACCCAACGGCGATGCAAGACCGCCAATAGCGCGTCGTATCAGCCCTTTCCGTCTCGGGACTTGCTCACCCATTCTGCCCCACCTTCCCGTGGCAGCGCCAGATCGCACGACGACTCGTCTATCCCCTCGGAACGATCGCCTCCAAACATCGTCCAAAAGTCCCACCGCCGACATGACTTGGATCAATGCCGACACGCGGCCGATTGTCCCCGTCGACCCGGCGCAGCCCGGCCGACGCGCGGAAAAACAAGTGCTTCTTGGCAGACACATAGGCGTGATGCAGTGCCGGGCAGGGCCAGCCGACGGCACGATGCGCGCAGCCGGAAACGGCACGCATTGACCGATGTCATGGCTGGCCAGCCGAAAAAGATGTATTTCTGGTGCCGTTTTTGGACGGCGCGTCGTGGGATGGGGACGCACCGCGTTGTGTGCCGCACGGGGTCGTCCGCAGGCACGCCAGTTGGGAGGGGATTCGCAAGATCGCTCAACATGTCGCATTCGGGGAGGGAAGGCGATGATCAGACCATTCAAACATCCGCATCGTGCCGGGTTGGCGTTCGCGCTCGTCTTTGCCGGGATCGCCGGCGCGGCCTTCGCCGCTGACGACGCGAAACCACTCAGCGATTGCCACATCGAGGCGGGGCTGCCCTGCGCCGCGTGCCACCAGGAACAACCACCGTCCAAGGCGGTGGCGTCGGCAACCTGTCTGATGTGCCACGGGCCGCAGGACAAACTGCTCGACCGAAGCGCCGCACTGCAGCCGAACCCGCACAACTGGCCAGCCGGCGCGATGACCTGCGAGACCTGTCACCGGGCACACCCGGAATAGGCCGCGGCAGGGGCGCCATGCCTCGCCGCTCTGGCCAGACCGGCGAGGCCCGCCGGCGAATACGAAAAAGCCGCGCCGGAGAGCGCGGCTTCGTGCATTCAGGTGCCGTGGGTCAAACCTGGCGCAGCCGGATCACCACGTCCACCTTGGCAATCTCGGTGCCCTCCGGTGGCTGCGGGAGGTTTGACACCGCCACGTCGCTGTTCAACACGTCGAACAGATCGCCGGTGTCTTCGCAGTAGAAATGCGCGTGGTTGCTGGTGTCGGTATCGAAGTAGCTCTTCGCCCCGTTCACCGTGATCTCGCGCAGAAGCCCCGCCTCCGAGAAGGCCCGGAGCGTGTTGTAAACCGTCGCCAGCGACACCTTCTCGCCGCTCTTGCGCACCGCGTCGAACAGGCTCTCCGCCGTCACGTGCCGATGCCGGCCATCGCCAACCAGCAAGGTCGCAAGCGTCACGCGCTGCCGCGTCGGCCGCACGCCACCGTTTTCCAGCCAGCTCGTTCCCATCCGTTTTGCCTCGGTTGTCGGCATGGAGTCACTCCGTTCGCGTCGCAACTAACGATTATAAAGGGTGGACCGCGGGTTTTTCAAATCAAATCGCTTCAGCCGTGCACGTGATCCCCGATGCCGGAATGCCGCGGCGCCCGCCCTTGCCTCCGGCGCGAGCCCGATGATAGGGGAAGGCGACTGAGCGATATGCAAAAAAGGGGCGAGGGACACATGGCAGACTTTCCAAGCAGTTTCAGCAAGGACGACCTCCTGAAATGCGCCGCGGGCGAGCTGTTCGGCCCCGGCAACGCCCAGCTTCCGGCGCCGCCGATGCTGATGATGGACCGGATCACCGACATCTCCGGCGACGGCGGCAAGCACGGCAAGGGTCACGTGGTCGCCGAGTTCGATATCACGCCCGATCTGTGGTTCTTCGAGTGCCACTTCCCCGGCAACCCGATCATGCCGGGCTGCCTCGGGCTCGACGGGCTCTGGCAGCTCACCGGCTTCAACCTCGGCTGGCGCGGCTGGCAGGGCCGCGGCTACGCCCTCGGCGTGGGCGAGGTGAAGCTCAAGGGCATGGTCCGCCCCGACCGCAAGATGCTGACCTACTACGTCGACTTCACCAAGGCCGTTCAAACCCGCCGCCTCACCATGGGTGTCGCCGACGGCATCGTCGAGGCCGACGGCGAGGTGATCTACGAAGTGAAAGACATGAAGGTGGCGCTGAGCGAGAGCTGAGGGGGGCAGGACAGTTGCAAGACACAAACGCCCCGGTTCTCGGGGCGTTTTTCGTATGGGGTGCGCGAGGGCTATTCAGACACAATCGAAACTCGCCTCATTGCCGAGTTGGGCCCTACATTCATCCTTGGGAGACTGATTGAACCAGTTTCAGTAGGAGCAGGGGTATACCGATGAGAGAACGGAACCTAGGAATGAAGGTCCGAGATAGCGACGGCGAGCTTCTGATTGAAACTGGTGCGCACCTGCTGAAGGAAATCCCAGGTTTCGCCGAATTGGTTGGAGAAGTCGCCGCTGAATGGGCACAGGCTGAGGCGTTCATGGGGTGCTATTTCGCGGTCTTGCAGGGAACAACGCCGAAAGAAGC
>Ga0180436_10004883_pt1 | contig 11952 bp, 8 predicted proteins | sample SS_ome_2_FD_132434 | JGI IMG/M metagenome (GOLD analysis project Ga0180436, IMG submission 132434) | Hypersaline lake sediment archaeal communities from the Salton Sea, California, USA - SS_3_S_2 metaG | ecosystem: Environmental > Aquatic > Non-marine Saline and Alkaline > Hypersaline > Sediment...
ACAGCTTTCAGCAATAAGCAGTAAGCTATTAGCAGCTGACAGCTTATACCTTACTGCTGATCGCTGACTTCTGTCTTCTGACATCTAGTTATTAATGGCTCATCAAGGTCTTGCCCTTTTTAATCCGACCTTCTTTGTAACGGGATGGTCGCAAGGGATTGTCCTTGGGATCCAACTTGCCCGTCACCAGGTCGCTGATCCGCTTACCGGCCTCCGGCGAAAGCATCACACCGGCCCAATAGCCGCAATTGACATAAAAGCCGGGAACTTCCGGTATGGGACCAATCAAGGGCTGATCGTCAGGTGTATAAACATAGTATCCGGCGGATGTATTCATGTCGGGCTGGCGAAGGGTTTTTTCAATTTGTTCAAAAAAAGGTGCCAGACGTTTGACTTTATCTAAGGTGACAGCAGGAAACTCCCAGTCCGTATGGACCTTCTCAGATGGCTGACTGACGGGTTCATCCGAATCCACCCAAGCGATCAGCACACCGCCGGGTTCAGGACGCCAGTAAGAATTGTTACTGACATTCACTGTAAATGGTGCATCCTGAGGAATCTCGACCGCAGTTTTTATATACACCTTCTGCCGGCGAACCGTCTCCAAAGGCAAAACCACATTCACCATCCTCCCAACTTCAGCCGCAAAGGGACCGGCCGCATTGACAACTAGCCGGCTCTGAAGAATGCCCCGATTCGTTTCCACCCCACAGACGCCCTCATTATCCATCTGAATCCCTGTGGTCTTGGTATTGATAAAAAACCTGGCCTCACAACCTTTGGCAAATCCCTGGGTTGTTTCATGGCACGAAAGCCATCCATCCCTTTGCCGAAATGTGGCTGCAATCACAGATGGTGAAATAAATGGAAATCTGGCGAGAATTTCGTCACGTTCCAGAAATTCCGAATCCGTAACACCCAATTTATGCTGTTGTTCCACGTTCTCTTTAAGATCATCCACTAAACCCGGGTCATCGGTGATAAACAGATAGCCCTTCTGTTTTAAAGAAATACCATATCCCGGAATGCCGATAACTTCGTCAAAATGCTCGAACATCTCGATGCTTGGAATTGCAAGGGCAGCCATAGCCGGTTCTGTGAACTGAGCCCGAAAACACTCTGCCGAAGCAGGTGTCGTTAAAGTCGACAAGCCGTCACGCATTTCCACCAGGACGACATCCAACCCTGCTTGGGAAAGCCAAAAAGCCGTGGCCGTACCCACAATCCCGCCTCCGATAACCACCGCATCGGCCTTGCCAAAATCATTTTCTTTGGGCGTTAGTATCTTTCCCATTTTCTTACCTCCTAAAGCATCATTCTAAAAATCTGATGCGTGAAACCGACCTCAGATCAAGCCGAGGTTCTGCAATTCCTCAGCCACCGCGACAAGACCAACACTTGAAAGGGTTTGCTGGGTTGGGATACCTTTCTGATTCCATCCCCTGGCTGTATAGTACCAATCCAACAGATTATCGATATCAGCTTTAGACAAAAAATGGCCTTTGTTGGGGCCGTCTTTGATCGGATCTTCATACATTCGTGGTGGGGGATAATCGAGATGTCGGCCAAAACCATCCATTTCTCGTACCGAAAATGCCCGCGTTAAATGCCAGATGCGCTCTGACACGGTTATTAACTCCTCCCAGCTTTTTTTCTCACCCGTAATCACTGTATAGAGTTCGGCATATTCTTCAGCTTCAAAACCCAGTTCCATCATTTGTAGTCGGCAGTTTCCCAGGACGTCGAAAAGTGACCGTTTGTGCTGGGATTCAATTACATATTCTGCGCTGCGGTCGCTGACAATCGCCTTGGGCTGTGCTTCTATCTCGGTTTTGGATGCGATCAGGTCATGCACATTGGTCCAGGCACCCGCCATATCGTGACCCAGTACCCAGGCCCGGTTGTGGTGGGCGCCCACATCGGCGGTCATATAGGCCAGCATCATGGAAGGCGCATTGCGGCATTCATAACCCGACCACTCCAATCCCTTGACATGGATGGCAAAACGATCCGAATGCTTCCCGATGCGATGGGCGGCAACTTTAACACCCTCAGCCAAGAGGTCACCGATGCCGTCTCTTGTGGCAATTTGGTTCAATAAATAGACCACCGAATCCAGATCCGAAAACGCAATATCCCGGCCAAGGTCTTCATTACTTAAAATTCCTTTTTCGAAACACTCCATGGCCCAGCCGATAACGACACCGGCTGAAATTGTATCAATACCCAGCTCGTCACACAGATAATTGGCATAGGCCACTTCCTCGACAGTTTTTAGCACGCAATTCCCGCCAAACAAGGCAATGGTTTCAAACTCGGGCCCCTCCACATGCGCCGATCCTGCAGCGGTCGTGGTATGACCGTACTTGCCACAGGGTGTCGGACAACCAAAACACCCCTTATCGGTGATTTTTAATTTCTCGATAACCGCTTTGCCGTTGATGTCCTCATAATGCTCGGCAAAGGACGTTTGAAAATTACGCGTCGGAAATACCCCGACCTCATTGGTCCAGTTGGTGATGCCGGCGGTACCCTCGGGGGTCCAGCCCTCGAAGCCGGGCTTGGCTTTAACCTTGTGGTAAGCTTCCTTGCCCTTCTCATAGGCCTGATCCAGATCGGCCACCGGAATGCTCTTGGTTCCCCGGACGGCAATGGATTTAAGATTCTTGCTACCCATCACAGCCCCAACTCCGGTGCGGCCGGCCTGGCGGCCAAAATCATGGGAAATGCAAGCATAGCGTACCTGGTTTTCACCGGCCGGGCCAATGGTTAAAATTTGAAAGTCTTCACCGAGATCATCCTTGAGTTTCTTTTCTGTGGTTAGCGAACCCAGCCCCCATCGATTTCCGGCCGGGCGAATCTCAACACTATCATCATCAATTACCAGGATACTTGGCTTCTGCGCCCGCCCCCTTATCAAGAGTATATCGTATCCCGCATACTTTAATTGCGGACCAAAATGCCCGCCCATGTTGCTGTCTGCATAGCCGCCGGTTGCCGGCGATTTCGTGCCAAAGTGGGTCTTGCCGCTGGCTGGTACAAAATGGCCGGTAAGCGGGCCCGTAGCTGCGATCAACAGGTTTTGCGGATCAAAAGGTTCGGTTCCCGGGGCGATTTCATCGTAGAGAATTTTGGCAACGAACCCCCTACCGCCGATAAATTGCCGGACGAGGGCCTCTGGCAGCGGTTCTTTTTGAATGGATTCATCGTCAAGGTTAACGCGTAAAATATAACCGGCGTAGGCTGGTATCATTCAGGCCACCTCCCGGGTCGATTCTTCCGTCAGTCGGATTGCTTCTCGTGGGCAAACTTTGGCGCACTCGCCACAAAGGATGCATTTGACCGGTACATCCGAACCGGCCTTCTCGTACATGACATCGTGGGGGCACACTTCGACACAAATCAAACAGCCACTGCAGGCTTCCGAATCCACCCGAAATGCGTTTTCCACAAACTGAATGGCATCCTCAGGACAATTTTCAGCACACGCACCGCACTGATCACACAGATGGATCCGGTAATTGCCGGGAGCGGGAAAACGGGCTTCTATGTGCAGCAATGATTTAGATGGGTTGACTTCCTGAAAATTGACAATGGCGCAAGCCAACCGACAGGTGTTGCAACCGGAGCAGTTTTCATGCTGGGCTATGAGTTTCATAATATCTTTCCTTCCAATTTAGAATACCTATTTCCAATGCGTTGCCAGACGATCCATTTCCTGGACAACCCCTGCCGATGGTATCTCAGGATCGGTATCCATCAGTTTCCGGGTCTTCTCCCGTACCCGATCGATCATTTTTTTGGCACCCTGCCGACACCATGCATCGTAGGTATCGCGATCAAAAAGTTTTGAATACCAGACCTCTCGAAAGTTACGCATGGTATGGTGTTCTTCCAGGTAGTTGCCACCCGGTCCAACTTGGTTAATCACCTCAAGCGCCATGGTTTCATCGTTGACAACGATTCCGCGCATATATTTTTTCAGCATCGAGAGGATTTCATTGATCAATACCAAGTAACGTGGTGAGATTAAGTTTGAGTGGTCCAGCAGCCCCAGATCATGTACCAGATTGGCGCCGCTAAGGCTGGCACTTAAACACGAAAAAGTCGCCTCAAGGACGGCCTGCTGGTCATCATCAGATTTGGCATCCGAACATCCGGCCGTACCGAAGAAGGGCAGCTTATAATGCCGGGCCATTTGGGCCATGGCTGCTGCCATCAAATTCATCTCGACCGCACCGTAGGAAAAAATAGTCGTGGCCATATCCATGATGGTGGTGAGCGCACCAAATATCGTGGGCGCACCCGGCCGAACCAGTTGGGCCATCACCAATCCGCCCAAGGATTCAGCACAGCCCTGGACAATGGTACCGGCAAACGTAGCTGGTGAAGTCGCCCCTGCCTGAAGCCCTGAGTACAAAGCCTGGGGGATACCTAGTTCGGCACAAAAGATTATCTTCTCAACCGTATTATCATCATACCATAGGGGTGAAATGGCTGATGATAGGGTTGCAATGGGCGGTGCTAAGCGGAATATTTTTTCACTCCCGGCGATCAGACAGCCCATCTCATAAATAGATTGCAGGCTGTTCATATCACTACAGCAGAAGAATAGCGGTTTGTTACAATAGGTCAAGGCCTGTTTTGCGGCCACCCGCTCGGCCAAACTCGGTTGGACATCAGTGCTAAAACCGAGCGTCATGCACCAATCATAATTGCTCAAGGTGTTCGCAATTGTGGCGGTCACACGGCAATTCTCACTGGTAAACCTGGAGCGTTTATCTGTAACCGGATCCAGGTAATCGACGCAATCTAAACCGGCACCGTACCAACTCTTACCCGCCTTTAGATCGATCGCTGTTTCACCATTGCGTTTACCCAAAACAAAATTGGAAGGCGCTTGCTGAATCGCAGCCTCAACCATGGCAGCGGGAATGCATACCCGCTTATCCTTCACGCTGGCCCCGTGTTGGATAAGCAATCCCAACGCCTTGGGATGGGTAACCCGAATGCCGGTTTGTTCGAGCACCTGCATGGTTCCCAAATGGATGCGTTCAATCTGCTCCCCACTCAGTATTGTAACAGCGGGTCGGTTGATAAGTTCGGGATTTATTGGTACCACGTGCGCCTCTCGCCACTCTGAATTTCCGGTTAATGTCCATCTCTTATCAATAGAATTTATGATTTCATCCGTCGGCTTGCGAACAAGGAATTCAAGTCCAGATATCCCCGACCTCAAGCCTAATAGGAAATGGATCTATGGGGTCTAACATATAATCGTTTACCGCTTTAACCCGGGATTGACCGGTAACGATGGGAACCACAGCCTGAAAGGGCCCCACCTGCATGTCAATTTGTTCAGTGAACGCCAATTTTTTTGCCTAAATGGATTTAATTTCGGAGCGGGCGATTATCTCTTCTTGATGGTCGAGGTCCAGATCCACAAAGTAATCGCTGTAACCGGCAACCCGCACCAGTAGATTACGGTATTCGTCCGGTGAAGATTGAGCATTGCGAAGCACGGCGGTATCCACAACATTGAACTGAATATGATGTCCATTCAGCTTGAAATAAGCTCGAATTAGATGCATCAATTTGGTGATACCGTCTTCATTCTCCAATAAACTTGGTAGGAACTTCTGATTCAAGAGCGTTCCACCGGATTTTACTTGGTCCATTTTCCCGAGTGATTTGATAACCGCAGTGGGGCCGTTGCGGTCAGCACCGTGAGAGGGGGACGTACCGTCGGATATGGGCATCCCGAAAAATCGTCCATTCGGGGTTGCACCGAGCATCTTTCCAAAGTAAATGTGACATGTCGTAGAAAGCATATTGATATGGTATGTTGTGCCTTTAGTGTTGGGCTTCCCATCGATGGCATTAAACAGGGATGCATAAACCCTTTGCATCAGCACATCCGCCCGATCATCATCATTACCGAAAAACGGTGTTTTATTTTTTAATTTAAGCCGTAGCTTTTCGTTGCCTTCGAAATTGTTTTTCAAAGCATCCAACAATTGGGCCATACTGAAACTGCGCTCCTCAAAAATATGCAAGCGGATAGCGGACAGGCTATCGGTGATCGTACCGATCCCGCAGCACTGGATATAGTTCGTGTTGTAGCGCGGACCGCCGTTGTAATAGTCTTTTCCTTTTTTAATACAGTCATTGATAACCACGGATAAAAACGGAGCGGGCGCATGTGCCGCAAACATGCGCTCAATGTAATTGTTGACCCGAATTTTGATATCTACAATGTATTCCAATTGTTTTTGAAAAGCCGTATACAGGGCTTCAAAATCTTCAAATTGTAGAGGGTCACCTGTTTCGATTCCGATCTGCTTTCCGGAAACCGGGTCACGACCATTGTTCAGCACCAACTCCAATATCTTGGGTATATTCAGGTAACCGGTGAGAATATAGGCCTCCTTGCCAAAGGCACCGGTTTCAATACAACCGCTGCATCCGCCCTCACGAGCGTCTTCAATGGTTTTACCCACGCGAATCTGTTCCATCACGACCTCGTCGGCATTGAAGACAGACGGGTAACCGTAACCCTGGCGGATTACCCGGCAGGCAGCTTTTAAAAACCGGTCGGGTGTTTTTTCGCTGATCTGAACATTGCTCTGGGGTTGCAGTAAATGCAGTTCGTCAATAACTTCCAGAATGATATAGGAAACCTCGTTGACCCCATCCGAGCCGTCGCGCTGCAATCCTCCCAGGTTGATATTGGTGAAATCATTGTAGGTACCGCTCTCCTTGGCTGTGACGCCAACCTTTGGCGGAGCCGGATGGTTGTTGATTTTGATCCAGAGACAACTCAGCAGCTCCTTGGCTTTTTCTCTGTCTAAACTTCCTTCGGCACGATCGGCCTGGTAAAAGGGGAACATATGCTGATCAAGATGCCCCGGGTTCATGGCATCCCATCCATTGAGCTCGGTGATTGTCCCCAGATGGACGAACCAATACATCTGCAATGCTTCCCAAAAATTACACGGCGCTTTAGCCGGTACCCGGCGGCAAACCTCAGCGATTTTTTTCAATTCGGCCGTGCGGATGGGGTCCTTACAATCAACAGCCATCTGTTCGGCCAGGGCTGCATGGCGTTGTGCAAACAGAATCGCGGCATCACAGGCAATATCCATGGCTTTCAGGGTTTCCGACTTTTCGGTCGCCTCGGGATCACTCAAATAGTCAAGGCCAGCCAAACTCAAGGCAATTTCTTTTTTAAAGTCCAGCATGCCCTTACGGTAGATGGTTCCATCCAGGCAGGTATGGCTAGCAGCACGCTGTTCCATGAATTCTGTGAACATGCCGGATTCGTAAGCATTTTTCCAATCCACCGGAACGTTGTTGAAAACCCGGTCACGCATGCTTCTCCCTTGCCAGTAGGGTAGTACCTTCTGGGCGTACGTTTCGATATCTGCATCTGAAATCGTGAAACGGGTCATGGCCCGGTTGTTCAGAATCCGAAGGTCCTCTGTCGTGTGACAGGTTAACTCTGGAAAAGTCGAGACCGCTTTTGGCAAAGGCCCACGTTCGCCGACAATTAACTCATCCTCGCCAATATAGATAGTTTTGTTCTCACAAAGATATTTGAACACTTGCGCGCGCATAACCGGTGTTGAGTGCCTGCCCGCATGGGCTTCATAAAATTCGGTCAGCAGCAAAGCGCGTTCAGTGGATATACTCGGTTTTGTTTCAAAGCTAGCTTTACGGAGTCTCTCAATACGGGTTTGCATACGACGACTATCCTCCCATCCTTACCTGATAACCATCTTCCTCGAACGCTTTTACGGCGTTGCATAAACATTCCTGGGTCGGTGGTGAGAAAGTGTCTGCCAGGTAGGGTATATCTAATTTACTATATTTATTTTTCTGATATTCGTGGTAGGGCAACATGCTAATTTCATGAATACTCTTTAAGGGCCGCAGAAAACTGCGTATTTGTGACATACTCTCAACATCATCATTAAAACCCGGTATTAAAGGTATCCTGACGATAATCTCGGCTCCCAAGTCATGGAGCAACACGAGATTGTCCAGGATAACTTTATTCGGCACACCGGTATACTTCCGGTGGGTTTTGGAATCGATACATTTTATATCGTATAAAAATAAATCAGTTTGCATAGCAACCTGTTCCAAGTCTGACCTGCCGGCATATCCCGAAGTATCGACAACGCGATGGATCTCGCTGCGACCACATTCGGAAAGTGCTTCGATCAAAAAGTCCGGCTGCAGGAGTGGCTCGCCTCCCGAGAAGGTAACACCACCGCCTGATTCGTCAAAAAAAAGAATGTCCTTCTGAATAATTGCCATCAGCTGACTGACGGTTAGGATCTGTTCTGACATTTTGCGGGCATCGGCAGAACACGTATCCACGCAGAGACCACAGGCAGTGCACAAGCGGTTATCAGTCACCAGGCCTACGGGTGAAACTGAAATTGCACCAGCCGGACATGCTTTCTCGCAATCGTGGCACCCGATACAAAGATGGCGGTCAAAGATCACCTTGGGCGCTTGTTGTAATCCCTCTGGATTGTGACACCACCAACAGGACAAGGGGCAATCCTTTAAAAACACGGTGGTCCGTATTCCCGGACCATCATGAATGGCGTATTTTTTGATATCAAATATTTTTCCGGTGATGATTGAGTTCATATTCAATCGACTTGGGCGCTATCAATGATGGCCGACAGTTCGTTGACCTGCGCCTTGCTAATCTTTTTTTCTCTGGGTTGTTTCAGAACATCATCAATAAACTCCTTGGTGCATTGTGCCAAGTCCTTGCTCCCCGCAGCCTCCCATTCGTCTATGATAGACCGGTCTAATAGTTGGGGTTGCCATGTTTCCGATCTGAAAAAATCGAGTGTGTGCTTTTCCTGAATATAATGTCCGCCAATGCCAACCTGGTCGATGAGATCCACCGCCAGGGTCACCTCGTTGACGTCAATACCGCGCTTAAAGCGCTTTACCATGCCTAACAGTTCATTGGACATGACCAGCATGTCAAAGGATCCTGTAAGACCGGATTCGAGAAATCCGACATCATGGATCAAGTTGGTGCCACTCAATGCCTGACCCAAACATGAGAAACAGGATTCGATCGCTGCCTGTTCATCGGCCACCTTGGCATCCGTGCAACCGGCCGTACCAAATGTGGGCAGACCCAACCAATGAAATATTTCCGTTAAGGCACATTCCGTCAACTGAAACTCCGGTGACCCATAGGGCGATATGGTGGTCAGCATATCCATGTTTTTGGTAACCCCTTGCAATATGATGGGGGCGCCCTCTTTTTTCAGCTGCATGATGGCCAACAAACTGAGCGCCTGGGCGACGCATACGACCATTGTACCGGCGAGAGTCACCGGTGATGTAGCCCCACCGGTGTGCGTGGGGGTATAAACGGAGGGTAGCCGTTTCTCAGCACAAATCAAAAGTTTACCCAAGTCCTCTGGCGAGTGTATCAGGGGAGAGATCGATGAGGTCAACTGAACCATAAACGGTTTTTCAGACAGCTTACCGGAAGGAGCGACCACCGAAGCCATTTCCAGTATGTCATGCACACCCCGGTTGTCCAGAGCGCTCCAGAAAACGGGCTTGTTTGAATAGGTCAGCATGCTTTCAAATTGGCGCAGACAGCTCATTTTTGGCGCACAATCAGAAGCATTGCCCAGTGGCGCGGTATAATCAATATGTTCCAACTGCTCTTGCAGCACAACACAGTCGTTAATGTCTTCCAGTAGCCATTTTCTGCGCTTTCCGGTGAAGGTGTCGACCATGAATATGGTATTTTCGCCGGACCCAAAATAACTATTGTCGCCAGAAAGACGCATGGCCGGCTGCCCGTCCTGTGAATACAGCATGATCTGTTTGGGCGCCAAATTAACAGTTTTTTCAATCAAAGATGAGGGAATCCATGCGGTTTCATCATCCACAAAAGCGCCTGCATCCCCGAGAAGCTTGCAGGCCTCCTCGTTTTTTACGGCCACACCGGTACGTTCCAGCACCTCCAGCGCGGCAAAATAAATCTTTTGGATATCTGTATCGCTAAGTATTTGCAGTCTCGGTAATTGGCGTTCCAATTTCATCGATTTTTTCCTCCCGGAAAATAATTTGATTTTCTACTTAAGGCCTATGTGAGGTTTGTATTCAAATGTTTTTGAACGAGCTCGTCCCTTAAATCAACATTGACCGTACTCAAATGATTGCGCATACTTCTGGCGCCTTGCTTCCCCTCCCCCTGTTCAATGTGTCGTAAAACTTGTTTGGCTGTTTGGATTGATTTTTCTATTTTCTCTTCTTGTGAAGCACTGAAAATCACCGGCCATTTTTTATTCCACAATTCGTGGATCTCTTTTACCAATTTGGATAGTTCAGGGAGCCGTGCACACAGCGAGATTGCGATGTGAAAATTTAAATCGGCAAATAGGTATTCTCTGAGATGTTTTCCACTTTTTGCAAGTCTATTCACTGCCTTCCTTAGCATTGCTAAATCATCTTCACTGGCCACAATTGCAGCTTTTTCGACCGCATAACATTCCAGCACTTCTCTGATCTCAAGAAGATTAAATAAGTTTGTGGTTTCAAAAAAAAATGATGAGTTCGATTCGATAGCGTTTTTAGCAGGTAATTCTTTTTTGATATATGATCCCTTACCCTGGAGTATTTCCACATAACCCATCATAGCCAAAGCATTCATGGCTTCTCTGATAGAAGACCTGCCCACGCCAAACATTTCCGAAAGCTTGTCTTGTGTCGGCAGTTTTTGACCAGCCTGCATCTCTCCGGTTTCAAGATTTTTCAAAAACTGATTGACGACCCTCTCAGGAGCAGAATTCGACCTAATCCGTTCTACTTTCATGTGATCTTTCTCTGTATGACGCACTTTACATAGTGTTAGAATGTTGACGCTAATCATAAGCCACCGACAAGGTCGGTGGTCGTTGACTCTTGCTTCTTTCTTAACAGCACAAATATGGCTTGACAAGACAAAAATATCAGGTCATATTATGAATATCTATTCTTTCAATCCATCAAAAGTCAATATTTTTTATAATAACTTATTATATTTTATATATAATTATTGTCCAGCGGTTATTTTATGATTTTTCGGCTTAGGTCATGCCCATATACTCATATGATGAATTTATTGTTTAATTAAAACCTATGCGTTTATCCGGACCCGGGTTGTTACGCGACTTAAATTTAATGCATAACCGTGAAAATACTATTTAAGTGACAAAAGACATAATCTTAGTATACTAGGCAAAAATTTTAAAGCCGCTTTCGACAACGATAGAGACCGGTACGCTGTTGATAGCGACTGGCTTGTGATGATTGACATCAGAATGTAATCACGTGGAAAGATGCCAATGGAAAAGATCGTTGTTGAAAACTTGTATAAAATTTTCGGTCCGCAGCCTCAAAAGGCGATGGCACTTCTCAAAGAAGGCGAAAACAAGGAATCGATTCACGAAAAAACAGGCATGACCGTTGGGGTGGATAACGCTAACTTTGCGATTCAGGCCGGGGAGGTTTTTGTCATCATGGGGCTGTCGGGTTCCGGCAAATCCACCATCGTTCGCATGCTCAACCGGCTCATAGAACCCACCGAAGGCAACGTCATCGTAGACGGTCAAAATGTTGTCGAAATGAGTGATAGCGAACTGGTCAAATTTCGCCTTCACAATATGAGCATGGTTTTTCAGTCTTTTGCCTTGATGCCGCATATGACCGTCCTGGACAATACAGCCTTCGGGCTTGAACTGGCCGGTGTTGAAAAAGAAAAGCGGTATGCGCGTGCCAAGGATGCGCTAGATCAGGTGGGGCTGTCAGGCTGGGAAAGTACGTATCCAAACGAACTTAGTGGCGGTATGCAGCAGCGGGTAGGACTGGCCCGAGGGTTGGCGGTGGATCCGGACATTTTGCTCATGGATGAAGCCT
>Ga0180436_10004884_pt1 | contig 11951 bp, 12 predicted proteins | sample SS_ome_2_FD_132434 | JGI IMG/M metagenome (GOLD analysis project Ga0180436, IMG submission 132434) | Hypersaline lake sediment archaeal communities from the Salton Sea, California, USA - SS_3_S_2 metaG | ecosystem: Environmental > Aquatic > Non-marine Saline and Alkaline > Hypersaline >...
GATCGCATGTCGGCCACCAGGGTGTTGTAGCCGAAAGAGGCCCCGCGCTCGGTGAGCAGGATCTTTTTGTTGCCCGTCGCCGTCACCTTGTCGGCGGCGCGGGTCATGTCCCACGGCGCAAGGAACTGGCCCTTCTTGATGTTCACGGCGCGCCCGGTCCGACCGGCCGCCTGCAACAGATCGGTCTGCCGGCACAGGAACGCCGGGATCTGCAGAACATCGGCCACCTCCGCCACCGGCGCCGCCTGCGCGGGCAGGTGAATGTCGGTCAGAACCGGCACGCCAAGCCGGGCCTTTACCCCGGCCAGGATCTCGAGGCCCGCGTCGAGCCCGGGCCCGCGCGGCGCATCACCGGTGGTGCGGTTGGCCTTGTCGAACGACGCCTTAAAGATGAAGCCCACGCCGGCCTCGGCGCAGGCCGCTTGCAGCACCTCGGCGATCCCGATCGCATGGTCCAGCCCCTCGAGCTGGCAGGGCCCGGCGATCAGCGCCAGCGGGGCGTCGTTGCCGACCGGCACGCCGGCAATTTCGAGCCGGCGCATCGCCGTCACCCGGAGACCTGCTCGCGCAGGATCGAGGCGGTGAGCGAAATCATCAGGTAGATCCCGGCAAACACCAGGAAGGCGAGAATGGTGTTCTCGAAGGCGCGCGGATAGGTGGGCTGGTCGGGCGCCACCGGGTGCACGCCCAGCTCGAGATAGCGGGTCTGCTTGTTGGCCTCGATCCGGGCCGACTCGAGCTGCTGCAACGCCTGCTGCAAAAGCACCGTGCGGGTCTCGAGGTCCGACTGCGCAATCGTGAGCTGCCCCGAGATCTGCGCCAGGCTCTCGCCCGACGTGGAGGTGCCGCCCGACTCGGTCAGCTTGCCGCGCAGATCCTCGATCAGCGCCTCCAACCGGCGGATATCGCCGCGCACGCCATCCACGCGGGCCTGGTTCGGCCGCGCGTTGTCGAGCAGCTGCTGCAGCTGCAGCTGCTTCTCGGCGAGCTGTGTCTCGAAGGTTGTCACCTGGCTCATCACCGCCGTGGCGTCGGATGCGGCATCGAACACGCCCAGCTCCTGCTGAAGCCGCAACACTTCCGTTTGCGCCGCGGCCCGGCGCGCCTCGGCGTCGCGGTAGCTTTCCACTGCCCCGGCCATCTGATCGTCGCGCAGCCGGGCGGTCAGGTTGTCGACCCGTTCCTCGGCATAGCGGATCAGCGCCTCGGAGAATGCCGCCGAGAGCGCGGGGCTCGCCGCAACCACTTCCATCTTGATGATGCCCTCGGTCGGGTCGAACCCGATCTTCACGTTGCGCTGGTAGAGCTTGTAGGCCTGTTCGTTGGTCGGGTTCGGGTCCAGCCGCTGGATCGGGTCGATCGCCGGGTCTGCGAAATGATCCTTGAAGCCAAGTTCGGCATCGAGCCGCAGCATCGCGTCGCGCGAGCCGAGATAGCTCTGCACGGTGATCGAATCCTGGCTCGTCGCCAGCCCGGAGCCGGCGAACAGGCTGCCGAGGCCCGATTGACCGCTTTCAGCCTTCTGGATCACGAATTCCGATTTGGTCGCATACATCGGCGTCGCGATGGCGAAGAAGTAATAGCCGGCCAGCAACGTGGGCAAGGCGACGAAGAACGCCAGCCGGGTGAACAGGAGGCCAAGCCGGCGCCGGCGCCGGCGGGCGATGTCGCGCTGGATCTCCATCACCGAACGCGCCCGCTCGGCCGCGTCCATCACGTTGGTCGAGGGCAGTTGCTGCTTCTTCGGCTGCACCGTCTGCGGCAGCTGAACCTGCTCGCCCTTCTGCCCGCCGGTGGGCTTGCCGTCGGCAGAGACCAGCTCAAGCATGTTGGCACGCTGGAACGGGTCGATCCCGGCACGGCGAAGCAGCCGCACCGCATCATAGTCCGAGGTTGCCGGCAGACCGTGCTTCTGCGCCAGCCGTCGGGCCATGCGCAGCTGCCGGCCGGTCAGCCCCTCCTTGCGGATCGCGGCAAGCTCCTCCTCGGCGCTGGCCGCACCTTCCTTCTGGGCCGGCGCATCGCGGCCAGCTGTGGGAAAGCCGTCTTCCGGGAATCCGTCTTCGGTGCCGTCGAGAACCGATTCCTCGAGTGGGTTGAGCCGGCGCGGCTCCCGCGCCGCGTCCTCGCCCCCGGTCTGCGATGCCTCCGGCTGCTCGCCTGCGTTGAACGTCGGCGACCGGCGGATGCGAAACTTCTTAGCCTTGGGTTTCATAGTCATAGAGCTGTTTCGCTTCTTCCAAGGTATCAAACATGTACAATTGCCCGTCGCGCAACACTGCCGCGGAACGCGCGAATTTCGCAAGCGTCTTGGCCTGGTGGCTCACGATGATCACGGTCGCGCTGTCGAGCCGGTCTTTCAGCACGTCGCCGGCCTTGCGGTTGAACTCGGCATCCGTCGATTGCGGCATGCCCTCGTCGATCAGGTAGATATCGAATTCCAGCGCCAGCAGGAGCGAGAACGAAAACCGTGACCGCATCCCCGAGGAATAGGTGCCCACCGGGAAATCGTAATATTCCTCGAGGCCGCAGAGCCAGCGCGTGTAGGCCTCGATATAGTCCGGGTCGAGCCCGTAAAGCTTGGCCACGTAGCGCGCGTTTTCCTTCGCCGACAGCCTTGAAATCACGCCGCCCATGAACCCCAGCGGGAACGACACCCGCGCCGACTTGATGATCTCGCCCTCGTCGGGCTTTTCCAGCCCCGCCATCATGTTGATGATCGTGGTCTTGCCGGAGCCGTTTGGCGCAAGAATGCCGAGACTGTTACCCAGATCAACGCGGAACGACGCGTCATCAAGGATCACCTTGCGCTGCTTGCCCGTCCAGAAGGACTTGCTGACGTTTTTGAACTCAATCATCGCTGCATGCCCTGGCGCCGCCGTCTGCCTCGTCGTGCTCTTTTACCCGAGCTTTGTTAACGAACGGGTATAGCGGTCCAATTGGGCGGCATTATGTCGGATGAACTCCCTGTAAGACAACGATTTCCGCCGATTCGGGCGAAACTATGGCCGTTCCGGGCCGCGATTGTCTTCGGTTTCACAACAATCGGATGCCTGCACGGCTACTCGTGTCGGCGCTTCACGCCCAGCAGCCGGGCAACCGCCATCGCCACGAACGCCGCCCCGAAACTCATCAGCGCCCCCATCTTCGCCGCATCCTGAACCGGGCCCCGGTCGAACGCGACCGAAGCGACGAAGAGCGCGACGGTGAAACCGATCGCCGCCACCAGGCCGGTGACGATCAGGTCGCGCCTGCGCATCCCGGCCGGCAGGCCGAAGCGCAGGACGTCCGAGGCAAACCACCCGAACAGCAAGACGCCGAGTGGCTTGCCGATCAGCAGGCCGGCGAGTACCAGCCACGTGGGCGCGCCAATGGCGGAGAACTCGACGCCCGCGTTGGCCAACCCGAAGAAGAACAGAACGATCTCGACCGGCACTTTCAGCGCATGCTCCATCACGTTGAGAAGGTCGTGCAGGTAGCGTTCGGCCTCGGAGAACAGGCCGAAGGCGTGGTCGGCATGCGGAATCGCGGGCACGACAGGCAGCAACCCGAGGGCCGGGTGCAGCCCCGATTGGGCAAAGCCGAACCAGCTGATCGCGCCGGCGACGACATAGGGCCAGTACCTCAGATGCACCCGCGCCCAGGTCGAGGCCGGGCGTGTCGGGTTTTCGCCGTCAATCCGCCGCGGCAGCCAATTGAACATCAGGTATGCGCCAAGCGCAGCCCCCGCCGAGAGCAGCAGCCAGACCGGCGCAAGGTCGCCGGAGGGATAGAAGATCGCCAGGATGATGAGGCCCGCGGCATCGTCGGCGATGGCGAGCAAGAGCAGGAACCGAACCGCCGGATGGCCCGCGCCAAACACGATACGGCCAACGAGATAGGAAAACGCGATGTCGGTCGCCGTCGGGATCGCCCAACCGCGATACACCGCGTCAAACGTGTCGGACCCGAGCAGCAGGGCCAGACCGAGATACACCGTGATCGGCCCGATCATGCCCCCGGCCGTCGCCACCAGCGGCGTGGCCGCCTTGCGCCCCCGCAGCGAGCCGTTCTTGAGGACGATCGCTTCCCAAACCTCCTTCGCCGCAATCGCGAAGAACAGTGCCATCGCCATGTCGTTCACGACGTAGTGCAGTGTCAGCACCTTTTCGACGTCGCCAACCTGGATGTGATGGGCCGCCGGGCCATAGGCCGCCGTCCAGTGATGCAGATCCACGCCGATCCACGGGTTGAACCAGATCGGGTGTTCGACGAAGTGGTGGTAGGAGGTCGGGTCGGTGTTGGCCCAGACCAACGCAATCCCCGCCCCGATGACGAGCAGGATCGAATACTCGGTGATGAAGTTCCAAACCCGATACATGCTGCCCGTCCCGTCCCATCGGCGCGTCAATCGGTGAATAGATCAACCGACATCCCGGGACAACCGCGTGAAGCCCCGGGCCCGGGCGCGACACGCGGCCGCGCACGGCGTTTTTTCGTGCCGACGCCCGATCCGGCGTCGCCCCTCCAGACCAGCCCGGCGAAGGCCCGCGCGAGCCGGGTCTCGGCCCGGGGCACTGTCATACAGGCCGGGGCGCGCCCGGCAAAGACCATGAATGCACCGGCATGCGTGACCGCCCGGCCGGCAGAGTGCCGGCTGGGGTGCGGAACCTCCGGCGCGGTGATAACGAGAACGACGAAGGGCGTGACGATCGCAACCCGGACCCGGTCCGTCTTTGATCCGCGGTCTCCGGACGGAGACGGCGGTGTCAGCCATGAACCTGTCGCGCCGCGGGCAGGCAATCGGCACAGCATTCCGACAGCAGGTAGTCCGACAGCGCCTGCATCTGGTCGTGTTTCGCCGCGCTGCAGATGATCGTGCGGCCGCGTTTTTCCTGCGTCGCCAACCCGGCGGTTGCGAGGATCTTGAGGTGATGGGTGAGGGTCGATCCGGCAACGCCGGTGCGCCGCCCCAGATCGCCCATGCTGAGCCCCTCGGGCCCGGCGCGCACGAGATGACGCAGCACCAGAAGGCGCTGCTCAGACCCCAATGCGGCGAAAGTCGATGCGGCGACGTCGACAGGCAGGGGGGAGGATGTGAACGACTCCCGTTCCATCCTAAGAATGTTACCGAAATGCTCCGCGACTCGCAAGCAAATTTCTATATATATCGAATTAAAGGGGAATTTGCCCCGCCGCCGCCGGTTGTGTGGCGCTCGTCGCGTCCCTATCTGCCCAAAAATGTCGATCTTGCCCGACCAGATTCGCGCCTGCCGCCTCTGCGCCGACCGGTTCGCCGGAACCGCCACGGCGCATGCGCCGCGTCCGGTGGCATGGTTTGCCTCCTCCGCGCGCCTGCGCGTCGTCGGCCAGGCCCCGGGGATGCGCGTGCACGAAACCGGCCTGCCCTTCAACGACGCCTCCGGCGACCGGCTGCGCGCCTGGATGGGGGTGGACCGTGACACCTTCTATGACCGCGCCCGGATCGCCATCACCCCGATGGCGTTCTGCTTTCCGGGGTACGATGCGAAGGGCGCCGACCTGCCGCCGCCCGGGCTCTGCGCCGAAACCTGGCATGACGCGGTCGACGCATCGCTGCCGAACATCCGCCTCACCCTGCTCGTCGGCGCCCACGCCCAGCGCCATTACCTCGGCACGCGCGGCCGGATGACCGACACCGTGAAGGCATGGCGCGACCATGCGCCCGACCTCTGGCCCTTGCCACATCCCTCGTGGCGCAATACGGGCTGGTTGAAGAAAAACCCGTGGTTCGAGGCCGAGCTCCTGCCGGTGCTCCGGGCCCGCATCGCCGAAGAACTGGGAGGAAACACCTGATGGCCCTGACCCCGCTCGATCATGCCCACGCCGACATGATGGAAAACCCCGACGACGACGCCGTGCGGCTGAAGTTCTACCAGCGCCTCGCCGATACGACGCTATTCGTGCTGCTGACCAAGGAGCCGGAGGGCGAGGTGCTCGACCCCGAGATCCTCGAAGTCGACAACAAGGAGACGGCGAATATCGACCGCTTCGCCCTCGTTTTCGACACCGAAGAACGGCTCGGCTCTTTCGCCGCCGACTACAAGAACGAGGCCCTGCCCTATGCCGCGATCCCGGGCCGGGTGATCGCCCAGGCGATTGCCGGGCAGGGCGTCGGCCTCGCGGTGAACCTCGACGTGTCGGTCTCGTCGATCACCCTGCCCGCCGCGGCGATGGACTGGCTGGCCGACACGCTCGCCGCCGAGGCCGACGAAGGCGAAGCCAGCCTGATCGCGATCGCCCCGCCGATCGGTCTGCCCGACGCGCTGATCGAGGGGCTGGAGGAAAAGCTCGTCACCGCCGCCGGCCTCGCCTCGCACGCGGTGCTGGTCAAGGGCACCTATTCCGACGAGCGCGAAGGCTGGCTCCTCGCCTTCGTCGACGCCCAGCCCGGCGCCGAACAGGCGCTCGCCCGGGCCACCCACGAAGCCCTGATCTTCTCGGGCACCGATCTCTCCAGCGTCGACGTCGCCTTCTTCGCCTCGAACGACCCGATCTGCGAGCACCTCGACCACATGGGCCTGCGCTACGAGTTCCCGGAAGAAGCCGGCGGCGAGCGCGACGAGGATGGCTACGAGGAAGTCCAGGCCGGCCCCGGCACTGACCCGTCGGACCCGCCGATCCTCAAGTGACCGGGATTGTCTGAATCCAGCATTGTTCACGAAAAAACGCCGCCCATCCCGGGCGGCGTTTGACCTTTCCGCACAATGCCACGCGGTCAATCCTGGGCGAAGACCATCACCCAAGCCGTCTGGCCCTGCATCACCGCCACGCCGATCCCGTAGTCGTCGACACCGGACCGTAGGATGTTCTGTCGGTGACCCGACGACCCCATCCAGGTGCTGATCACCTGCGCGCCCGTGGTCTGGCCAAGGGCGATGTTCTCCGCCGCCAGCCGCGTGGAGTAGCCGGCCGCTTTGATGCGCCGCTTCGGTTTGCTGCCGCCGGCACCGATGTGTGAGAAAGTGTTGTTGTCGGCCATCCAGCAGGCATGATCCTGGGCCGCCTTGTCGAGCAGACCATGCCGGTCGAGGGCCGGGCGCCCCGCCGCGGCGCGCTTGGCATTCATCGCCGCCCCGGCATCCGCCATGATCTGCGCGGCGTTTGACGGCAACGTGCAGGCCGCCGCTGGTGCCGCCGCAAAAAATGCCGCGGCAAACGCCGTCAAAACGGATTTCATTTCTTGCCCGACGCGGCGGTTTCCAGCGCCTCGATCCGCGCCTTCAGCGCCTCGTTCTCCTCGCGCGCCTTCTGCGCCATCGCGCGCACCGCGTCGAATTCCTCGCGGGTGACGAGCTCACGGTCGGCCAGCCAGCGGTCCATCCAGCTTTTCATCGCCGTTTCCGCCTCGTTGCGCGCGCCCTGCGCCACGCCCATGGCGTTGGTCATCAGCTGGGAAATATCGTCGAGAACCTTGTTGCGCGTCTGCATAGCCGCCTCCAAATCGCTTTCGGCCTATATGGGCCAGCGCGCGCGAAACCACAAGGTTGACACCCCGCGCGGCCCGGCCCAACAAGGCGGCATGCTGGCCGCGATCCCCTTCCCCGACCTCTCGCCCGAGATCTTCGCGATCGATCTGGGCAGCTTCCGGTTCGCCCTGCGCTGGTACGCGATGGGCTACATCGTCGGCATCCTGATCGGCTGGTGGATCATCGCCCGGGCGATTTCCAACCCGGCCCTCTGGGCCGGCCCGGCGCCGATGACCCGCGCACAGCTAGAGAGCCTCGTCACCTGGATGGTGATCGGCATCATCGTCGGCGGCCGTCTCGGCTTCGTGCTGTTCTACCAGCCGGGCTATTTCCTCGCGAACCCCGCCGACATCCCGAAGGTCTGGCAAGGCGGCATGTCGTTCCACGGCGGCTTCCTCGGCGTGGTGGCCGGCGTATGGCTGTTTTCGCGCAAGAACGGCCTGCCAACCGCTTCGATTGCCGACTTGCTCGCCCTCGCGACCCCGCCCGCCCTGGGCCTCGTCCGCGTGGCGAACTTCATCAACGCCGAGCTCTGGGGCAAACCGACGACCATGCCCTGGGGCGTGATCTTCCCCGGCGACCGGGCGCAGGATTGCCCCGGGTTCGAGGGGCTGTGCGCCCGCCACCCGTCGCAGCTCTACGAGGCCGCGCTGGAAGGGCTCGTCCTCATGGCCCTGCTCTTGTTCGTGGCCTGGCGCCGCGACTGGCTCAAAACGCCGGGCCGCATCGCCGGCACCTTCTTCCTTGGCTACGGGCTCGCCCGGTTCTTCGTCGAGTTCTTCCGCCAAGCCGACGCGCACTACATCACCCTCGACAACCCGGCCGGTCACGTCTTCCTCGGCATGACCATGGGCCAGCTCCTGTCGCTCCCGATGATCGTGGCGGGCATCCTCACGATTCTCTGGGCCAACCGACGCGCCCGGGCATGAGCCTGGCCACGCTCCTGCGCACCCGGATCGCCCAGACCGGGCCGATCTCGGTGGCGGAGTACATGGCCGAGTGCTTGCTCAACCCCGATCACGGCTACTACAGCACCCGCGACCCGCTCGGGGCCGAAGGCGATTTCACCACCGCCCCCGAGATCAGCCAGATGTTCGGCGAACTGATCGGCCTTGCCCTCGCCCAGGCCTGGCTCGACCAGGGCGCGCCGGCGCCGTTCACCCTCGCCGAGATCGGGCCGGGCCGCGGCACCCTGATGGCCGACATCCTGCGCGCGACCGCGGCGGTGCCGGGCTTTGGCGCCGCTGCCGAGGTCTGCCTCATCGAGGCCTCGCCCTCTCTTCGACAGAAACAGCGCGACACGCTCGCAGGCACCCCGTTTCGCCACCTCGACGACGTCTCCGGCTTGCCCGACGCGCCCCTGGTCCTCGTCGCCAACGAATTCTTCGACGCCCTGCCGATTCGCCAGTTCGTCCGCACCGCGGAGGGCTGGCGCGAACGCCTCGTGGGCCTTGCCGACGAGGCCCTCGCCTTCGGCTTCGGCCAGCCCGACTGGCCCGCGGAGCTCGCGCCCCGGACGGATGTGGCCGAGGGCCAGATCGTTGAAACCTGCCCGGCGGCGGCCCCGATCATGGCCGAGATCGCAGCCCGGATCGCGGCCCGTGGCGGCGCGGCCCTGGTGATCGACTACGGCGACTGGCACTCGCTCGGCGACACGCTGCAGGCCCTGCGCCGGCACGAACCGGAAGATCCGCTGGCCAATCCCGGCGCCGCCGATCTCACCGCGCATGTCGATTTCGAGGCCCTCGCGACGGCCGCCCCGGGCCTCACCGCGTCGCGGCTCACCCCGCAGGGCGTCTTCCTCGAACGCCTCGGAATCACCCCGCGCGCCCAAGCCCTGGCCAACAGGCTGAGCGGCGCGGCCCTCGACAGCCACATCGCCGCACACAGACGGTTGACCCACCCCGAGGAAATGGGAACCCTGTTCAAGGTGCTCGCCTTCACTGCGAAAGGCGCGCCGATGCTGCCCGGACTGGAGCCATGACGCTGGACCCGATCACCTCCCACGCCCTTGCCGGCATCCGCCACGGGTTCTTCACCCGCAAGGGCGGTGTCTCGTCCGGCATCTATGCCGGGCTCAACTGCGGTGGCGGCTCGCAGGACCAGAACGAGGCGGTGGCGCTGAACCGGGCCCGGGTCGCCGAGGCGATGGCGGTCCCGGTGGCCGATCTCGTCACCGTGAACCAGACCCACAGCGCCGACGTGGTCGTGGTCGACGGCCGGCTTGGCACCCTGCGGCCCGACGCCGACGCCATGGTCAGCCGCACGCCGGGACTCGCGCTTGCCATCCTCACCGCCGACTGCGAGCCGGTGCTGTTTGCCGACCGCAAGGCGGGCGTAATCGGCGCGGCCCACGCCGGCTGGAAAGGCGCGCTCGACGGGGTGCTGGAGGCCACGCTCGACGCGATGGAAGACCTCGGCGCAAACCGCGACAACATCGCCGCCGTGATCGGCCCGACGATTTCGCAAGACGCCTACGAGGTCGGCCCCGAGTTCGTGGCCCGGTTCATCATCGCCGATCCGGACTACGCACGCTATTTCCGGCCCGGTGTCGATGATCGCTCGAAATTCGACCTGCCGGCCTTCGGCCTGCGCCGGTTGCGCGAGGCCGGCGTCGGGCATGCAGCATGGACGGGCGACTGCACCTATGCGGATGCCACGCGGTTCTACTCCTACCGCCGCTCGGTGCACCGCAGGGAGGCCGACTACGGCCGATTGATCTCGGTGATCCGGCTCTGACCGTTTCCGATTCGGCAACAATCGGGTAGCCCGGCTCCAATTGTTGACCCAGAACTGCCCCCGACTTTCCCCCGCCCTGCCAAAAACCTGCCCCAATCCTTGGCGATAACAGGATCAAACGAGGGCAGCACCCGCCCCGGTCGGAACAAAGAAAAGGGCAGAGCAATGAAAAAACGCTGGATCAAAACGGTGATCGAAACCGCCGAAAAAGAAACCTTCGAGCTTCCCTGGGCCCGTGGCGCACGCCGCGCCCGCTGGAAAGCCGCCGCCCGGGCACGTGCCCAGGCCGCCTGATCGGCCGGCCGCCACAGCAAACAAAAAAGCCACCCGCCCGGGTGGCTTTTTGCGTCCTTGGGAACGGGCCGCTCAGCTTTGCGCCGTCACCCGCGCCTCGAGCACGTCGAAGGGCACGCCCGGTTCGTCTTTCGCGTCCCGGATGACCAGCGACGTCTTCACGCTCGCCACGTTGTCGGCGGCCGTCAGTTGCTCGGTCAGGAAGCTCTGGAACGTCGACAGATCCGGCGACACGCATTTCAGCAGGAAGTCCACCTCGCCGTTCAGCATGTGGCACTCGCGCACCAGCGGCCATGACCGGCAGCGCTCCTCGAAGGCCACCAGATCGGCCTCGGCCTGGCTGACCAAGCCCACCATCGCGAACACCTGGACCTCGAAGCCGAGCATGCGGGCATCGACATCGGCGTGGTAGCCACGCACGTAGCCCATCTCCTCCAGCGTGCGCACGCGGCGCAGGCAGGGCGGCGCCGAAATGCCGACCCGCTTGGCGAGTTCGACGTTCGTCATCCGGCCGTCCGCCTGAAGTTCCGCGAGGATCATGCGGTCGATCTCGTCGAGTTTCGAGTGCGCCATCCAGATGTCCTTTGCAAGTTGCGCGGAACTTACCCCCGCGCGAAAAGATGAGCAATATTATTTCATGATTACGAAAGATCGTTACCGACGCATCTCGTCGCACCCCTTTTCTGACAGCATGTCGCAAGGGGTTTCGGGATCGCACCGCCCCGACTATATCGGGGGCAACCCAGTTTCTCGAAGGATAGAACCATGTCCGACACACATCACACCAAGGTTTTGATCATCGGCTCCGGCCCGGCCGGCTACACCGCCGGCGTCTATGCCGCGCGCGCCATGCTTGAGCCGATCCTCGTTCAGGGCATGGAGCCCGGCGGCCAGCTCACCACCACCACCGAGGTCGAGAACTATCCCGGCTTCACCGAGGTCCAGGGCCCCGAGCTCATGGTCAAGATGCAGGAACACGCCGAGGCGATGGGCACCAAGGTGATCCAGGACATCATCACCGATCTCGACCTTTCCAAGCGCCCGTTCACCGCCAAGGGCGACTCGGGCGACACCTACACGGCGGATGCCGTGATCCTCGCCACCGGCGCGCGGGCCAAGTGGCTCGGCCTGCCGTCGGAAGACAAGTTCAAGGGCTTCGGCGTCTCGGCCTGCGCCACCTGCGACGGGTTCTTCTACCGCGAGAAGCCGATCGTGGTGATCGGCGGCGGCAACACCGCCGTGGAAGAGGCGCTGTTCCTCACCAACTTCGGCTCCAAGGTCACGCTGGTGCACCGCCGCGACGAGCTGCGCGCCGAAAAGATCCTGATCAACCGGCTCATGAAGAACCCCAAGATCGAAATGGCCTGGGACAGCGTGCTCAAGGAGGTGGTCGGCACCGATATGCCGATGGGCGTGACCGGCGTGAAGATC
>Ga0180436_10004886_pt1 | contig 11948 bp, 7 predicted proteins | sample SS_ome_2_FD_132434 | JGI IMG/M metagenome (GOLD analysis project Ga0180436, IMG submission 132434) | Hypersaline lake sediment archaeal communities from the Salton Sea, California, USA - SS_3_S_2 metaG | ecosystem: Environmental > Aquatic > Non-marine Saline and Alkaline > Hypersaline > Sediment...
GCAATCACCATTTTCAACAGTGATTACGCCTACATAGATGGTGCCGGAGGTCGGAGTCGAACCGACATGGGCATAAGCCCGCTGGATTTTGAGTCCAGTGCGTCTACCAGTTTCACCACTCCGGCGGAGCATGTTAGATACTCCAGAAGGCAATTTCAGTCAAGCAGAATCAGGAGTTTTCGAATCTAGCTGCCCTTGCAAAATCAGACTAGACTTTTGGGAATCATCCACCAGATTGCGTTCTTTCAGCAACCACAATCCTCACCTAAATGAGAACCAACCTAAAGGTTTATCAATATGTCAGGACATGGCTTCAAATTAAGTCCATTTTTCAGTTTCTGGATTCAACTAAAAACGAGAAAATTTGCTCAAAAGCAAGACCTGTTTGGCTTATAGCAGGCTCAATTTTTTTTATTCAATAATACCAAAAAGATATGCCAGGAACCTGCGCATATAGCTGATATTACAGGTTTTAAAAAATGTACCAGGCTCTTTATTTTTTATTTGGAATCGGTTAGGGTGGAGTTAACCGATTCGGAAATGTGAGGATTGGCTTCGGTCGTTTCGGACGTATGATTCGAGGTGTTCTAACGAGGGCATCGGGTCGCCGGAAAATGATTCTCACGGGAGGGTTTTTCTCCCCGGGTTTCTGCTCGGGTTCAAGAAGAATCTTCCAGCCTCTGGGATGCTGTAGATGTCTTACCCAGACTATGGAAAACCAGGGGGTGATCAGGTTCGGTAAGAGGGTCTGGTCACGGGAAGCGTGAAGTGGCGTTGCGGACGTTGATGCCAGGGGTATTCCCATAAAACGGATGGTCATCTGGCTACCGCCAAACACTTCCCGGTGATAAGAAAGCAGCGATGCGTTTCGGGCGTTGATGATGGGGGATACCTATAGACGGTAGCAACATCCATCACCCGCAGCACTTATCACGGTCGCTTTCAGGTGTGCGTGGCTGGAAGTTCTCACCCGTCGAACGGGAACGACCACAAAACCTGGATGTTGACGGGAACATTGATCGGTCTAACGTCGCCGGTCAAAGCGATTTGGAAGGCCTGTCATGCTCGGGGCAACCCGAGGATCGGCAGGCCTTCCTTTTTTTATTTCTGCAGACAACCTGCCTCTCTTGTTTCTCAATCACCTGCGATTATCCCCGCACTGTCCCGCCATGGGGCCCCCCCGCATACAACCGGCCATTTGCGGTGGCCAGAAACCGTTCCAGTGAAATCGACTCCTGCCTGATAAAGCCGCGTTCAGGCAAGTCACCGTCACGAACCATCTCGACGACGGCGCAGAGTGACGCAGCCGTAGTCCACGCAATGGTTCTGCGCACTTCGCCGGAAATGGTGATCGGGTTATACGTTCTGACGAACTCCTCCCGGACCAGTTGTCCGTTCTGCCAGCCTTCCGCGGACGCGTGAATGTATACGACGTCTTCGCCCACCGGCGGCTTCGCATGTACCAGTATCTTTCCGGCCCGCTCCCGGTCCTCACGCATGAGCAGTTCATGCAGAAAAAAATTCATCAATTTGGCGTGGCCCGGATAGCGTATCGATTTATAGTCGAGGTTCTCGACGATACCGTCGTACGTTTCGCACATGGTGCCAAGGCCGCCGGATGTCGTAAACGCTTCAAGCTGGACTCCGTCGATAACGATCGTCTCGATCCATTCCATCGGCGACACCCATTTGCGCACCCCCTCTTCGATCACTTCACAGTCGTTGAGGTACTCGTTCACAACCCCTTCGGGAGACCAGTTGAAGGCATAGCCGAGCAGGCCGGTCGGATGTTTGGGTAAGGCCCCCACACGCAGTTTTATCGAGCGTATCCGCTCGAATTTGCCTGCAAGAGACGCCCCGACAATACCGATAAACCCCGGTGCCAGGCCGCACTGAGGAGCCATAACGGCCGGCCTGCCAGCGCTCAGTTTTCGTATTGCATTCGTGACTGCGACATCCTCCGTCAAATCGAAATAGTGCACACCACAGGCAGCGGCAGTTTCGGCAATCCCTTCATTGAAATAAAACGGGAGGCAGGAGACGACTGCATCATAATCCTCGAACATGGCAGTCAACCGAGCCTTGTCGGTGACATCGAGCTGCTTTGTCGCAAAATCGAACTCAGCGGAGACGTCGAGGTCCGCGCCCGTTGCCGCGAAACCGGTTTCATGCAGCAGTTGCGCAACGAGATGTCCGACCTTGCCCAGACCGAGAACCAGAACCTTATCAACACGATGTGCCGTCATTATATTCCCCCGTGCATTACATTATCCCCTGCTTTCTTGCTTTCATTCCGGTGCCAGGCTGAAGCTTGTCCCCGGTCCGTGTTGGTCCTCCGCGCGCTCTACAGGTCGAACTGTATCCCCTGGGCCAGCGGCAGGTCCAGGCCATAGTTTATGGTGTTTGTCTGGCGCCGCATATACGCCTTCCAGGCATCGGACCCGGATTCCCGCCCGCCGCCGGTCTCTTTCTCGCCGCCGAACGCACCGCCGATCTCGGCGCCGGATGTACCGATATTGACGTTAGCGATACCGCAATCGGAACCGGCAACGGACAGGAAGAGTTCCGCCTCCCGCAGGTTCTCGGTAAAAATCGACGAGGACAGCCCCTGGGGTACATCGTTCTGGATGCCGATCGCATTCTCAACGCCGCCCGTATATTTTATCAGGTACAGGATCGGGGCGAACACCTCCTCCTGAACGATCTGGTATTCATTCTCGGCCTCCGCCAGCACCGGTTCGACATAGCAGCCGGATTCGAAGCCCTCGCCCGTCAGGGTACGGCCGCCGCAGATCACGGTTCCGCCCTGCTCCTTCAGCACTGCCAGGGCCTGCCGATAGGCGTCCACCGCCTGCCTGTCGATCAGCGGTCCGACATGATTGGCCTCTTCCAGCGGTGATCCTATGTTGAGGGTTTGATACGCACCGACCAGGGCCCGCTTGACCGCGTCGTATATACCCTCGTGAATGATCAGCCGCCTGGTTGTCGTACAGCGCTGCCCGGCCGTGCCCACCGCGGAAAAAACAATGGACGGTACCGCCAGCTCAAGGTTGGCATGCGGGGTGACGATGATCGCGTTGTTGCCGCCAAGCTCGAGGATGATTTTACCGAATCGCGACGCCACAACTTCGGCTCCACGCCTGCCGGCCCGGGTTGAGCCGGTGATCGATATCAGCGGCAGGTTCCGGTCGGCAAGCATCTGCTCCCCGATCTCTGCGCCGGAACCGATGATCAGGTTAAAAAGACCTTCCGGCAGATCATTTGCCTTGATGACGTCGGCCAGAATGTGCTGGACGGCGATTGCGGTCAGCGGTGTCTTGGACGATGGTTTCCACACGGTCGTATCACCGCAGACCGCTGCAATCATCGCATTCCATGACCACACGGCGACCGGAAAATTGAACGCACTGATTATACCGACGGGCCCCAGGGGATGATACTGGTCATAGAGGCGGTGTTCGACCCGCTCTGAACTCATCGTCGCCCCGTACAACTGCCGCGAGAGTCCAACCGCGAAATCGCATATATCGATCATCTCCTGGACCTCGCCAAGCCCCTCCTGAAGCGATTTACCCATCTCCCAGGTAACAAGGGTGCCGAGCTCGTTTTTCCGGGCCCGCAGCGCATCGCCGATCTGGCGAACAACCTCCCCACGTTTGGGAGCGGGTACGCTGCGCCATGTTGCAAACGCCTGTACCGCAGCCCCTGAGCAGATCCGATAATCATCCTCAGACGCAGGACTCACCGACGCGAGCAGTCTGCCGTCCACCGGCGAGTTGATGTCGATGGAATCTCCCGCGTCTACCGCATGCCATTTCGCACCGGTTGACGCACCCTTGTTGTGGTCTGCAATGCCCAGCGTTTCAAGAATCTTCATGGTTCTCTCTCCTGTCTACTTTCTTCCCTGTTGCCTGAGCCTGACGTATCGATGACGGGCAAATTCGAACTCTATCCATGAGTCGCGATACGACCCGAGTGCTTCCCGATAATATTTGATGGCCTGGTCGACATTGCCTTCTGCCTCGGCCTGCAAACCGAGATAGGCGGCCGCGGTCAGGACTTTTTCAGGAACGGTACCGCCCTTCTCGATTAAATCGTCAACCGGCCGGGCACGGCTCAGCGTTTCACAGATCTGCCGATACCAGGTGGTTTGCGTTTCCCGGCAATAGGCGTCAAGGCGATCGCTCGCCACCTCATCCTGGTCCAGGTGAAACAGCAGTATCGCCGCCAGTAAACCCGCCCCAAGCCGCAACGGCTCTTCCCTGCCTGACAGGCTCAAGTAACGCTCGGTAAGCTGCAGCGACTGATCCCAGTTTTCCACCATGGCGCTGTGATAGGCGGCAAACGCCAGCAACTTCTTGTTGTCGGGCCGCAACCCGTAAATATGCAGGAGAATTTCCCGCCTGGCGGCAGGATCCCCCGCCGCCCCGTCAAACTGGGCGGCAAGCGGCTTCACCAGGTTTGCCCTGATCGTACGGTCTTCGGTCAGGTTTCGCAGCTCAGCCTCAAAAGCCGACCGTCCGCCGGGATCTGCTTCGTCGTGCAGGGACAATGACGCCAGGGAGAGGTAGAACGGCCAGTCGTCTTCGGTGGCCGCTCGAGCGGCTTCACGGTATAATTCCCGGGCCTGGTCCGGATACCCCGCTTCCTGCTTTATCAGCCCGGCCAGATAGGAAAGCCAGCTTTTCTCCTCAGCGGTATTCCATCCACCAAGCATCGCGTCGGCGGCATCGGGTGTACTCAGCATCTCCGCCGCATAGCCGTAAAATTCTCCGGGCGACCGCCAATCCAGATCCAGCAGGTGCCTGATATGTTTGTTCTGCCACCTCCTGATCCGGGTGGTCTCACTCAACGCGCGCAGCAAACGGGCTTCATGGTTCTCTTTATCGATTGACAGCATGGTATCCAGCAGCCGGCCCGCTCCCTCGAGATCACCGTTGCTGTAATGCATCATGCCGGCTGCCAGGACAAGCGCCGGGTCATCGCTGTCTTTCAGGCTCTGATCCGCTTTCTGCATGGCTTGCCGCCATTCGCCGCCGCGCGCCAGGGCCAGTATTTCCTGAACTTTGACATCGGCGGAAAGATCGATCACCCCGTTCCATTTCGGCAGACCGTCTTTCAACTCGTCGAGAAACTTCGCCGCATCGGTTACCGGCAGCACCAGGCCGATATCGGACAGCGGCGTGATCACCGGCATCGGGGCCACCGCGATGTCGGTGGCTACTGCCGACGCGATACCGATCACCCTGCCTTGTTCATTGATGATCGGCCCCCCGCTGTTGCCCTTGTAAATCGACGTATCTACCTGGAAAAATGTTTCAAACGTGCGCCTGATATGGCCCCTGGTAACACTTACGTTGATGATATCGTCCTGGGTTCGGTTTCCCAGCGGAAATCCGAGCGCGATTACCGGGGAGAGGCGTTCGAGTTTGGCAACGGCAAACTTTCTGTCCAGCGGCAGCGGCATCAACCCGGCAGGAACCCGGTTGATTTTCAGCACGGCAAAATCATCCTGATGAGGTCCGCGGATCATCCTCCCGGACCCGGCCGACGGACGCGCAACCCCGGCGATTGTGACTTTGTCGGTGCCGCCGCGGCTGTATGCGGCATTAAGATCGTAAATATCATCAAGTTCCTCGCCCACCCCGATCCGTCCCAGCCGGCTGAACGCACGCTCCCCTTCAAACCAGAGATACATCCGGTACTCGAAAACGGGTTGCTTTGCTGCGGCCCGGATCTGCCGCGACAGGGCAAAGATTTTATTATCCTCGAGCCACGGGCAGGCGACGTGACGATTGGTGAGCAGATACCCTTCCGCATCCGCCAGAAAAGCGGTTCCTTCGCTCACCTGCCGATAGACGACGGTATCCTCGACCCGAATCCCATACTCCACCAAGACAAAAGCCACCGATCCCGCATAGCGGCCGGCATGTGCTTCAAGCGTCGAATCGAGGTCAGCAGGTTTACGGTCGAGGATGAAAAAGAACACGAATCCGACCACAGCAAACAGCACGGCAGCCGTACCGAGCGCGGTTACGGTCCTGCGCAGCCTTTTGACCTCTCCAGCCGTGGCCGGGGAGGCGAGCTCATCCGGTCCACTCCGATCTTCGGTAAGCCGCTGCAGCGCATCGGCAACCTCCTGCATGGAACCGGGCCGCAAATCAGGATCATCGGCCAGCATCGACCTGATCAGCACGCTCATGTCTTTGGGAAAGTCTTCTTCCTTCACGACGGGGCGCGGATCGCAGATATCGAGATCGCCGCTCATGATCTGGGTGAACAGGCGTCCCAGCGACCAGATATCGCTTTTAAAATCAAGCGGCCGCCCACCGGCAATATCGGGGTGGCAGTCGAGCAGGTTCTGGAGCATCGGCCCGGGCCTGGCCAGCTTCGGATCGAGAAATCGGGACAGTTTATAATCGATTTTTACATCAACGCGGCCGGCACCACCTTTGAGCACGAGAATATCGTTGAGAATCAGGTGCGGAATAACATGGCCGGACTGATGAAGACCGGAGAGAATCGCCGCCATCCGGTAGAACAACCCATAGCGCACCGCCTGATCCTGCAATCTGCCGGAACTGAGCAGGCTGCCCCAGCTTTCGGCATCCACCCATTCACTGACACGATACCATCTGCCTTCGGCAGAGCAGTTGATCGAATAGTGCTGGACAAACCACTCCGGCGGGAGCTCTCTGAGCACCTCGAGTTCATCCGTCAGGCGCCGGGCAACGGCCTGATCGACTCCGGAGTTTTCGGTGAACAGGCGGAGCGCCACCGGTGTTTCCCCGTCTTCCCCGACGGCCCGGTAAAGCGTCGACGCATAGCCTTCATGAACGACTTCGAGAAGACGGTACGTATCGATGCGGGTAGGCCCGCCGGACGCTGCACTTCCGCAGCTGGGACAGATCTTCACCGACTCGGCCAGTTGCTGACTGCAGGGCTCGCATTGTTTCATTGGTGTCTCCCGCTGCCCTGTTGACTACGTGCAAAACACCTGACAGCCGTGAAAAAAGTCAACTCCGATTTTTCAAGGTTGCCGCCTGACAGTACCTACATCGTAACGTTTTCGTGCCGGGAATCAAGTGCCGCCCCGACACATTGCCGTTCCCTGTCTTTATAATATCACGTAAGATAAAGAGATCGTGAGGGAAATATGGGTTTTCACTGGAGAATTGACGGTTCTTGCGGCAATTGCGGAGGACCAGAGCGACATCCGGCTGTTACTGTAACCATAAAGAAAAGGTAGTAAAAAAAACCAGATTCTAATACATAGAGAACCTTATATTTTTCCAGCATCCGGACTGATCGCCGATTTCAACGGATCGGTATCGCCATCCTTTTGCTTGCCGCGGTGTGCAGCTGCCCGGAAGCGGAAATGCCGCCCTCATTGAATCAACTGGATACCCATGCCTAATCGTTTGCTCAGATACTTCTCACCAACTGAAAACTGGCCCCTCTTCTGTTTTCTGCTTCTCTGTTTTGTCATGCTCAAAGGTATCGCGTACCTGGCAATCATGCCGCCCTTCGAAGGATGGGATGAATATCAGCGTGTAGGCTTTATCAAATATCTTGAAGATCACCATGAGCGGCCGATTCTAGACAAATCATTCATTTCACGCGAGCTGGTGGAAGATATTGTCCCCCACCCGGTCCCCCAGGCGATGTTCGACCAGATTCACGCCACCGGAGCGGTCGTCTACAAGGACTATTTTGCATTCCTGCCGTCTATCCCTGTCTACAATGAGGACCATAAAGACATCCGCCTGTACCAGGCCCAGCATGGAGCGCTGTATTACCGGCTGGCAAGTTTTTTGACCGAACCGGTCGCTTTTGCAGACCGCCTGATTGACAAAATTTACCTGCTGCGACTGATCAACCTCGGGATGACCGCCGCAACCTTTGCAATCATCCTGGCGTTTCTGTCCCGCATTCATCAGAACAGGGCTCGTGCGGCCGCACTTGCGCTGCTTGTCTGCAGTCAGCCGATTCTCCTGCTCAATGGCTGCCGGGTTGCCAATGATCCCCTGGCAATTTTGACCGGCACGGTCGCCATTGTCATAGCACTCACCCCGCAGCTCAGAAAGCGCGTCTTGTTTTCAATCATCGCCGGGGCTGCCATCGGCATAGCCTGCTGGACAAAATCGATTGCCGCAATTCTCTTCCCGTTCTGGTTCTGCTGCCTGTTCGTCGCCTGGTTCGACGGTGAGATTTCCCCCAGGAGAATGATCCTGCTGTCAGCTCTGACCTGCAGCATGGCCCTCATGGTGCTGTTCGAGTATTTTCGATTCAACGTTGAACATTACAACATGCTGTTCGTCATGCAGGAGTCCATTGTCAACAGCAACAACCAGCGGACACTCTTCGACATCTTGACCGCCGTTTCTCCGCTCACACTTGGCAACGACCTGCTGCTGAAATGGGGAGAGGGAGCCATATGGTCCGGCGGGTGGAGTTTCCTCAGAGTCAGAGATGTGCGAAATATCGTGAAAGTCCTGATGATCGTGAGCATATGCGGATGGATATTCAGACTGTTCGTATCATCGAAACAGCCCCGATTTTTTCAGGACAGAACATCATTTTTATGCCTGTGCCTGGTCGTACTGACGAGCATGGCGCTGAGCTGGCATTATCTCCAATCGGCACTGGCGTGGGGACATGCAACGACAAATGCCTGGTATATCAGCATCAGTTTAGCGTTCTTTATGCTGTTTCTGGCAAACGGTGCGTATCAATGGTCCAACCGAACGGGCTTCGGGGTTGTCCTTGGTTTGACCTGCGTTTATATCTACTCGGATCTTCGCGGCATGATCACCATGATGTATCACTACAGTGGCGAAGCATACGGCCTCGAGGCCCTGCGCCGCGTGGCATCCCTTCATCCCGCCGGGCTGGGGGCCCCGACTCTATTCGCCGCATTGTCGATACTGCTGGTTACGATTGTGCTGTTATTGGCGAGCGTTATAGGTGCTCAACCTGTCAGAAAAGGCGGATCGGAACAGATGTAATACTGCTTATCAGAAAAAAACCCGGACGCAGCGGCAGATCCAGTTCCCTGACACCCGGGCAGCTGTGGCCGATGACACGGAGACGAGCGAATAGCAGACGGAATTATGCGGAAATCTTCTGCGGTCCTTTCTGGGGAATTTTCACGCTTTGCAAACTATTGGTTGATCTGACACCGGTAAGCCGTTATAGACAGCATTATCAGTCGGCCGTTACTTTATGCCGCATATATGCGCGGCACCACGTATCCCGGCCATTCCAGCAATCATACGGAGGTTTCTGTGAAACGCGATTTTCTGCACGTCACTGATTTCAGTGCCGATGAGATCCATGAAACATTTGCCATAGCAAGAGAAGTAAAAGAGCGGTTCAAACGGCGGGAAGCCTATAAGCCGTTCGCCGGTTACACGATGGCGATGATTTTCGCCAAACCGTCGGCCCGTACCCGTATCCCGTTTGAACCCGGTTTCCAGGTCGACGACAGCCTCATGGCCGCGGCCGGTGCAGACGCGCTGTTCATGCACTGCCTGCCGGTGGAGCGCGGCATTGAAACAACGGACTCGGTTGTAGAATCACCCGCATCGATCGTTTTCGACGAGGCCGAGAACCGTATGCACGCGCAGAATGCAATACTTCTGAAACTGTTCAACAAGGCGTAGAGGAGAGAGAAAATGTCCGCTTTTCACCTGGAGCACGTCATCGAATCCCAGCAGTTTGACCGGGATATCCTGGAACTGGTCTTCAAAACCGCCGATATGTTGAAAGCGGATCTCGCCGGTGAGCGAAAACTGGGAAAATACCTGGACGGTAAAATCATGGCGTCGCTGTTTTACGAACCGTCGACCCGGACCCGGTTTTCTTTCGAGAGCGCCATGCGCCGACTCGGCGGTTCAGTGATCACGACCGAAAACGCGCGGGAATTCTCGTCGGCGGCAAAGGGCGAAAGCCTGGCGGATTCAACGAGAATCATCAACGGGTATGCTGACGTGATCGTGATGCGCCACAACGAGGCGGGAAGCGCCGTGCGGGCAGCCGAAATTTCGAACATTCCGGTCATAAACGCCGGCGACGGAGCCGGCCAGCATCCGACCCAGGCCCTGCTCGACGTCTACACCATCGCTGACGCCTTTCCAGGCATGAAAAACCTGAACGTAGCCCTGGTCGGCGACCTGCGCTACGGCAGGACGGTCCGCTCATTGTCGTACCTGCTGACCAAGTTCGAAGGCATAAAAATCACGTTCGTGTCGCCGTCCGTGTGCCGGATGGAGCAGGACATCAAGCAGTACCTGGACAAATACGGGGTGCCGTGGCAGGAAGAGGATGATCTCGCCAAAGTGATCCGCACCACCGACTGCATCTACATGACGCGGGTCCAGAAAGAGCGGTTTCACTCCCTCGAGGATTACGAGGCGGCCGCCGGCAAATACATCCTGTCACCGGACCTCGTCGCCCGGATGAAGCAGGATGCGATCATCATGCATCCGCTGCCGCGCGTCGACGAGATTCCCGCTGAGATTGATTTGGCACCGCAGGCCCGTTACTTCGAACAGGCCCAGAACGGACTCTATATCCGCATGGCCCTGCTGTACCTGTTGCTGGGCGAGGAGCCGGTCACCTCGCCCTGATGGTGATGAATACGGCGGCAATGATGATCAGCGCACCGATATAAAAAGAAACGGAAAAGGACTCGCCCAGGATCAGAAAGGCAGCCACGGTGGCCACCACCGGTTCGATGGTGGCGGTAATCGACGCCTTGCCCGCCTCGAGATGCTTGACGCCCTGGTAGTAGCAGAAATTGGCGAGATAGGTCGACACCACCGAAACGAAAAGCAGCGCAAACCACACCGTCCCGTTTTTCGGCATGAACTCGACGAACGGGAACATGCAGAGCATGCCGACCGGCATGACGTAGAGAAACAGGTTGGCGGACGTGTAGCGCGACGAAAAATATTTGCCGATCGTGTAGTAGAGGGAGTAGCAGAAGCCGGCCACGAGACCCGAGGCAATGGCGATAAACCCGAGCGAACCAGTATCAAGCCCCGCCCCGCCGTCCCCGCGGGACACGAAAAACACCCCGGAAATAACCAGAATCACCGCCAGGATCTTTGCAGGCCCCAGCCGTTCCCGGTAGATGAAAAACGAACAGACCACCACCCAGGCAGGCGCCGTATACAGCAGAACCGCCGCCAGCGCCGCCCCGCCGGCCTTGACCGCATACTGGTACGACACGTAAAAGAGAAAAATCCCGAACACCCCGAAGACAACCAGCAGCGGAATATCTTTCTTGTCCAGGTGCGTCTCCCGGCAGATCAACGCCTGCGTCGCAAAACACAGCCACGCAAACAGTGCCCGCCAGAATGCGACCTCCAGGGGTTCAAGCCCATGCTTGAACGCAATTGCGGAAAAAATGCCGATGAACCCCCAGCAGAATGCCGCGGACAAGATGAAAAAATACCCTCTAAACATGAATGCTCATTTGCGGTGTATCTCTGAGATCAGGCGGAATCGGTCGTGGGGATGAGGATCGTGAAGGCAGTTCCTTCACCGAGCTTGCTGGCGACCTTGATGCTGCCGTGATGGGACTCGACGATCGATTTGACCAGCGACAACCCCAGACCGGTTCCCTGCTGGGTCCGAGTGTTTTCATCTTTTACCCGGTAAAAGCGGTCGAATACCCGTTCCAGGTCTTCCTCCGGGATACCGAACCCGTTGTCCTGCACGACGAGCCGCAGATATTCGTTTTCCATGCGGGCGGTTATGGTGACGCTGCTGCCGTTCGGGGAATATTTGATCGCGTTCGTGATCAGGTTCGTGAGGACTTCCTCCATGCCGCGTTTGTTCGCGAAAACGGCCGGCAGGGTTCCGTCTATCGCGAGATCGAGCGAGATATCCTTGTCGGCGGCACCGGCCGTGTGAAAATCGACCTGCTCCCGCAGCAGGGC
>Ga0180436_10004887_pt1 | contig 11948 bp, 6 predicted proteins | sample SS_ome_2_FD_132434 | JGI IMG/M metagenome (GOLD analysis project Ga0180436, IMG submission 132434) | Hypersaline lake sediment archaeal communities from the Salton Sea, California, USA - SS_3_S_2 metaG | ecosystem: Environmental > Aquatic > Non-marine Saline and Alkaline > Hypersaline > Sediment...
CGCGGGACGCTCGGGATCGAGGTAGGCCGCGCTCAACGACACGTCGATCGAGCGGCCATCCTTGCGACGCCAGGTCGTCTCGATCGCGCCGCTACCGGTCGCCGCAATGGCCGCGTGCTTGATGCGCCCGACGCGTCGGTACTCCTCCTCGCTGGCGTAGAGCCGGCGCGCCTCCATCCCCTGAAGCTCGGTCAGGGAGTAGCCGGTGATCTCGGTCACCTGCGCGTTGGTCCAGCCAAAGACACGCTCGCGAATGACCCCGATTCCGATCGGCGCGGCGTCGAGCAAGCTCTGCAAGGTCTGCTGGCTAGAGCGCAGCGCCGCGTCCTGGTTGATGCGTTCGGTCAGGTCGTAGTGGACGCCGACACACTGGATCGGTCGGCCCGCCTCATCAAAGACGAAGCGCGAGCTGCAACGCACGTGGCGGACCGCTCCGTCGGGGCGCACGAGACGGAAGTCCATCGGCCAGGTGCGGCATTGGGCGACCATCTCCGCCACCTGAGCCGCCACGCGGTCACGGTCCTCGGGGTGAATCAGTTCACGCGAAACTTGGGTCAGCGTGCCAGAGAACTCGCCCGGGGTGATGCCGGCCAGGCGGTACATGTTGCGCGACCAAGTGAGGGAATCGTCGCGCAGATCCCAGACGAAGCTGCCGAGCGCAGAGACCTCTTGAGCTGCATCGAGCGCCGCCTCGCTCGCGCGCAGTTCGGCGACGGCGGCGGCGAGATCACGGCACTCGCCTGCGGACGGCTGCGCAGCCTGCGCCTCCAGGCGCGCACGAAGGCCGCGCAGCTCCTCGATCAGCTGCGCCTTTGTCTTGCGCTCGTCCCCCATCGGGTCCTCGCACGGTGCTGGTCTTCTGCGCGCCGGGCACTGGCTGCTCCTCCGTCTACGCCAAGGCGAAGCCCGGCGCCAGTGGTTTTTCCGCGTTCCGCGCCCCCCGGCCGCACGCACACGCTGAGGCCCGCGCACGTACGCACGCGGGCCTCCGGCGGGAAGTGGCGCATTGGCACCGGTCTAGATGGGGTCAGCCGGACACTCCACGTCTTGACGGTTGGTGTCCCAACACGCCCGCTCCCCGCCGTTGTAGTCGGGCACCTGCAAGCTGCCGGCACCCGTCACCGCGTTCCAGCCAATGTCTGCGAAGATCGCCTCCGAGGCGTCGTAGAACTCGAGCGTGTGCCGCGCGCCGTCGACGAACGAGACCAACCGATCGCCATCGTCGTCGCTCCCGACGGCAATGCACTCGAAGCGCAGCTCCTCGTCCTGCGGTCCGCGGACGTCCCAGTCGACGCGCGCCACCGGCACTGCGGCGCCGGTTCCAAGCTCGTTGAAGATCCAGTAGCCGCGCTCCTCGCCGTGGAACGACGCCCCGTAGAACCAGACGAGGCTCTCCTCCGGCGGCGCCGTCAGCTCCTCGCGCAGACGAAGCTCCCAGTGCACGCGGTCCGTCTCGAGCGTCCCCGTCAAGCGGATCTCGACCTGGTCGCCATCCGCGGCCGTCCAGAGATAGGTCCAACGCCAAGTGCCGGCGCCGAGGTACTCCGGTTCTGCGTTCAGTGCCGCGCCGAAAGCGAGGGCCGGCGGGGTGACTGCTGCCGCCACGACGAGATCGATGACGGCGACGCGGACGGCCGCCTGCCACCAGTTGCCCATGCTGCGCGCCCGAGCGCCCGCGGCGGCGGAACCGGAAGCGCCAAGTGGCTCCATCGCGGTCCGCGCCGGCGCGCCGAAGGCGTCGAGCCCAAACTGCATGCTTGCGACCGGGGGCAGTTCGGGAGCCGCCGGAATCGACTCGTCGCCAGGCTGCTCGCTCGCCGGGCGGGAGACGGAATCGCCGCAACCGGAGGCGAGGCACAGAGCGGCGCACAACAGGATGCCTAAGATCATCGGTCGGCAGGTCATCGATGCTTCCTCCCGCGGCGCGAAGCGGCGCGTCCCGCACGCGACGCTCTCGCCGTCAACCTGAGCAGTGCAGATCGCGTGCCGTTCGGTCGATATCCATGTAACACGAACAATGAAAATCAATTAGAAGGGTGCGCGCCGCACCTCACGACCGCCGCGCAACCCACTCCCTGTGGCCGCGGCGCCACACGCCTGCAGTGTTTGCGCCACGCCCGCTGCCGCCGGCGGCCGCGTGATGGAGCTGCGCCCTGAACGCGCTCGAATCCGAATCCAGCGGTCTGCTACGCTGCTCCAATGTCTACCACCCCCGCCACCGGATGGCCGGCGACGCACATCCGCGGCGCTCGCATGCACAACTTGCAGGGCATCGACTGCGCCATCCCGCGCGGTCGGATCACGGTCGTCACCGGGGTCTCCGGCTCGGGCAAGTCGACCCTCGCCTTCGATGTCCTCTACGCAGAGGGCCAGCGTCGATTCGTCGAGTGCCTGAGCGCCTACGCGCGCCAATTCATGGAACGCCTGGAACGCCCGGAGGTCGAAGAGATCGGCCGCATTCAGCCGCCGATCGCGCTCAAGCAGCGCACGAGCATCAAGAATGCGCGCTCGACCGTTGGCAGCATCACCGAACTGAGCGACTACCTGCGGCTCCTCTTCGCCCATGCCGCCGACATCTATTGCCTCGAGTGCGGCGCCTCCGTCGCTCAAACCGGCGTTGCGGAGGCGATCGAAGCCGTTCGCCGCTGGCCGGTCGGAACGCGCCTCGCCGTCGTCGCCCCCTTGTCGGAGGCGCCAACGGCGCCGCTTCTGCGCCGCCTGCGCGCGCAAGGTTTTGCGCGGCTGCTGCGGGGCACGGCGCTCGTCGAGGTCGAGGAGTTGTTGGCCGACGGCGAGCCAAACGCGGCCGGCGCCACCACCGGCCGGCGTCGTTCGGCGCGGCCGCGAGGCGGCCCGCCACAGAAGGAGCGCTGGGGGATCGTCATCGACCGCCTCGTGGTCGGCCGCACGCGGCGCAGTCGGATCGGCGAGGCGGTCGAAAACGCCTGGGCCCTAGGCGAAAACCAATGCTGGCTGGAGCCGCTCGCACCGCGGAAACCACAGACGGCGAGCTCAGCGCACGCCGCCCCACCCGACGACGCGCACGCCCGAGACGCGGACCGCGAGACGTCTCCCCCGCGCGTGCTGCGGGGCGGCGTGGCCTGCACGCGCTGCGGCGCACCGGCCCTGGCGCCGCAGCCGGCGCTCTTCTCCTGGAACAGCCCGCTCGGCGCCTGTCCCGAGTGCCAGGGTTTCGGCCGCATCGTGACGATCGATCGCGACAAGGTCGTTCCGGACCGGCGCAAGAATCTGCGCAACCATGCGGTCGTGCCCTTCAGCGTCCCTTCGGCCCGCGCCTGGTACCGCCGGCTGCTGCGCGCCGCCGGCGAGCGTGGGATCCCGACTGATGTGCCTTTCGACGACCTGGCGCCAGAACAGCAGGAATGGGTCTATAGCGGCGATGCGGGGTTTCCCGGTGTGACCGGCTTCTTCCAGCGGCGCGAGAAGAAACGCTACAAGATGCACGTGCGCATCTTCATCGCCCGCTTCCGCGGCTACGCGCGCTGCCCGGTGTGCGCGGGCACCCGCCTGCGGCCCGAGGCGCTCGCCGCCCGCGTCGGCGGCGCCGACATCGCCGCCCTGCACGCAATGCCGCTCGCTGGGCTGCAGCGCTTCCTCGGCGACCTGCGCTTGCCGCGCCACCAGCGGGCGCGCGTGCGTCCGCTGCTGGAAAGCATCGAACGCCGACTCACCTGTCTGCTCGATGTCGGCGTCGGCTACCTGACACTCGCCCGCTCGGGCCGAACGCTCAGCGGCGGCGAGACCCAGCGCATCCGCATCGCCGCGGCGCTTGGCAATTCGCTCACCGACACGCTCTTTATCCTCGACGAGCCGACGGTCGGGCTGCACGCGACCGATGTCACCGGGATGCTCGCCGTCCTGCGGCGTATGTCGGCCGAAGGCAACACGGTCGTCGTCGTCGAACATGACCCGGCGGTGATCGAGGCGGCCGACCATCTGATCGTGCTCGGGCCCGGCGGGGGCCGCCAGGGCGGACGGCTCGTCTATGAAGGGCCGCCGGCGCGCTTCTTGGGCAAGCAGCCGACCTACTTCGTCGCCGCCGAGTTGCCCGGCACCTCGCCGCCCCCGGGATCGGCGGCGGCCGGCAGCCGGCGCTCCGCTTCCCGGACGCGGCGCGGGTCGAGCGGGGCCCGCGCCAAACGGCGGCTCGCTCAGCCGTGGGATCCCGCCTCGGTCGAGCGCTGGCTCGCCGCGCGCGCCCAGCCGGCCGCGCATCCGCCGCTCGATCGCCATGCGCCCCGCCTCGTGCTGCACGCTGCTGCCGAGCACAATCTGCGCATCGACCAGCTCGTAGCGCCGTTGGCCGGACTGACGGTGATCAGCGGCGTCTCCGGTTCGGGCAAGTCGACCCTGCTCGATGCCGTCATTCACCGCAACTGGCTGCGCGCGCACGGCCGCCCGGTGGAAGCAGTCGGCCAGGTGGATCGCATCGAGGGACTCGAGCGCATCGAGGAGGTGCACTTCGTCGGCCAAGAGGCGCTGGGGCGTTCGAGCCGCTCCAATCCGCTTTCCTTCGTACATGCCTACGGCGACATTCGCCAGTTGCTCGCCGGCACGCTCGACGCGCGCCGGCGCAAGCTCGCCCCCGGCGCCTTCTCGTTCAACACCCCCGGGGGACGCTGCGAAGCGTGCCGCGGCATGGGGACGCAGTCGCTCGAGATGTACTTTCTGCCCGACGTCGAGGTGGCGTGCGAGGCATGTGGCGGTGCGCGCTTCGAGCCGGAGGTGCTGGCCGTCACCTGGCGGGGCAAGAACATCGCCCAGATCCTCGAGCTGACGGTCGCGGAGGCGAGCGCGTTCTTCGCCAGCGAGCCGCGCGTCGTCGAACGCCTCGCCCCGCTGCGTGAGGTCGGGCTCGGCTACCTGGTCCTCGGCCAGAGCACGGCGACGCTCAGCGGCGGCGAGGCGCAGCGGCTGAAGATCGCCGCCTTCCTCGCCGGCGCGCGCGCCCGCGGCCGTCACCTCTTCCTGTTCGACGAACCGACGACCGGATTGCACGCCCGGGACATCGGCCGCCTGTTGTACGCGCTGCGCTCGCTGACCGCCAACGGCCACGCCGTCTTCGCCGTCGAGCATCATCTCGACTTCATCCGGGCCGCCGATTGGGTGATCGACCTCGGGCCGGGACCGGGTGCAGCAGGCGGGCGGGTTGTGCACGCCGGACCGGTCACCGCGCTGCTCGAGCATCCGGCCAGCGCCACGGCAGTCGCGCTCCGCGCCCATCTGGAGCGCTGCGCTGCGTGGCGCACGGCGGGCGAGCGGCGCTAGGACTCGAGCTCGACGTTCCAGTAGCGTTCGGAGACGAACTGCTCCCACGAAGCGCGGCGCTTGACGAGCGGGATCGAGAGGCAGGGACTCCAGTCCGGCGCCCCCGGCCGGCGCAGCAGATGCATGCCCGCCTCGCGCGGCGTGCGGTGTGCCTTGCGCCGATTGCAGCGCAGGCAGGCGAGCACGCAATTGCTCCAAGAAGATCGCCCGCCGGCGGCGCGGGGGAGAACATGGTCGATCGTCAGCTCACTGACCGGGGGGCGATCGCCGCAGTACTGGCAGCGGTAGCGGTCGCGCTTGTAGAGATTGCGGCGCGAGAAGGCGACCCGCCGGCGCGGCACCTGGTCGTAGTGGGTCAGGACGATGATCTCGGGCACGCGAATGCGCAAGTGCACGGTGCGGATGCACGGCTCGTCCTGCGCGACCGCCAGGGCAGCCCATGAGTCGAAGTCGTGCACGCGGTAGTCGAGCGGGTCGAGCGCGAGCGCGGCGTCGCGATAGATCATGCAGATCGCATCGCGCACCGTGGTCGTCCCGATCGGGTACCACTTCTGGTTGAGGACCAAGGCTGGATCGGCAAGCATCTTGCTCTCCCCCAACGGGGCGAGTATAGCATAGCGGCCCGGCGATGCTAGCCAGGGGCTGCCCGATACCGATTCCTAACAGGCGGCCGACGCTCCGCGGGACGGGGCGGGCCGCGCAACCGGAGGAGCACCGGATGGCGACTGCCAGCGCCCCGCCGGCCCCACCGACCCCGCTCGGCACCGACGCGGCCGAGCACCTCGAGCTCGTCCGCGACCTGACCGATCAGCTGATCGACATCATGCTCAACTTCCGCCAGAGCGGCCACCCGGGCGGGTCGCGCAGCAAAGTCCCCCTCTTGACCGCACTGCTGCTCGGCGGCGCGATGCGCTGGGACATTCGCGATCCGGGCCGCCCGCGCGCCGATCGCTTCATCCTCGGCGCCGGCCACACGGTGCCGGTCGTCTATGCGGCGCTCGCCGTGCTCGCCGCCGCCTGCGACGTGGCGCGCGCCGAGACGGGCCGCGCGTGCTACGCGCTCGATCCGGAGCGCATCGTGCGCGGCGATGACCTCGTCCGGTTGCGCCGTCGCGGCGGTCTGCCCGGACACGCCGAGATGTCGGGCAAGACGCACCTGCTCAAGTTCAATACCGGCCCCTCGGGCCACGGCCTACCGGTCGCCGCCGGGCAGGCGCTCGCCTTGCGCCGCGCGGGACTGGCCGATGTCCGCGTCTTCGTGCTCGAGGGCGAGGGGGGACTGACGCCGGGGGCGGCGCACGAGGTCAAGAATAGCGCCTGGGGTCTCGGCCTCGGGAATCTGCTGCTGTTGCTCGACTGGAACGACTTTGGCATCGATCCGCACCGCGTCAGTTCGGTCGTGCCCGGGACCCCGCGCGAATGGTTTGCCACCTACGGTTGGCGCACGTACGAAGCCAGTGAGGGGTCGGGCTGGCAGGGACTGCTCGCGGGGCTCGCGCGCTTGGTGGCGCCGGCAGCGGCGGATCGGGGCCGGCCGTCCACCCGACCCGGGATCCTCTTTCAGCGCACGCGCAAGGGGCGCGGCTACGGGAAACACGATGCCGCCTCGCACGGCGCGCCGCATGCGCCGATGAACTGCGACGCCTACTGGGACACGAAGCGTCCGTTCATGGAACGCTACGGCATCACCCTGGCGGGCTACGGCGCTCCGCGGCCGGACAGCGAGGAAGGCTGCCGCGCGCAGACGCGCGCGCAGATCAAGCAGGTGCTCGCGGTCCTCGCCGCGCGGCCGGCGAGCGCGCGTTGGATCGCCGACCGTCTGCTCGAGCTGGCGACGGCGATTCCGCCGGCGGATGCGCTGGCGCCGCCCCGCGCGAATCCCTGCCGCGACGAGAGCCTCTTCGATCCGCATGCCTACCCGCCCGAGATGTGGGCGCCGGCGGGCACGCGGATCGCCAACAAGGAGGCGCTCGGGCGCTGGGGCGCATGGATCAACGACACCTGTCGCGCGCGCTACGGCCGGCCGCTGTTTCTCGCCTGTTCTGCGGATCTCGCGCAATCGACCGGGATCGCCGGCTTCGCCGGCTCGTGGGGCTGGTACGATCGCAGCGACAATCCCGACGGCGCTCTGCTGCCGCAGGAGATCACCGAGTTCACCAACGCGGCGCTGATGGCGGGGGTCGCCGCCACGAATCTCGCCGGCGATCCCTGGCACGAGTTCGACGGCTTCTACGGCGCCTGTTCCACCTACGGCGCGTTCAGTTACCTCAAGTACGGACCGTTGCGCCTCTTCAGCCAGACGGCGCAAGACTCCGCCCTGCGGGTCGGCAAGGTCCTCTGGGTCGCCGGCCATTCGGGACCCGAAACCGCCGACGACTCGCGCACGCACTTCGGAATCTTCGCGCCGGGCGTGACGCAGCTCTTTCCGCGCTCGGCGCTGATCGATCTGCATCCCTGGGAGCACAACGAAGTGCCGGTGCTGCTGGCGGCGGCGATGCGCCAGCCGGCGCCGCTGGTCGCCCTCCATCTGACGCGCCCGCCGCTGCCCGTTCCCGACCGCGCGGGGCTCGGACTGCCCCCTCATTTCGTCGCCGCCCGGGGCGCCTACGTCGTGCGCCCCTACCGCTCCGGTGCGCCGCGGATGGGAACGGTGATCGTGCAAGGCAGTGCAACGACCGATCACCTGGTGGGGCTGCTGCCGGAGCTCGAGCGGCGGGGCCTGAACGTCAAGATTGTGGCAGCCCTCAGTCCGCAGCTCTTCGCCGCCCAGGAACCGGCCTATCGCGCAACCGTACTCAGTGAGACAGAGCGCTGGGACGCGATGTGCATTACCAACCGCAGCCTGCGCCTGATGAGTGATTGGGTTGCCAATGATCTCGTCGGGGAGTATTCTGTCGGGTCCGACTGGGATGACCGCTGGCGCACGGGCGGCACGGTCGCGGAGGTGCTCGCCGAAGCGCATCTCGACCCGGCAGCCATTCTGGCCGGCATCGAGCGCTTCGTGCGTGAGCGGCCGCAACGGTTGGCGCGGATGCGCCAGATCCTCGCCTCGATCGAGGCCGTGCCATAGCGCATCGCAGCGGAGGGTCGCTAGGTTGTACTTCCTGATCGATTTCCTGCGCGAGACGACGGTCGTCCTGCTGGAGACAGCGCCCTACCTCCTCGTCGGGTTCTTCCTCGCTGGCCTGCTGCGCGTCCTCGTGCCCGCCGACTGGCTGGCGCGCGCCTTCGGGGGGCGCAACTTCCGCTCCGTGTTGCTTGCCGCGCTGGCGGGGATCCCGCTGCCGCTCTGCTCCTGTTCCGTCTTGCCGACGGCGGTCACACTGCGCCGCTCGGGCGCGAGCAAGGGGGCGACGGTCTCGTTCCTCGTCGCCACCCCGGAGACGGGCGTCGATTCGATCAGCATCACCTACGCGTTGCTCGATCCGATCTTGACCATCACGCGCCCGCTCGCCGCATTCGTGACGGCGATGACAGCGGGGCTGGCCGTCAATCAGGCCGACCGCCTGAGCGAGCGGCGCGCTGCGCGCCGCGCCGGTGCGGCGGGGGGTGCCCCGGGCGTCGAACCGGAGCGGGCGGCTGATGTGCTGGCGCCGGGTGAATCCTGCCATGCCGAGGAGGAAGGTCGCGGAAGGGTGGAGGAGGCCGAGGGCAGCGCGAGCTGCTGTACCGCGGACGCAGACCGGGAGTCGGGAGAACGCGGGGTGCAACTCCCGACGCCGCGGCGCACCTTGCGCCACGTGCTGCGCGAATCCTCAGGCTACGGGTACGGGGTCTTGATCGGTGACATCGGGCCCTATCTGCTGGCCGGCTTCCTGCTGACCGGGTTGATCAGTGCGCTCGTGCCGGCGGGGGCGCTCTCGAACCCGACGCTGAGCGGGCTGCCGTCGATGCTGGCGATGCTCGTGATCGGCATTCCGCTCTACGTCTGCGCTACCGGGTCGACGCCGGTCGTCGCCGCCTTGATCCTGAAGGGGCTCAGCCCCGGCGCAGGGCTCGTCTTCCTTCTCGCCGGCCCGGCGACGAATGCGGCCGGCCTGACCGTGCTTTACAACGTGCTCGGGCGGCGCACGCTGATCGTCTATCTGGTGGCGATCGCCGTCGTCAGCCTCGCCGCCGGACTCGTCGTCGATGAGATCTACACCGCCAGCGGCATCGACGCCCAGGCGGTCGCCGGCGCGGGAGGGCGCCTGATTCCCCGCTGGATCGAGATTCCGGCCGCACTCATCCTGCTCGCTCTGCTGGCGCGCAGTTTTCAGCGCATCGGTCTCGCCAGCCGCGTGCGCGAGCGCCTGCGCACGCTCGGCCGGCCGCTGGGCTGGGACCTGGGCGGACGCGCCGCGCGTGGGATCGGGATCGCCTGCGTCTTGCTGCTCTATCTCCTGACCGGATTCTCCGTCGTCGGGCCCGGGGAGGCCGGCTGGGTGCTCACGTTCGGGCGCATCACGCGCTCGATCGACGAGCCCGGGCTCGTAGTGCATGCGCCCTACCCGATCGAGCGCGTCGTCACCGAGGCGCGCGATGCCGTGCGCGCGATCGATCGCGGCTACCGCACCGGCGAACGCGTAGCGATCACCTACGATCGTGTCAATGTCGGCCCGGCCGAACGGGAGCTGACCGAAGAGGGCGAGGTCGCGACCGGCGAGGAGACGCTGATCTCCGTGCGCTACGGCATCCAGTACCTGGTCGCCGACCCGTACACCTTCCGCTTTGCCCTGGACGATCCCGAGGCACTCGTCTCCGCCTTCGGGGAATACGCCACGCGGCGCGTGCTGGCCGAGATGGAGACCGACAGCATCCTCGTCAACCACCGGCGCGAGCTGGAAACGCGTGTCGCCGACCACCTGCAACGCGATCTGCGGGCGATCGACGCCGGGATCGAGATCCTACGCGTCGACATGATCGACGTCCACGCTCCAGCCAACGTGCACTTCGCCTTTCGCGATGTCGCCAGCGCGATGGAGGACTACGACCGCTTCATTCGCCAGGCCGAAAGCTACCGCAACCGCCAGCTCGCCTCGGCGCGCGCAGCCTCCCACCGGCGGATCGCCGAAGCGCAGGGCGAACAACAGCGTCAAGTCGCCCGGGCCAGCGGGGATGGCCAACGCTTCGTCGCCTTCGCCGACGCCACGCGCGAGACACGCCCGATCACGCGGCTGCGCTGCCTGCTCCAGACGGCGGAGAAGGTCTTGCCCGCGGCGCGGCTGATCCTGCCGCTGGCCGACCTGCCGCTCGATCTCTGGATCAGTCTGGCGGATGGGGCGGCGACTTGGCCCCCCGCGCTCAACGCATGGGAGCGTGGGACGACCGACGCCCGGCGCGCCGGCGAGACGACCCCGGCGGGGGGCAACGAGACTACCGGCAGTGAAACCTGGCGGGAGAAGCTCAACCGGCTGCAGGAGAGGAATCGATGAAACGGATCCTGGTCTCCTTCGGGCTGTTCGGCCTGGCCCTGCTCTTGCTCCTTAGCTGCGCCTTCGAGCTGCAGGAGACGGAGTACGGCATCGTGCTCTTCTTCGGCAGCCCGAAGCGCATTCACCACGAGGCGGGGCTGCATTGGAAGCTGCCGCCGCCGTTCGAGACGCTTGTGCGCATCGATCGCCGGGTCAAGATCCTCGACCCCGCCGAGGCGGAATACCTGACGCTCGACAAGAAGAACCTACTCGTCGACTCGTTCGCGGCCTGGCAGGTCGAGGACCCGCTGCAGTTCCTCGTGACCGTCGTCGACCGGCGCACGGCCGAGGCGCAGCTCGAAGACATCATGCGCTCCGAGGTCGGCTCGGCGCTCGGCTCGCACGAGCTGTCGGCGTTGCTCTCGATCCAGCAGGACGAAGTCCATATGGACCAGATCATGGACCAGATCACCGCGCGCGCGGCGGTCAAGGCGCGCGATGGGTATGGCATCGATGTCCGGGCGATCCGCCTCAAGCGTCTGAACTTCCCCGAAGAGAACCGTCAGGCGGTCTTCCGACGCATGGAGGCGGAGCGTGAACGGATCGCCCGCCAGTATCGCTCGGAGGGCGAAGAGCAGGCCGAGCGCGTGCGCGCGGAAGCGGATCTCGAGCAGGCGCGCATCCTGGCCCAAGCGGAGCGCCGCGCGCGGGAGATCCGCGGGGAAGCGGATGCGGAAGCGGCGCGGATCTATGCTACCGCCTACAATCAGGACCCGGAATTCTACGAGTTCGTGCGCACGCTGGAGGCATACGAGCAGTTCATCGATGACGACGCGACGATCGTACTGCCCTCCGATGCCCCGCTGCTCGAACTGCTCAAGAACCCGAAGACGCTGGATGGGCAACGATGACCGCGCCAAGCCAGCCTGCGCCCGCCGCGCGCCGTGACGCCGCACCCCCGATCTGGCGGAAACTGGGTACGCCACGCGGCATCTTATTGAGTCTTCTCCTGCTCCTGCTGCTCGATTGGGCACTGACCGGGATCCGCGTCATTCGCGAGGACGAACAGGGGATCGTGTTGCGCTTCGGGGCGGTCACGCGCGTCGCGCCCGCCGGCATCTGCTTCACGCTCCCGTGGCCGATTGAGCGTACGATCCGCCAGCGCACGACCGAGGTGCGCACGATGCCGATCGGCTACAAGATGGTCGATGCCGTGCGCGGCATCCCGCCCAGCCGCCACGAGGTCGAGTGGGTCTCGGGCGACAA
>Ga0180436_10004888_pt1 | contig 11947 bp, 12 predicted proteins | sample SS_ome_2_FD_132434 | JGI IMG/M metagenome (GOLD analysis project Ga0180436, IMG submission 132434) | Hypersaline lake sediment archaeal communities from the Salton Sea, California, USA - SS_3_S_2 metaG | ecosystem: Environmental > Aquatic > Non-marine Saline and Alkaline > Hypersaline >...
ATTTCACTCATTGCGGATGTTGGCGGCTCGCTGGGCCTGGCGTTGTTCGCCATCTGGATGTTGCAGCGCTCCTATCGGGAGCAGAGCGAGGCATCAGAAACCGAGCGAACCCGGCTCGTGAATGCGTTGGATCGAAACACCGAGGCCTGGGAGAAGGCGACGGAGATGATGGTGCAGATCTCGACGGGCATGGCCATCATTGCCGATGCGGCCAACGCTAACCGGCGTGATTTGACCGACATCCGCGTATTGCTGGCCAAGCGGCCGTGCATCAATTCGTATAGTCAGAGTGAAACGAAACGATCTCGGCGACGCTTGGAAGAGCGTGAGTGAATGCAGGTAGGTTGCATGTATGTCGCGAGGGGAATCGTGGGTCAGCGATGAATTGCAGGAGTTGCTGCTGCGGCTGACGGCTCAGCAGGCGCGGGGTGTGCTGCGCATCGTCCAGGGCGAGCTGGAGGGGCGCAGCCTGAGCAGCCTGCTCGATTGCGACGATCAGATTTGCGCCTCGACAACGTACTATGGCACTCGTAGAAGGACGGGCTGGCGACAGAAGCCCGATTTCCGCCAGGCGGTGGAGCTGGCCAGGCGGGATTACCGGTCGTGGATGCTGGAGTACGGCGTCAACGATGCGCTGATCATCCTGGCCGAGACAGCGCCCCACGCGGCGCGGGCGCTGCGGCAGCAGATCCTAGGCGACGATGGGGCGGTTGACGCGCTGGCGGCGGCGCTGAAGGACGCGGATCCGGAGGTGCGCCGCGACGCGGCCACACAGCTCGGGGCGACGGGATTGCCGGCCGTCGTGCCGGCGTTGAGGGCGGCGTTGAAAGCGGAGACGGACCCGCTGGTGCGGCAGGTGCTGGTGGCCGCGCTGGGGCACGTGGCCGGGCTGCGGGACGACGACCGGCGAGCGGCGGCGCTGGGGGTCCTCGACCGGGCGGACGTCAAGACGGCCGGGAAAGGCCCGCCGGCCGTGGCAGTCGGGGATCAGATGGTCAACCTGTACCTGGCCGATCTGGGAGAGTTGAGTGATGAAGAGCTCGACCAGCTCATTGCCAACCTGGAGGCAGCGGAAAGCGGCGCTGCTGCTGGAGAGGCGACGGCGGCAAGCCCCCGAGACGAACCGGGACCTGCTGGCGTGGACGATCCTGCGGCGGCCGTACCTGGGGTCGGGGAAGCTATTTGACCTGAGCTCGCACCGGTATCTGGTGGACATTTACAATGAATCGGCACAGCGAATGGTGCTGCTCAAGGCCGGGCAGGTGGGGGCAAGCGAGTACCTGATCAGCTATGCCATGCACGCCTGCGACGAGCGGCAGGCGACGGCGCTGTACGTGTTTCCGACGGATCGGCACGTAAGCGATTTTTCGTCGGCGCGGATCGGGCCGGCGATCGAGGCCAGCCCATACCTCGATGCGATCGTCGTCGAGGGGGGAAAGGGCGACAAGCGCGGGGCGGATCGGATCACGCTCAAACGGGTGCGAGACCGATTCATCTACCTGCGCGGGGCGAAGGTGGATCCGGACGGGCAGGCTCCTCAGCTCAAGGCCGTTGACGCGGACGTGCTGATCCTCGATGAGTGGGACGAGATGGACCCGCGAGCGCCGGTGATCGCCCGAAAGCGGCTGGGGCACAGCCGCATCGCCGAGGAGCGGGCAGCGAGCACGCCGACCTATCCGGGGCGAGGGATCCACGCCGAATGGTTGGACAGCGACCAGCGGGAATGGCACGTGCGCTGCCGGGGCTGCCGGGCATGGCAGCCGCTCAATATCAGGCAGGTAGTCACCGAGTGGGATGACCTGGAGCGGCCGGTGGCCTGGCATGGCCAAGGCGAAGGTCGGGCGTGGATCGCCTGCGGGAAGTGCGGGCGGGAGCTGGACCGGTTGGGGCCGGGGGCCTGGGTGGCGGGCTGGCCGGGGCGCGAGGTGATCGGCTATCATTTGCCCAAGCTTTTCAGCGCACCAGTGGAGCTGCTTGACCTGGTGCAGGCGCTGGACACGACCGATGAGACCAAGCGGCGCGAGGCCTATAACCAGGATCTGGGCGAGCCGTACACGCCACGCGGGGGGCAATTGACCATGGAGGCGCTGGATGGGTGCCGGCGCGATTATGCCCACGGGCCGGTGGGGAAAGAGAAGACGGTCATGGGCGTGGACGTGGGCAAGGTGCTCTATGGCGTTGTCCGGGGTCCGGCGCACCCGGAAACGGGCGAGCGGCCGCAGCGCTGGGCGGGTGAGATCGAGACGTTCGACAGCGTGGGGCGGCTGATGCGGCAATACGGGGTGGAGACGCTCGTGATCGACGCGCTGCCGGAGACGACCAAAGCGCGGGAATTGCAGACGGCGTGGCCACGGGAACGGGTCTGGCTGGCGTATTACGTGAGCCAGAGGATCGGCACCAAGCGGGAGGACCCGGTGCAATGGGACGAGGATAACGGCGTGGTCAATCTGGACCGGACGCGGACGATAGACGCCACGTTCGGGCGGATCCTGGCCGGGGAGAACACGCTGCCCGCCTACGCGCGGGACGTGCGCGATTATTACGCCCACCTGACCGCGCTGGTGCGGGTCATCGAGGACGGGCCGGGTGGGCAGAAGGTGGCGCGGTACGTGGAGAGCGGGCCGGATCACCTGGCGCACGCAGAGAACTATTGTACTGTGGCCTCGCTGGCAGCGGGGCGGCAGGACATTGGGATTCATCTCTAGGGCACATAATTGGAGTTATGGCTGCATGGCGGATCGCTTGAATCTTTGGCAGCGAGTCAAGCTGGCGTGGAAGTTGCTGCGCGGGCCAGACGGGCTCAAGGCGCTGACGATCGTCGGGAAGCTCAGCACCTCGGGCACGCTGGACGTGGACGCGGGCGACGTGGAGACGCTGGCCACGGAGGGCTACAAAAAGCAAGAGGTGGTCTACGCCTGCATCCGGGCCATCGCGACGAGCGCGAGCGATGTGCCGGTGCGGGTGATGAAGGACGAGGCGGAAGATCCGGATCATCCGCTGGCCGAATTGCTGGCCAGGCCGTGGCCGTGGCTGAGCCGCTACGAGCTGCTGGAGGCGACGCTGACTTACCTGAGCATCGCCGGCTGCGCGTTCTGGTGGAAGCAGCGCAGCCGGGGCAAGCGGGTGGTGGGGCTGTATCCGCTGCGGCCGGATCTGATGCGCATCCAGGCCGGGAATTCGCTGGACAAGCCGATTGCCTATTTCGAATACACCTACAGCAATCGCGTGTACCGGTTCCCGCCGGAGGATATTGTCTATTTTCGCTACCTGGACCCGCTGAGCGACACGGCTGGCTTTCCGCCGCTGGCAGTGGCCATGGATGCGGTGGACGCGGACAATATGGCCACGCGATTTCTGCAGTATTTTTTCAGGCGGGGGGCGATGCTGGGCGGCATTTTGTCGACCGAATCGCGGCTGGAGCAGGACCAGGTAGATTTCCTCAAGGAGCAGTGGAGGCAACAGTACGGCGGCCTTGAGCACTGGGGCGAGGTGGCCGTGCTCAGCGCGGGGGCAAAATACCAGCAGATCGGGGTCACGCAGCGGGAGATGGAATTCCCGGAGCTGCGGAAAATGTCGGAGGCGCGGATTTGCATGGTGTTCGGGGTGCCGCCGATCATCATCCAGGCGATCGTCGGCCTGGAGCACGCGACTTACTCGAATTTTGGCGAGGCGCAAAAGGTGCTCTGGGTCAATACGCTGTCGCCGATCTATGGCCGGTTGGGGGACAAGATCACAGTGGATCTCGGGCTGGAATTCGGCAACGACGTGGCCGTCTTGTTCGCCATCAACGAGGTGCCGGCGCTGCAGGAGAACCGGGATGCGGCGTGGAACCGGGCCAATCAGGGCGTGGCCGGGGGCTGGGTGACGGTGAACGAGGCGCGGGCCGAGGCCGGGCTGCCGCCGGTGCGCGAGGGCGAGGTGTTTCTGCGGACGCTAGCCACGCTGCCGGAGGGGGCGACGCCGGAGATGAAAGTATTGGCACCGGCGACGGTGCTGCAGCTCACGGCCGGCAGCAACGGTGGCTCGCAGAGGAAAGCCTGGGCCGATTGGGGTGAGGAGCGGAAAGAAGCGCACTCCAGGCGGCGCGACCTGATCGCGCGGGCGTGGGAGGGGCGATTCCTGGACCAGGCGCGGGAGCTGTTCCAGGAGGAGGCCAAGGTGCTCAAGGTGCTGGTCCAGGAGCAGGGGGGACAGAAGCAGGTCGAGTCACAGGTAGCCTGGATCGACGTGATGTTCGCCCTCAAGGAGTTGATTGAAGCGAGGGGGGAGAATTGGCGGGAGGGATTCGCCCCGCTTTTCCGGGCGCTGCTGGGGGCGCAGGGCGAGACGATCGCGGCCGATTTCGGGATCGATTTCAGCCTGGACAATCCGCTGGTGGTGCAGTGGATCGCCGGGTATACGTTCAAGTTCACGGAGAAATTGCAGCGGGTGACGATCTCGGACCTGGGCGGGCTGATCGGGCAGGCGCAGGACGAGGGCTGGAGCATCCCGCGCATGCAGAGCGCGTTGACGGATCTTTACGACGGGTGGAGCCGCACCCGGGCAGAGATGATCGCCCGGACGGAGACGATCCGCAGCTCGAACGCGGGGGCGCTGATGGCCTACCAGGGCGCGGGTGCAGAGATAAAGGAGTGGTACAACCCGATCGATCAGCGGACGTGTCTCTTTTGCCTGGAGATGAACGAGACAACGATCGCCATCGGGGATCCATTTTGGGAGCAGGGGCAGGAGATGACGATCGTGGACACGGCAGGCAAGACACAGCGGTTGAAATTCACTTACGAACAGGTGAATCATCCGCCGTTGCATCCGTTTTGCCGGTGTACGTTGCTGGCCAAGTTTTAGTATTTCCCGGGAAATGCCGGGTACGGGTATTATCGGAATTGATGGAAGGGATGGGACGGAGGGGATGGAAGGGAGGTAAGCATGGCCAAACGGCATAATTATCAGGAGCCGGCAGAGCGGAAGGCGATGCCGATGATCGTGGAAGGAATCGAGAACGAGCGCGAGGTGGTGGCGCTGAATGCGCTGTTTGGGAACGTGGACGAGGGGGCGGACGTGCTGCACCCAGGCGCATTTGCCAAGACGATCGATGAGCGATTTCACCGGGTGCGGGTGCTGTGGCAGCACGATTCGTGGCTGCCGCCGATCGGCGTGCCCATGTGGGCCAAAGAGGTCGGGCGCGAGGAACTGCCGGAGGAAGTGAGGGGCAGATTCCCAGAGGCGCTGGGCGGACTGATGACCAAGATCGAGTATTTGAACACCGAGCGCGGACGCGAGGTGCTGACCGGCATCAAGGCCGGCGCCATCAACGAGAACAGCATCGGCTACGATCCGGTGGTCTCTGATTTCGAGGAGGACGACAACAGAGGCATAACCGTGCGGAATCTGCGCGAGGTGCGGCTGTGGGATCTGTCACCCGTCAACTGGGGGATGAACGAGGGGGCGGTGACATTGGGATTCAAGGCAGTCGTCTCTTACCAGGACCTGCCGCTGGCGGACACGGATCGGGCCTGGGATCGGACAGCCGCCGAGCGGCGGGTGCGGGCCTGGGCGACCGGGGCGGACGACGAGGTTGATTGGCCGAAATACCGCAAGGCGCATGTACTTTATGACCGGAGTGACCCGGAGAAGTTCGGCGGCTACAAACTGCTCATCGCCGATGTGATTGACGACCGGTTGACGGCCGTGCCGCGCGGGATTTTCGCAGCCGCCGGGGCGCTGATGGGCGCCCGGGGTGGGGTGGCTGAGTTCGACGATGGGGACATCGAGGGAGCGAAGCGTCACCTGGGGCGGTATTATCGCAAACTGGACCGGACGCCGCCCTGGGAGGACGAGGAGAAAGCGGCAGCGTGGGCGCTGGTGGTGGCGGCGTTGAACGAGCCAGAGCCGGCGCAAGTGCAGGCGGTGATGGAGGAATTGAAAGCGGGGTTGGCATTTTCGGCGGGCGGCATCGCTGCGCTGACAGCCCTGCTTGAGGCAGCCGGGCAGATCGGCGAGCCGGAGGACGAGGACGAGCCGGGCGACGGGAAAGATCGCCCACTCGCGGTGAATCCACTCGCGGTGATGCAGTGGCGGCTGAGATTAGCAGAATTGGAGAATATCCTGTAGGAGGTGGCAAGATGGATCTGAGAAAGAAGATCGTCGAGCTGCGGGAGAAGGCGGCGGGGCTGATCGCCGAGGCACAGAAGGCGCTGGACGCCGTGCCGGAGGACGAGGTCCCGAATGCCGAGGTGACGCAGCTCGTGCAAGCGAAATACGACGAGGCGAAGAAGCTGCGCGGCGAGATCGAGGAGGTGGAGAAGAAGGCCGGGCTGGTCGAGGGCGTGGGGGAGATGCACCAATTCTATCATGCACCGGCGAGCACCCCGCCGCCGGTGACCACGGGCCCGGCGCCGAAGGTCCCGGAGCGCAAGACGGTCGGGCAGATGTTCGTCGAGAGTGACGAGTTCAAGCAAGTACAGCCGTTTGCCCATTCAAAGGGGCGGATCAACGGCCAGCCGCTGGCGGTACCGAGCTTGTTCAAGACCTTGGTCACCGGCGCGAGTGATACCAGCGCCGGGGCGTTCGTGGTGGCTGATCGGACGCCGATCTACGTGGATCTGTTGCAACGGCCGTTGACGCTGCGCGACCTGGTCTCAATCGGGACGACCGGGAGCGATCTGGTGGAGTACGTGCGTCAGACTGCGTATACCATCGCGGCGGCGGCGGTGGCTGAGGCGACGGCGACGGGTGACACCTCGGGCACCAAGCCGGAAAGCGCCATCGCCTGGGAGATCGTCCAGGAGGCGGTCAAGACGATCGCGCACTGGATCCCGGCGACGCGGCGGGCGCTGGCGGATGCGGGCCAGATCCGGAGCATCATCGACAGTCAGCTCAGGCTCGGCCTCGAGCTCGAGCTGGAGGATCAGATGGTCAACGGGGATGGCACGGGCGAGAATTTCACCGGCATCCTCAACGTGACCGGCATCAACGTGCAGAATCTGGGCGCCGACACGCGGCTGGACTGCTTGAAGAAGGCGGCGACGCTGTGCCGGGTGACCGGGCGCGTGGTACCAACGGCGTTTCTGATGCATCCAGACGACCTGGACGAGATCCTGCTGGCGAAGGACACCGAGGGGCGGTACCTGGTCGGCGATCCGCAGATGCGGCAGAACGGCATGGTGTACCTGTGGGGCCAGCCGGTGGTACAGAGTGACGTCCTCACCGAGGGCAACGCGATCGACGCTGGATGGAAACAGGCGGTCATGCTGTGGGACCGCGAGCAGGCGACGGTCACGGCCAGCGACAGTCACAGCGATTTCTTTGTCCGCAACATGGTGGCCATCCTGTCGGAGATGCGGGCCGCGTTCGGCGTCCTGCGCCCGGCGGGGGTGACGCACATTGATTTCACCGCATAAATCAACGGATGGAACGGATAGAACGGATGAATGGAGGGACAAGACGATGAAGCGTAACAAGTTTGGGTTGATCGTGGCGTCGCTGGCGCTGGTGGCGATGGCGCTGCTGGTCATATTCGGCGGGCTGTCGTTCAGCGGCCAGGTGGTCGAGGCGTCTGAGGCGGCTGCGCCGGAGCTGGCGACCTACTACTGTGGCAACAGTCCGTGGTGTGTAGTCACGCTGCAGAGCGGCGACAGCATCACAGCCAGCGCGGCGACGGAGAACGTGGCGCGGCAGGTAGGCGTCAACGTGTTCAATCGTGCGGAGTTGTATTGCACGATGGACGAGACCGACATCAACACACAGACGGTCAAGTTGCAGTATTCGCCCGACAACAGCGTCTGGGTTGATGTGTTGGGCGGGGCCTGTGCGGCACAGACGGCCGACGGGACTGTGGCCATCAGCGTGACCAACCTCTCTGGCGCGTACTGGCGCGGGTACATCACGCTCGGCGGTGCGAACGCGACCACGCCGACGGTGAAGCTGATCTTGAAGCGGATACCGTAGCACGAAAATAGAGGGGGCGGGGCGATATATGCCTCGCCCCCTGCCGGGAGGAGAATATGCTGATTCGATCAACGCGAGAGACAAAGCAGCAATCGCCATGGCGCAGCCGGGAGCGGGTAGTGCGAGACGGGCGGCTGGTGTACGCGGTCGGCTCGCCGATCCCGCGTGAGGAGGCGATCCGGCAGGGGATCATCGAGAATGACACGACGGACGAGGGCCAGCCAGATCCAGATATTAGAGATCAGGGATTGGATAGTGAGGAGGTCGTGATCGTCGAGGCGGAGTCCGTGCCGGCAGTGGAGAATGAGCTGAGTGCGCATCTGCGGCCGGCGGTGGTGCAGTACCTGGCCGAGCAGGGCATCGAGACGTTAGCGGCGCTGTTGGAGATGCCGGACGAGGCAATCCTGGACGTGCCGGGCATCGGACCGGGGACGTTGCGGCGGTTGCGGCAGGGCGGATAAGGTACATTATCTGCGCAGGGGGTAAGCGGAGATGGATGGACGGATGCGGCTGGGAATGGCGATCGTAGCGATCGTGGCGGTTGGGGTGGGTGTGGTGGCGGCTGCGGGGCCGGAGGGGGGGCGAATTGCCAATTCGCCCTACTTGGAGGAGACGCCGTGGTGGGTGGATTGTCCGGGGGTGCCGGTGTATCCGCCAACAGCGACGTGTCCGATCTATGGACCGTGGCCAGCGGAGCCGAGCCCGACGTGCCGATTCACGCCGACACCGCCACCTGAACAGGACTGTCCAGGCCCGCCGCCGACGTTGACGCCGTGGCCAACGCAGCCGCCGTGGTCAACGGCTGTACCGGAAACGGAGACACCGACGACTACAGGGATCCCCGCGCCGACGGAGACGGCAACACCGACCGAGACAGCGACGCCCACACCGACGCCGACGTTGACGACGGTCTCGCCGTTGCCAACGCCGACGGCGACGCTGACGACGATCTCTCCGCTGCCGACGCCGACGGCGGGGACGGTCACGCCGATGCCAGGCCTCGAGTGGGAAGCGGAGACGTTCACGCTGTGGGACGTTTTCCAGATCGGGACGCACGCGGAGGCGAGCGGCGGTCAGTACATCTATGTGGACGAGAACGAGCCGGATTGCCGGGAGATGCCATGTGCCGAGAAAGCTTCCAAGTGGGTGTTTGTCCCACAGGCGGGGACATACCGGTTGCAGTGCCGGGTGGCGGCGTCGGGAAGCAATCGGAACTCGTTCTGGGTGCAGGTGGACGCTGGGCCGATCTGGTTGTGGGATACGGTGGTGGGGATTTTCCACACCGAGTACGTCTCGGACGTGTACACACCGGTGGAGATCTGGCTGGGCATGGGGAGTCACAATCTGGCATTTTACGCACGGGAGACAGGGGCGATGCTAGATTGGGTCAGGTTAGAGCAAGTGAGCGGTTCTGCCGCGCAAATGGAAACAGAATAGGAGATTGGAAATGGCAAATAGCCTTTACGACCACGGCCGGGAGGGATTCCTGGACGGGTCGATCGATTGGGACACGGACAACATCAAATTGGTGTTCGTTGACGAAGCCGACGATACCATTGATTTGGCGCTCGACGAGGACCTGGCCGACCGGGCGGCAGCGTCGCGGGTGGATACCAGCGACAATTTCACCAGCAAGACGGTAGACGCCGGCGTGGCCGATGCGGCCGACGTGACGGTCTCGACGGTGACTGGAGATGAGTTTGAATCGGTCGATATCTACCAGGACACCGGGACCGAGTCCACGTCGCGGATGATCTGCAACATCGATACGGCCACCGGGCTGCCGGCCACCCCAAATGGCGGGGACATCACGGTTCAGTGGGATTCGGGCGCTAACAAGATTTTCAAGCTGTAATGGTACTGGCGGCGAGGATCAAGGCGCTCACGGTCCGGGTCCAGGGCGAGCGGGTGCTGTTGCTGCACGACGGGCGGCTGGTAGCCGATCTGCCGTGGAAGGCGGCGCAGGCGCTGGCCAAGGCGCTGGCATTCCAGGCGAACCGGGCCGAGGAGTGGGCCAAGGCGGAGCGGGTGGCGTTGGATCAGGCCATCCTGATGCGGACGGGAGCGCCGTTCGGGTTGACCGACGATTGGGCCATCCTGGGCGAGGCCAGGAAGCTGGCGGCCTGGGACAGCCGGCTGCGGCGCTATATTCCGAGTATCCGATCGCGGGAGGCCTTCGGGAGGCCGGCCGTGATCGTGGAGGAGGCAAAAGATGTTCGAAAAGAAGAAGATTGAAGATCTGCTGGCCATCGATACGGCGAGCTTGTCATACGAGGAGCTGGAGGGGCTCGTTAACGAGTTGGTGGCGCGGCGAGCGGCGATCGCGGAGCAGATGCGCCGGGCCAACGCGGAGATGACGCGGAAAGCGGCATCGAAGAAGATCGCGGCCCAGGTGAAGGAGATGAGCGAGGCCGAGCGGGCGATGCTGTTGCAGGAGCTCACAGCGAGCGGCATCGAGAGCGAGGAAGCGTTCGGGGAGATGTAGGAGGGGACCGTGAGAGAGAAGGTTCTGTTTAGCCTGGGGATCGTCCTCGGGGTGGCGCTGGGGATCGCTGCCGGCATTGGGGCGCAGGTGGTGATCGGGCAGGGGTCGCCGATCGTGCTGCTGCCGGGGGAGTCGGCGGTGTGCGCGACGTGCCCAGCGGCGTCAACGGATGTACCGGATGAAACGGATACGCCGGTGCCAACGAGTACGTCAACGCATGTACCGGATGAAACGGATACACCGGTGCCGACGGCGACCGACACGCCTATTCCGACAGCGACGGGCACGCCATCGCCAACCAGCACGACGGTCCCGCCGACGAGTACGGCGACGCCCACATCAACGGATGTACCTGAAACGGATACGCCCGTCCCGACAGATACGCCGGCGCCGAGCGGCGTGTGGCACGGGGTGGTGCGAATCCCGGACGACAGGTGGCAGACGGCGCGGGACGAGCTGGGGGCGAGTTGGATCGAGTTCCGGGTGACGCCCGGGTGGCGGGATGCGGACATCCTGGATGGGCTGGACGCGGCGGGAGCGCTGGGACTCAAGGTACTGTTGCACATCTATGACGGGTCCAGGAACACGGACAAGCCGTGGAGCATCAGCGGCGGGTCGTGGAGCGTGTCGGCGCGGGGCGTGGAGATCCTCCAGCTCGTGGAGGGTCATCCGGCGCTGGGGGCCGTGTACATCTTGCACGAGCCATATGACAGCCGCGATTACGAGGCCGATTCGGACGCGCAGCGGGCGCTGTACGCGCTGCTCCACAGTTACGCCGACGTGCCGCTGTGGACGGACATTGCCTCGCTGGCCAGGCCGGTCGCCGAGGGCGAGGTGCTGAGCGATGGGATGTGCGATTACTGTTGCACGTTCCCGACCGCGTGGCATCGAGGCATGGCCACCGTGCTCAGCCGGATTAATGGAGATTATGCGGCCTGGAGAGGGCAGATGCCGGGCTCGCAGCTCGTGTTCATGATCAACGTCTACGAGACGAGTGACGGATACTATCAATTGCCGACGTTCGAGGAGCTGCGAACAGCGCGGGCCCTGATGTGTTCCTATGGCGTGCCACAGGTCTACTATCCGTGGCAGCATGGATCGTACAGCCGGGAGATCGGGGATCTGCCGGCGTATTGGCCGGTGATCGCTGAGGGATGCGATTGAGGGGTAGCTGATGGCCTGGGTCGAACGGACCGACCTGCGGGGGTTGCGAAGCCGGACCTACCAGGACACAGCCGATCCGAACCAGCGGGTCCTATCGGTGCGGCTGGCGCCGCTGCATTACGAGGCCACGATCGATAGTGGGGTTTACGATGCAGCGATAGACGCGACGCCGGTGCGGGTGGACAACCCGCAGTTCGACGGCTGGCGGATCACGGCGGCGGGTTGGCATTACGCGCTGGGCAAGGACCTGGAAAATCACGGCGACGTGGACGGGTGGATCGGATTCGGCGGCCGGCAGGGGGCGCATTGGTTCAAATTCCGGCTGCTGCGAGTGGGATACCTCCACTGGCC
>Ga0180436_10004890_pt1 | contig 11947 bp, 9 predicted proteins | sample SS_ome_2_FD_132434 | JGI IMG/M metagenome (GOLD analysis project Ga0180436, IMG submission 132434) | Hypersaline lake sediment archaeal communities from the Salton Sea, California, USA - SS_3_S_2 metaG | ecosystem: Environmental > Aquatic > Non-marine Saline and Alkaline > Hypersaline > Sediment...
GCCGGCTCGAGCGCCGCCGGCCCCAACGGCGCCGCCGCCTCTCCCGGCTCATCTCTTGATATCCGGCGGTACCGGCGAGTATCGCAGGCGGCGATTGATCTAGACGCGACAGTGTGGTCGCGGCCGGCTCGAGCGCCGCCGGCCCAACGGCGCCGCCGCCTACTGTGGCGTCTCCCCGATTTTTACTGCACAATGGCGGGAGCTACGGTATGATGACCTATCGACGGAAGGAGGCGTGATGGCGATTCTTGAGACGCGGCACATCGTTAAGCAGTTTCCCAAGGTTCTGGCCAACGACGACATCAACCTTACCCTCCAGGAGGGCGAGATTCTCTGTCTACTCGGAGAAAACGGCGCCGGCAAGAGCACCCTGATGAACGTACTCTACGGTCTCTACAAACCCACCTCCGGAACGATCGTTCTCGACGGTGAGGAGGTTGAGTTTTCTTCCCCCCGGGATGCGATCGATCGCGGTCTCGGCATGGTGCATCAGCACTTTATGCTGGTGGACACGCTTACCGTGACGGAGAACATCATCCTCGGATCCGAACCGGGAAGCGGCCCGGTGATCGACTACAAGACCGCCCGGCAGCAGGTTAAGGAGCTCAGCGAGCGTTACGGGCTCCAGGTTGATCCGGACGCACGGATCATGAATCTCTCCGTGGGGCTCCAGCAGCGTGTGGAGATCCTCAAAGCGCTCTACCGCAAGGCCAAGATCCTGATCCTCGACGAGCCCACGGCGGTGTTGACGCCGCAGGAGGTGGAAGAGCTGTTTGCCGTAATTCGAACGCTTCGTGACAGCGGGGTTTCGATCATCATCATCACCCACAAGCTCGAAGAGGTGAAGGCGATCGCCAATCGCGTCTATATACTTCGCCGCGGTAGGATCGAGGGCGAGCGGGAGATCGCCGACGTCACCAAGGAGGAGCTCGCCAACCTCATGGTGGGTCGCAGCGTGGTGCTCACGGTGCACCGCGAACCACACGAGGCAAAACCGGAGCCCGTGTTTACCGTAGAAAATCTACGGGTTCTGGATGATCGGGAGGTGGAAGCGGTGGACGACCTCTCCCTGACGGTAAAGCCCGGCGAAGTGGTGGGTATCGCCGGGGTCGACGGTAACGGTCAGAGCGAGCTTGCCGAGGCGATTATGGGCCTGCGCCCCGCCACGAGCGGTCGTATCCTTCTTCGCGGAAACGATATCGAACACCTCACAACCCGCGAGCGGATCAACCAGCGGATCAGCCATGTCCCTGCCGACCGGCAGCGATTCGGTCTGGTCCTTCCCTTTACCGTGGCGGAGAACATCGCGATCGGCTATCACGACCGCGCCCCCAATTCGCGCGGTCTGGTCCTGGATTACGCCGGAATGGAGAAACAGGCGGAGGAGCTCATCTCGAGCTACGACATCCGAACCCCCGGGCCGCTGGCTCCGGCGGCGCACCTCTCGGGCGGTAACCAGCAGAAGGTGATTCTCGCCCGTGAGTTCAGCCGCAACCCGGATTTTCTCCTGGTCAACCAGCCCACCCGCGGTCTCGATGTTGGTGCCATCGAGTATATCCACTCGCAGATTTTGCGCATGCGCGGTCAGGATGTTGGTGTGATGCTGATCTCCCTCGAACTGGAGGAGATCTTTGCGCTCTCCGACCGAATTCTCGTGATGTACGAGGGGCAGATCGTCAAAGAACTGACGCCTGCGGAGACCGACGAGCGGGAAGTCGGGTTCTACATGACCGGCGGAAAGGAGCGCAGCGCATGAACAGGACCTATTCGACGGCTCTGAACGCGGTAATGGTCGTGCTCGGGGCGATCGGTTCCATTCTCTGGCTGGGAGCAACCTTCCGTTCCGGCGAGACCTACTACTTCTGGGGAATCTGGCTGATCGTAGCCGCTGCCGGGGTCTATCTGGTTCGGTATACCCTGGAGAACGGACGAGACGAGCTCCTGGCGCTGGTCCGAAAGAGCCTGCGCTCCGTGGTGGTTCCGGTAATGGGCATCGTCGTGGCGATCCTAATCGGCGGCGTCCTGATGGCGATCACCGGGTACGACCCGATCGCCGCCTACCAGGCGCTGTTCTACGGAGGATTGGTGCGCAACTGGCACATCAGCGTGCTCAACGCGGCACCGCTTATCTTTACCGCGCTTTCCGTTGCGTTTGCCTTCAAAGCGGGGTTATTCAACATCGGTGCCGAGGGGCAGTATTACCTTGGCGCCATGGGAGCAACCTGGGCGTCTCTCTACCTGGGGCTCCCGGGGATCATCTCGATCCCGCTGGTCTTTATCTTTGCGGCGCTCCTCGGGGCAGCCTGGAACGTGGTTCCCGCCTTCCTCAAGGTCAAGACCGGGGCCCACGAGGTTATCACTACGATGATGCTCGCCCACGTAGCGCGCTATCTCTCGCCGGTATTTATCCGGGCCAACGGCGGCGATCCCGCCACGAGTCTCCATCCCTACGTGACCTTTGAGATCCTGGAGAACAATATGCTGCCCTCCTTCTCGCAGTTTATGGAACACGCCAACTATCGTGTCCATACGGGGATTCTCCTGGCGATCATTGTGGCGTTGGTGATCAACTTCCTCCTGTACAAAACACGAATCGGGTTCGAAATCCGCGCGGTGGGTGAGAACAAGGACGCGGCTCGCGCCCAGGGGATCAGCGTCGGGAAGAACATCTTTCGGGCGCTCCTGATCGCCGGTGCGCTGGCGGCTCTGGCGGGATTCAACCAGGTGAACGGTCTGGACCACAAGCTCTTTGAGAACCTGCAGGCGGGTTACGGCTGGAACGGGATTTCCGTGGCGCTCCTCGCCGGCGGCAACCCGGTGGGCGTGGTCTTTACGGGGCTCCTCTGGGGCATGCTCGACGCGGGTGGTCAGTTTATGTCGCGCACAACCCAGACCCCGAGCGCGATCGTGGAGATCGTAAAGGGGATTATCCTCTTCCTCGTGGTGGCTCGGTACATCTACACCGCGATCAGCCAGTGGTGGAAGCGCCGAAAACAGAAACAGACCACCGCGGTCGCCGCGGGACAGGCGTAAGGGGGCGGCACGATGATTACCTTTGACTTTATTGTGAATCTTCTGGTTGCCACGATTCGTCTTTCCACACCGATAACGCTGGCTGCGATCGGCGCGGTTATCTGCGAACGGTCCGGAATCGTCAACATCGCCATGGAGGGGATCATGCTGATCGGGGCGTTTTTTGCCGCGATCGTCGCGTTCTACTCGGGGAATCCCTGGCTCGGTTTACTGGCCGGCATATTCTTCGGGGCGATCTTCAGCCTGCTCCACGCCTTTGCCACGGTTTCGCTTCATCTCGACCACGTGGTGAGCGGGGCGGTGCTCAACATCCTCGCGCTGGGGCTCACCCGGTACCTGATGGTGCTCATCGTGGGGCATCCGGGGACGAGCGATCCGATTCCGGTCGGACTCAGTGACTACCAGTTTGCGATACCGGTGCTCTCACGGATACCGGTGATTGGCCCGATGTTCTTCAACCAGACGCCGATCGTCTATATGAGCTTTGTCCTGATCATTCTGTTCACCTGGTTTCTGTTCAAGACGAAGACGGGGCTGCATATCCGTTCCGCCGGCGAGCACCCCCTGGCGCTGGAGACGATCGGTGTTTCGGTCTACAAAATGCGGTATCTGGGCGTCCTCGTGAGCGGTATGGTGGGCGGTCTTGCCGGTGCGTACCTCTCGATCGAAAACAACGTGAGTTTTACCGAGGGCATGACCAACGGCCGCGGTTTTATCGCTATGGCGGCGATGATCTCCGGCGGCTGGCACCCGGTGGGGGCGTTTCTGGCGGCGCTGTTCTTCGGTTTTGCCGATGCCCTGCAGGTGCGGTTTCAGGTCTTTAAGATCGTGGACCTGCCGGAGGAGGTGTTTATCATCTTCCCCTACGTTCTCACGGTTATCGCCGTGGCGGGGCTGGTGCGAAAAAGTCGACCTCCCAAGGCGGTGGGTACGGATTTTATGATCGAACGGAGCGAGGACTGAGCGCTATCCGATTGTATGCCCGCCGGTGCGGGTGTATACTGGGGCAACAATTTCAAACACCCAAAAGGGGGTAACGATGAAAAAATCATTGAGCATGCTGGTTCTTCTTCTTGCGGCGTTCGCGCTCGTACTTGTCGGATGCCAAAGGGCGGAGGAGGAGCAGGCGGCGGAGCCCGCGGCGGCTGAGGAACAGGCGGAAGAGGCGTTCTCCGGCGTTGCGGCGATGGCCACCGACGTTGGTGGTCTTGGTGACAAGAGCTTTAACGACGGCGCCTACGAGGGATTGCTTCGTGGCGAGCCCATCGGCTTTGAGGCGCGGGTTGTCGAGAGCAAGCAGCAGACCGACTACGTACCCAACCTTTCCGGTCTTGCGGAAGACGGCGCGGATATCGTCTTTGCCGTGGGCTTCCTGATGGAGGAGGCGGTCAAGGAGGCGGCGCAGATGAACCCCGATACCTACTTTGGTGGTATCGATATCGGCGGCGATCCGGAGATCCCCAACTTCCAGGGTATTCTCTACAAAGAGCATGAGAGTGGTTTTCTGGCCGGTCTTGTAGCGGGACATATGACAGCGGAGTTCTCCGATGCGTCGGATAAGCTCAATTCGGATCCGGTGGTGGGCGTTGTACTCGGTATGTTTATCCCGCCGGTCGAGCGCTATGAGGTCGGTTTTATCCAGGGCGTCAAGTACGCCAATCCGGATGTTCGGGTTCTTTCGGCTACGGCCGGTAGCTTTACCGACCAGGCCAAGGGTAAGGAAGCGTCTGTGGCGATGATCGAGCAGGGCGCGGACATCATCTTCCACGCCGCCGGTCTCACCGGTCTCGGCGCGATTCAGGCGGCCCGTGAGGAGGGCGTCCTCGCGATCGGTGTCGACGTCGACCAGAACGCGGTCGCTCCCGACACGGTGATTACCAGCGCGGTCAAGAAGATCCCCGAGTCGATCGAGGTGGTTCTTCAGAGTGTTGTGGACGGGACCTTTGAGGGCGGTACCCATGTGTACGGTCTCGCCGAGGGAGCAACCGGTATTTCCGAGTTCCATGACTTTGACTCGGTGATTCCGCAGGAGGTCAAAGACGCCGTTGCCGAGGCAACGGAGTTGATCCTCTCGGGTGAGCTCGAGATCGCTACCACCCGTGCGGAGATCGAGGATCTGCTCGACTGACGTATCACGATTGGTGGTATACAATGGCCGGACGGTACCGTCCGGCCTTTTTTTTGAGGAGAACACATGGATCAGCGAGTACAGAACGTCGAAACCGCCGCGGATTCTATTCGGAGTAAGACATCGGTGCGTCCCGCAGTGGGCCTCATCCTCGGCAGCGGGCTGGGGGTCCTGGGCGACGAGATCCAGGGGGGCGATCGCATCCCCTACGAGGAGATTCCCGGGTTTCCCGTCAGTACCGTGGAGGGGCACGCCGGTCAGCTCGTCCTGGGCGAGCTGGAGGGGAAGCCGGTGACGGTAATGCAGGGGCGGTTTCACTACTACGAGGGCTACCCCATGGATCAGGTGGTGTTTCCCGTTTGGGTGATGCGCAGCCTCGGCGTGAAGACGCTCCTGGTAACCAACGCCGCCGGAGGTGTCAACACCGATTTCTCTCCGGGCGACCTGATGCTTATTACCGACCACATCAAGTTCTTTACCGACAGTCCGCTCCGGGGCCCCAACGTCGAGGAATGGGGACCACGCTTCAACGATATGAGTGACGCCTACACCTGGCGTCTGCGCGATCTCGCCCGTAAGGTGGGCGGTGCCGCCGGGATCGATCTCCGCGAGGGGGTGTACGCCCACATGCCCGGTCCCAGCTTTGAGACCCCTGCGGAGATTCGCATGCTCCGAACCCTCGGCGCCGACGCCGTGGGGATGTCGACCGTCCCGGAGGTGATTGCGGCGGCCCACTCCGGCCTGGAGGTGCTCGGCATCAGCGCGATCAGCAACATGGCGGCGGGCATCCTGGACCAGCCCCTCAACCACGAGGAGGTGATCGAGACGGGACGCCAGGTGCGGGATACCTTTATACGCCTGGTCCGCGCGATTCTCGGAGCGCTTTGATGGGACGAAGCGATCTCTCCGGCGGCCCGACCGACGCGTCGGTCACCGCTGAGGGCAACCGCAAGATCGAGTGGGTCCGGCGGAACATGCCGATCCTGCGGGGGCTGGAGGAACGGTTTTCCCGGGAGCGGCCCTTTGCCGATCATCGGGTGACCGTGAGCGTGCACCTGGAGGCCAAGACCGCCTACCTGGCGCTCGTTCTTGCCGCAGGCGGGGCCACCGTCTCGGTGTGCGGAAGCAACCCGCTCTCCACCAAGGACGACGTGGTGGCTGCCCTGGCGGAACGGGGATTGTCGGTCTTCGCGCGACATGGCGCGACGCCGGACGAGTTCGAGGAGCACCAGCTCCAGGCGCTTTCGATAGCGCCGCACATCGTGATCGACGATGGCGGTGACCTGGTGCACCATCTGCACGAAGGCGCCGCCGCCCACGCCGGGGAGGTGATCGGTGCGTGCGAGGAGACCACCGCGGGACTCCTTCGCAACAGGGCGCGCCACCAGGCGGGGGATCTTCGGTTTCCCGTGCTGGCGGTGAACGACGCGGAGATGAAGCACCTCTTCGATAACCGCTACGGAACGGGCCAGTCCACGATCGACGCGATCCTCCGGACGACAAACCTGCTCGTGACGGGACGGGTTGTCGTTGTGGCCGGATACGGCTGGTGCGGTCGCGGGATCGCCGCCAGAGCCGACGGCATGGGCGCCCGCGTGATCGTCTGCGAGGTGGACGAGGTGAAGGCGCTCGAGGCGGTCATGGACGGCTTTGAGGTGATGCCGATGGCCGCAGCGGCACCCCGGGGAAATTTCTTCATCACGACCACCGGCGTACGCGACGTGATCACGCTGGACCACATGATGCAGATGCGCGACGGAGTGGTGCTCGCCAACGCGGGCCACTTCTTCGACGAGATCGCCCTGGAAGCGCTTCGGGCGAACGCCTCGGGGACCGAGGAAGTCCGTGAGAATCTGACGGCGTATCGCCTCCCGGAAGGGCGGCGTATCAACGTGATCGCCGACGGAAAGATCGTCAATATCTCCGCCGCCGACGGGCACCCCGCGGAGATCATGGATACCAGCTTTGCCGTACAGGCTCTGAGCGCGGAGTATCTCGCGCGTCTCGACTCGCCCCTGGCCGCCGCGGTTCATCCCGTCCCGCGGGAGATCGATCGTCACGTGGCGCGGCTCCGACTGGAGGCGCTCGGCGTTCAGCACGACACGCTCAGCGACGCCCAGCGCGAATACCTTTCGGACTACACGAGGTAGACGACCCGGGAGCTACATTACAAAGATGTAATCTTCCTGTAAGCTCGCGGTAATCCGCTTTTTGTACCGATAGAAAGCGCACAATACACACAGGTGAGGAAAAATGGTTCGCTTTGAGGACGTTGGAAAAGACTACGGGGATCTGACCGCGCTCGAGGGCGCGACGTTTTCGATCCCCCGGGGAGGAATCGTCGGTCTGCTCGGTCCAAACGGGGCCGGGAAGACCACGACGATGCGCATCATGACGGGGTTTCTCGAGCCCAGTCGTGGTCTGGTGGAGATAGACGGTGAGCCGTTCTCTCCGGAGTCGGTGGCGGCAAAACGCAAGATCGGCTATCTGCCGGAGTCGGCACCGTCCTACTCGGATATGCTCGCCTGGGATTACCTGGCCTACGAAGCGCGGCTGCACGGGGTGGATGTGGACTCCCGAGTTCCCGAAGTGATCCGGCTGGTCGGGCTCGAGAGCCACGCGCACATGCCGATCCGGGAGCTCTCAAAAGGGTACCGGCAGCGCGTCGGTCTGGCCCACACGCTCATCCACGATCCGGAACTGCTGGTGCTCGACGAACCTACCAGCGGTCTCGATCCGAACCAGATCGTGGAAGTCCGAAACCTGATCCGACGGATCGCCGAGACCAAGACGGTGGTGCTCTCCACCCACATCATGCAGGAGGTGGAAGCACTCTGCGACCGAGTGATCGTGATCCATCGCGGTCGACTCCGCTTTGACGGCTCCATCGAGGATTTTGACGCCGGTGGCGATACCCAGCGGATCCGCCTGCTCGCCGGCGGAATCTCGCAGACTGATCTCGTGAAGGACCTGGCAGCGCTTCCGGGAGTACGGGACGTTCGTGTTCGTTCCACCGATGAGGATGAATCATCCGCCCTCGTCGCCGTGGAGGTACGCGCGGGAAGCGCCGAGGATCTGCGGCCCCGCGTTTTTCATCGTGCCGGGGAGCGCGGGTTTGATATTTACGAGCTCTATCGGATACGCACCTCCATGGAGGAGGTCTTTCATCAGCTTACGCAGGGCGAGACGCAGGGGGACCAGAATGAATAACCGAACGACGGCGATGCGCGCGCTCTTTGCCCGTGAGATAAAGGCGTACTTCGAGACTCCGGTAGCCTGGGTGGTGGCGGTAATTTTTCTTGTTGTGAGTTCGCTACTCTTTTTCTCGGTTTTCTTCCTCTTCGAACGCGCGGAAATGCGGCAGTTTTTCAACAACCTCCCGGTGATGCTGGCGCTGGTGATGCCGGCGCTGGCGATGCGGCTGATCGCGGAGGAACGGCGACGAGGAACCTACGAAATTCTGGCGACGCTTCCGCTGAGCACCACGGATATCGTCATTGCCAAGTTTCTGGCGCTCTGGGCGACCGGCGTGTTTCTTCTGGTTCCGACCCTGGTCTTCACGATCACCGTGGGTACTCTGGGGAGGCTTGATCCGGGGCCGGTTCTCGGCGGGTACTTCGGGGCGGTGCTGCTCACCGGCGTGTACGCGGCGATCGGCGTCTTCACCTCCAGCGTATCGCGCTCCGAGACGGTAGCGCTGGTGCTCGGACTTGTCCTGTCGCTCCTCTTCGCGCTGCTGCGCAGTTTTCTGATTCTGGTACCGGCGATGCTGGTTCCGCTGTTCGAGTACCTGAGTCTCGGTTTCCATTTTGACGGGTTCACCCGGGGAATCATCGACTCGCGGTCGATTGTCCATTTTGTGTCGCTTGCCGCGTTCTTCCTGGTTGTGAGCGAACGTCGACTGGCCGCACAAAGGTAGGGTGATAATGAAAAAACAACGACGAACGCTCTTTTCCACGATCAACCTTGTTCTTGTGCTCGCGATTCTCCTGCTGGTCAATCTGATCTCGATGCGCGGGTTTACCAAGTGGGACCTGACGAGCGCGGGCGCCTACAGTCTCTCCGATATCAGCCGGGAGACGCTTGCCCGGGCGGAAGACCCTCTTCGGGTAAAGGTCTACTACTCGCCGCAGGTCCCCTCGCCGTACAACGGCGTGCGCCAGTACCTGCTGGACCTGCTTCGGGAATACGACGGCGCCGGCGGTCGATCCTTCAGCTACGAGATCGTGGACGTAACCGCACCGGAGGGGAGGTTGGAGGCTCAGGACTACGGGCTCCAGGAGGTGGAGATCCAGGAGATTCGATCCGACGAGTTTCAGGCGCGATCGGTGCTCATGGGTGCGGTGGTGCTCTACGGCAACGTGGTGGAGCGCGTGGACCGGATTACCGGTACCAATGGCCTCGAATACCGCCTGACATTGGCGATGCGAAGCGCGATCTCCCAGGTTGACGCGCTGGCTGGAACTACCGAGCCGGTGACCCTGATGACTTTTGTGAGTCCGGCGCTCCGGGATCTGGGCATAGAGGGGATCGCCGAGTTCTCCGATCGGATGGAAGCGATCTACCAGCGGGTCAACCGCGACAATTACCAGCGGATCGCTTACGAGTCGTTCGAGCCGACGAGTCCCGAAGACGTTCAGCGGTACATGGAGGAGTACGATCTCCAGGGGCTTCGCTGGGAGTCCCAACCGGGCGTTCAGCAGCAGGGCCTTCTGGAAGTGGTGATCACCTACGGCGATCGGATCGAACAGGTGCCGGTTCCGATCTACAGCGGTCTTTTCGGCGGGTATTCGCTCCCCGACGAGGAGGCGCTGGAGGAGTCCGTGCGGGCATCCCTCCGTAGTCTCGTAAACGCCAGCCCCACCGTGGGCTACATCACCGGCGGCGGTACCAAGTCGATCAGCGACTACCAGCGCGGTAGTGGTCCCTTCGGTGATCTGCTCAGCGAACGGGTAGAGGTGGTGGAGCTCGATCCGGGTACGGAATCGATTCCCGCGGGGATCGATACGCTGATTCTCAACGGTCCCACGGAGGATTTCTCCGAGGCGGCGCTCTTCCGGATCGACCAGTTTCTCATGGGGGGCGGGTCCCTCTTTGTCCTGATCGATCGGCACATCCAGGAGCTCCCCACGCAACAGCAGATGATGATGGGGCAGCAACCCACCTGGCGTGTCAACGGGAGCAACGTGATCGATCTTCTCGAGGGATATGGCTTTTCGATTGGGAACGAGATCGTCCTCGACGAGGAGAGTTTTGTCTCCCAGCAGGGCGGGCGGCGGCAGCAGCTCTTTCAGGCTCCGGTTCTTGGAGGCCGATCGATCAACCGCGACTCCGTCATAACCGCCGGTCTCGAAGACCTGATCGTCCTGAACGCCGTAGAGGTCTCGCTTGACGCCGAATCCGAATCGGCTGCGGAAACGGCTCTGCTGACCAGCTCCTCGAGAAGCTGGACCGTTCCATCGCCGCAGGATATCGGCCCCTGGACGGAGGGGCTCCCGGGAGAGGATATGGCGGCGCAGTACGATCTGGCCTCGCTCTACGAGGGGGACCTGCAGAGCTACTTCGACGGTCCCGTGGAGCTTCCCCTGGAGAGTCTGGATGAGGCCGCTGCGGCTGATGGCTCACCGGGCGGCGCCGCACCGGATGATGTTCAACCGGCCGACCAGGAAACCGCCATCGGTCGTGGCAGCTTTACCGCGGCATCCACCGAACCGGCAAAGATCCTCGTGATCGGGAGCGCTGCGCTGACAACCGCCCAGATGCTGGACGCGCAGAGTCGCACGCCCAACAGTAGCTTTCTTCTCAACGCCGTCGATTATCTCAACGGTGCTCCGGGGTTTGCGGAGCTTCGCAGTAAAGGCCTCGGGGTACCGAGACTCGATCCGGTTACGGGTACGCTGAGCACGACCCTCCGGTGGGGAAACACGATTCTCGCGCCGGTTCTGACGTTGCTGGTGGGTCTGGTTGTACTCCTGCGGCGTCGGGGGCGGAGTCGGCGCATCCGGGCGGCTTTCGCCGAGTCCGAGAGCAAACACGATGAGGTGACGCGATGAAGACGATGACAACCCTGAACATCCCTGTAAAGACGGTCGTCCTCGCGGCGGTGGCACTTGCCCTTGGACTCGTGTATCTGCTGCAGTTTATCATCACCCCCAATCGAAATACGATCGATCTTCCCGCGGTGGACGACGAGATCACCCGTATCGAAATCGAAAGCGACGGCGACGAGTTGGTGATCACGCGGGACGGTGATGAGTGGCGTGTCGGCGATGACCGGTATCCCGGTGATGCGGCGATCATCGATGGTCTGGTCGATGCGGCGCTGGCGATCGACGAAGCCGACGTTATATCGGAGCGAGGTGGCGACGAACAGTTCGGTTTTGACTCGGAGAATACGCGGACCGTTGTCTTTTCGACCGAGGACGGTCCGGCGTTAGCCTTTGAGCTCGGGGCTACCGCCTCGGCAGGGGACGCAATCTACGGGCGTGTACAGGATCAGTCCGCGGTGGTTCTTCTGCCCGGGTCCTTCGAGACGCGGGTCCGACTGGATACGACCTACTACCGCGACAAGGTGATCGCCCGGATCGAACGAGATTCAATCGAATCGGTGCGGCTCGAGATCGCCGGCGAACCCACCGTGGAGTTGCGGCGCCTGGCGATGGAAGCCTCCGAGGACGAGGCGGATCTGTCCGAGACGGAGCTGCTCGAGCGCGAGTGGGAGGTGCGGGTCGCGGGAGAGGTGGTTCCGCCGCCGGAGGATGGTGCCACGGACACCGCCACCGACGA
>Ga0180436_10004891_pt1 | contig 11946 bp, 10 predicted proteins | sample SS_ome_2_FD_132434 | JGI IMG/M metagenome (GOLD analysis project Ga0180436, IMG submission 132434) | Hypersaline lake sediment archaeal communities from the Salton Sea, California, USA - SS_3_S_2 metaG | ecosystem: Environmental > Aquatic > Non-marine Saline and Alkaline > Hypersaline >...
AGATGAATCGAAAACGAAGTGTGCGAGCCATGACGATAGTCCATACAATAAGCATAACACAACATGCTAAAGCTGCCAGCTAAAAGCTGGGGGTTTTAACCCTCCCAAAAGGCGACAATAAGACACCAAGGGGCGGGGATACAGGACACCTATAAGCATAACACCACAAGACCGAATCCGAGGCCCAAGCAGCATTTACGTTATGCCTCCCCCGATCCGACCCCCGAGTTCTCTGTGCCATTCGCGGCTTCTGTCCCAGAAGATTATTCGGTCGAATGCTGATTCTCTTGCGTGGCCATCACTGGTAGTGTAATTGCGATTCCTGATTCGACCAAGAACATAATTACTACCGATCCCACGCCGGCCCGTGTCGGCAGGCATTCGAGCCTCCCTCGCCAAAGGAAACAAGGCTCGGCCGCCAAAGGCGAGGGATAGGGGCCGGGGCGCAGCTTGCCTCCAGGCCCAATATTCGACTTGCCCGAGGCCCTGCATTGGATACAATCACCGTGTGAGTTCAGCGATGGTCGCTGGCGCGACGCCGCATGCCTGACAACGGGTCGGGGATATCCGCTCGAAAGAAAGGAATACATGATGAAACAACTGACAGCAGTACTGACGCTCGCATTAATGCTGACGACGCTGGCCATGCCGGCGGCGGCCCAGGACGCAGGTGAGAAGACCAAGGAAATCACCGTCAACAAGACCTTCCTGATTATGCCCATCAACAACAAGGCCAAGAGAAACCAGAAGGTCAGCCTGGTGGTCGACGGGAAGGAAGTGCGCTACGTTCACGGCGGATTCGCAGCCAGGAAAGAAGACGCCAACTGGTGGGCCTATTTTAACATCTCGGAGTACAAGGGCAAGAAGCTCACCATCAGCGTCAACCCGATCACCACCGAGGGCATCGCACTGTTCACCCAGGCCGACAAAGTCCCCGGCCAGGACAAATGGGGCTCAGAGCCCAACCGCCCGCAGTTCCACTTCTCCCAGAACGTCGGCTGGAACAACGACCCCAACGGAATGGTCTACTACAAGGGCGAGTGGCATCTGTATTTCCAGCACAACCCGGTGGCCCTGCCGTGGGGCAACATGACCTGGGGCCATGCGATCAGCAAGGACCTGGTCCACTGGAAGCAGCTTCCCAACGTCCTTCACCACAGGCGCAACAAGGCCGGTCGGGGCGACGCGATGTTCTCCGGAGGAGCCGCGGTCGACTGGAAGAACGTCGGCGGATGGAAGACCGGCGAAAACGACGTGCTCATCGCAACCTGGACCAGCACCGGACGCGGCGAATGCATCGCCTACAGCAACGATAAGGGCCGCACGTTCACCGAATACGAAGGCAACCCGATCATCAAACACAGCGGACGAGACCCCAAGCCTCTGTGGTACGCATACGGCCCGAAGGACAAGCCCATCGACGCCGCGGCCAGGAAACTCAAGGGACACTGGGTAATCGCGATTTACGATCAGACCAAGCCCCACGGCCGCAACATCGCGTTCTACACCTCGTCTGATCTGAAGAAATGGACCGTCCGAAGCCACCTGAAGGGCTACTACGAGTGCGCCGAGTTGTTTACGCTCCCGGTCGACGGCGACAAGTCGAAGATCCGATGGGCGGTGTTCGCCGCCGACGGCCAATACGCCATCGGCGACTTCGACGGCAAGACCTTCACACCCGAACACGAGGGCAAGCACCGGCTGCATCACGGCAATTTCTACGCCTCGCAGTTATTCTCCGACGCCCCCGACGGACGGCGCATCCAGGTCGGCTGGGCCAGAGGGCTCGGAATGGGCTCCTCACCGTTCAACCAGACGTTCGGGTTCCCGATAGAACTTTCGATGCGGACGACAAAGGACGGCGTACGCATGTTCGGCGTGCCGGTCAAGGAGATCGAGAAGATACACGGCAAGACCTGCAAGGCCGCCAACAAGCCGTTGACGCCCGATGCTCCGGTGGCTATGAAGACCTCCGGCGCACTGTTTAACATTCGGGCGACCTTCGAAATCGGCAAGGCCAAGGCAGTCGGGATCGAAGTCGACGGCGCCAAAGCCGCGACGTTCGACGTCGCCGGAAGCAAGATCAACGGCATGCCGGTCACGCCGGTCGACGGGAAGGTCTCCATACAACTGCTCATCGATCGTCCGATGATTGAAGTATTCGCCAATAACGGCGAGCAGATCAAGACCTCCGGATTCAAGAACGATCTCAACATCGAATCGGTCAAAGCGTTCTGCGAAGGCGGCGACGCCAAACTGGTCTCCATGGAAGTCCACCAACTGAACGCCAAATGGGATAACTAGACTCCGGCTCGACGAACTTGACAAAGAGACGCAGGAAGCGGCGAGAGCACCTTTGATAACAGGAGGCTCTCGCCGCTGTCGTTGGTGACGGCCTGGGGTTAGCGGCAAATCCGCGACGCAGGGGAAAGCAGAGTTGGAATTGGCCGGCAAGGAGGCCTAGAATTGCGGGTAAGGCCCCGAGCAGTTGCGGGCGTCCGATCGTGAGGTGTTCTGTGGTTCGTCATGCAGTCCGGTACGGTGGCGAGTTTGTTGTGTTGTTATACGCGAACATCAGCATCCTGGCGGTCCAGCCGCTGGTCGAGACCATCGACATGCTCGGAAACGGAGACACCGCCGGCATCGACGTAACCAACGCCAATCTCGGCGGGCAGTTCGCCAGCGGCGTGTTCTTCGCTCACGACAACGACAATTCGGGACACTCCATATCGAACATCAAGCTGGTCAGTTGGGCCGATGCGGCTGATGAGATCACGCCGAATCTCATAATCGACACGTCCTGGGACCCTCGCGGCGTGGGCCAGCCGCTGGTCCCGGGCGACACCAACAACGACAGAATTGTGGACGATCTGGACTACGTGAATTTCGTCGCCCAGTTCGGAGGCCCGCCCGGAGCCGAATCGGCCGACTTCAACGACGACGGGATCGTTAATCTGATCGATTTCGCCATAATGCGAAGTAATTTCGAATCGCCCGCGGCCACTGCGCCGGGGGTCGAATCAGCCCCTCTGCCGGAACCCGCGACGCTGGTCCTGCTGGCGACAGGCGGACTGGCGGCCCTGCGAAAACGCCGCGGATGAAACCGGCAAGAATCAAAGGGACACATGGCGGCGTTTAAGAAAACCGCGCCGTGAATCGCACGGCGGCTGAATGATAACTCTTTGGGCTTGCGTTTCCTTTCCGAGGGCGGTTAATCTGCGGTTATGATTCGCGTGCATATTACCATTCTCACGGCTCTGGCCGCGTGCCTGTCGACGACCGCATCCGGCCAGACAACCCGGCCGAAACTCGAAGACCTCAAAGCGCGTATCGAGCGCAACCAGGCCGGCGAGATAGTCGCAGCCGACTGGACAAACTCGAAAAGCGTCAGCGATGACGACCTTGCCTCGCTGAAGGGGCTGAAATCCCTGCGAAGGCTCGGGCTTCGTCACACGAAGATCAGCGACAGCGGCCTGGAGCACCTGTCCGAATTGGTGTCGCTCGAAGTGCTGGATCTGACGCGCACCCGGATCACCAATGACGGGCTGAAGCATTTGTCAAAGTTGGTGAATCTCAAGAGCATCGGCCTGCACGGGCTCGAGCTTAACGATGTCGGCATGGGCCATTTGAAATCGCTGACAAAACTCGAAGCTCTCTATCCGGTGATATCCGACGCATCCATGCCGCACCTGGCGAAAATGACCGCCCTGAGGGAGTTGAACCTGAATCACTCAAGCGTAACCGACGCCGGACTGATTCACATCGCCAAATTGAAACGGCTAGAGACGCTCGTCCTCAGCGGCGCCAAGATAACGGGGCGGGGCCTGAAGCATCTGACCGGTCTGTCGAACCTGGAGGCGCTGCGCCTGGAGTTCGTCGACATCGGCGATACGGACCTGTCGGCTCTGGGCGGGCTGAAGAATCTCAAGGAGTTGTACTTCCTCGGGACAAACATCACCGCACAAGGCGTCAAGAATCTCAAGACCGCTCTGCCGCGAACGATGGTGTATCCCGATCCCATCGACGCGACCTGGCTGGAGTTGGGCGCCTGGCCGCTGGTTGACGACGATCTGCGGCGCCTGGGCGCGCACAAGAAGTTGAAGTTCCTGGCGATCAACGCCACCAAGGTGACCGACGCGGGGCTGGTTCATCTCAAACAGCACAAGTCGCTGGAGCATCTGAACCTGGCCAACACGAAGATAACCGACGCAGGGCTCGAGCACCTCGCCGGGCTTGAGAAACTGCGGTGGCTGAGCCTGTACGGCACGAACATCACCGACGCGGGGCTCGCCCGCATAGCGAAGTTGGGGACGATAGAATCTCTCTTCCTGTTCCGAACGAAGATAACCGACGACGGTCTGAACGCGCTGGCCGGCCTGAAGAAGCTCAAGACGCTCGACCTGGCGGGAACGAAGATCACCGACGCCGGGCTGGCGAATCTGGCGAAGGTAGCCAACCTGAAATCTCTGAACATGGCCGGAACCCCGATAAGCAACGCGGGCCTTGTCAGCATCGCGAGGCACAAGCATCTCAAGTCGCTTAGTCTCTACGACACTCACACAACCGACGCCGGGCTGACGAACCTGTCGGACCTGAAGGAACTCGAACAGCTTTACCTATACAACACGCAGGTCACCGACGCCGGGGTCAAACACCTGATCGGTCTGAAGCGACTCAAGAAGCTGGAGCTTTCACGCACCGGGATAACAGACGCGGGACTCGAGAGTCTCAAGCAACTGACCGGCTTGAAGATGCTCATGCTCGGGGGAACACAAGTAACCGCCGCGGGCGTAAGCGATCTGAGAAGAACGCTGCGCCGAACCAGGGTCACGCACTGACCGCCGGCCCGCGGCCCCTACTCAGCCAGTACAGTCAGCGAAAAACCGCCCAATCGCTCGGCGATCTCCGTCATGTGATCGGCATCGGGCGATCTCAGGTCGACGGCGGGATTGGCCTGGCCCAGCCTCTCGTATTTCACCCCCGCCAGACGATGGTACGCCAGCAGCCTGACGCCCGAAACATTGTCGAGAGAACTGATCAACTCGCCGGCGGCGTCTATGTCCTTCGCCGAATCGTTCAGACCCGGAACGATCGGCATGCGAATCTCGACCGGCACGCCCAATCCGGACAGGCGCCGGAGATTGTCCAGAATCAGATCGTTTCCAGTCCCGGTGTGCCTTTCGTGCGCTGACGAATCGACGGCCTTCAGATCGTAGAGCACCAGGTCCGCGTGCGCCGCGACAGACGCCAGAACGTCCCACGGGGCCTGCCCGGAAGTATCGAGCGCAGTGTGGAATCCTTCGGCCCGGCACTGATGCAGGATCGCGATTGTAAACTCGCTCTGCATGAGCGGTTCGCCGCCGGATATCGTGACTCCCCCGCCGGAGGTCCGGTAAAACGGAGCGTCCTTTCGCACTTCGATCATCACGTCTTCGATGCTGACTTCGTGTCCGATTATCTCCAGGGCGCCGGCGAAGCATCCGTCAACGCACTTACCGCACCGCACGCACAACTCGCGATCGCACGTGCGGGCTCCGGAATCTATCCGCATAGCGTCGTTCGGGCAGGCGTCGATGCACGTCCCGCAGCCGATGCACCTGTCGACCGAGAAGCTCAACTCCGGCCCCGGCGCCATCGACTCGGGATTATGGCACCACACGCACCGCAAAGGACAGCCCTTGCAGAACACGGTAGTCCGAATGCCCGGCCCGTCGTGCAGGGCGAATTTCTTAATGTCAAATATCCAGCCGGTTACGGCGTCTGTAATGTTGTCGCTCATGATACTCCCGCGGGCATTATACAGCATTCCGGACAAAGACTGTAGGGTGATCGCATCGGCGCCCTCCGGCCGCACGACAGATTGCAGTCCGCCGGCCCAGTCAATACCCGAAGGCTATTGTCACAATTCGTTCACACCCGTAACCGAGACGAGCCGCTGGCGAACGATCAGGATGGCAATATCCATATTTTTCGTGACAATCGTCAAATCTGCGACTACCATCTTGTTCGGGTATTCGGCGGTGCGGTGCAGACGATGCATTCCCGTATCCGCAGGGACCGCGTAAGGGAGTTACGCCCCCCTTGGAGATTCGATGACGAGGCAGTCCGGTCAGGGAGGTGTTCCAAACCGAACGTTGAAGTGCGGCGATGCGATAGTCGCATCGCTGAGACACTATGGCAGTGCATCAACGGGAGCCGCAACGATGACCAGACACGCACATGTCCTTGAAAGCGCCAGAGGCCCCATTCTGGAATCACTCGAACCGAGACTGCTGCTGTCGGCGGCGACGGAGTCCTGGACCCGCGCCGCGGCCAGGCAGTATGAGCCCAGCGATGCGTATCCCACCTTGATTTCCGGCGACATGGGCAAATGGGTCGTTGACGACACGGTTTCCTCATTCCCCGAATGCGGACCCACGCAGAACTACGCCGAGATTTCCGGCGGTGTTCTCGAACTTCACGCTGCGGAATCAGATCCGCAGTACGGGTGCGCCGACAACATCTGGGTCACTCTCTTCCAGGGCTTCACGGGGATTCCGCTCAACGGAGCCCAGGCCATACCTTTTGACCAGCAAACCGAGATATCCTTTGAGGTTGGCGGAGAACTTGACGATCCGGAGGAACTATGGTTCAGTTCTCTGGGATATTCCAGCGTCAGCATCAGCCTGGAGACCAAGTCTGGAATCATGCTGGACTACATCTTCGACCGCCATGAGGACAGACGGGAGAATTCGGCCTATGAGCATCACGGAATAGGCCAGAAGCGAGAGATATTCCTCGACCCGCTGGGCGGCTCTTACACGCGGGATCTGTGGGCCGACATGTCCACTATCCCCGCTTTCGTCGACGGCCCGCCGTCGGCTTCGGACCTGCTGATTCACTCAATCACGTTCGAGGTCAGCGACACCGGCTGGGGATCGCTGGACAATCTGTACATCGGCGCACCGACTTTGCTCGATCTTGTCGGCGAACTGGTCGGCGCCAATATCCCCGCGGCGGTGGTTTCAGGGGACGGGACGCAGATCTCCCTGCCGGTTTCCGTGACCAACATGGGCAACGTTCCGCTGGATCGGAATCAGGCGATCGACCTGTCGGTCGTCGCTCGACCGGTCGGAGGCGGACCCGACACGCTGGTCGGCGTGATCGAGAACCAGTCGGTCACAGGCCTGAAGCCCGGAGCGGCCAAGAAGTTCACATGCAAAGTCGCCCTGCCGGCAGGACTGGCCGCGGGCCAATACCGGCTGGCGGTTCTGGTCGACTCCGGCGACGACGTCGACGAATCGGACGAATCGAACAACGAGGTGCTGTCGGACTCTCTGGACGTCGAACTTGGCGAGATAGACCTCACCGGCGAGATCGGCGATGTGACACTGGCCCGAACATTCGTAGCCGGCGGTGTTGCCCGGGGATCAGCGAAGGTCACCATTAGAAATGATGGAAACGTGCCTATACCCGGCGATCCGGCTCCGACAGCAATAGTCGTGCTCACTCCGGTCAGCGGCGGACAAGAGATAGAGATCGGCTCATCGACCATCTCCGGAGCGGCGCTCCTTCCGGGCGGTTCGGTCGTAGTGACAGTATCGTTGACTGTTCCAGCCGGGATTAGCGCAGGCCAATACGGACTGTCGGCGAGATTGGACCCGGCCGACGCGGCGAGCGAATCCGAGGAGACCAACAACACGCTCCTGCACGCCGACACCTGGACGGTGATCAACCCGCCCGGCGACCTGGTGCTGACCAGCAGCACGATTCCCGCTCAAATCCACGGAGAGAAAAGGTTCTACGTAAACGACGTCGTCAGGAACTATGGAGGCGATCTGGGCGCGTCGACCAAGCTTCGCTACTACTTGTCCCTGGACAAGACTCTGGATAGCAGCGACCACGATCTGGGATCCAGAACAGTGCCCGCCCTGGCGGCGATGGCGTCCAGCAGCGGCAGCACCCAACTGAGCACATGGAACATGATCAACCCCTTCGATTTCCCCATCCCGTACTACATCCTGACCGTGGTGGATGCATACGACAGTGTGTATGAGGGGCCATCCGGCGAGGCCAACAACGTAAAGGCGTACGCGGTCAAGTTCATGCCCCCAGACCGGTAGTCTGCCCAACGGGCGATATGGCTTGGCTCCGCACGCCACCCGAACCAGTTGCCCGACTCCGACATTTTCAGCCTTCCGATCTAATGCGGACCTGCCGGTAGAATCCGGGGCCTCTGGTCAGTCTGCGGCCATGGCGACGGGAATTCCCATAACCGGGAGGTCTTGCAATGACCGCAGGGGTCGCTATTATGGCGTTTTTGGCGCCCGTTTAAGGAAAATAACTATGTCTAACGCGGATATTGGATTGATCGGATTGGCCGTCATGGGCCAGAACCTCGTGCTTAACATGAACGACAAGGGCTACTCGGTTGCGGTTTTCAATCGCACCGTCAGCAAGGTCGACGCCTTCAAGGCCAACGAAGCCAAAGATCGCGACACGATCATCGGGACCCAGTCGATCGAGGAGTTTGTCGGCGCGCTGAAGCGTCCCCGCCGCTGCATGCTGCTGGTCAAGGCCGGCGATGCTGTCGATAAGTTCATCGACATGCTGATCGCGCATCTCGAGCCGGGCGACATCATCATCGACGGCGGCAACAGCAACTTCAACGACACCAACCGCCGCACCGAATACGTCGAGTCCAAGGGTCTGCTCTACATCGGCACCGGCGTGTCCGGCGGCGAAGAAGGGGCACGCTTCGGGCCCAGCATGATGCCCGGCGGCAGCGCCGAGGCCTGGCCCCACGTTAAGGAGATCTTCCAGGCGACAAGCGCCAAGACCGACTCCGGCGAACCCTGCTGCGACTGGGTCGGGCAAAACGGCGCCGGGCACTTCGTAAAGATGGTCCACAACGGCATCGAATACGGCGACATGCAGCTTATCTGCGAAGCCTATGCGATGATGAGCAAGATCGGCATGACCGCTCAGGAAATGCACAAAGTCTTCGCCGAATGGAACGAAGGCGAACTGGACAGCTACCTGATCGAGATCACCCGCGACATCCTCGGCAAGACCGACGACGAGACCGGCGAGCCGATGATCGACGTGATCCTCGACACAGCCGGGCAGAAAGGCACCGGGAAGTGGACCGGCATCACCGCCCTGGACTTGGGCCAACCGCTCACGCTGATCGGCGAGGCGGTCTTCGCACGCTGTCTGTCTGCGATGAAGGACGAGCGGGTGGCGGCTTCAGAGCAACTGCAGGGTCCGACAGTCGCATTCGACGGCGACAAGAAGGCGTTCGTCGACGACATCCGCAAGGCCCTGTACGCCAGCAAGATCGTTTCGTACGCGCAGGGTTATCAACTGCTGGAAGCGGCGGCCGCCGAGTACGGGTGGGACCTGAATTACGGCGGGATCGCCTTGATGTGGCGAGGCGGGTGCATCATCCGCAGCCAGTTCCTCGGCAAGATACGCGATGCGTTCGGCGCCGCCGAGCCGGCCAGGAATCTGCTGCTGGATCCGTATTTCAAGAGCGCGGTCACGGACGCCCAGCCGGCGTGGCGGCGGACCGTCGTCAAGGCCGTCGAACTCGGCGTACCGGTCCCGGCGTTCAGTTCGGCACTAGCGTATTTCGACGGATACCGTTCGGCCCGCCTGCCGGCGAACCTGCTGCAGGCCCAGCGCGACTACTTCGGAGCCCACACCTACGAACGGCTCGACAAGCCGCGCGGCGAGTTCTTCCACACCAACTGGACCGGAACCGGCGGCGACATCACCGCAAGCACGTACGACGCGTGAGGCGCACATGAACGATCTATTCGACATCAAGGGCAAGTGCGTTGCGATTACCGGCGGTGCGGGCGTTTTGTGCGGGCAGATGGCCAAATCGCTCGCCGAAGCCGGCGCCGGCGTTGCGGTTCTCGACTACAACCTCCCCGGGGCGCGGAAAGTCTGCGACGAGATCGCCGCCAGTGGCGTAAAAGCGATGGCCGTCGAGTGCAACGTCCTGGATGCAGTCAGCGTCGCGGACGCCGTGGCGCAGACTATCGAGCAACTCGGACGGATCGACGTGCTGATAAACGGCGCCGGCGGAAACAAGCGCGAGGCGACTTGCGTGCCGCCCGAGACATTCTTCGACATGGACCCCGAAGCGGTCAAGTGGGTATTCGAACTGAACTGCCTTGGCACGATATTGCCCTCTCAGGCCGTCGGCAAGCACCTGGCGGCTCGCGGGGACGGCTCTATCATCAACGTTTCGTCGATGAGCGCGTTTACTCCGCTTACGAGAATCGCGGCGTATTCGGCGGCCAAGGCCGCCGTCAGCAACTTCACCCAGTGGCTGGCGGTCAATCTCGCCCAGAATCACTCTACCGACATCCGCGTTAACGCGATCGCGCCGGGGTTCTTCCTGACCGAGCAGAACCGCTTCCTGCTGACAAACGAGGACGGCTCGCCGACCGAACGCGGGCAGCAGATAATCGACCACACCCCGATGGCCCGATACGGAGACGCCGACGAACTGATCGGAACGCTGATCTGGCTGATCTCCGAGGCGGCGAAGTTCGTAACCGGAATAGTAGTGCCCGTAGACGGCGGATTCAGCGCGTTTTCGGGAGTCTAACCTACCGACCACAGATTGGAAAACCAGCAATGAGCGACCACGTTGAACAGTTGAAAGCCCTCCCGAAAAACGCCGACTTCTTCATCGGAATCGATTCCGACGGATGCGCGTTCGACTCGATGGAGATCAAGCAGAAGGAATGTTTCACTCCCAACGTGATCGAACACTGGGGCCTCCAGCCGGTGGCTCGCTATGCCCGCGAGGCGTGCGAATTCGTGAACCTGTACTCCCGACAGCGAGGGGTCAACCGCTTTATCGCGCTGGTCAGCGACATGGACCTGATCGCAGAGCGCCCCGAAGTGCAGCGACGCGGCTTTGCTCCGCCGAACATCGACCCGCTGCGGAGGTGGATCGCTGAAGAGACGCGCCTCGGCGAGCCGGTTCTCGAAAAAGCGGTCGAAGCCGGCGGCGATCCCTTGCTGACGCGAGCCCTTAACTGGTCCCGCTCGGTCAATTCAACTGTCGAGCGGATATGCAAGAACGTACCGCCGTTTGCTTTCGTGCGTCAGAGCATCGAGAAGATCGGCGATCGGGCCGACGCGGTTGTCGTCTCGGCGACGCCTTTCGAGGCGTTGGACCGCGAGTGGAGAGAGCACGATCTGGAGCAGTACGTCGAGATGATCTGCGGCCAGGAGATGGGAAGCAAGACCGAGCACCTGAAGTACGCCGCCTGCGGGAAGTACGACCAGGACAAGATCCTGATGATCGGCGACGCGCCCGGCGACATGAAGGCCGCCAAGGCCAACGACGTGCTGTTCTACGCGATCAACCCGGGACACGAAGAAGAAAGCTGGCGGCGATTCCACGACGAGGCGTTGGATAGATTCTTCGCAGGCCAATACGCCGGCGACTACGAACAGAAAGTCATCGACGAGTTTCTATCGCATCTTCCGGAACTTCCTCCCTGGAAACGGTAAAGTACAATCTCGCTTTTCTTTGAGGTCTAGTCGATGGACATGAATGATCTTCCCGACAACTACTTAGAGAAACGGAAGGTGTTCCTGCTCGAAGGGATAAAACCACGGGCCGAATTCATTCTTGCTCATATTTCATCTGAGTATCCAAAGCAAGAACTACTGCAAACTTGTTCGGATTTTGTCCATTTTGACCTCACCGATGGATGTCGCGGTGACTTCGACACGCTCCTGAATCGACTGGGATTCTTTCCCTGGGTTGAAATGGAGAGAGAACTGGGTGAAGTGCTGGATTATTTGCTCTTAGCTAGTGCTCTGTCAATCGTGAATTGATGGACAATTGCGGGTTTCTTTGCCGATGGGATAGACATAACCCAGGCAAGGAGGCCTGCTATGAAGAAGAAATATATTGTGACACTGACGCAAGTC
>Ga0180436_10004893_pt1 | contig 11943 bp, 7 predicted proteins | sample SS_ome_2_FD_132434 | JGI IMG/M metagenome (GOLD analysis project Ga0180436, IMG submission 132434) | Hypersaline lake sediment archaeal communities from the Salton Sea, California, USA - SS_3_S_2 metaG | ecosystem: Environmental > Aquatic > Non-marine Saline and Alkaline > Hypersaline > Sediment...
AGCCGGGCTTGGCTCAAACGGGCGCCATCGAGCAGCGAGGCATGGTTGAGCCGGTCGGCGAGGATCTGATCGCCACGGCCGCAGAGGGCTTGGATCAGGCCGAGGTTGGCCATGTAGCCGGTCGAGAACAGCAGCGCTCGCTCACGGCCAACGAAGGCGGCAAGCGCCGCTTCGAGCGCCTCGTGTGCCTCGTGATGGCCGCTGATCAGATGCGAGGCGCCACTACCGACGCCGTCGCGCGCCGCCCCTGCGCACAATGCCTCGACCACCGCCGGATGGGCGGCGAGCCCAAGATAATCGTTGCTACAAAAGGCGAGCATCTCGCGGCCATCGATGCGCGGCCGCACGCACTGTGGGCCGGCAAGCAGCCGCCGCTGGCGATAGAGACCAGCGTCGCGTAGGCGATCAAGCTCAGCGGTGATCCGCATCATCCTAATCTGTCAGGCCTTAAGTCAGGTTCTAGTCAGGCCCTAGCCGCCTGATCGCTCGTGGCCGGGCGCTGCCGTAGCGGGCGATCTATCGATCTATGACAGCCACCAGGCTGATCACGCCCTTCAAGCTCGGCCTCCTCCGGCTGCAGACCGAGACGAGCGAAGAGCTGTTGATCACGCAAGGCATCAGCATTATCGGTGGTGAGTAGCCGATCGCCATAGAAGACCGAGTTGGCGCCAGCAGCAAAGCAGAGCGCCTGCAGTTCGTCGGACATACTGGCGCGACCGGCCGAGAGGCGCACATAAGAGGCCGGCATCAGGATGCGGGCAACGGCGATGGTGCGCACCAGCTCAAACGGATCGAGCGCCTCGGTGCCGAACAAGGGCGTACCTTCCACCTGCACCAGCAGGTTGATCGGCACCGACTCTGGATGCGCCGGCAGATTGGCCAGTTGGCAGAGCATCGAGGCGCGATCCCGGCGTGATTCACCCATGCCGAGGATACCGCCGCTGCAGGTCTTCAGCCCAACCTCACGCACATAGTCCAGGGTCCGCAGCCGATCTTGATAGGTTCGGGTACTGATGACCTGACCGTAGAACTCGGGCGAGGTGTCGAGATTATGGTTGTAGTAGTCGAGGCCCGCCTCGCGCAGACGCCGCGCCTGGTCCTGCTCGAGCATGCCAAGGGTGACGCAGGTCTCCATGCCCAGCGCCTTGACCCCGCTGATCATGGCGATGACCTGCTCCAGATTCTTGTCGGTCGGATTGCGCCAAGCCGCCCCCATGCAGAAACGCGTCGCACCCTCCTCGCGCGCCGCACGCGCCGCGTCGAGCACCTCGGACAGTGGCAACAGGCGCTCAGGCTCAAGGCCAGTCTCGTGCTTGGCGCTCTGCGAGCAATAGCCGCAGTCTTCCGGACAGGCGCCAGTCTTGATGCTAAGCAGGGTACTGACCTGGATGCGGTTCGGCTCGAAATGGCGACGATGGGTCGTTTGCGCGGCAAAGAGCAGGTTGTTAAGCGGCTCGTCGAGGAATGCGGTCACTTCCCCCATCGACCAGTCATGACGCAGAGGCATCTTAGGCTGGGAGGGGACCGTGGCGCGCGAGAGGCTTGGCGACATGAGGGACTTCCGACGGCAGGTTTGGTGAAGGTGACGCTGAACGCCACTGCGATCCAGTGCACTAGACTAGCTGCGCAATCGATGCTGTCAACCAAATATCAGCGTCTAGGTTAACCCGAATTGAACCTAGCAAATCGTCTTAGGCCGCGGGCAGGATACGCGTCACGATCAAGCTGAGATCATCGGTGATCGCCTTCGGCCGGGTAAACTCCAGGACGCGTTGCTCAATCGCGGTGACAATCTCATCGGCGCTTAACTGACGCAGCTCACGCAGATCCTGCTTCAGGCGCTCGCGGCCATAGAAATTGCCATGGATATCGGTGGCTTCGGCGATGCCGTCGGTCGAGAGCAACAGCAAGTCGCCGGGCTCGATCCCGAGTTCTAAAACCTGATAGTGCTGATGCTCAAACATCCCCAGCGGCAGCCCGGTCGAGTGCGTCTCGATGATCTCGTCGTTACGCACCCGGTACAGCAAGGCCGGATCATGGCCAGCCGAGACGAATCGCAGGCGCTCGCGCTTCGGCTCAAGGATGCCCACGAAGAGGGTCATGAACTGACCGGTTGGCGTGTCAGCCTCGATCAGATTATTCAGCTTATACATGACGGAGGCTAGATCCTGGCTCTGGCTGAGTAAGGCGCGCAAGAAGGCACGCGCCATGGCCATGATCACCGCCGCCCCGACCCCATGCCCGGAGACATCGCCACAGGCCAGATAGAGGGGCGGCGCCTCGACCACCTGGGTACCCGCGCCCTCGAAATAGTCGATATAGTCGCCCCCCGCGGAGGCGCAGGGCTCGGAACGACCGGCGACATCAAGGCCGATGAGCTTCGGCTTCGCCGGTAACAGATTGGCTTGAATATCGTGCGCCAAATCCATCAGCCGCTGCATCTCGGCCGCCTCGACTGACTCCTTCAGCAATTGCGCGGCTGAGATCGCAACCGCGGCCTGATTAGCGATCACCCGAGCGATGTAGAGATCGTTATCGGAGAAATCCAGGTCGTCGCGACGGTCGTTGATATTGATGACGCCGAGCACGCGACCATGAATACTCAGGGGCACGCTGAGCGCGCTGCGATTGCGATAGCGTTCTGATTGGTGGTCATCCGAACCATCGCCATAATATGCGCCCAGGCGCGCCTCGGGGGCGTTGGTGAGCAATAGCGCATCACCAGTCTGCAGTACCCGGCCGGCGATCCCCTCGCCGACCTTGACTCGCACCTGTTCCGCCATCGCTGGCTGCATGCCAATATGGGCACGGATACGCAGCGCCTGTCCTTGCTCATCGCTGAGCATGACCGAGCCGCGTGTTGCGTTCAGCAGCTCGCAGGCCCCATTTAGAGCGGCCATCAGCACCCGATCAAGATCACCACTGACCGTCATCAGGTCAGTCACCCGACTCAGCAGGTCAAACGCTGATGCCTGCATCATCACATCGAAACTGTTATGGACCGCTTTACCGCGGCCGTCGCCTGCCGCGGAACGTCCCTCGGCCTGCTCGAGATTGCGGAGCATCTCGATCATCAACGCGGCCTGATTCGCCGCCATCATCGCCAACGAAAGATCAGCGGCATCAAAGTTGGTGGATTGGCCGTCTTCATCGCGCTTTTCGCTGAGATTAATCACGCCGAGCACTGAGCCGCGCAGCACGATCGGCACACTGATCGCCGAAGGCGTTGCGTAATTGCCGCCCGAGGTGATACCAAGCTCATACTCGACGTTTGAATACAGCATCGGCGACGCATCGCGAGCAACACGCCCGGCAATCCCCTCGCCTAGCTTGAGCTGAGTCTCGCGGATCACCTGCTGCGGCAAGCCCTTTGCCAAGCTGATGCGGATCACGTCGAGTTCGGTCTTGAGCATGATCGACCAACGCTCGGCATGCAGCACGTCAGAGAGGACCGAGCCAACCCGATCGAGCGCACTCCGCCAGGAGCGCGCATCGACCAGCAAGCTGGTGACGCGCTCAAGTCCGATGAGCATCTGGCGTCGCTCTGACGACAACAGCGCCACCTGATCCACATAAGAGCCCGGGTTAGACATGGCCTACACTGTTTAAAGCGATCTCCACCATCGACTCCAGTCTGGTAACGCCGTTGTCCCGCGTTCAGACCCTAAAAGTCTTAGTATAGCCTGCTCGACGCCAGTCACCGTTGCGCTTGAGGTTAACGACCCCATTACTGATCCCTTAAGCGCTATACGTCTCCAACCTATCTCACCCGCGGAGGACAGATCATGGATTCCGGCTCCATCCAAGCACTCGAGCTTCTCTTTATCCTCGGCGTTGTTGGCTACTTTATCGTCAGCCAGCAAAACAACCTGCGACGGCTCAAGGAAGAGCGCGAAGCAAAACAGGCCGAAGAGGCGGCGAAAGAGGCGACCGAGACCAACGCTCAGACCAGCCAGCATGCCGTGCCGCCCGCCAAGGAGTGACATCTAGCGTCTCTGGATGCAGTAGCCTCAGAGATCGATCGACAGCTTCTGCTCAGCCACCTTGCGCTTCAGCGTCTGGCGCCGCGATGCTAGCCAGGCGGTCGGCTCGACCAGTCCGCGCCAGCCCCAGCGCAGCCAGTCCAATAGCCGCCAGGCGAGCCAGAGCGCCCAGGCCAGCATCAGCAGCCGGTAGACCCAGATCGGCGCTGAGATCAGCGTCACTGGCTCCCTGTGCTCGGCGTTGCGATCCAGGTACCAGTTGAGATCGGTAGCCGTCGAGCCATTACCAGCAACCTGCATCGCGGGACTGCCGAGCAGCCCCTGCTGCACCGCCACCAAGAGCGCGCCCAAGGCGATGATGGTCAGCACCAGCAACGCGATTTGGGTCAGATTGAAGCGCCAGGGGGCAATCTCAGTGCTCAGCCGCCGGCGCGCACCCAGTGCGAACAGCCAGAGCACCACCAGCGCCCCGACCCAGATCGAGACCTGACTCAGCCCGATGCCCAGCAGCAGCCAGTCGCCAAAGCCAAGCGGTGTCAGGCGCGAGCGCGCCAAGAGCAGCGCCGTGATGGCGATCACCAGCAGCAGCCCCCAAAACTGCACCGCTGGACCGATACCAGGTCCCGAGGTCCACAACAGCCAACGATCGGCGCCCAACCGCACCCGGGTCTCGGCGTTGACGCCGGCAACGCCAAGGCCCACCACGGCGGGCCGATAAATAAGATCGAGTCCTGCCGGTAACATCCAATCGAGTTCGATCACCTGCGTACCAGGCGATAACGCAAGGTCCACCGCCGTATCCTGCGTCGTCAATGGCCATTGCCGCCCATCGATACTGAGCCGGGTTGGCTCCGCGCCCTCCGGTAGCTGTAAGCGGTGGCGGCCAGCCTGACTGGTGCGCAAGCGCAGCCGCAGTTGGGCCTGAGTCCATTGCCGGCCCGGCTGCACCTGATAGCGACTGCCATCCAGGGTCAGCGTTGGCCCGGCCACCGCCATCGGCCGCGACAGACTCAGATGCAAGCGCTCACCCGGCCATGGGCGATAGGTCGGCAACGCGGTTGCGTCACTCGCTGGCATCCGCACCAGCGGCACGGCCTCTTCTGCACTCAGGTGCCAGACCGGGCTGACCTCTAGACGCCATTCCTCGGTCAGCCGCGGATCGGTCGCGGCGCTGAGCAGGAGCTGATCGACCGGGCGCAAGGCCGAACGCCAACGCATCCGCGCGCGCTCTGGCGGCAACGAGACCAACACACCGGCGGCACTGACCTGAATCCCGGGAGTCGTCACCGACTCACCCGGGATCAAGGGCACCCGTAAGGTCAGAGGCTGACCTAAGGGCGAGAGCCGCTCAACCTCCGTCGTCAGCCCCCAATCGAGGCCGAAGCGAAGTGTCCGCGTTACCTTCAGCAACGGCGGCAGCGCTACCTCGGTATGCGTATCGCTGGCAAAGGCATCCGCGTCCAGACCGCCAGTCTGGGCCCCACTGATGATCTCGGTGAGTCGCCGCAGCCGTAATTGGTCACCAGGGACCGCATCGGCGCCAACCCCCTCTAGCTCCCAAATCGGGTCGAGATTGGCCTCGACCAGACGCGGGCGCAATGGCAGCGGGATCTCAACCTGCTCGACGCCGGCCAAGGGGGCGGACAGGAGCAGCAGATGCCGACCGCTAGGTACTGGCACCGCCAGGCGGCCGTCGGGTTGGCTGAGCAAGCGATCCAAGGGCTCGCCATCAAGCTCGACCCGCTCCGGGGACCAGCCGCCGCGGGCGCTGGGGACTGGCAGGGCGACGGCCGCGGCGGCATCCACGGCCAACAGCAACTGCAGCTCGGTTGCCGTCACCTCAATCAGGAGCTGGGCGATCTCAGCGCAGCCCGGGGCACAGGGCGGCGCCGCCAGCAACCGCTGCCTGAGTTCATCAAGCAGTGCTGGCGGCGGAAAGGTCATCATGAGTAAGGCCGCATCGCGCATCAATCCGGTTTGCGGCGGCAGCGCCGAGGCCTGCCCAGCGCTCTGGGTCGAATGCCCTCTGGAGCTGGGCATGGAGCCAGAGGCTACAGCGGGGAGAGGACTCCGCGCGACGCCCGTCCCGGCGGCGGAGCTTGGCTCGATGCGCGGTACCGGCTGCGCTTCGAAAGCCGATGTTGACCAAGCTGCCGCTAAGGCGGGGCTCGGCGCGAGCCAGGCCGTCGTCGCTAGCCCGGCCCCGACCAGGGACAAGACGAGGGCCTGATGCGACCTTCGCCGCGTCGGCAGTCGATCAGCCAGCCGCAACCCCAGCAGCGGCACCAGCAGCAGGGTGATGATTGCAAGCACCAGCGATGCCGAGGCCGGCAGCAGCCAGAGCCGCAAGCGATGATCGGGCGGCATCGGCCCACTCCAGCTCAGCTCGAAGCGACGCCAGTTCCAGTCCGGCACACCAGCACCCGTCTGCAGCTGAGCATCAGGATCGAGCGTTGGTAGTGGCTTTGGCAGCCGATATTGCCCCTGCGTCGTCAAAGACGCTTGCCGCTTGCTCGGCATCGCCTCGGATGCCGAAGGTGCCGGTGCCGCAGGAAGTAATGAGTACGTCTCGAAGTCCCTATCGGACAGGGCAGCGCCATCAGCGAATCCGCCCAAGCCAACCAAGCCGCTGTCCGCTCGCTCCAGTTGCGGAAAGAGTCCATCGCGCAGCTCAGTGACCATGAAGGGAATCGCAATCATCGCCAGTACCAGCAAGGCGAGCTGGTAGTAGAGCCGCACCAGGCCGGCGAGCCAGCTTGGTCCAGCCTGCGCCGAAACCGCTGGCGTCGAGACTGATTGAGGGCGTTTTGGCAGCAGCCGCAGCAGGGCCGCGGCAACAATGAGGTTCAACCAGGCCCAACGCGGCGCCCCCGGCTCCTGCCAGGTTAACACTAGCGTCACCAGCATCAGCAGACCCCAAGGCCAGCCCCAAAGACGCGCTACCGCGAACGCAGCAATCAAGACCAGAAAGATGTCCAGCAAGGTCCAGCGCGCGAGCCAGCTGTCGGGGAGATTATCGACACCCGCCACGGCAAGCAGATCCCATCCCGGCGGCAGATCAAGCTGCGTGGTCGCGTCGATCAACGGCAGATCCCAGCCCGACCCCGGCACCTCGAGTGGCCAGCCGACCGGACCCGTATTGATGCGGGCGTCCGCGGTCAGCGCGAGTTGGCCACCGCGCACCTCGACCCCTTCGCGCGCGGTTGCCCCAGCCAGCCGGGTGATCAGCCGCGGCTCGCCATCGACGCTCACCCGCCCAAGCACCAGCGGCGGCTCGGCCTCGATCCGCCAGCGCTCCTGCAGCTGACCGCTGAGTCGATCGCGTAGGCTCAAACCAGCACCGTCGAAATCCAAGCGTAATGCGCGCTCGAGCCGAATTCGGTCCGACGCTGACGCGCCGCGGCTCAGTGGTTTCAGCTCCAGGGTCTGTCCCGCACGCAGCAGATAGGCCGGCAGCGGCTGCCAGTCCGGCGGTAGCAGGGTTTGACGCGGATCGATGGGCTCGCCGCCGCTGAGTTCGACTTGGCGCAGCTCGGGCCGGGCCGCGAAGACCCAGACCTCTTGCCGCGGCCAGTCCGAGCTGACCGCGGGCGAAGGCGCAGGCAATCCGAGCGCCGTCACTGGTCCGGGATGATGACTCTCGAGCGTCAGCTCCCAGCGCCCCGGCCGCAGCTGTAACTGGAGCTGCCGTGCGTCTTGATCGGCATCAAGATCGGCCTTCGGCGCGACCAGCCGCGCTGGCAGCAGCGTCTGCAAACGCAGCGGTATCCCACCAGGCAGCAGGGCCGGACCGAGCAGCAGCTCGCGCGGCTGTCCCGAGACCTCGAGCAGCAATCGCGTCTGCACACGCAGCGGAACCGAATCCTCAATCCGGCGCATCACCTCAAGTGACAGCGCATCCGGCTCCTGCGATTGCGCTGGCCGATCATCGCCGCCGAGCCAGAGGCCGCCTTGGGCGTCCAGACGTGGTTGATCGACCTCAACCCCATTCAGGCGCAGGCTGAGCAGCCCAACCTCGGCCGGCACCCGCAACAGATCCGGCCCGTGCGGCCAGACAAAACGGCCGCGAATCACAACCTCACCGGCATCGAGATACAGCATGGGTTGCCCCTCGCGCTCGACCACCGCCACCGGTATCCTATTCGCGCTCACTTGCTGCGGCCACTGGCCCGAGCCACCGGGCAGTGGTAGCCAGCCGTCCGCGATTAGGGTCCAGGACTGCTCGAAGCGACCACCGCGATGATCGAGTTCCAGCCGCAACCGCCCCGGCCAGGCGCAGACTCGCTCAGTCGCACCCGCTGAGCCGAGTGGACAGGCACGCTGGTCCGCGCCATCCAACACCCAATCGACCCAGGGTGAGAGCGCCTCTGGCACGACCGGCTCAACGCCCGCTCGCAGCGCCCCTGCCGTTGTCATCAACAGGATCGGCAGCAGCACTAAGAACAGCGCGTTCAATGCTAATCCGCATGCTAATCCGCATGCTGATCCGCATGCTGACCTCAAGCAGCGGCTTAACGGAACGGCAACCAGCCGAAGACGCCAGCGCGGATACGAGTGATCAGCCGCGAGATCCCGATGAAAAGGCATTGCCTGATGGTCTCCGAGCGCTAAGCGTTAAGCCGATCAACCGTTTTGCGGCTGAGCCATGATTGTTGAGCATTGACCGCCAGTGGCCAACCCCAGGGTTCGAGCCTTGGCGATCAGAGCAGACGCGTCATGGCATCCAATAATCGCCGATTTTCTCGCTCAGTGCGCACCGCGATGCGCAGATAACGCGCATCGAGCCCCGCATAGTTGTGGCAGACGCGCACGGCGATCCCATCCAAACTCAGCAATCCCGAGGCAAGATCGGCTGCCGTCGGCGCCCTGACTGGCAGCCGCAATAATAGATAATTAGCCATGCCATCAATGACCTCAAGACCAAGTCCGCGCAACGCGGCACTGAGCCGGCGACGCTCGTTGCGGATTAAATCACGCGTGCGCCGCGCAAAATCCGGCAGCGCCGGATCAGTGAGTAGCGCCGTGCCAGCCGCGGCCGCCAGGCTGTTCACGGACCACTCGGGCAACAACCGCGCAAAGGCCGCGGCCCGCTCTCTAGTAAGCACCGCATAGCCGAGCCGCAGTCCGGCAAGTGCGTAGAACTTGGTCATCGAACGGATGACGATCAGATTCGGAAGCTCCCAACGCACCGCTGATTCCAGGCCGTTAACAACATCAACAAAATCAATAAAGGCCTCATCGATCGCCCAATCGACCCCTGGATGACGGCTCACAACTGCCCGCAGCGCCTTGGAATCAACCAGGCGACCGGTCGGATTATTCGGTTGGCCAATCCAGACCAGATCGCCGGCACGGAGTTGCGCCGAGAGCCGTTCGAGGTCAAGCGCGAAACCCTCCTCGGGCAGTAGCGGTATCGAGACCAGCGGTCGTCTCCAAACCTCAGCAGCGCGCCCATAATCGAGGTAGGCCGGCGCGGTCACCAGCACCCGCTGCGCGGCGAGCAGCCGCGGCAACCACCAGATCAGCTGCTCAGCGCCATTGCCGACCAAGACCCGCTCCGCGGCAATCCGCAGGTGTGCCGCAATCGCCGCCCGCAGCTCAGTACAGGCCGGATCAGGGTAATGCCCAAGCGCATCGATCGCCGCGATCAGCGCCGCCTTTGCCGACGCTGGCATCCCAAGTGGATTGATATTGGCGCTGAAATCGAGCAGTGCATCGGCAGCCCGCCCGCTCCGGCAAGCCATCGCCCGCAGATTGCCGCCGTGCCGGTCGCTCAAGGCGCACCTAGACATCAGGGCGACCATGGGCGATCAGGCTCGGCAGGCCCCCTTGGGTCGGCAAGCGCAGGCGTGTACGACAGGCCGTTGGCACCTCGAGCAGGATCAGCCGCTGGCTCGGAATCCCCAACAGCTCGCCGAGGATGACCCGGATGACCCCGCCATGAGTCAGCAACAGCAGCTGCTCACCGCCCCCCTCCAAGGCCTGTCGCCAGCCAGCCATCACACGCTGGCGAAAGGTCCTGAAGGGTTCTGAATCCGGTGGATCAAAGGTATCGGGATCAGCCCAAAAGCGGGACAGATCCGAAAGCGGGATCTGATCCGCTCGCAGCCCCTCCCAGGCGCCGAAATCACGCTCCCGCAAGGCCTCTAGCGGCTCAACCGGCAGCCCCATACGCGCGCCAAGCCGCTCAGCAAAACGCGCGCAACGCGCGGCTGGGGAACAGATGAGCCGATCCCAGACCGCTGTGTCTGATAGATCCTTGATGCGGCCCTTGGCCGCCCTGCTGGCTGAACCTTGGATGGCGCCTTCGATCGGCACCGGGATACCCGTTGCCGCTTCCAGCTGTGCCCAGCCGGCGGCGCTCAGCGGATCATCGCGTTGGCCGCGAAAACAACGGCTGCCCGCGACCTCACCATGACGGATCAGGTCTGCAAACCGGTATGGACACTGCTCGGTGAGCATCGGAGGTCTCTCGTTCAAGTCTCTCGTTCAGGTCGATCAGGAGATCATTCCAGTCGGCCTGTAGCAGGGCTTGACAGATGCGCAAGGTCGCCAGAGATAAGGATATTTCCAAATCTAAGGCCGCTATGTTATCAGTGTTTTTCAGAGACCAGTGAAAGTCCTGATCCTTTGCCAATGGTTCACAAGCCAACACCAGTGCCAAATCGGTTGTCTTTCTCGACCGCTTTCTCGACCGCTTTCACGACCGCTTTCACGAGCGGACTGGTGAGCCGTCATTGTCTCGCGCGATCAGTCGACGCGATCGTGCAGCGCAGCATCGCCCTCCTCTATCCGCCAACCTGTGTGCTCTGCGGAGCCCCAGGCGAGGATGATCGCGATCTTTGCGCCGGTTGCCGTGATGATCTGCCATCCCTCGGCGCCTGCTGCCCCCGCTGCGCGCAGCCGTTCGCGCCGAGCCGGGATACAAACATGACCCGCACAGCATTGAGTCTAGCGAATCCAGCGCCTCAGCCACTCTGCGGCAACTGCCAGCGACAATCACCACCCTTCGAGCGCTGCCTCGCCGCCTTTCGCTACGAGGACCCACTGCCCTGGCTGGTCGCTGGGATCAAATTCAGATCGAAGCTGAACCTGATCCGGCTCCTCGGTGAACTGCTCGCTGACGCGATACAGACCGATGCCGAGCGCGGGAACAGGCCGTTGCCGCAGGCCTTGGTGCCGGTACCGCTCCATCCGCGGCGACTGCGAGCCCGTGGCTACAATCAGGCGCTGGAACTCGCTCGCATCCTCAGTCGCCGCATGGCTGTACCGCTGCTGCCTCAATGTTGCCAACGCACCCGTGCCACTCAGGCGCAGTCCGAACTCGACGAACGGCACCGCCATCTCAATATTCGCGGCGCCTTCGAGGCGATCGGTCCGATACCGCCGCATATCGCCCTCATCGACGATGTCATGACCACGGGCGCCACTGTCTCCGAACTCAGCCGCGTGATGACAGCGGCCGGCTGTCACCGGGTCGAGATCTGGGCCTTGGCACGTACCCCCTCAGACAACGATTAACCGCGTTGGCCTTATCCAACTCCCGAGCCACTGGAGAGCTGACATCATCATGGGTCTCGAGATCTTGCGTTGGATTGGCGACGATGCGCTGCTGAGCGTCTTGATCGCTGAACAACCGACGCTGCTGCTCCTCGCCATCATTATTGGCTGCATCGCGCTGCTCTCCAAGGGGGCTGACTGGATGATCGACGGCGTGGTCGATCTGGCACAGCGTACTGGACTGCCAAAGATCGTTATCGGTGCAACCCTGGTCTCGCTCGGCACGACCCTGCCCGAGGTCTTCATCTCGATCATGGCCGCTTACCTCGGCAACCCGGGCCTGGCCCTAGGCAACGGCGTCGGCTCCATCATCGCCGACACGGGCCTTATCTTCGGACTCACCTGCGTGTTGGCGGCAGTGCCGGTGAACCGGTATATCCTCAACCGCACCGGCTGGGCC
>Ga0180436_10004896_pt1 | contig 11940 bp, 7 predicted proteins | sample SS_ome_2_FD_132434 | JGI IMG/M metagenome (GOLD analysis project Ga0180436, IMG submission 132434) | Hypersaline lake sediment archaeal communities from the Salton Sea, California, USA - SS_3_S_2 metaG | ecosystem: Environmental > Aquatic > Non-marine Saline and Alkaline > Hypersaline > Sediment...
ACGCACTCGGTCTCGTCGTCCATCTCGAAATCGACCAGCAGGTCGATGAACTTGGAGCCGATCACCGGATCGCCGCCGATGCCGATGCAGGTCGTCTGGCCGATGCCTTCCTCGGTCAGCGCGTTGACCACTTCATAGGTCAGCGTGCCCGAGCGGCTGATCAGGCCGACCGGTCCGGGCTTGAAGATCCGGGCCGGCATGATGCCGACCTTGCACTGGCCCGCGGTGACCACGCCGGGGCAGTTGGGCCCGACCATCCGCGCGTCGCACTGCTCGACGACGTAGTTGTACTGGCGCAGCGCGTCCAGTACCGGAATGCCTTCGGTGATGTTGACGATCACGTCGACGCCGGCATCGGCCGCCTCGCAGGCGGCGTCCGCGGCGAACAGCGGCGGCACGAAGACACAGCTGGTATCGCAGCCGGTCTCGGCCGCGGCCTCGGCAACGGTGTTGAACACCGGCACCTTGGTGCCATTGGCGTCCACTACCTGTCCGCCCTTGCCCGGCGTTACGCCGGCGACCACGTTCGTGCCGAACTCCAGCATCGCGGTCGTATGGAAAGTACCCTCATGCCCGGTGATGCCCTGTACCACCACGCGGCTGTTCTTGTCAACGAGAATGGCCATCGCTTCTTCCCTGTCAGCTTAGGATTGGTTCGCTGATGATTCTAGCAGATGCATGCCGCTTGGCGGGCACGATCGCGCGGGGGCGGCCGCACCGATTACCCCATTCCGCGCGGCGTGGGGGTAGAATAGCAAAGCAGGAGACTTGCACCGGTTGGAGTATGGCGACAAAAAAGCTGGGGACCGTGGATTCGAACCACGATTAACTGATCCAGAGTCAGCCGTCCTACCATTAGACGAGTCCCCAGCGGGCTGGCAATTATAACACGATAGTTTCAGTTTGCGGAGAGGCGTTTTGCGGATTTTAACGATTACTAACTTGACGGCTATTTCGCTGCTCGTGGCAGTGATGATGGGCCTTAGCGCCTGCGGGTCCAGTGGTTTGCCACCGGCGAATAGCGAGGTCCAGACCGCGGCCGACCTGTCCTGGCCGCCGCCGCCCGTCACACGCGCGGCCGCCGAGTTGACGGCGGTGTTCGATGGTAATGAGTGGGTGCAAAAAAGCGACAGCGCCTTCGACAACGATACCGACCTGATCCTGCCCGCGGGGCCGAACTTGTCCTGGGGCATGTACGCGCTGTCCGACCTGCACGCCGACAACGAGCTGACCTCGCTGGTCCTGGAATTCGCCGGCCCGCCGGACCTGGTCTCGGGCGGGACTAAGCTGTTCGTCGGCCTGTCCAACTATGCTGATGAAAACTGGGAATGGCACGTCGCCGATCCCGCCCAGCCCTCCACGCTGGACTATACCAATCCCGCCGACTACCGCAGCGGCGACGGCGATACCTATGTAGTGCTGGTCCGGTCCGGCAGCAACCAGATCGAGGTCCAGACCGTCACCTTATACACCACCGGTAACACACTGCCGGCCCCGCGGAACCTGACGGCCACCGCGGTTGCTGTCGAGCTGATCGAGCTGGCCTGGGACGACGTGCCAGCCGCCTCGGGCTATTACGTTTATCGCAGCGTCAATGCCGACATGTCCAACCGCAAACGGCTCAACAGTACTCCGCTCGAGGACAGTTACTATCAGGACGAGTACATCGGCCGCGGCCTGTATTACTACTACTACGTGACGGCGCGCGGCGACAGCGAAAGCCTGCCCAGCAACATCGCGCAGGTCTGGTCGCATGAGATCGAGATGCCCGCGCCGCAGAACTTCCGCGTCGAGCTGGAAAACGCTGAGTCGTTCACGATCGCCTGGGACTGGGCGGACACGAACCCCTCCGGCGGCTGGTACATCTACAAGGACATCACGCCTGATTTCCACCCCAACGACGGGCCCGGCGGCAATGAAAGTTTGCTGATCAACGGCGCGGCGCGGACGTTCCAGTTTACGAACAGCATCGAGCCCGGCCAGGTCTATTACCTGAAAATGTGCGCCCGCAGCTCGGGCAACCTGCGGGGCCGGATGACCGACGAGATCTCGGCCTCGACGACGGGCAGCTGGGACTGGAGCGATATGCACGCGATCGCCACGGGCCAGCCGCCGTTCAAGGCCGTGGTAGTCGGCAACCAGATCTCGCTGGCCTATTACAGCGGCATGAATGTAGCCTTGGCCACCGGGCTGGACGATAGCTGGAATAACGAAACGGTCCTGTCCGCCGTCCACGATTACGCCTATTACCTGGACGTCGACTACGCGGCGCCGAACTACATCGTGGTCGCCTTCGACGCTTCGGCCGGCGATGCGATGTCCGCGATCGGCACCAGCGGCGAATGGACCGTCGAACGCATTCACGGCGATGGCAGCACGGCGTTGTTCCATCCCGAGAGCGGCTTGTACATCCGCTGCGCCATCAACGCCACCGAAGCGGCGGTAATGCACCTGGAATCGAAGTACCAGACCACCGTGCCGGACCCACGGTTGCTGGTCCACACGCGATCGCTGGAGGGCAGCACCTGGTCTCAAGCGGTGTTGAATACCTTTGCATCAGATCCGGCACCGGAGATCAGTTCCTGCCTGACCTACCGTAACGGCAATCTCTACGCGCTCGCCGCCAACCGCTGGTCGTCACCGGTCGATTTTTATGACCGTGATTCGGGCTGGACGGCCCATGACATCAAGCATCCCTCAATCGCGAAGATGCATGCCAACCTTGACCTGGAGTGGTTCAACAACGAGTGGTACACCACCGCCTTCGACTACATCAACCAGGAACTGTATCTCGCTGCCGGCACCGATACCTATCCCTGGGAAACGGAGAAGATCGCCGGCTTTTTCAACCCGGCTGGCTTCCAGGCCCGGTTGTGCGTCGAGGAACCGCTCGCCGCCGCCACCTGGATCGAACAAGGCGTGTTCCGCTTCGCCTTCAGCTCCAACGACTGGGCCAGCGAAGAAGTGGTTCTGGCCGGCATCGACAACCCGACCACCAGCACGAACAACTGCCTGGTGGTTGTCTTGCTCAACGATGAGCTATATTTGATCTTCCACGACGAGGATACCGGCCAAATCATGATTGCCCGCGGCGTGCCGCCCAGCGAGTAGCCGGCGGCACCGCCTGTCCCGCGGCCGGCCGGCACGCATCGCCGCCGGAAATGAAGGTAAAATGTAGGTAAGACTACCGGAGGCACATGATGCAGACGAAACATTCCGCGGGTTGGCTGGTTTGGGCCCTGATCCTGATTGCTGCCGGCTGCTGGGGGTGCGGCGGCGGGCAACTTCCGTCAAACACGAACGGCGAGGACGCGCCGGGCATCGGCTGGCCTCCTCCCGAGTTACCCGCGCGGACCGTCAACACCATCACCCACGTCCAGGCCGGCAGTGACGCCGTGGACAGCGGCGGCGATGCGGTGATCGACAGCAACGACATGGTGCTGAACACCGGTTCGACCGTGGCCTGGGCGCTGTACTCGATCGGCGGGCAAACCGACGTTGACAAGCTCAGTGATATCAGCGTGGACTATACCGTCACGCCAGAAGCGGCCAACGACGGCTCACGGCTGTTTTTGGGCTTCGCCAATTACGACCTCGAAATCTGGGAGTGGGTCCTGCCCGAGACCAGCCCGTATACGCGCGAGTTCACTAATCCCGATGCGTACATCAGCGACGGCGGGCAATCGCACATCGTGGCGGTGATGGACGGGCCGGGTGAAGGCCGTGTTAGCCAGGTCAGCTTCGAAACTACCGGTTCGTATGTCGATCCGCCGGCCAACCTGACAGCGGAAGCCACGGGCATCGATCTGGTCGAGCTGGACTGGGACGACGTCGACGGGGCCGGTAGCTACAACATCTATCGCGCCGACAACGCCGCGCTGACCGGTGTCGAGCAAGTTAACGCCGAGCCGGTTGCCGCGAGTGAGTACAACGACACCGGCCTGGGCGAAACTTATTACTATTACTATTATGTAACGGCGGTCTCCGCCAATGAGTCCGCGCCCAGCAACGTCGCTTCGACCTGGATCTTCAAGGCCGACTATGCAGCCGCGACAAACCTGCGCGTCACCAACCGCGCCGAAACGTCGTTCACGCTCGAATGGGACTGGGAAGGTTCTTATCCGGAAGACGGCTTTGTGATCTACTACGATTTCACGCCGGACTTCATCATTACCGACGACACGCTGCACCTGCATGAACGCTGGGACTATGCCTTCACGATGAACAACACCGAGCCGGGCTTCGTGTATTACTGGAAGCTCGCCGCGCTGGAGGACGGCCCCCACGATATCGACCGGCAGATCCACGGCCGGCTCAGCGCGGAAGCCACCGCCACCTGCACAGGCTTCTGGACCTGGGGCGACGTCAACACGATCGCGACGGGACTCACTCCCGTGCGCGCCGCAAGGCACGGCGATGAGATTGTGGTGGCCTACCGCAGCGGCAGCAATGTCGATGTCGCCGTCGGTCTGGACGACACCTGGACGACCAGCACGGCCCTCTCCGGCTCCGGCGACACCTTTGGCGAGCAATTGGACATGGCCAGCAACGGCACGACCGTCATCGTGGTCAGCGAGGAAAAATCCGCCAACGACGCGCATGCCGCTTATGGTACGCCGGGCAGTTGGACCAATGACCGCGTCCATGGCGACGGCAGCACAGCTCTGTTTCACCCATGCAGCGGAGCTTATGCCGCTTGCGCAATCGATGACACGGAGATGGCAATCATCCACCACGATGAGGAAAACACCACCAGTCCCGTCCTGCGTTACCACACGCGGCCAATCGCCGGCGGCAGTTGGTCCAGCCAGGTACTCAGGTCGGGAGTTGATTCCGGCACCAGTCCCCAAATTGCCTGTGCCTACCACGAAGCTAACCTGTACGTACTGAACACGTACGTGGGCACAGACGAGCTGTCTTTCGCCGATGAGAGCGGCGGGTGGTCGTGGTCCAACATAATTGATGTAACGGAGTATCCGGAACTGGCGTTGCGGCAATACCATGACCTGCAGTACTACCAGGATCAATGGTACACAACTGGATTCGATAACAGCGACAAAGACTTGTACATCATGCATGGCACATCCACGCCCTGGACAGGCGAAAAGGTTAACGACGACAGCACGATCCTCGGCTATAACGCGCGGATGGATGTGGAAGGCGAGGAAGCCATCGTTATTTTTGCCGATAACGCTAAGTACTACTTTGCCTTCTACAGCAAGAGCTGGCAGTACTTCGATATCAGCGTGCCCGGCACGGCGGATGGCGACTATGCCGAGAACGCGGATGTCGTGCTGCTGAACGGCTCGCCGTACTTCGTCTTCCAGGACGAGGGTACGGGCGAGATCAAGATCGCGATGGGCTCGCCGCCGGAGTAAGCCGCGCCGCGGCGTACAATAGGGCCATGACGACGGCGGATAGTGAATTGCGCCGGGCCTTGGACCGCCTCTACCGGCTGGGACCGGGGCGGATGCAGCCCGGCCGGGACAGATTAAGGCGCCTGTTGGCCCACGCCGGCGATCCGCACCTGGCCGTGCCCAGCCTCTTAATCGGCGGCACCAACGGCAAGGGCCGCGTGGTCTCCGCCCTCAGCGCCGTACTGAGTACGCATTACGCAACCGGCGCCTTCATCAAGCCGCACCTGGTCAGCATCCGCGAGCGCTGGCGGATCAACGAGCAACCGGTCAGCCCGCGCGCGTTCAGCGCCGCCACGCACCAGGCCTGCGACCTGATCGAGCGCCACGACGAGCCGATCAGCTTCTTCGAGGCCAACGTGCTGATCGGCGCGCTGCTGTTCGTCGAGGCGGGCTGCGACGTCGCGGTCTGGGAAGTCGGGCTGGGCGGGCGCGAAGACGCCTGCAACCTGGTCGACCCGCTGGTCAGCCTGATCACCAACGTGGGCTATGACCACCAGGACATCCTGGGCTCGACGCTGGGCGAGATCGCCCGCGACAAGGCCGGCATCGGCCGCCGCGATCGTCCGCTGCTGTTGGGACCGCACCGGCCGGGCTGGGAAGATGAATACCGCGGGTACGCGCCGGTGATTGAACAAGCCTGCCGCGCGGCCGGTGCGCGGTTTCTCGCGCTGGGCCAGCCCCGCGCCGAGGACTGGGACCGCTACGTCGAGTCCGGCGGGCGCGGCCTGCCGCCGGACACCTTCAAGATGGTCACGGGCGTACTGTCCGAGCTGAAGCGCGCAACGGACGGGCGGCTGGTGGTGCCGGCGGTGGCGATGCTGGCGGGGCTGACCCGCCTTTACTACCGGGCGCGGATCGAGCACACCGCGCTCAAGTGCGTGCCGGTATTGCTGGACGCGGCGAACAACGTCGACAGCCTGCGCTGGCTGGCCCGCCTGTTGATGCGGTTGCACCCCGGCCGCCGCTTCCCCGTCGTCTTCGGCTGCCAGGTCTCACGCGATCCGCGGGTGCTGCTGGCCGAGCTGGCACCGGTGATCGAGCGCCTGGTCCCGCTGGAGGTGCCGGTACTGCACCCCTGCCCGTTGGGCGAGATCATCGCCGCGGCACGCGACCTGGACATCGAAATTACGCTGCCGGCGCTGGTCCAGGCCGGGCCAGAGCCCCGCGACTACGCGATCGGCGCGACCACGGAATTCGACCCGCCGGACAACCGCACGCGCTGGCTGGAGTGCGTGGAACACGGCCTGAGCCTGTCTACACACCAGGCGCCGACCGTGATCTGCGGCAGCATTTATATCCTCGGGGAAGTCCTGCGCGCTTTCGAGTAAGCCGGCGGAACCGTCAGCCCCGGCGGTAAGCGGCCGCCGTGCGCAGCGCCGCAAACAGGTAGACGAGCAGCGTCATGCCCATCAGCACCAGCATGCCGGCCATACCGGCGGGGTCCAACGCGGCAGCCGTCCCGCGGCCGACCGCGACGGTCTGTTGCAGCATGATCACGAACAAGAGCGCCGCTTCGCAGGTAAGAAACAACACCAGCCGGCGGGCCAGCTTAAGCTGCGCGGCCACGGGCTTGGCCTGCTGGTCCTTGGGGATCAGCAGGCGCGAGACCGCCCCCAGCCCCAGGCAGACCATCAGCACGACGGCGACAATCGCCCACAATTCGCCCTTGCCCCCCCAGCGGTCCGGTTCACCGTTGAGCGTCAAATGCACGGGGATCTCGGCGGGCAGGCCGGCGTAGTTGAAGGCGACAATCAGCAGGCACATCAGCATGCCGCCGAGGGCCAAGAGCTCCAGCGCCGCATCGAGCAGCCCGCCCGGCGGGCTCGGTGGCGCCTCCGGCGGTTCGACGGTTGGCGGTTCATTACTCATGGCTCATGGCGAGCTACCGCCGCGCCCGCGGCTAGAAGCGCAGCGCGGTGGCATACAGGGATCGGGCGTAAAACTCGCAAGCGTTGATGATCGGCGCCGGATACAGGCCGAGGACGATAATCGCCAGGGACAGCGGCACCAGGGCCAGCCCGTCGGTCAGCCGGAAACCGCGCCAGACGGCCAGCTGGTCCTGGACCTCGCCCGGCAGCACGCGCTGCAGCAGGTTGATCATGTAGACCGCGGCGGTCAGGATGCCGAGCACGGCCACCACCGCGACGATCTGCAGAAAACGGCTGCCGTCGATCGAGCCGACATGCACGCTCATCCAGTTGGGGCTGTTGTAGAACGTGCCCTTGAGCACGAGGAACTCGCCCCAGAACCCGGCCAGGCCCGGCAGGCCCATGCCGGCGAAGGCGGCGACGCCCAGCGCGATCGCATAGGACGGCGCGCCGGCCAGCAGGCCGCTGACCTGGTACAGGTCGCGCGTGCCGTAGCGCCGCTCGATCACTCCGCACAGGAAGAACAACGTGGCGATAATGATCCCGTGGGCGACCATGTGGAAGATCGCGCCGACGGTGGCATCCGAGTTCATCGCGCTGATGCCGAGAATGATGAAGCCCATGTGGCTGATCGAGCTATAGGCGACCAGCCGCTTGATGTCGGTCTGGACCAGCGTGACCGCCGCTCCATAGACAATCGCCGCCACTCCGCAGAAGGCGATGATCGGGCCGAACTGGTAGGCCACGTCGGGGAACGACGGATAGAGGATCCGCAGGTAGGCGTAGCTGCCGGTCTTCAGCATCACCGCGGCGAGGATCACGCTCATCTCGGTCGGCGCCTCGGTATGCGCGTCGGGCAGCCAGGTATGGAACGGGAACATCGGCACTTTGACCGCGAAGCCCAGCAGCAGGCCGGTGAACATCAGCTGGCGGAACAGCATCGGCAGGTTCTGCCCGCCGGTCAGCTGGAACTCCGTCAGCCCGATGATCGAGAATGAGTAGACGTTGGACATCACCTGCATCGCGATGAAGGCGATCAGCATGAAGACGCTGCCGAACATCGTGTAGATGAAGAACTTGATCGCCGCCTTGCCGGCCTGTTCCTGGTTGCGCCCCCAGCCGGCGATCAGGAAGTACATCGGGATCAGCATCAGTTCCCAGAACAGGTAGAACAGCACGTAGTCCAGCGCGACGAACACCCCCAGCAGGCCGACCTCCATCAGCAGCGTCAGCGCGAAGAAGTCGCGAACGCGCTCGGTGCGCGGCAGGGCCCAGATGATCGCCAGGAAGATCACCGCCGCGCTCATTACGATCAGCGGCAGGCTCAGGCCGTCGACGCCGACGAAGTAGTTGACGTTAAAGCTCCAGTACTCGCCCAGCTCGACCTTCATCCAGCTGTAATTCTGCACATAGCTGAAGGCCTCGCCTTCCCGAAACGGCAGGTGCTGGGCGAAGGGCTGCCAGATGTAATCGCTGGCGATCTTGATGCCGGCTTTTTGGATCAGATTGGGCAGGCCGGTCACCATCAGGACGGCGGCCAGTAAGCTTAAGCCGCTGAACAGCACGGCCCAGAGCTTGACCAGGTTCTTGCGGCCCTTGGGCGTCGCCATGATGAAAATGCAACCGAGCAGCGGCAACCAGAGCAACTGCGTCGTCGGGTTGGCCAGCCAGGTCAAAAACGCCTCCAGCTTGCCGATCGATGATGTTGCGAGGTGCTCCATCTATATACTCCCCAGGATATCTGCCAGAATCCGGCTCAACGGGCGCAGGATCAACAGGCACAACAGCGCCGCGCCCAGCAGCACGATGAACATGTAGTGCTGGATCTGGCCGGTCTGCATCGTGCGTGAATGCAGGCGTTTCAAGAACCACCAGAACTCGCAGGCCAGCCAGCGCAGGCCGTCGATGATATGGTCGTCCACCCAGCGCGACACTGCCGCCAACAGCCGGCCGAACCAGCCCAGGCGCAGCACCAGCCAGTCGACTATGCCGACGTCGGCCCGGCCCGCCAACACGGCCAAAAACTCGCCGAAGCGGCCGCACACCAGGTGGAACAGCTCGCGCAGGTACATGCCGTGGCGTAAAAAGTCGGCCAGCGGCGCCATCCCGCCCTCGTGGAAGACACGGTCGCCCGTCCGCGGCCTTGCCACCCGCAGGTGCCAGGCCAGCCAGCTGCCGGCCAGCACCAAGACCAGGCTGACGATCAGCACCAGCAAGCCGTAACGCTCCACCGGCGAACGCCACGGGAACAACCAGCCCGCGGTGCCGAGCACGGCATCGGTGGTATACCAGCCGAAATAGACCAGCGTGCCGCCGATACTGCCGGTCAGCGCCATCAGCGCGGTCAGCATCAGCGCCAGGCTCCAGCCCGAACGGGCCGGCGGTGCGGCCGGTTCGCCACTGTCGCCGCCCGCCGTTTCCGCGGCCGGCGCCTTGCCCCAGCCGAGGATGCCGACCAAGCGGACGATATAGGCCGCGGTCAGCGGCAGGGCCAGGATCAGCATGCCCGAGGCTGCCCACCAGGCCGCGCTGGCCACCGGATAGCCCTGCTGGAACGACTGGCCGAACGGCAGGTTATCGCCATAGCGCGTCAGCAGCGCGTTGAGCACCTGCTCCTTACCCAACGCGCCGGCCAGCGGCCACAACCCGGCCAGGCTCAGCCCGGCGGGCACCAATACACCCCACAGCAAAAGCGGATGCCGCCGGGCCTGGCCCGCCAGCTCCGTTACGGTTGCGGTATGAGTTTTCTTCACCTGCCCGGCCGCCCAGACGGCGACCAAATAGCCGACGCCGAGGAACAGCGCCGCCTTGAACCAGGCATGCGCCAGCAGGTGGTAGAGCCCCGCGTTACCGGCCACCACGCCGGTACTGAGCACGACCAGCCCCAGGTGGCTGACCGTGGAATAGGCCAGCACGCGCTTGGGGTCCGTCGCGGTCAGCGCCATCAGCGCGCCGGCCAGCAGGGTCAGCCCGCCGACGATCGTGGCGAACACCAGCGCCGTCTCGCTGACCAGGAGCAACTCCTGCAGGCGTACCAGCAGGTACGGACCGGCCGCGACCATCGTCGCCGCGTGCAACAGCGCGCTGACCGGCGCCGGCGCGACCATCGCGTCGGGCAGCCAGAAACAGAGCGGCAGCTGCGCCGCCTTGCCGATCACCGCCAGCAACAAGAGCACCGCGAAGGTGCCGAACCAGGCCAACAGCGCATCGGGCCCGGCGCCCAGCTCGGTGGCGCGGTTGAGCCACTCCGCCGGCTGGATCGCCGAGAGCCGCGTCCAGCCGAAGTTGGCCATCATCAGGATCAGCATGAACAGCAGGCCGAAATCGGTGGCCCGCGTTGTCCAGAACGCCTGGCGCGCCGCCCGCCGGGCCTGGTCCGTGCCGGGATAGGCGATCAGCAGGTAACTGCACAGGCCCATCAACTCCCAGGCGAAGTAGACCACGAGAAGCGTGTCCGCCGTTAGGAACAACAGCATGCTGCCGGCGAACAGCGCCAGCGTGGCGAAGAACGTGGCGCGGCGTGGATCGCCCTCCCGCTCGCGGCCGGCAAAGATCAGTACGATCAGGCCGATCACGGCGGTCGTCAGGGCAAACAGCAGCTGCGGGCCCGTGGCGGCGAAGGCCAGCGGGATCTCGACCGACTGCTGCTGCCCGCCCGAGGCGAGATAAGTCGTCGCGTCGGGCAGCGTGATCCAGGGCCGCTGCCAGCCGATCGTGGCAGAATCCGCCTGTTGCGAGGCGATCAGCAACCAGCCGGACAGGGCGGCACTGGCCGTCAGCGCCAAGCCGCCCAGCCAGCCCGTGAACCGCGGGGCCAGCTTGCCGCCGCCCCAGGCCGCCAGATAGCCGATCAACGCCGCTACCAGCGGCAGCAACGGGATCGCTACCAAAAGCCAGCCCAGATAACTGTTCGCCGTTGAGTCCATTCCTTCCTTTTACCGGATCGTCACCACTTCATCAGGTTGGCGTCATCGAGCATGATGCTCTTGCGCATCCGGTAAAACGCGATGATGATCGCCAGGCCCACGGCGGCCTCCGCCGCCGCGACAATGATCGTAAACACACTGAAACACTGGCCGAGGTTAGTGATCACGGCCTCCTCGCTGGTGAAGGCGGCCCGCGTCACCGCCGGCCCCCAGTACCAGTTGAACGCACTCATGTTGATATTGACGGCGTTGAGCATCAGCTCCAGCGACAACAGCATGCTGATCGCGTTGCGCCGCGCCGCCACGCCGTAAAACCCCAGGCAAAAGATAAAGCAGCTGACGATGAAGTACTGGTGGTAGTCAATGCTGGTGAAAAACCGCATCGGCGTATCGCCGGCGTTGGCGAACCAGTGCTGCATCATGTAGCCCCAGGCCGTCGCGAACGCCTCGGCGCCGCTGATGCGGGCCACCTCGGCCGCCGTCTCGCCCGTTTGCAGGAGCATCGCCAGCATCAGTCCTTCCTCACCAGAATGATCGCGCCCAGCATCGCCATCAACAACAGCACGCTGGCCACCTCGAACGGCAGCGCATAGGTCGCCATCAGCGACCAGCCCACGCTGCCGGTGTTGTTACCGAGCACATCGGGCGTCACCGTCAGTGCCGGCTTGAGCGTCATGAACAGGCCGGTGAAAAACATCACCATAAACAGCACGCCGGCGCAGATTGCCG
>Ga0180436_10004897_pt1 | contig 11936 bp, 13 predicted proteins | sample SS_ome_2_FD_132434 | JGI IMG/M metagenome (GOLD analysis project Ga0180436, IMG submission 132434) | Hypersaline lake sediment archaeal communities from the Salton Sea, California, USA - SS_3_S_2 metaG | ecosystem: Environmental > Aquatic > Non-marine Saline and Alkaline > Hypersaline >...
AAATAAGAAAGCGGAACTGCAGCGCATGGAAAAGGAAAACCAGGAATTGCGTGCAGAGATCGAGGATCTGAAAAAAGGCCTTGAGGCCATACAGGAACGTGCCCGCAGCGAACTGGGTATGATCAAAGAAGGTGAAACCTATTTTCAGATCATTGAGCCGGAACCGGTGAAAAATGACTGATCGGTTATTTTACTGGGCTGTGGTTCCCGCCGCAGGCGTAGGCAAGCGCATGGGGGCAACCATCCCCAAACAGTACCTGAGTTTGGCGGGGCAAAGCGTGCTTGATGTTACACTCGGACGGTTACTGCATCATCCTGATATCGAAGGCGTTATTGTTGCCATTTCTCCCTCTGATGAATGGTGGCCTGATTCCAGGTTTGCTTCTAATGCTAACGTCATCAAGGCTGATGGTGGTAAAGAGCGTTGCGATTCTGTTCTTAATGCACTCATCAAGCTTCAAACACACGTTAATAGCGATACCCGTGTATTGGTACATGATGCAGCGCGTCCCTGCGTGCGTCATGAGGACATCAGCAAACTGATGCAGGCCACAGCTCATTCAGATGATGGTGGTCTGCTGGGTATGCCGGTCAGAGATACCATGAAGCGTACTTCAGCAGATGGACAGATCAGTAGCACCGTAGACCGTGACAACTTGTGGCATGCCTTTACACCACAATTGTTCAGGCTTGATCTTCTGCAGCGTGAATTACAATCGGCGCTTGCAAAAGGACAGCCAGTCACAGACGAGGCCAGCGCCATGGAACTGGGGGGTTACAAACCAATGATGGTAGAAGGAAAGGCAGACAATCTAAAGATCACACGTCCCGAGGATTTGGCACTGGCCGAGTATTTTTTAAAAAATCAGTGATGTTTGGTTTATATGGGTAGCGCTGATACAAAAAGCACTCTCCTGATCTGGGTCAAGTTTTCAAAGTGCGCTATGAAGGTATGCTTAAGTTATTAAACGTAAATTGATAAGCGAGCAGAATATGCAAAGAGTTGAATGGACCGAAGAGTATGAGTTAGGCATTGATGTGATCGATGATCAGCACAAGAGAATCGTTGACTACATCAACAAGCTGGCAGATGCAGGGCCTGATATCTCATCAGAAGAGCTTTCCGAGGTGGTGGACTCATTGGTGGATTACACCTATTCACATTTTGCATTCGAAGAAGCTTTGATGGAAGAAGTGGATTACGAAAACCTCAGTGCCCATTTGCAAACACACGAAGCCTTTACCAATCGGGTCAAAGAATTACATCACCGTTTTTGTGAAGGCGAAAGCGTTAATGAAGAACTAGGCGAGTTGCTTAAACATTGGTTGCTCAACCATATCAAGGAAGATGATAGAAGCTATGCGCCAGTAGTAAAAAAGAACCTGGCGGAAAACGAAGGTAAAGATAAAGACAACGCATTAACCAGCGTCATCAGTCGCTTTTTCTGATCCCCAGGACCTTCACAGAATTATCGTAAATTTTATTGGCCAGAGATTCTTCCGATTGTTCGCGGAGTCCGGATAGAACCTGTAAAACCTCAGGAAGATACTCAGGACTGTTTCTTTCTCCCTGGTGACTGGCGCCTGTCATGTCCGGCGCATCTGTTTCCAGAACAATCGCTTCAATAGGCAGTTCTGTAGCGAGATTACGCAGTTTCGATGACTTTTTATAAGTCAGCATGCCCCCAAAGCCCAGCTTGAATCCTAACTGAATGAATTGTTCAGCTTGCTGCAGGCTGCCATTAAAGGCATGCATTATTCCCCCTTGAGTGAAATGGATGCTTTTTAGCAGGCGAATGACATCATCATGGGATTTTCTTGCGTGAACAATAATAGGCAGTGAAAATTCCTGGGCGATTTTGATTTGGGCTTCAAAAAAATAAAGCTGTTTTTCCCTGTTCAGTGTTTTATCAAAATAATCCAGCCCAATCTCTCCAACTGCGATAGCACTGGATTTTCCCAGCAGGTCGCGAAGTGCCAGCAGATCAGCATCCTCATGCTGACCAATAAAATAGGGATGCAGACCAAGAGCATATTCTATGTTGTCATGCTTGCGGGCAAAATCTATAAGAGCAGGCCATTTATCCGCGGTAACTCCCGGCACAATGACTTTTTCAACACCTGCTTGCTTGGCCCTGTTGATGATGAGATGCCGATCCTGTTCAAAGACTTCGAAGTCGAGGTGACAATGGGTATCAATTAGTTTCATAATTTAATTATAGGTTTTAGATAGAGAAGGATATATCAAGAATGAGAATAGGACACGGCTATGATGCCCATCAGTTTGAACAGGGGCGAAGGCTGGTTTTATGTGGTGTGGAAATCGAAAGTGATATGGGTTTGAAAGCTCATTCAGATGGTGATGTGGCTATCCATGCGCTTTGTGATGCACTGTTGGGTGCTGCGGCACTTGGCGATATCGGCAAACACTTTCCGGACAGTTCAGCTGATTTTAAAAACATTGATAGCCGAATTTTACTGCGCAAGGTCGTTAAGCTATTAGAGAACAAAAATTACAGCGTGCAAAATGCTGACATTACCATAGTTGCCCAAACACCAAGGCTTGCTGCCTACATTGAACAAATGAAAGACACCATGGCAGATGATTTGAATATTCAAGTGGGTGCAATGAATGTTAAGGCTACCACCACTGAACACATGGGTTTTGTCGGCCGCAAGGAAGGAATAGCCAGTTACGCGGTCGTGTTGTTGAATGAAACCGTATAACGCACTCTATCCTGACCAACTGGCCTTCGCATTTGGCGGACCCTGTATTACCGGCAAGATCAGGAGCATCCCAGAAGATTTCCAGGTTGATGAAATCCCTGGGTTTACACCCGATGGTAAAGGTGATCATGTTTACCTGACGATTCGAAAAACCGGTTTGACGACAAATTTTGTCGCCAGACAGTTAAGTGACTTTTGCGGGGTTCATGCGCGAGATATTGGTTATGCCGGCATGAAAGATAAACATGCGGTCACTACGCAGACTTTCTCGATTAATCTGGCAGGAAAAGACGAGCCCGACTGGGCTGGTTTCGAATCGGACTCAATCAACATCATCGAAATTTCATATCATCCCCGTAAACTCAAACGCGGTGTACTCAAAGGCAACCGGTTTAGACTCGTTATCAGGAATATAGAAGGTGATCTCAATTGTGTTGAAGATAGACTGCAACAGATAAAACATCATGGTGTACCGAATTATTTTGGTGTACAGCGCTTTGGCCATAAAGCAGCCAATATCGATAAAGCCTGGCGTTTGTTTACCGATCCGGCTCTACGGGTTAAACGGGATGAGCGCAGCATTTTATTTTCTGCAGTACGTTCCATGCTTTTTAATGCCGTTTTGAATGATAGGGTGACACAGGGAAACTGGTCGGAGCTACTGGAAGGTGAAGTGATTAACCTTGATGGAACCGAACGTCATTTTATGGAAACTGTTGATGAGGTATTGATCAGAAGAGCCTCCGAGCTGGATGTGCATCCCACAGGGCCTTTGCCGGGTATCGACTCTCGTGCTATCAGACCTGCAGCAACAGCAGGGAATCTCGAAACAGCTGTACTGAACAAGTACCAGGAATGGTTCGCTGGCCTGGAAAAGTTTCGGCTTGAACATGCACGCAGGGCATTGCGACTTGCAGTACGTCAGCTTGACTGGGAAATTAATGGAGACAGTTTGATGTTGCTATTTGAGCTGACGTCAGGTGCCTACGCCACTGTCGTGTTAAGGGAGTTTTTGAAAGAGTAATTTGCTATCAGGCTCTTTGCAGGTATTTTTTCTTGTTGTCGCTGTAGGCTTCGACGACTTGATCAATCTGAGACTGGTCGAACTCGCGCAGTCCGCTCAGAACCAGCTTTTTCACACCCTTACCGACCACTTCATCATCGCATTTAACCAGGAAGGTAATCGCAGCATCGCCACGTTTTCCATTCACTTTAAGCGAAGTCTCGGATAATTCCAGTGAAGGCTCGGAGATATCAACAGACTTGAGGTCCACCGACATGCTTTCATACATAACCAGAGGTCTGGCCGGGTTGATCATGACATTGTGTTCAGCCATTAACGGTACCAGCAGGTGAGGAAAGGTATGTCCAGAAAAGGCGACATAACTTTTAACAAAACGCTCAATCAGCTCCTTGTCATGCGAGGTTTCCCCCTTGCGGTCGATATAGAGATATTCCTTGCCATTATCATCAGTGATAGCGATACGGTTTTCGTCAGAGTCGGGGAAATTAAGAAGCACATCCCTGCCGACCATGCCTGCAAAGGTGAAACACATTTCCTGGCTTAAACCGTATTTTTCCAGGGTCAGGGAAAAAAGCAGGTCACCAGGCACACAGAAACGTTTGGCATCCGGATCGTGGATTGGATTGAAATCTTCAGCGATCTGTTTGGCAAAATTACTTGCCTGGTCCGGCGATACCAGCGTTTTGTTGTCTTCCAGTCTGTAGAAGTCGCGCAAGAACATAATGATAAGTATTTTATATGGGATTGATATTCAATTAAAGATGCAGGATTCCCTGATCGTACAAATCATCCCTGATGTCATCCAGCTCGATTTCACTGATACCGAGGTATCCTAGGAGCATCGGTTTGATACGTTCAAATTCATAATCGACCTCGGCGTCACCCAGCGTGGAATAAGTGCCGCACAGGTGTTCGGCAATTTTCAAGGTGACCAGCAGGTTTTTCTTGGTGGTTTCTGCCCCCTGGTTAAGGCCGAGAATTTCTTCAACTTTATGGTGATCAGCAATAGCCTGACAGATATCAGTGGGCAATTTCCAGGATTTGGCCACATAGTAGCCAATGACAGCGTGGTTGGTGTGAATGGCGCGGTTTTCAATTTCGGTGATTCTGACATCATCCTGCGCATAGGCATCTTTGAGGATGTCGAAATAATTATCGTGTTTCATGCGCAGTAAAGGGATGCCGCAGTCATGAAAAAGTCCCAGCGTATAGGCGGAATCTGCAAGCTGAAGGTTGAGTTTCTTGGCGATAACAGAGCAGGCTGAAGCTACGTCATTGGCGTTATCCCAGAAATCATTCAGTGCATCGATATCATCGATTGCCAGGGCTTCGGTGATGGAGACAGCATTGACAATATTGACTACGCTGCTGACGCCCAGCAGTTTGATTGCCTGTCCTATGGAAGTGACTTTGTTCGGTAACCCAAAGAAGGATGAATTAACCGTTTTCAAGACCCAGCCAGAGAGGCTGACGTCCTTGGCTATGAGAGCAGCAATGTCATCCAGCGAACAATCAGGCATTGCCGTTTCCATCTGGATATCAACGAGAATCTGCGGCTGTGGAGGGATCTTAATGCCCTTGAATACCTTTTCCAGTTGATCCTGAGATAAATCCGTAGATTTTTCCATTTCAGCCATGAATTATGAGGATTGGTTATTATTTTATCGATGCGCCGATATTACACCTATTTATTTCATTCATCCACGTAAACACAAAACGCGTTTTTTCTATGCGCAAGGCAGGTCTTGCGTTTAGAATAAGTGGATTAATATTTAGTCGTGATAGCAGGAGAGTTTCAGCAAATGTTTAATAAATCGATGCAGATCAGTGGGTATGATGATGAGTTGTGGGCTGCGATTCAGGCTGAGGAAAAACGCCAGGAAGAGCACATTGAACTGATTGCATCAGAAAATTATACCAGTCCCCGAGTAATGCAGGCCCAAGGATCGGTATTGACCAATAAATACGCTGAAGGCTATCCGCACAAACGTTATTACGGCGGCTGTGAAAACGTGGATGTCGCCGAACAACTGGCAATAGATCGTGCCAAACAGCTTTTTGGGGCTGATTTTGCGAACGTGCAACCACATTCAGGCTCACAGGCCAATGCGGCTGTTTTTATGGCCCTGTGTGAACCGGGGGATACCATTCTTGGCATGAGCCTGGCTCATGGCGGCCACTTGACTCATGGAGCCAAACCCAACTTTTCCGGCAAAATCTACAATGCAGTGCAGTACGGCCTGAATACGGAAACCGGCGAAATTGACTATGATGAAGTAGAGCGTCTCGCTAAAGAACACCAACCGAAAATGATCATTGCCGGATTTTCGGCTTATTCACGTGTTGTTGACTGGCAGCGTTTCCGTGATATTGCTGATGAAGTGGGTGCCTACCTGTTTGTCGACATGGCACATATTGCCGGTTTAATCGCTGCCGGTGAGTATCCAAGTCCGGTGAATATTGCGGATGTTACTACCACTACAACTCACAAAACCCTGCGTGGCCCTCGTGGCGGGCTGATTCTGGCAAAGTCCAACGAAGCCATCGAAAAGAAGCTGAATTCGCTGGTTTTTCCCGGTACCCAGGGTGGTCCGTTAATGCATGTGATTGCCGCAAAGGCAGTGGCTTTCAAGGAGGCCATGGAGCCTGAATTCGTCAGCTATCAGAAACAGGTTAAAGTCAACGCCCAGACGATGGCTGAGGTTTTCCTGGAGAGAGGCTATGACGTGGTATCCAAGGGTACTGATGACCACCTGTTTCTTGTCAGTTTCATCGAGGCAGGATTGACAGGAAAAGATGTGGATGCCTGGCTGGGAGCGTCTAATATTACAGTAAATAAAAATGCTGTTCCGAATGATCCGCAGTCACCTTTTGTGACTTCAGGTATTCGCGTGGGAACACCTGCAATCACCACGCGCGGTTTTGATGAAAACCATTGCAGGGACCTGGCGAACTGGATGTGTGATGTGATAGACAGTCGTGGTGATGAAAGCGTTATTGCATCAGTGAAAGAAAAAGTACTGGCTATTTGTAATCAGTATCCCGTTTATGCGGATTGATTAAGCCAACGACAGAAGAGGACACTATTTCATGCGCTGTCCGTTTTGCGGAGCCCAGGATACCAAGGTTGTAGATTCCCGACTTGCCAGTGAAGGTGATCAGGTTCGCCGTCGTCGTTCCTGTTCAGTATGCAGCGAACGATTCACAACTTATGAAACTGTCGAGTTGAACCTGCCACGCGTAGTGAAATCGGATGACAGTCGAGTGCCGTTCGACGGGCGCAAGTTACGCTCCGGTATCGAGCGTTCCCTTGAAAAGCGGCCGGTCAGCACCGATCAGGTTGAAATAGCGATTAACCATATTACCCGAAAACTGGTGGCCAGTGGTGAAAGCGAGGTTCCATCAAAAGAGATTGGCAAACTGGTCATGGAAGAACTCCGAAAACTTGATCATGTTGCCTATGTGCGATTTGCCTCTGTTTACCGCAGTTTTGAAGACGTCAATGCCTTTCGTGAGGAAATCGACAAGCTGGAAAAACAGCCGACCCCGGAAGTGCGCCGCAAGCAGTTGGATCTGCTCGGTGGTGACGACGAATAAACTGTCCCTGCCTCATGTCCTTTTCCGCTGATGATTATCGTTTCATGGCTCGCGCCATACAACTCGCCAAAAAGGGCTGCTACTCGACTCATCCCAACCCGCGGGTAGGCTGTGTCATTGTCAAAAACCAACAAATCATTGGCGAAGGCTTTCATCGCCGTGCCGGTGAGCTGCACGCCGAACGCATTGCGTTGGCAAACTGTTCTGAAGATCCAGCTGGCGCAATAGCCTACGTCACGCTAGAGCCGTGCTGCCATCATGGTAAAACCCCTCCCTGTACTGATGGTCTGATTGATGCTGGAGTGTCTGAAGTGGTCATTGCCATGCAGGATCCCAATCCTCTGGTTGCCGGGCAGGGTATCGTAAAACTCGAAAAGGCCGGTATCACGGTTCGTTCCGGGCTGCTGGGAAACCAGGCGGTTGCCCTGAACCGTGGCTTTATTAAACGCATGTCGGAAAAACGACCATTTGTTCGCTGCAAACTGGCCTGTAGTGTTGATGGCCGTACCGCCATGGCATCAGGTGAAAGTGTCTGGATCAGTTCAGAGCATTCGCGTCGTGATGTACAGATGCTGCGAGCAGCATCCTCCGCCATTATCACTGGAGTGGGTACGGTATTGGCAGACAATCCCTCCCTGAATGTACGCCTGAACCACCAGGACTTGTCACTCGATGATGGTCTTGAAGTGTTACAACCCGTACGTGTCATTCTTGATGCGAATTTGCATACTCCAGTCGATGCCAGGATGCTTTCAGTGCCCGGTGAAGTGGTCATTTTCTGTTCAGGTCAGGCTATCACTGAAGCCGCAAAATATGCCCATGACAATGTCTCGGTCATCGCGGTTGAGTCCACTGGTGAGTTTCTGAATTTTGAACAAGTTTTGCAGGTTTTGGCTGAGCGTCAGATCAATGATGTGTTGCTAGAGGCTGGCGCGACCCTGGCTGGCAGTGCAATTCAGGCGGGACTGGTTGATGAACTGATTGTCTACCAGGCACCGCATTTGATGGGACATGAAGCCAGGGCGCTGGTCAATCTCCGCGGGCTTGAAAAAATGTCTGACAGAATTCAACTGAATTTTTTGGAAGAAAGACGAATTGCTTCGGACATGAGGTTGACGTTTTCAGTGAACTAACCTGTTTCAGATCAAGTTTTCTGGAGACGCGTGAACCCATCCATGGGGCTCTTAGCAGCATCCCTGCTGCTAAGGCTCCTGAAAACTGATTCTGAAACAGGTTTTTGACTCTAATCTGGTAAAAGTATATCCATATCCCTTTCCAAAAGTGTCTGAGTCATGGATGACGAAGCCAAGCCTGCATGGATGCATTTACGGCGTCTTTTGGAGAGGGATATGGGTATACTTGGATAAGTTTTTCAAGAAGCTAACAAATTTCGGGAGTAATTATGTTTACCGGCATTATCGAAGCAATAGGCTCAGTCTCACAAATGCAGGACAAGGGTGGGGATCTACGCCTCACCCTGGATGTCGGCAAACTGAATATGAACGATGTGGCTCTGGGGGACAGTATCGCCGTTAACGGTGTTTGCCTTACCGTTATTGAAATGACCAACCACAGTTTTTCAGCTGACGTATCGGCCGAAACGCTGCGCCTCACTTCACTGGGTAAACTGGGTACAGGCAGCCCGGTCAATCTCGAAAAAGCCCTCACCCTGCAAACACGACTCGGCGGTCACATGGTCAGTGGTCATGTCGATGCACTGGGAAAAATTCTTGAACGTCGCGATGATGCCCGCTCCATCTGGTTCAAGGTCGAAGCCCCGGCAAATCTTGCCAAGTACATCGTTCACAAGGGTTCAATCACGGTGGATGGTACCAGTCTTACTGTAAATGCAGTGGATGGCAACGAATTCGAGCTGAATATCGTCCCGCATACTGCCCAGGAAACCATTATGAGTGGTTACCAGCCAGGAACCGAAATTAATTTGGAAGTCGATATCATCGGACGTTATCTGGAGCGTCTGTTGCTGGGTGAAAAAGCGGCTGTAAAAGGTCTTGAAGGACATGGAGTGGATATGGAACTGCTGCAAAAAGCCGGATTTGTCTAAGGCTATTTAGACTTCCGTCTACTTTGAAAGCATTTGCAGCTATGCTTAAATCGTCTGGCAAAATAAAAATACCACTAACCACGAGGACGTCATCTTGAAAATGAAACTTGCTAGCAAACTGTTGGCAGCTGTTGCATTATCCGCTGCACTAATCTCGCCGGCCTTCGCAGCCGACAAGGTCTATAAACTCAAACTGGCTGAAACCTGGCCATCCAATTTCCCGATTTTCGGCGATGCTCCCAAGAACATGGCCGCTATGGCAGAAAAAATGTCGAATGGCCGCCTGAAAATCACTATCGATTCCAAGAACAAGCACAAGGCAGCATTGGGGATCTTCGATATGGTGCGTGCCGGTCAGTATGACATGGGACACTCGGCGTCCTATTACTGGAAAGGTAAAGATCCCAACACACTTTTCTTCACCACCATGCCGTTTGGAATGACTGCACCTGAGCAGTATGGCTGGTTCTATTTTGGCGGTGGCATGGAACTGATGAAAGAAGTCTATGACAAGCACGGTATTCTTTCATTTCCGGGCGGTAATACCGGTAACCAGATGGGTGGCTGGTTCCAGAAAGAAATCAACTCTGTTGATGATCTTCAAGGCCTGAAAATGCGTATTCCTGGTTTTGCCGGTGAAGTACTGGCCAAGCTCGGTGCAAAACCAACCAATATTCCTGCCGGTGAGCTCTATACAGCGTTAGAGCGTCGTACCATCGATGCGCTGGAATGGGTAGGTCCTTCACTTGACCTGCGTATGGGTTTCCACAAGATTGCACCATACTACTACACCGGCTGGCATGAGCCAGCGACTGAACTGCAGTTCATGATCAACAAGCGTGCCTGGGACAAGCTGCCAGAAGATCTGCAGGAAATTCTGCGTGTTGCCATGCGTACAGCTGCCTATGACATGTATGCACATTCATACCATGCTAGCGGTGAAAACTGGGCCAAGATGAAAACCGAGTATCCTGATATCAAGGTCAAGACTTTCCCCAAAGACGTGATTGACGCCATGCGTAAGGCCAATGATGAGTTGATTGCAGAAAGAGCAGCCAAAGATCCGATGGCGAAGAAAATCATTGATTCCCAGGCAGCTTACCTCGAGAAGGTGCGTGTCTGGACTGAAATCTCTGATAATGCCTATCTGAACAGTCAGTCAACCAACTGATCTTATTTATCTTTTATACTTGTCACTCCCGCGCAGGCGGGAGTCCCAGCCTATAAAATGGATCCCCGCTGTTGCGGGGATGACAATGATTTAAAGTCTCGAGTCGTATATAGTCTTACCCATGCTCCTGAAACTTGAAAATCTGATTAATCGTTTTTCTGACCTGCTTGGCGTGATTGCTGCAATTCTGCTGGTTTTACTATTGTTGAATGTATTCTATGACGTGATCATGCGTTACATGTTCAACGATGTATCCATTGGTATGCAGGAGCTTGAGTGGCATCTTTATTCAACCATGTTCCTGCTGGGAGTTTCCTACAGTCTGCGACACAATGGCCACGTTCGTGTCGACCTGTTCTACGAAAGGGGATCACCCAAAACCAGGGCATGGATCGATATTTTTGGCGTCCTGGTTTTTCTGTTGCCATTTACCCTTCTGGTTGGTTATTACGGTATCGGTTTTACCCAGGAAGCCTACGAACTGAATGAGCAATCCGGTGATCCGGGAGGGTTGCCTTATCGCTGGATTATAAAATCAATGATTCCTTTTGCATTTTTCTCAGTAGCTATCAGTGGCCTCGGTATGTTGCTGCATGCCGTAAACGTGATTCGCGGTATTCACGTCGACGAACCAACTGAGAAATTTATACCCTAGGGGCACCTGTAATGATCGGTATTATCATGTTTTTCGCTGCACTGCTGCTGCTGTTAGTCGGCTTTCCGGTTGCCTTTACCTTTGGCGGTGTGGCCTTGCTGTTCGGTGTTTACGCAGAAGGCGCGGATATGTTTGCCTTTATGCCGTTTCGCATTTACAGCATTATGGAAAATACCGTACTGATGGCTATTCCTTTGTTCATCTTCATGGGTATTGTCCTGCAGAAAACCAGGCTGGCAGAGCAACTGCTTGAATCTATGGGGACTCTGTTCGGGCGTGTGCGCGGCGGTCTGGCGATCTCAACCATACTGGTTGGCGCCTTGCTGGCTGCCTCCACCGGCGTAGTGGGAGCATCCGTGGTTGCCATGGGGCTGATTTCTTTACCCGTCATGCTCAAGTACAACTATGACAAGAAACTGGCATGCGGCACTATTTGTGGAGCAGGGACCCTTGGGCAGATTATTCCGCCGTCCATCATTCTGATTATTCTTGGTGATGTGATGGGCATCCCGGTCGGTGACCTGTTTAAAGCCGCCGTGGCGCCAGGTGTTGTGCTCATTGGTGTCTACGTTAGCTATATCCTGATCAAGTCATACCTCAGTCCAGAAGCTGCCCCGGCATTACCTGTCGACGAAAACAAGGGTTCACGCCAGCAACAGGTTTTTCAGGCCATCAAAGCGGTTTTGCCGCCATTAAT
>Ga0180436_10004898_pt1 | contig 11935 bp, 10 predicted proteins | sample SS_ome_2_FD_132434 | JGI IMG/M metagenome (GOLD analysis project Ga0180436, IMG submission 132434) | Hypersaline lake sediment archaeal communities from the Salton Sea, California, USA - SS_3_S_2 metaG | ecosystem: Environmental > Aquatic > Non-marine Saline and Alkaline > Hypersaline >...
ATTGCTGGAGCTGATTTGAATGGCTACGTTCAACTTTAAAAAACGAGAAATAGAGTGCAAAATCGTCTATTACGGCCCGGGACGGTGCGGTAAAACAACGAATCTTGAATACATCTTCAAGACCTACAAGAAACAAATCGCGGGAGAGATGGTTTCCATCGATACGGAAGGCGATCGAACCCTGTTTTTTGACTTCTTGCCGATGGGATTGGGAAAAATCAAAGGATGTGATGTTAAAGTTCAGCTGTACACCGTTCCGGGGCAAGTCCAGTACAGCTCAACACGCAAACTGGTTTTAAAGGAAGTTGACGGATTGGTTTTCGTCGCAGATTCGTTGGAAGTACGTCGAGAGAAGAACATGCTTTCCCTGAAAGATCTCCATGAAAACTTGAAATCCTATGGAACCAGCATATTTAAGGTTCCGCTGGTGATGCAGTATAATAAAAGAGATTTGGAGGAAGAGGGGATACCGCTCATGTCGATCGAGCGTATGGACCAGGATTTGAACCGGCAGCTCAAAGCGCCCCATTTCAGTGCCAGCGCCATTAAGGGGCAGGGGGTCCCCCAAACGATTATGGAGTGCCTCAAGCGAACCCTTCTGAATTTACAGAAACAGCTTAAATGGGCAAAATAGACTGAGTATCCATGGCCAGTAATATTGTCCTTTCCGGTAATTTAAGTTTTCTCAATTTGGCTGAACTTCTTCAGCTGCTAGGTTCCAATGGCAGCAATGGCATCTTGAGAATAGAGGCGAAGTCGAGTCAGGAACCCGGGATCGTCTTTTTCCGAGGCGGCAACCCGGCCCATTCACTAAACGGTGAGCTGCGCGGTCTTGAGGCCATTTTTTCGTTATTCGGATGGATGGAAGGCGATTTTTCCTTCAGTGACGAGCCCTATGACGGCGAAGTCACCATCAACAAAAGCCGCATGGAAATCATTCTTGACGGCCTTCGCATGCTGGATGATGGCGAAATAGAAAAAGTCGAGCCGGTCAGTATTCAGACCGAATCCGCACCGAAAAATGAGACACCCAAGAAGTCATCCTTACCGCTGATTAAGGGCCCATTAGTCGATTACCTGCACGTTGTCGATGAAGAAGAATTCTTTGACGGAGAAGAAATCATTGTCGAAGGCAACCATGGCAACTGGATATGGGTCATTCTCGAGGGAACCGTCGAGTTGTCCCGCTCGACCCCCAATGGACCGATTAAATTTCTCCAACTCAGTGATGGCGCTTTTATTGGAAGCATCAGCGGATTGCTGTCGGACGAAAGTGTACGCAATGTCACCGCTCAAGCGATCGGCAATGTGCAGTTGGGCATGCTTGATTCACAGGGCATGGGAAGTGAATTCAGCCGCATGCCGCCCGAATTTCGAAACATGGTAAGGAGTCTCGATAATCGTTTCAGCGAAATTATGACACGTATGGTCGCCTGCTCCGTTGGGAAAAATGACCCTGCCAAACTCCTGAAAGACAAACGCCCTGTCATCAAGGAGGGAAAAAACGACGACAAATCATTTGTCATCACGGGTGGCCGCGCTTTGATCGTTCGCAACACGAAGCATGGCGTTGTGCCGTTAATTACCGGTCTTAGCAAAGGTGATTTCATTGGGCACATTCCCTTTCTCGATATGGGATTAGAACCCACTTCTGCCATTGTGTTGGGTGATAAGCGGTTGAAGGTATCCACCATCGACCAGAAAATGCTGCAGAATCATTACGATCAACTATCGTTGACCTTTAAAAATATGCTTGAAAATATTTCAACCAATATCCTGGCGACAGCGATGGCCATCTGTGAGCTCGAAAAAAAAGCCTCCCAGCGATAGGTTGATCTTGACCTTTTTGACAGGAGAATCAGTATGGTATCCGAAAAAAGAAAACATGTACGGGTGAATGCGCTTAATTTATCCCATGTTGCTGTTGATGATCGGGAGGAGGCTGTCAAGCAGGCAATTGGCCGCACGCTCAATGTGTCGGAAACCGGCATCTTACTGGAAACCCATTTCCCGATTGAATCGGATCAGAATGTCGAATTGACCCTGGGATTCGAAGAGGATCTGGTCAATCTCAAAGGCAAGGTTATCCATCTGCTGAATGGTGAAACCGGCAAGTTTGAAATGGGAATTCAGTTTACCGACATTGACGAGGAAGCCATTCTGGTCATCAAAGATTTTATCAACAGATTTCGCGCACTGAAGAATAAATAACAAGAATAAGCCGTTGACATGACCATCATGCCTTAACTCCCAAACTGAATACACAGGAGCGATATAATCCTCATGACCGCCGCCCTATATGAATCGAAATTAGAACATTTGAATATTCTTAAACAAGGAAAAGTCAGGGATATATACGATCTTGGTGATTGTTTGTTAATGGTGGCGACAGATCGTCTATCCGCTTATGATGTCATCATGCCCGATCCCATTCCCGATAAGGGAAAAATTTTAACCCAGTTGTCCATTTTTTGGTTCAACCTGTTTTCAGACATGGTGCCCAATCATTTACTCGAGGGGGATGTGTCGTCTTTCCCATCGGAATGCCAACCCTACCAGGATATCCTGGCCGATCGCAGCATGCTCGTTAAAAAAGTCGAACCATTGCCGATTGAATGTGTCGTTCGGGGCTATATTTCAGGTTCTGGCTGGAAGTCTTACCAAAAAAACCTTACCATTTGCGGTATTTCGCTTCCCGCAGGCTTGAAAGAATCGGAGAAACTCCCGGAACCCTTGTTCACACCGTCGACCAAAGAAGAAGTCGGACAGCATGACATCAATATCAGTTTTGAAGAAGCGGTCAATCGCGTTGGACGCGACGTCGCCGAACAAGTTCGCGATCTGAGTCTGTCGATTTATCAAAGGGGGGTTGACGTTGCCTCAAAGAAGGGGATCATCATTGCCGACACCAAATTTGAATTCGGGCTGCTCAATAATGAGATTGTGTTGATTGACGAAGTGCTTACACCCGATTCGTCACGCTTCTGGCCTCTTGCCACCTACAAGCCTGGAGGGCCACAACCCAGCTTTGACAAACAATTTGTCCGCGATTATCTGACATCTGTTAAATTCAATCATCAGCCCCCCGGTCCCCGGCTTCCAGCGGATGTCATTGAAAAAACTCGTGAAAAATATCTTGAAGCGCTCAAGCTGCTCACCGGATCAACGCATGGGTTATAACTACGATTGCGTTGAATTGGATCGTATCGATACCGCCAATACGTTTTACCAGATCAGCACAGCACAAGACAAAGCCTCGCTTGAAGCATCGATTGGCCGCATTGGCCTGATATGCCCTGCCATTTTACAACAAATCGACCAGAAACTGACTGTGGTTAGTGGCTTCCGACGGGTTGAGGCCTGCCGTAAGCTCCGATGGCAGACCATTCCCTGCCGAATCTTGCCGCAGGACGTCTCCCCGATGCAATGCGCTGAAATCGCCATTACGGATAACGTTTCTCGGCGGTCTCTTAATATCATCGAGCAGGCAAGATGCCTGCGGCTATTTGAAAGAGCCGGCAAGGATGCGGCTGTGTCTCCTGAAATGGCCACCCTCCTGGGCGTTCCTTTGAATACAGCGTTCATTGCCAAAATGCGCAAGGTATTAGCCGTCTCGGAAACAATCCAAAACAGCATCATATTGGGAAATATTCCACTGCCGGTTGTGATGATGCTTTCCGAATTGACCCCGGAAGATGCGGAAGCCGTGGCCGCTATATTCAACACCCTTCCCATGGGACTGAATAAACAGCGAGAAATTTTGCTTCATTTAAACGAAATTTCAGCTCGGGATGATATTCCGGTATGGCAACTACTTGAAGAAGAACCTATCCAATCGATTTTAACTTTTGAAGACGTGGACGGAAATCAAAAAACCCGCAGCCTGCGTTTATACCTCAGACAGAGAAGGTATCCCCGGCTTGTAAAAATTGAGCAGCAGTTTCATGAGAAAATTGCCGCGTTGAGACTCGGGAAGGGCATCCAAATCATACCCCCGACGAATTTCGAAGGGGACACATGCAGCATGACCATCAGGTTTTCCGGTATCGACGATCTAAAAAAAGCACGCCGAAACCTGTCCGATATCATCGATAACCCGATTGCCTTAGACTTATTGGATGACGACCAACCCTTATCACCTTCTTCTTAAACCCCGCCTGCTGGTCTCCATGGGATTCAGCTTATTTTCATCTTCAGACGTAACCGCTATCCGCCAGAGCCGCAATCTCCTTTTGTCTATAGAAAAATTTAGCTTGACATATATTAATCAATAAATGTAAAGCTATATAAACAATAAATATTATTCATAATATTATGGGCATACATGAAAGAAAACTGCGGGAACGCGAACAGCGTCGCCGTCAAATATTGAAGGCGGCTCGCAAGGTGTTCTCCAGTAACGGTTTTACGAAAACGACGATGGAGGACATCGCGCGTGAAGCCGAGCTCAGCCCAGGCACTCTCTATCTGTATTTTAAAAATAAGGATGAACTGTATGCATCCCTGTCCGTTGAAGTTCTTGAGCATCTGCATGAGAAACTGAAACGGGTTTATATCAAGGAATCACCGAATCCCCAGTTGCGCATCAATGACCTCAAACAGATGTTGTACAATGTATATCAGGTCGATCCGCTGATTCTATTGAACCTTTTTCACCTGCAGTCCAGTGAAATATTGACGCATCTTGAACCGGCAATGCTGACGACGATCCGCAATCTTTCCCGTAATTCATTGGGCATCATTACCAAAATATTTGCGGAAGGCGTCAATGACCATGTTTTTATCGAAAAACACCCCAAAGCGCTATCGGATGTCTTGTGGGGCCTTTTTTCGGGAGTTGTGCTGTGGGAAGAAAGCAAGCGCATCATCAGCAATAAAAGAGAAACCAACGCATCTGCTTTTGATACAGCATTTGAAATTTTTTTACGCGGCATTGCCCGATAACGAATTGTTGGGATCATCCAAATCCAAATCGGGATCCCGATCCCGATGAAAACGGATCCCAACAGACGGAGGCACGGGACGCTCATTCTTCGCGCCAGTGATCCTTGACGAAGCCAGCCACCATCTTCGCATACCCACGGTTTTAAATCCATTCTGACGGCAAAGATCCCTATCATTTTGTATGGCGATTATTTTCGCCGCAAAAAGCACCTGGATCTTGACGGGAACACCATGCCATCCGTAAAAGCAACCGATACCACATGCTAGTGTGTTTGAATCGTATTGCCGGGGTTGCCAATCAGGGGGTAATCACATAGTATTTTATTTGAGTTTCGAAAAGGTGGGACTGGTCGATTTTGATGCCATCGGTCCTTCGGCGAATGCCATTGATGATCACGTTCCAATCAGAAGGCGAGCAAGCGATAGACGATGGCGGCGATTGAACATATTTATATCGATAGCGCGGTCACAGGGCACCCTCAGGTTAATGACATCGTTGAACGTCTTAATATTCGGTCATCCGTCATAGACCATCCCGACGAATTGTACGATAAAATTCGGTCCTCGCAAGACCCGGTTGCAGCAGGTAAGAAAGTACTTTACTTGACGGCCAACAGGGGCGGTTTTATCCGCAAGTGTCCGGGTACAAGAAATTATACGTGTTGTGACTATATGATTCTCCATGTCGGCACTTTCTGCACCATGGACTGTGCCTATTGTATCCTGCAATCCTACTTCCATCCCCCCGTTCTTCAGTACTTCGTGAATCAGCAAAAAATGTTTGGCGAGCTAGATGAATTCCTGGCAGCACACCACTACCGGCGTATCGGGACGGGTGAATATACCGACAGCATGATTTGGGAACTCTGGACGGATCTATCCCAAAAATTAATCCCCCGTTTCAGTGGGCAATCACACGCTGTGCTGGAACTCAAAACGAAAACGACATTCGTTCAGCATATTCAAGGCCTTCGTCACAACCGACGAACCATTTTAGCGTGGTCCGTGAATACGCCAATGATAATCCGTCACAACGAAAGAGGTACGGCAAGTTTGGATGCGCGAATCGATGCCGCCGCCCAATGTCAAAAGTGGGGGTACCCATTGGCCTTTCATTTTGACCCGATGGTCGACTACGACGGCTGTTTGGATGATTACCGCAGGGTTGTCGATAAGATTTTCAGCCGCATCCATCCCGAAAACATTGTTTGGATCAGCTTGGGGACCCTGCGATTCATGCCGGATCTTAAGGCCGTCATTCAGTCGCGATTTCCGGAATCGAAAATGATATACGGGGAATTGGTGCCGGGAATGGATGGCAAATCAAGATATTTACAACAGATTCGGATTGATATTTATCGTGCTGTGTTAAGCGCCATACGCGACCATACTGCCGATGTCACGGTATATTTTTGCATGGAAAACGAACATGTCTGGCAAAAAGTGTTCGGTTTCACAACGGCCGACCGTGGCGGGTTACCTTATATGCTCGACCAGAGTGCGATAAAAACATGTCAGTTAGACCCAGATCCATTGCCCGGGCCCGAATGTTAATAGATGACAGTGCCTAAAAACGGCTGATTCATGGATGGTATCCGTTGTTTACATTAGATGCTGATATTGTTATTCAAAAGAATGAAGGCAACACGGTTATGCCTGTCAATCAGGTCGACGAGAAGGTGCCAATGGTGAGTTGATTATGGAATTGTATGATTTAATATCGAAGTTTAAACATTTGGCGTATTCCCAAAAAAAATATCATGTGGATCGTCAAGGGGAATATGCTCAGTTGGTATTCGACAACACCCACATGGATGACTGGTTGACGTGCATTGGTGAATTGCTGGGCATGCCCATAAAAACGGAGACGCAGCCCGTTACCGATGATATTGTTCACCTCACCGAAGATTTTGGTGAGATCTTTGACCACCAGACCCTTTTTTATCGTGAAATTGATACCCATCGCATCATGGCGATGTTCTGGCCTTGGAAAGATCAGCCCTCGACAACGCTAAAGATCATGATACTGACGAAGGACTAATCCGATAAAACCGGCCGAATTTTGAGGATTTTCTTCTTTTGGACACCAAGATACAGACCATACAGAAATCACTGCGCATTCGAAAAATGGATGTGGAAGAAATATCGAATGGTATTCGTGTTAAAATAAAGAATGCGGGATTGCCGGCCGTCAGCATCGATATCTATACACTACGATCGAATCCGGACCATCTTCGCGCCAAAATAAAGGGGGGTGACGATTTTCCGGAAGTTTCGGACAATGATTTGAAAAAAATCAGGATTAAGTTGCAGAACGATCTGCTTGGTGTTGCGAGTGTTGGAACATTTACATCGTTAGGTCGACGGGGTGAAGCGCATTACTATTATGCTCATATTACGATGAGCAAAAAATCCGCCGATCTGGTCCTGATCCAAAAAGGGGCCCAACATGCCTTAGAACAATTGAAGGGAATCGATGCCGGAACCTTTCGTAAAGGCTTGGATAAGCTTGGACTGCCGCGGTCAAGCAAAGTCAGGCTGTCACTTACGAGAATATTCCGGGAGTCCGGCGATATTGAAGAAATGCTGACCGTTGTCGTACAAGAAGCCGGTATTATAGCGAAAACCGCCGACTGGCGACTGCTCAAGGACGTAAAAGAGCACAGCGATGTCGCCTATCTCAATATCATCGTTGAATTACTTTGGAAAGCGGTTGCAAAAGAGCGCTTAATCAAAACGCTCGAGGATATCCACAACTAGGCCGCCTCCCTCCGCCAAGTCACGGAATCTTACGGTCGAACAGCGCGAAACCAGCCACAGGTGTTGGCGTTCTGTTTTTGAACCGATGGCTGCGGTTCCGGCGTGACAACATCAACCAGGGTAATCCACCCGCCAGAATACCGTTTAAAACTGTCCGAAGACCAATACCACGCGCTGGAAGCGCCCTTGAAAGCATCCGCGCCGGCATAGAGACCGATCAGTTCTCTGGCGTTTGGCAAACGCCAATCGGTATATCCCCCCAGTTGCATCCTGTTTACAGCCTGGCGTGCTTCATCATAATTTTTGCATTGGCCGGTGGATAAACGTGAATCAAGCAACGTCCATGTCAACCCTGTCTTTTTGTCTTGAAAGGTATCGGTTTTTTTGATGGTAAACCGGCCGTTCTTGTCTTTCATCATACGCTGAAGCTTTTCTAATTCCCGATCCGCTTCCTGTCGGTCGAGTTGCTGGTTAATTATTGCCAGTTTGTCGCGCACCAAACTGGCGGCCGGGCTGTTCGGTGATTCACGAATGAACGCCTCAAAAACGGAACGAATGGCGTCAGGTTGCGCGTCTGCGCCTCCCGCCCGTTCCATCAATTTCGTTAGGACAGCCGCATTTTGAAGGCGAATTTGATAATTATCCCGTTTTTCTTTAAGATCCAATGCCGCGTTGGAGTCACGATACACGTCGATGAAGCGGCTGCACAGTGAAATACATTGATGCCAGTCTTGTTTTCTTTCACATTGCTGCAAATCGACGATGACATTTTGATAATATGTTGGTTCAATCGCTTTTATGATTTTTCTTACCGGCACCACATGGCCGCCATCGGGGTGGCGACGCAGATAAGCGACCCCGGCATGGGCCTTTTTTTCAGGCTCATCCGACGCGATATCCAACAGCGCTTGATAGTCGCGTTCCTCGATCAGATTTGGAATTAGCGCTGATTTTTCACGAATCATATCCGCCCAGGCGGAATTGCGATGACGGGATAAGAACTGGGTATAGAGATCGTTGATTTCTTCATATTGTTTATCCGGGTAGAGCTTCTCGGCGGCTTGATCGACAAGTTTAAAGTCTCTTTGTACAATTCGGTTCTGGAGTGATTCGATATTTTTTGCAGCGCGGTCTTTAAGATTTTCGTGATCGGTGTTTTCAATATAGCGCTCATAGACGCGCACTTGGGCTTCCAAGGTAGGCTGCTGGTTGGCTTCTGCTATCGTCCGGGTATAGGCTTCCTCCAGACGCTGCTGACTGAAGTAGAAATACCAGAAAGTCGCTCCCGCGATCAAAAAAACACTCACCGTTATCAGTGCAACGCGGGAATAGCGTTTAAAATCGATTTTCTTCTTGGGTAAGTTGATTTTCCATTTTTTGGATTGGCAGTAGTCAAATATATGTTGACGGGCTTCATCTGGATCGGCACCAAAACTGACCGCCTCGCGAACTAAATGATGAAAATATTCAGGCCGAACCGTATTGTTTTTTACAGCGAGCGTCAAATCTCGGTTAAGATTTTTTAATAATGATCGAGCACGGCTTAAATCATACGCATAGCGGCTTTCATCCGTTTTGAAAATCGATATACTCTGGCCGGCAAGAACGCCACTGGCCGTGACAAAGGCGTCTTTTTGAGAAATTTTACGAATTTCTTTTTCTTTTTCAAGCGCCTTTTTTTGAAGCGCTTCAAGGGTAGAACCAGGGAAAAGCCCTAAAAAACTATAGAGTGAGTCTTGTTCAACGATTTTAAGATTCTCATTGATGAACTGTTCGACGGTACTGTCAAGTTGATAGATATTGTCAAGTTCGGATTCGGATTCTTTCTTGATTGGACAGCGTATCAGGCGTAGGACATCACCTTGATCTAATGAATAGATTTGAGCCAGGCTCGAAATCTCTTTTTGCGTCATAAACCCTTTGCGGATCTGGATATTGATGTACGCATCGACCTCACGGGAGCGATCCTCAAGCAGTTTTTTAAGAACGGCCTGCACCTCTGCGGGCGATGTATCAAATTGGGCGGCGATTTTCTGGGTCGTTTTTTCATCCGGTTTCTTATCGATCAGCAATCGACTGAGATGAACTTCCAAAGCACTGCCATGCTTCTTTTTCCAGCGGTCAACGCGTCTTTGAATGATTTGCGGTTTTACTTTGTGAAAATCGGCTAACTTCGCTATTTCAGCATCCGAAAGATCACCTTTGCAACCTAATAGCTTGACATGGCTGTCAATTTTTTTAAATTTGGCTTCCAGTTTTTTCTTTAGAAGATCAAGCGCATGGCGGGCCTCTTTTTCCCTTAGTTGGTTATCCGCCATGACGCTTCGGATCTCTGTCAACAAGCTGATGTATTGGCGGGCCTGGGTCCCTTTGGTAGGGTGGTTACGGAGCCGGCTCCATTCCGTCTGCTTTCTTTTAATAGCCGATTCAATAACTTGGGGATCCGATTCAGGTGGATTTATTTTCAATTCCAAAAGTTGATAGAAATTTATTCTGCTCATGAAGACCTCTTATATAAAATCGGTACTAAAAAGAAGGGGACGGGTTATGGCATCGCATGTGGACCATTGATTGGTCAGAGGCGTTTCCTATACCGTTTGATGATCAACAACGGGGTGTCCTCATGATAGGGCGTTAATATAGCGCAGCACGTGTTTATTGACGCGATAGGGAAACAGCGGGCGGGGCATCTAAAGATGAGCCTGTGCTTCCATTTTCGCAAAGGAACCACAGGCTTGAAAAGCCATTGGCATTTATGAATACAGCAAAAAATGCGGCCTAATGCACCACCAGATGCTGAGCTCTCTCAATGGCCTCCTTCAGTTCCTTACCTTGAATAACAGAACTCGTCTCGATCTTGGCGACAACCTGACGGTTTTCGGTAGCTTCAATCGCCGTAATTTGCAATCGGCCTTCCCGATTGAGATTAAATGTAATCTCTACCGGTGAATCTTCCGGGAGCCCCTCCGGCAAGTCCAATACGGCGGTGCCGATTCCAATCGAGTGCTCAACCGCAACCACTTTTTCATTGGTTTCATTTTCCATGATGCGAATCAGCACTCTTTCCTGATTGGCTTCCGGCGTATAGAAGGTCCGTTTGGTTTCAACCGGAACGGCGGTGTTCTTCAAAATGAGGTTGAAAACACCTTCTTGATTGTTGGGGCGACGGGCCACAACACCAAAACTTTTACTCGCAACGTCCCTGATTTTCATGGTCGATCGTTTCACCGCCGAAAGCGTAACACCCGTCTCTTCGGACATTTCCTTGGCGACTTCTTCCATGATCTGTTTCGGGGTGGTTTCAAAAATGTTGTCGCTGTTTTCAATCTCCCGATTCGTTTTTTTAGCAATTCGACGGATTAACCCATCGTTGAGCGATAATTTCCACCCGTAAATGGCAGCGCCTTTAGCGACAGCTTCGTCCGGATCAAACATGCGGGGTTCCATGCCGAATTCCTGTCGGATTCGATCGGGAATCTGCGGCATCCGGGTAGAGCCTCCCACCATGATAATTTCATCAAAATGCTCGTATCCCTTGGTTTTAGCCTCTTTTAACATTTCATGCGCCAAGGCAATCGTGCGTTCCAAAAGATCTTCGGTGATTTCTAAAAACTTATCGCGACTCAACTCGACTTTTACCCGATCACCACCATGTGTAATGGATATGGGGGTTTTATCGCGTTGGGATAAGATTTTTTTTGATTTTTCAGACGAGAGTTGCAAGTCCTGCCATGTATCGGGATCTTCTAATATATCATCCTCGGATTGGGTCTGGCGTTGGAATTCCTGCACCAAGAAGGCAACGATGCGATCATCCCAGTCTTTACCGCCCAGGTTGTGATCGCCCCCCGTGCAGATCACGTCGATCGAACTTTCCTGAATGTCGATCATGGTGATGTCAAATGTACCACCCCCTAAATCGTAAACCAGAACAACACGATTCTCCGTTTCCTGAACGGTTCCATAAGCAATGGCGGCGGCCGTGGGCTCATTGATAATTTGACGCACGTTGAAGCCGGCAATCTCTCCTGCTTTGCGGGTTGCCTCCCGCTCATTGATGCCAAAATAGGCGGGGCAGGTGATGACCACATCCTGGACCTTTTCGCCAATGGTCTGCTCGGCGTCCTGGGCGACTTTGCGCAGGATAAAGCTCGAAATTTCCTCTGGACGATACGGTTTACCGTCATATTCGTACAGGAAATTGGCTTCACCCATGGATCGCTTGATAAAG
>Ga0180436_10004900_pt1 | contig 11933 bp, 9 predicted proteins | sample SS_ome_2_FD_132434 | JGI IMG/M metagenome (GOLD analysis project Ga0180436, IMG submission 132434) | Hypersaline lake sediment archaeal communities from the Salton Sea, California, USA - SS_3_S_2 metaG | ecosystem: Environmental > Aquatic > Non-marine Saline and Alkaline > Hypersaline > Sediment...
GAAATCGCGGCGGCCGGGCGACATCACCTGCTGATGGTGGGAACGCCCGGATCGGGCAAGTCGATGCTGGCCGCGCGGATTCCGGGTATCCTGCCGCCGCTGACCCCCGCCGAGGCGCTGGAAACCTCGATGATCCATTCGCTTGCCGGCTTGCTGGAAGAGGGCGGGATTTCCCGCGTCCGGCCGTTCCGCGAACCGCATCACACCGCCAGCATGGCGGCCATCGTGGGCGGCGGGCGCGGTGCCAAGCCGGGCGAGATCAGCCTGGCGCATAACGGCGTTCTGTTCCTCGACGAGTTTCCCGAATTTCCGCGCGCCGTTCTGGAAACCCTTCGCCAGCCGATCGAGACGGGCGAGGTGGTGGTGGCGCGCGCCAATGCCCATGTGCGCTATCCCTGCCGGTTCCTGTTGGTGGCCGCGGCGAACCCTTGCAAATGCGGCCATCTGAGCGACCCGGCCCGCGCCTGCGCCCGTGCGCCGGCCTGCGGCGAGGACTATCTGGGCCGAATTTCGGGGCCGCTGCTGGACCGGTTCGACCTGCGGATCGAGGTTCCGCCGGTGGCCTATGCCGATCTCGACCTGCCGCAGGCGGGCGAGGGCACGGCGGCTGTGGCCGCCCGCGTGGCCGCGGCTCGTGCGCGACAGACGGCGCGGTTCGAAGCCGTGGCGGGCGCGCGGGTGAACGCCGACGCCGAAGGTGCATTGCTGGAGGAGGTGGCGGCCCCCGACGATACGGGCCGGGCCCTCTTGGCCCGCGCGGCGGAACGCTTCGGCCTGTCGGCGCGCGGCTATCACCGGGTATTGCGGGTGGCGCGCACCATCGCCGATCTGGCCGGATCGGAGACGGTTCAGGCAACCCATGTGGCCGAAGCGATCAGTTTCCGGCTGGCCGGGGGGACCGAAGGTTGAGCCGGTCGAGGAACGTGGCGACCCGGTCGAGCGCCGCGCCGGCCTCGGGCAGCCAGCGCCCGGCCAGCGGCCAGGCATGGATGCCGTCGTCCCACAGGTCCAGCGTCACCATCGCCCCGTCGCGCCGAAGATGATCGGCCATCCGAAGGGTGTCGTCGCGCAGGATCTCGGTTTCCGCGACCTGCAGGAAGACCGGCGGACAATGGGGAAACGCGGCGAAAAGCGGCGAAATGCGTGGATCGTCGGGGGCCAGACCGCCCAGCACCATGGCCCGCAACTCTCCGATCCGGGCGACCGGCAACAGCGGGTCGCGCCAGGCGTTCAGCGCCAGCGAGCGGCCCGACAGCGTCAGGTCGGTCCAGGGTGAGAGCGCGAAGGCGCCCGCGGGCCCTTCCCCTGCCCCGCACAGATGCGACAAGAGCGCCAGCGCCAGTCCGCCGCCCGCGCTGTCGCCACCCAGCACGATGCGGTCGGCCCCGATCCCTTCGGCGCGCAGCGCCTTCCAGGCGTCAAGCGCTGCCTCGAAGGCGGCGGGCGCGGGATGTTCGGGGGCCAGCGGATAGGCGGGCAGAACCGCCGGCAGCCCGCTGCGCGCGGACAGTCGCGCCAGCATCGCCCGGTGGGTGGCCGGGCTGCCCGCGATGTAACCGCCGCCATGGAAGTAGAGGATCGCGGCATCTTCCGCGACCGGGCCGCAGGCGACGCGCAACCCGCCCTGCCCCCAATCCCGCACCAAGGTGCCGGGCGGGTCGCGCAATAAAAGCCGCGCGCCGCGTTCCATCGCCACCCGTGCCTGCCGCGCGGTCGATTGCCGCCGCATCGCGGGTTTCACAAGCCCGCGCGCCAGCGCCTTGCCGAGGATCAGCCGCAGGCTCACCGCGACGCGGCGATCTTGCCCTCGATCACCTGCCAGATGCGCTGGGCGGTGTTGACGCCGTCGAAGCGCTCCAGCTCCTGTATCCCGGTGGGCGAGGTCACGTTGATCTCGGTCAGCCAGTCGCCGATCACGTCGATGCCGACGAAGACCTGCCCCTTCTCGCGCAGCGTCGGGCCGATCCGCGCGCAGATCTCGCGGTCGCGGTCGGTCAGGGCGACTTTTTCGGGCCGCCCGCCGACATGCATGTTCGACCGGGTTTCGCCCGCCGCGGGCACGCGGTTGATGGCGCCCACCGGCTCGCCATCCACCAGGATCACGCGCTTGTCGCCCTTCGACACCGCGGGCAGGAATTTCTGCGCGATCAGCGGTTCGCGCGACAGCGAGGTGAAAAGCTCATGCAGGCTGGAAAGGTTCCGGTCGTTCGGGTCGAGCCGGAACACCCCCGCGCCGCCATTGCCGTAAAGCGGCTTGAGGATGATGTCGCCATGTTCTTCCTTGAAGGCCCGGATCGTGCGCAGGTCACGCGCGATCAGCGTCGGTGGCGTCAGGTCGGGGAAGTCCAGGACCAGCAGCTTTTCGGGGTAGTTGCGTACCCAGAACGGGTCGTTCACGACAAGCGTGCCGGGATGGACACGTTCCAGCAGATGGGTTGTGGTGATATAGCCCATGTCGAAGGGCGGGTCCTGCCGCAGCCAGACCACGTCCCAATCGTCGAGGTCGATCTCGGCCTCGTCGCCCAGGGTGAAATGGTTGCCCTTCTCGCGACGCACTTCCAGCGGCCAGCCGCGGGCCAGCACCCGGCCTTCGCGGTAGGAAAGATGCTCGGGCAGGTAGTAGAACAGCTCATGCCCGCGTGCCTGCGCCTCGAGCGCGATGCGGAAGGTGGAATCGGCGTCGATGTCTATCGGGCCGATCGGGTCCATCTGGAAGGCGACCTTGAGCGACATGTTCCTCTCCCGCTGGCTGTGGCGGACTAGGTTTGGACCGGGGCGGCGCTGGATGCAATCGTGCCGTGCGTTGCTTGGGTGTCGCGGCGGGGGCTTCGCGCCCCCGCACCCCCGCGGGATATTTGAAGACCGGAAATGGGGCCGGTCAGGGAGAACGGCCCGCCGGCGCGTCGTCGGCGGTGAATGCGGCTTCGAGGATGCGAACGCGGCCCGCGGCATCGACCGTGGCGAGGTCGAAGCGCATCTCGGCCGCCTGGCCTTCGGGCCGGGTGGCGAGGAAGGCAAGTGCCGTGGCAAGGATGCGGCCGATCTGCGGCGGGGTCAGGTGGGCCATGGCCCTGGCATGGTCGGGGGCCTGCTTGACCTCGACGAAGAGGTAGGTGCCACCCGCGGAGAGGATCAGGTCGATCTCGCCCCGCGTGCCGCGCCAGCGCCGGGCGATCAGCGTTGCGCCGCTTTCCAGGTAGTGGCGCAGCACCGCCTCTTCGGCGGCAAGGCCCGCGGCGACGGAGCGTGCGCCGGTCATTCCCGTGCCTTTCGGCCAAGGTCGAGCGCGCGTTGATAAACCTCGCGTTTCGGCAGGCCGAGGGCGGCGGCGATTTCGGCCGCGGCATCCTTGACCGACAGGCGCGACAGCGCGTCGGCCAGCGCCGCGTCGACATCTTCCTGCGTGGCGGCGCGGCTGCGCGCGCGGTCGATCAGCACCACGATTTCGCCTTTCGGGGGCGCGCCCGCGAAAGCTTCGGCCAGTTCGCCCAGCGTGCCGCGCCGGACCTCTTCGAAGCGTTTGGTCAGTTCGCGGCAGATCGCGGCCTGCCGGGTTTCGCCCAGCTGCGCCGCGGCCTCGGCCAGAAGCGCGCCCAGGCGTTTCGGGCTTTCGTAGAGAATGAGCGTGGCGGGAATCGGCGCCAGTTCCCTGAGGAACGTCGCGCGGGCGCCCTTGGCATTGGGCGGAAACCCGGCGAACAGGAACCGGTCGGAGGGCAGGCCCGACATGGTCAGCGCCGCCAATACCGCCGAGGGGCCGGGGGCCGAGATCAGGCGATACCCTTCCGCCACGGCCGCGCGGGCCAGCTGGTAGCCCGGATCGGCCACCAGCGGCGTGCCGGCCTCGGAGGCATAGACGACGGATTTTCCGGCCGCGAGCGCCGCCATCAGCCGGGGCCGCGCGCTGTCGGCATTGTGGTCGTGATAGGAGATCAGCGGACGGTCCCCCAGCGGGATGCCGTGAATCTCCATCAGGTGACGCAGGCTGCGGGTATCTTCGGCCGCGATCACCTGTGCCGTGGCCAGGATGTCGAGCGCGCGCAGCGTGATGTCGCGCGCGGCGCCGATCGGCGTGGCGATCAGGTAAAGCCCCGGTTCGAGGGTCTTGCCAGCCGGCAGGGTGTTGCCGTTCATCCGATCCCGATCCCCCGCAGAAAGTTTACTTCGCCCCTGGAACCGCCTAGGGTCCGTCACGGACGCGCCCGAGGCGCAGGCCCGCCGCCCGAATGACACGCCACGGATGAAGGACCGCCGCATGTTCGCCCGTTTGATCCAGGCCTGCAAGCCGCTGCCCGGAACGATTGCCGCGCTGGCTTTGGCCGCGCTGGCCGCCTGCCAGCCCACGGGCTTCACCGGCCCCGCCGTGACCTCGTCCGGGCCGGTGCCGGTGGCGCTGCTGGTGCCGTCGGGGTCGGGGAATTCGGGTGACGAGGTGCTGGCAAGGTCGCTGACCCAGGCCGCGCAGCTGGCGATCACCGACCTTCAGGGGGTCGAGATCGATCTGCGCGTCTACAACACCGAAGGCGCTGCGCCCGCCGCCGCCGAGGCCGCGCGCCGGGCGGTAAGTGACGGCGCCAGGATCATCCTTGGCCCGGTCTACGCGCAATCGGCCAATGCCGCGGGGCTGACGGCCGCCTCGGCCGGGGTCAACGTGCTGTCGTTCTCGAACAACCCGGCGGTTGCGGGCGGCAATGTCTTCGTTCTTGGCCCGACCTTCCAGAACACGGCGAACCGGCTTGCCGCCTATGCCGCGCGGCAGGGCAAGAGCCGGATCGTCGTGGTCTACGACCAGAATACCGGCGGCGAGTTGGGGCGCCGCGCGATCGAGACCGCGCTGATCCGGTCGGGCGTGCAGATCGCCGGGATGGTGGGCTACGAATTCAGCCAGGAAGGCGTGATCGCGGCGGTGCCGCAGATCAAGGAGGCGGTCGAAACCGCGCAGGCCGACGCCATCTTCCTGACCGCCGATTCGGCCGGGGCGCTGCCCTATCTGGCCCAGCTTCTGCCAGAGGCCGGGATCGACCCCGCCGAAGTGACCTTCATCGGGCTGAAGCGGTGGGACATTCCGCCCGGCACGCTCAGCCTGCCCGGCGTGCAGGGCGGCTGGTTCGCGCTGCCCGACCCGGCCCTGGCAGACCAGTTCTCTGCCCGCTACGCCGAGGCCTATGGCGGCCCGCCGCACCCGATCGCGGGGCTGGCCTATGACGGGATCGCGGCGATCGGCGCGCTGGTGCGCGAGGGCAACGCGAACGCGCTGAGCGGCGCGGCCCTGACCCAGCCGGCGGGCTTTGCCGGGGTGAACGGCGTGTTCCGGCTGCTGCCCGACGGGACCAACGAACGCGCCCTGGCCGTGGCGCAGGTGCAAAGCAACCAGGTGTTCGTGATTGACCCAGCCCCTCGCAGCTTCGGCGCCCCCGGCTTCTGAGCCGGCGGTTCCCGGCCTGACCGATCCCGCCGATACCGGCACCGCGCCCGGCTTTTCCGCCGACAGGCTGATCGCGCATCTCGACGCGGTCCTGCCCGGCCTTGACGACGACAAGGCCCGGCGCGCCGCCACGGTGCAGGCCCTGACCGATGCGCGGACCGAGGGCATGGCGGCGATCGAGGCCGAGTTCCGGACCCATCCGCGCAATGCCCGCAGCACGATAACGGCCTATGCCGACCTGACCGATGCGATGGTCGCGACCTGTTTTCACGTCGCGATCCGGCACCTGCACAAGCAAGGTACGCCGACCGAGGCGGAACGCCTGTCGGTGCTGGCCGTGGGCGGCTATGGCCGGGCCGAGATGGCGCCGCAATCCGACGTGGACCTTCTGTTCCTGACGCCGTGGAAGATCACGGCCTGGGCCGAAAGCGTCATCGAATCGATGCTCTACATGTTGTGGGACTTGCGGCTGAAAGTGGGCCATGCCAGCCGCACGGTGAAGGATTGCCTGCGCCTGGGCCGCGAGGACGTGACGATCCGCACCGCGCTACTTGAACATCGGTTCCTGTCGGGCGACGCGGATCTGGCCGAAGAGCTGGACCGGAAGCTGCGCGCCGAGGTGTTCCACAAGACCGGGGCCGAGTTCATCGAACAGAAGCTGGAGGAACGGGCGGCGCGGCACAAGCGCCAGGGCGGCCAGCGTTACGTGCTGGAACCCAACGTCAAGGAAGGCAAGGGCGGCCTGCGCGACCTGCAGACGCTCTACTGGATCGGCAAGTACCTGCACGGGGTGCGCAGCGCCGCGGAACTGGTGCCGCTGGGCGTGTTCACGCAAGAGGAATATGAAACCTTCCACGATGCCGAGAATTACCTGTGGGCGGTGCGCTGCCACCTGCACCAGATCTCGGGCCGGCCGGTCGACCAGCTGACCTTCGACATGCAGGTCAGCGTGGCCGAGCGCATGGGCTACGAGGATCGCGCCGGCCGCCGGGCGGTGGAACACTTCATGCAGGACTACTTCCTCCACGCCGCGCGGGTGGGCGAATTGACGCGCGTCTTCCTGACCGCGCTGGAGGCCCAGCACGCCAAGCGCGAACCGATCCTGGCGGGGCTGTTCCGCCGCCGCCGCAAGCTGCGCAAGGGCTACGTTCTGCAGCACGGTCGGCTGACATTGGCCGACCCCGACACGTTCCTGGACGACAAGCTGAACATCCTGCGGCTGTTCGAAGAGGGGTTGCGCACCGGCTACCTGATCCACCCCGACGCGATGCGGCTTGTCACCGCAAACCTGCATCTGATCGACGACGGAATGCGCGACGACCCGGAGGCGGCGAAGCTGTTCCTGGGGCTGATGCTGAACCACGGCAACCCGGAACGGGCGCTCAGACGGATGAACGAGCTGGGCGTTCTGGCGGCCTTCGTGCCGGAATTCGAACCCGTGGTCGCGATGATGCAATTCAACGTCTACCACCATTACACGGTGGACGAGCACATCATCCAGTGCATCGCGGTGCTGGCGCAGATCGAACGCGGCGAACTGGTCGAGGAATTGCCGATCGCCAGCCGTATCCTGGAAGAGGGCGTGAACCGGCGTATCCTTTACGTGGCATTGTTCCTGCACGACATCGGCAAGGGCCGGCCCGAGGATCATTCGATCCTGGGCGCGCTGATCGCCCGCAAGGTGGCGCCGCGCCTGGGCCTGGACCGCGAGGAATGCGAAACGGTCGAATGGCTGGTGCGCTATCACCTGCTGATGTCCGACATGGCGCAGAAGCGCGACCTGTCGGACCCGCGCACCCTGCGCGACTTCGCCAAGGCGGTGAAGACGCGCAAGCGGCTTGACCTGCTGACGGTGCTGACGGTCTGCGACATTCGCGGCGTCGGGCCGGGAACCTGGAACAACTGGAAGGCCATGCTGCTGCGCCGGCTATACGGGCTGACGGCGGACGCGCTGGAAGGCGGGCTGGAAAACCTCAACCGCGACAAGGCCGAGGACGAGGCGCGCGAGGCCTTGCGCGCGGCCCTGACAGATTGGACGCCGGCGGCGGTCGAGGCCGAGATCGATCGCCATTACGGCCCGTATTGGCAGGGCCTGTCGACGGAAACGCAGGTGCTGTTCGCCGGGATGCTCAAGGGCATCGCCGATGACGAGATTCGCATCGACATCAAGCACGACCTCGACCGCGACGCGACGCGGGTCTGTTTCGCGCTGGCGGATCATCCGGGCATCTTCTCGCGCCTGGCGGGGGCGCTGGCGCTGGTGGGCGCGAACGTGGTCGACGCCCGGACCTACACGTCGAAGGACGGTTACGCGACGGCGGTGTTCTGGATTCAGGATGCCGAGGGCAAGCCCTACGAATCGGCCCGTCTGCCGCGCCTGCGCGGGATGATCGACAAGACGCTGAGGGGCGAGGTCGTGGCGCGCGAGGCGCTCAAGGACCGCGACAAGATCAAGAAGCGGGAGCGGCAATTCACCTTCCCGACCTCGATCACCTTCGACAACGAGGGGTCGGACATCTACACGATCATCGAGGTCGATACCCGCGACCGGCCCGGCCTGCTTTACGACCTGACGCGCACGCTTGCGGCGAACAACATCTACATCGCCTCGGCGGTGATCGCGACCTATGGCGCGCAGGTGGTCGACAGCTTCTATGTCAAGGACATGTTCGGGCTGAAACTGCATGCCCGCCACCGGCAGGAGGCGCTGGAGAAGAAGCTGCGCCAGGCCGTCAAGGAAGGCGCGGAAAGGGCGCGCGCCTGATGCAGCCCATCAGGCTCGTCAAGGGCTTCCTCACCGTCGGCGTCTGGACGATGGCCAGCCGGGTTCTGGGCTTCGTGCGCGACATCATGATCGCGGCCTTCCTGGGGGCCGGTCCGGTGGCCGAGGCGTTTCTGGTCGCCTTCGCCCTGCCCAACATGTTCCGCCGGTTCTTCGCCGAAGGTGCCTTCAACATGGCCTTCGTGCCGATGTTCTCGAAACGGCTGGAGGCCGGCGAGGACGCGGAAGGCTTTGCCCGGCAGGCGATGGCGGGGCTGGCCACGCTGCTGATCGTTCTGACGCTGGTGGCGATGGTCGCGATGCCCTGGCTGGTTCTGGCGATGGCGGGCGGTTTCGCCGCCGACGAACGGCTGGGGCTGGCCATCGAGTTCGGGCGCATCGCCTTTCCCTATATCCTGTTCATCTCGCTGGCCGCGCTCTTGTCGGGCGTTCTGAACGCGGCCGGGCGGTTCGCCGCCGCCGCTGCCGCGCCAGTGCTGCTGAACATGATCTTCATCGCGGCGATGAGTCTCGCGGCGGCGCTGGGCTGGCCGATCGGGCGTACGCTGGCCTGGGCGGTGCCGGTGGCGGGCATCGCGCAGCTTGCGCTGGTCTGGCACGCGGCGACGAAGGCGGGGTTCCGCATCCTGCCCGCGCGGCCGCGCCTGTCGCCCGAGATCCGGCGGCTGGCGGTGGTGGCCGCGCCGGCGATGCTGGCGGGCGGGGTGGTGCAGGTGAACCTGCTGATCGGTCGGCAGGTGGCCAGCTTCTTCGACGGTGCGGTGGCCTGGCTTGCCTATGCCGACCGGCTTTACCAATTGCCGCTGGGCGTGGTGGGCATCGCCATCGGCGTCGTGCTGCTGCCCGATCTGTCGCGGCGCCTGCGCGCCGGCGACGCCGATGGCGGACAGGCCAGTTTCAGCCGGGCCGCGGAATTCGCGCTGGCGCTGACGCTACCGGCCGCCGTGGCGCTGGTGGTGCTGGCCTGGCCGCTGGCCTCCGTCCTGTTTCAGCGCGGCGCGTTCGAGGCGGATGACGCCGCCGCCACGGCGCTGGCCGTCGCGGTCTATGGCGCCGGCCTGCCGGCCTTCGTGCTGCAGAAGGTGCTGCAACCGCTGTTCTTCGCGCGCGAGGATACGCGCAGCCCGTTCCGCTATGCCGTGGCGGCGATGGTCGTCAATGCCGTGGTTGCGGTGGGGCTTGCCCCGGTGATCGGCTATATCGCCGCGGCCTGGGGTACGACGGCGGCGGGCTGGGCGATGGTCTGGCTTCTGTGGCGCGGGGCGCGGCCGATGGGCGACGCGGCGCGGCCCGATGCCCGGTTCACCCGCCGGCTGCCGCGGATCGTCGCGGCCTCGGCGGTGATGGGTGCGGTGCTGTGGGTGCTGGCCATGCCACTGGCCCCCGCCCTGGCCGCGCCGGGCCTGCGCTACCTGGCCCTGGCCGGTCTGGTCGTGGCCGGGATGGCGGCCTATTTCGGCGCGGGTTTCGCGCTGGGCGCGTTCCGGCCCGCCGATTTCCGCAGCGCGCTGCGCCGTCAGCGGTGACGGATCCGGTCGCGCAAGGCGGCCCAGCCGCCCGGCACGACAAGGAAGGACAGCGCGAAGCCGGTGGCGAAGCCCGCGACATCGGCCACCCAATCCCACGACCCGCCGAAGATCAGCGCGAAGACCAGCTGGATGCCCAGAAGAAACCCGATCAGCGAAAACGCCCGCGCCCGGTTGGCGTTCGCGGCCCCCAGCCGCGCCCAAAGGATGAAGGTGAAGGCCCCGATCAGCCCGTAGACCGGCGGATAACCCCCGATCAGCGGCTGCGTGACGCCGGGGATTGCCGTGAAGGCCAGCGCGCCCGCGATGGCGGCACCGAAGAAGATCAACACCACCGCGAAGGCGCTGAACACCTCGGCCACCATCTTGCCCAGCGCCAGAAGGAAAACCAGCACGAACAGCGCTTGGGTGAGGCTGCCATGCGCGAACGGGTAGGTGACGAAGCGCATCACGTGTTCGGGCGGCCATTGGCCGGTGGCCCACATCCATTTCACCACCTCGGGCGAAAAGGCGAAACGCTGGATCGCGTCCAGCCGCCAGCCCACCGCCTCGGGCCCGCCGGCAAGACCGGCGCCGCCGGCGCCCAGCACCGCCTCCATCGCCACGATCGGCAGGGCCAGCGCCCAGATCACGGGTGGCAACGGGTTGATCGGCGAAGTGTCGTAGCCGTCGCGCATGGCCTGCCTCTCGGTTGACGGGGATTGACCCCTGCGATACGCGAGCGCAGCCGGAATTTCCAGACGGAGCCCCGTGATGACCGCGCCCGATCAGAAGGACGTGAACGCCGCGTTCAAACCCCGCATCTTTTCGGGCATCCAGCCCTCGGGCGGGCTGACCCTGGGCAACTACCTTGGTGCGCTCAAGCGGTTCGTGGAAAAGCAGGACGAAGGGATCGAGACGATCTATTGCCTGGTCGATCTGCACGCGATCACCGTCTGGCAGGAACCCGAGAAGCTGCGCCACGCCACGCGCGAGGCCGCCGCGGGCTTCCTGGCGGCGGGGATCGACCCCGCGCGGTCGATCCTGTTCAACCAAAGCCAGGTCTCGGCGCATGCCGAACTGGGATGGGTCTTCAACTGCATCGCCCGGCTGGGCTGGATGCGTCGGATGACCCAGTTCAAGGACAAGGCCGGCAAGAATTCGGAAAACGCCTCGCTGGGGCTGTTCGCTTACCCGTCGCTGATGGCGGCGGACATCCTGCTTTATCACGCCACGATGGTGCCGGTGGGCGAGGATCAGAAGCAGCATGTCGAACTGACCCGCGACATCGCCGCAAAGTTCAACCACGATTACGGCGTGGATTTCTTTCCGCTCGCCGAACCGGTGATCGAGGGTGCGGCGACGCGCGTGATGTCCTTGCGCGACGGCACCAAGAAGATGTCGAAATCCGACCCGTCCGATGCCAGCCGGATCAACCTGTCGGACGATGCCGACACGATCGCGCAGAAGATCCGCAAGGCCAAGACCGACCCCGAACCCCTGCCCGAGACGGTCGAAGGGCTGGCCGACCGGCCCGAGGCGAAGAACCTGGTCAACATTTACGCCGCGCTGGCCGACACGACGCCGGCCGCGGTCGTGACGGACTTCGCCGGCCAGGGATTCGGCGCGTTCAAGCCGAAACTCGCCGACCTTGCCGTCGCGCGGCTGGCGCCGATCACCGAGGAGATGACGCGGCTGATGGCCGACCCGGCCGAGATCGACCGGATCCTGGGCGCGGGCGCGGACCGTGCCGACGCCATCGCGCAGCCGATCCTCGACCGGACGCTGGACATCATCGGCATGGTCCGGTCGCGACGCGGCTAGGTCGATTCTTCGGCGAAAAATCGCCTTGCGCGAAACCGCGTCGTCATCGAACCGTCGCATCGCCGTTTCATTCGGCCCCTAGCCTGGGCAACCAGCGGCATTTCCCCGGCCGCACCCGGGACGGCGGCGACCGCCCTTCCCCAAGATGTGCATCCTTCCCCGGGATGCTGCCCGCCCCCGGTTTCGGGCGGGGCAAGGACACCCCGGCCTGCCCCGCCCGCCCTTCCTTCATTCGATATCTGCACACTTGCCGTGCAAAGCGGCGTATTCCGCGCGTTCATGCACCATGTATGCTGCCGGCATGAGAAATGGAGGGCAGAATGGCCTATCAAGCACCCGTCGGAACCGCGATCGGGCATGTTCACCTGAAGGTCGCCGATCTCGACCGCGCATTGGC
>Ga0180436_10004901_pt1 | contig 11933 bp, 11 predicted proteins | sample SS_ome_2_FD_132434 | JGI IMG/M metagenome (GOLD analysis project Ga0180436, IMG submission 132434) | Hypersaline lake sediment archaeal communities from the Salton Sea, California, USA - SS_3_S_2 metaG | ecosystem: Environmental > Aquatic > Non-marine Saline and Alkaline > Hypersaline >...
ACAGGGCCGCCATGACGTCGCGCAGAGCGACGAACCCGAGATCGACGAGGATCTTGCCGATCTTCTCGTCGCGCTCCTTCTGAATCTCCAGCGCCCGTTCGAGGTCCTCCGGCGTAAGCTGCCGGCGTTCGATGAGCATCTCGCCTAGTCGCATATTCTCCTAGAACTCTGTGATCCGGGTTACGGCGGCCAGCCGCGCGGTGTCCAGCCTGCCCGCCTCGAAATCGAGCAGTTCCTGCCTTCTTGCCTCCATCAGGATTTGCGACGGCAATTCCCGGGAGTCCTCCCATCCGAAACGGAACAGGGACACTCCAATCGCGATGCGCTGCCCGGGCGGAACGGATTTCAGGCTTGTCGCCGAGTCCACCATCATCGACCGCATGATTCCCAGCAGGTCATTCACGCGCCGCAGCTTCTTCTGGCGAAGTTCCTCGATCTGCTCCGGAGTGAAGCTCGGGCGGAACGGCGTCACCACCGCCGCGGCGACCAGGTTCAGTTCGGATGTGAACACGACGCCGTAGTCCTGCAGGTACACGGCGCGCGTGTTGCCCAGCAAGTGAAACGGGTCGTTGGCGTTATAGGACTGTATCCGCTTGTCGAATCTCCGTTCGAGCGTGGCCAGCGAGTCGCGGTCAACCTGTGGCTGCGCCGCTGTCGCCGCCCAAACCGCGACCGCGATCACGGCAGCGGCCAGGAGCTGCCGCTTCATTGCGACGCCTCCTGATAGGCGCTCGCCATGTAACTCACGTTCATCTGCTTCCGGAGATAGTCGAAGCTCTCCTGGACCGTGAGCAAGTCCGCCTGGCGCTGCATTTCGAACTGCTCCGCCGCCGCCTGCAGCAGCCCGGCAGTGCGCTCTTCATTGCGCGTCTCGGCCGCGGCCACCGCTTCCGCCACCGCCGTGTCCAGGCGCCGGGCCACCTCGCGCTCGATCATCCGCTCCACTTCGGCGGTTTCCACGCCGGACGGCGCAATCACCGGCGCCGGCCGCGTGAAGGCGTGGACAAAGATCGCCGCCGCAAGCATTGCCGCCGAGGCGAAGCCCAGCCTTGGCGCGGATTGCCAAAGCCTTTGCCACCAAGCCGGCTCAAAGACTTTGTCCGACACGAAGGCGATCCGTTGCGGGATCTCCTCGTCGCGGAGCGTCATCATCGCGGCGTCGGTCAGCCGCAGACGCGCCAACTCTTCCCGGCATTCCTGGCAGGCCGGCAGATGCGCCTCCACTTGGGCGCGCTCCTCCCCGGGCAACTCCTCCAGAAAGTAGCCTTTCAAATCAAATTCCGAGCAACTCATGCGTCACCCCGCGTCTCTATTGGAGCCAGAGTCTCTTTGAGCAGATCAAGCGCGGTGTAGACTCTGGACTTGACGGTCGAAACCGGACACTCCAGAATCCCCGCAATCTCTTCGAATTTGAAGCCTTGATACATCTTCAAAATCACCGCTTCGCGCTGATCTTCTGAAAGCCGGTTCAGAGCGCTCGCGACCGCCAGCGATGTCTCCACCGGCAGCATTTTCGCCGCCGGAGGCGACGGCGGCGCCTGGTCCGCCAACTCGGTCTCCGGCCTTCGCTTCCGCAACAGCGAAAACGCCTCATTGTGAGCGATCCGGAACAGCCAGGCCGAGAAACGAGCCGGATCCTCCAGCCGCCTGAGGCTCTGATACGCCTTCAGAAAAACGTCCTGACTCAGATCGAGAGAGTCTTCGGGATCGCGCACCAGCCGCAGCAGGTAATTGTAGACACGCTTCTCCCATCGCGACACGAGGTGGTTGTAGGCCTCGACGTCGCCATCCCGGGACTGCAGCACGAGATCGCGGTCCTCAACCTCTCGAAAGATCAGGGCTCAAGCTCCGTTTCCATGAATAGAGACGCCCGGGGGGCGCAAAAAGTCGATGCGGCTCCGGCATCCGGGCCGCACTCTCCGCCTCATCCTCGCAACCGGCGCCGCCCCGGCGCAACCCGCCGCCCCCGGTCAGCCCCGGCCCTTAGGCCGCCACCAACCGCGAGAAGTGAACCGTGACCGGCTTCACGACGTGACGGAAATCGCGCATCCGGATGTAGACCACGTCCCGGTGCGTCCCCGCATTGAAGGCGATCCGCTCCTCGTCGGCGAGGCTGCTTTCCAGATAGGTCGGCATGTCGTACAACGTCCCGAACGGCGGCATCGCTCCGAGTTCGCAGTCCGGGAACAGCTCGGCCAGCTCCTTTTCGGTGGCGAGCCGCGCCCGATTGAGCCCCAACGCGGCCCTAAGCTCCTGCATATCCACCACATAGTCGGCCGGCAGCACCGCCATTCCGTAGCCTTCGTTGCCGGCGTAGACCACTACCTTTGCGACTCTATGCTCGGGCAGGTGTTCCACTGAGGCGACCTCGCGCGCCGTGTAGACCGCCGGATGCACGTGATGCGTATAGGCGATGCCGTTCTCCCGTAAGAACTTGTTGAGTCTTGGCAGGACAGCCATGGAAACCTCCTTGCTCCTCTCCGTGGAGGCGGTCGCGCTGTCCTCCCGCATCCGCGGCGCGAGAAGTGTAACCACAGTGTAGGCCAACCGCACCGGCCTGCCAATAGAAATCGGCGGGATCAGAGCGGCTAGAATATATATTGCGCCGGCCACGCCGCCTTGTAACCTAGATGACCACCTATCCGGACACTGTCCGCTACCTCTACTCCCTAGGCAATGAGATCCTCACCATCAAACTCGGATTGGATCGCATAGCGGCCCTGTTGGCCGCCCTCGGCAATCCGCACGACTCCTTCCGGTCTATTCATATCGCCGGCACGAACGGCAAGGGATCGGTCGCGGCCATGATCGAGTCCGGGCTTCGATTGGCCGGCGCACGAACCGGTCTTTACACTTCCCCGCACCTCATCGAGCCGACCGAGCGTATCCAAATAGACGGTGTTCCAGTATCGAAGGAGCAGTTCGTCCAGGCCTTCGAGACGGTGCATCGGACGGCCGAGCGGATGCACCGCCTCCGGGAACTGGATGCCCACCCGACCTATTTCGAAACCGTCACGGCAATGGGTTTCGTCCTGTTTCGGGAGTTGGGTGTGGAAACCGCGGTGGTCGAAACCGGTCTCGGCGGCCGGCTCGACGCAACGAACGTGCTGCGGCCGGTTCTCAGTGTCATCACGCGAATTGACTACGACCACGAATCGTACCTCGGGAACAGCATTGAAGCGATCGCCGGCGAAAAGGCCGGGACACTCAAGACAGGCGTTCCCGCCGTCATCGGCGCCCAACGGGCTGAGGCCCTCAACGTGGTTTCTTCCCGCGCCGAAGAACTTGGCATTGAGCCGGTCCTCGCTTCGGGTTGGAATGCGCTGGATGCGGAGATTCGGCCCGATGGGACTCGCTTCAAAGCGGTTCGCGGTTCGGCAGCCACAACGATCGACTGCCCTCTTCCGGGCGCCCATCAGATCGAGAACGCCCTCACGGCCCTGTGCGGTCTGACCGAAACCGGACTGGATACCGGCGAAGCGGCCGCTGGCATTGCCGCAGTGCGCTGGCCGGGAAGACTGGAGCAAGTGAAGCAGTCTCCGAGCATCATCCTCGACGGCGCTCACAACCCCGCCGGGATTCGGGCCCTCGCAGACTACATCGGCCGGTTCCGCGCTGGCCGACGCGTCTGGCTCATCTACGGCTCGATGCGCGACAAGTCCCTTGACGAGATCGCCGGGATACTCTCTCCGCTCGTCGATCACGTCATTTTGACCAACCCGGACTCCCACCGGGCCCTACGGGCCGATGCGTTGCACAAGATGTTCGACCACTCGTCGGTTCATGTCGCGACGTCCGCGGAAGACGCGCTCCGCATTGCCGCCCGGGCCGAGCCCCAGGACGTGGTCTTCGTCACCGGGTCGCTGATACTGGTGGGCGAGGCGCGAAAGCTCCTGTTGACGTAGAATTGGCTGATCCATGAACTGGCGCAATCTCCGAATCGCCCTGATCACCGACCCGCTGGCGGCGGTTTGTGTCGTCGGAATGGGCGTCACCAGTTCGTTGGCCTCAATGGTTGACCGTGACGGCGATCTCGCTCACCGCGTGGTCTCGTGGTGGGCCCGGCGCCTGCTCTTCGCCGCCGGCGTCAAGGTGGACGCGGCCGGAAAGGATCGGGTGCCGAAGGAAAGCGGGCTGGTGTTCGTCAGCAATCACCGCAGCATGATGGACATCCCGGTCCTTATGGCGCACCTGCCGGCTTCCTTCCGGTTCCTCGCCAAGCGGTCTCTGTTCCGAACGCCGTTCATCGGCTGGCACCTGTCTCTTGGGGGCCACATCGGCATCGAGCGGGAGGACAAACGGTCCGCCGCGAAGGGCCTGGCGCAGGCTCGCCGGCTTCTCGGAAACGGCGGTTCCGTGCTTCTGTTCGCCGAAGGCAGCAGGTCGCGGGTGGACCTTGATTCCTTCAAGGGCGGCGCGGCTCACTTGGCGATCAAGTCGGGCGCCACGGTGGTGCCCGTCGGCCTCGTGGGCACCCGGAACGCGCTCCCGCGCGGCTCGTTTCACATCCGTCCTGAGCCAGTCCGCCTCCGTATCGGCGATCCGATCTCCACCGATGGAATGACGAGCCGCGATCACGACCGGCTGACTCAGACCTTGTACGCGCGCGTCCGTGACCTGATTGCGGAACCCGCCCCCGGCGACCGATAATCGCAGTACCGGCAGAGGGAGCCATGCTGAATCGTATCCTGCTTATAGCCACGCTGCTGCCCGTGTTTCTTGCGGCCCAAACGATGTCGATCGAGGAATACGAGCCACGCTCCACTCTCGTCGTGCCGGAGACCATCGTGGAGCGCGCCCGCTACCCCTTCATCGACGTTCACAACCACCAGCGAAGGCTCTCTTCGGCTGACCAGGTGGAGTCTCTGCTCAAGGACATGGACCGGCTCAATATGCGAACGATGGTCAATCTCAGCGGCGGGTACGGCGACCGGCTGAAGCGGAATGTGGAAGCTCTCGGCGCCGTTGGGGGCGAGCGCATCGTCGTATTCGCCAACATCGACTTCAGCGGAATCGACGACCCGGACTACCCGGACCGCGCCGCCGCTCAGCTTGAGCAAGATGTGAATAACGGCGCCCGCGGCCTGAAGATATTCAAGAACCTCGGCCTGACCACGCAGGATACCCAGGGCCGGCGCATCCCGGTCGACGACGCCCGCTTCGACAAGCTGTTCGAAACGTGCGGCCGTCTGAAGATCCCGGTGCTGATTCATACCGCGGAACCGAGCCCCCTGTTTGAACCGATGGACCGGCACAACGAGCGCTGGCTGGAGTTGAAGCTCTACCCCCGCCGCGCCCGCCCGCCGGAACGGTTTCCGGGCTGGGAATCCATCATGGCCGAACAGCACCGCCTCTTCGCCAGGCATCCCAACACCATCTTCATCGCGGCCCATCTCGGGTGGCTGGGAGGCGACCTCGCGAGGCTCGGGAAGTTGCTGGACCGCTTGCCGAACGTCTACACCGAGTTCGGCGCCGTGATCGAGGAGTTGGGCCGGCAGCCCCGGACCGCGCGGGAGTTCTACATCAAGTATCAGGATCGCGTCCTTTTCGGCAAAGACACGTGGCGGCCCAACGAATACGCCACCTACTTCCGGGTCCTGGAGACCGCCGACGAGTACTTCCCGCACGACCGCAAGCATCACGGCCTCTGGCGGCTCTACGGGCTGGACCTTCCCGGCGAGGTCTTGAAAAAGCTCTACTACAAGAACGCCCTTCGCATCATCCCGGGCCTGAGCGCCGAGGGATTCCCGGACTGACGCCAACCGTTGCCCCGAGTCCCGCGGCGAGTACGCCGTGATATCTTGTTCTCCTATGCCAACGAACTTCAAAGCTGAGCTGGCCGGCTGTCTGGGGCAGCCGATCGCGGAGAACCCGACCGGCGCGATGCAGGAGGCGGCGTTCGCCGCGCTTGGCCTGAACTGGCGTTACCTCATTCTCGAAGTGCCCCCAGACAAGCTCCGGGAGGCTATCGTAGGCGTGCGCGCCCTTGGTCTCCGCGGCATCAACCTGACCATTCCGCACAAGGTCGCCGTCATGGAGCATCTGGATGAGATCGCTCCGGACGCCGCGGTCATCGGCGCCGTCAACACCGTCCGCCGCGAGGGGGACCGCCTGATCGGCGAGAATACCGACGGCAAGGGCTTTCTCCGCGGCGTAAAGGTCGACGCCAAGCTGGATCCCGCCGGGAAACGGGCGGTTGTGCTCGGGGCCGGCGGAGCGGCCCGGGCCATCGTGACCGAACTGGCGCTCGCTGGAACGTCGGATATCCTGGTGGTGAACCGCACCGCCGGGCGCGGCGAACAGATGGTGGCCGACCTGGCCGCGAAGACCAAAGCGCGCATCCGGTTCGAGCCGTGGCGGGGAACCTATCGCGTTCCCGCCGATGCGGATCTGCTCGTCAACGCCACCTCAATTGGCCTCTTCCCCGACGTGGACGCCATGCCGCCGGTTGATCTCAACGGCGTTCGGCCCGAGATTCTGGTTAGCGACGCGGTGTTCAACCCCGCCGAGACCCGCCTTCTGGCCGCGGCGCGCCAGCGGGGACTCGCCGTGCTCGACGGCCTGTCGATGCTGGTCTATCAAGGCGTGATCGGATTCCAGCTCTGGACCGGCGAGAACCCACCCGAGGCCGTCATGAAGAAGGCCCTGCAGGAGGCGATGGGAGTAGCCTAGCGCTCCTCCCCCCGAAAGTCCGACACCAGTCAGGCCGTGGCTGCATCATAGTAAGTAATGGACGTAGTCTGGATAGTGGTTATTGTCTTAGCTTGGATCGTCCTCAGCCGTTTCGGCGGTGGATGAGGAACGGCGGGTCCCGGCCGTGGGCCGGGCGGATCGTGTGATTGGAAGCCGAAGGATAAGTAGTAGAAAAGTAATACACTTGGGCGCCTGCCTGGCGCCCATTTCCCAAGCCTAGGAAGCCGCGAAGAAGGCGCCCAGCCGCCGCATTGCGTCCTCGAGGATGGGCATCTCCGAGGCGTAGCAGATGCGAATGGAGCCCTCCCCCCCGGCGCCGAACGCCACTCCGGGCGCCAGCCCCACTTGGCATTCCGTGAGTATCCTCTTGCACAGGGCGAAGGAGTCCGTGCAACCGGCGATCTTGGGAAACAGGTAGAACGCGCCTTCCGGCCTGGGCACCGCAACACCCGGCATCTTGTTGAGTTCCGCCACGCAGTAGTCCCGGTTCTCCTTGAGGCGGGCGACCATCTCGATGAGCGTCTTCTCCCCCCAGAGCAGGGCCGTTTCCCCAGCCTTCTGCGTGAAGCTGGGCGCGTGAGAAACGATGAACTCGTTCAACTGCGCCGCCCTCGCAACCAAGTCGTTCCGGGACACAATCCATCCCAGCCGCCAGCCGGTCATGCAATAGCTCTTCGAAAACGATTGAGTGACGATCAGAGCGTCATCCCGGGCCGCCTTCTTTAAGATCGAGGGAACGGGCTCGCCGATCCTGCCGCCTTCGTAGTACAGCCGTTCATACACCTCGTCGGCGAGGAGCCATAGGCCATGCCGCCGGGCAAAATCGAGCAACTCTTGCTGCTCCTCGTCCGTCGCCACCCAGCCGAGCGGATTCGACGGAGACGTGTACACCAGCAACCGCGTCTTCGGCGTCACCGCCGCTTCGAGCGCGTCGAAGTCAATCGTGTAGCGGTCCCCGATGAGCGGATGGGCGATCTCGACCGGAGTCGCGTTGCACATCGCCGCCATGGCCGAAGCGTTTGGCCAGGCCGGAGTGAGCAGGATCGCTTCGTCGCCCGGGTCAAGCACGCACCGGATGCTGACGTTCAACGCCTGCACGCCCGAAGCCGTGATCACGATGTCCCGCATCGGGTCCAGCTTGACCCCGTGGCGCTCGTCATAGTGGCGCGCCAGGGCCTCGCGCGTCGAGGGAAGCCCCGCGTTTTCGGTGTAGAAGGTGAAGCCATCGGCCATCGCCTTCTGGGCGGCGCGCTTGATGTATTCCGGAGTCGGGACATTGGACTCGCCGAAGTACAGCTTCAGCACTCCGTCCATCCCCATGGCGATCTCCGCCAACTCGCGGATCCGGGAATGCGGCACCGCTTGGGCGGAGGAGGAAAGTTGAGCTTTCATGATGCTAGGTGCGCCGGACCTTCGGTTCCGACAGGTCTTCGATGTTCGTCAACTCGGTCGGGTAGCGGCCCGTGTAGCAGGCATAGCAGTGCTCCTGCTTCTCATCGTCATCGACCGCTTTGTGGAGAGCTTCGATCGAAAGATAGCCGAGCGAATCCGCTTCGACATACTTCTCGATCTCCTTGACCGAGTTGTTGGCGGCAATGAGTTCCCGCCTCCGGGGCGTATCGACGCCGTAGTAACAGGACGAGATGGTCGGCGGGCAGGAGATTCTCAGATGGACTTCCCGGGCGCCGGCGCTGCGAACCATCCGCACGATCTTCCGGCTGGTGGTGCCGCGCACGATGGAATCGTCAACGAGGACGACGCGCCTTCCGGCCAACAACTGCCGGACCGGGTTGAGCTTCAGCTTTACTCCAAAGTCCCGAATCGCCTGGGACGGTTCGATGAACGTACGGCCGACATAGTGGTTGCGAATCAACGCCTGGCGGAACGGAATGCCGGATTCATCCGCGTAGCCCTGCGCCGCGGGCACGCCGGAGTCGGGAACCGGCACGACGATGTCGGCGTCAACGTGGTGTTCGAGAGCCAGCAACCGCCCCATCAACTCTCGCGAGATCTGGACCGAACGGCCGAAGACAACCGAGTCGGGCCGCGAGAAATAGACGTGTTCGAAGACGCAATGGGACGGCTCCTTGGGCACCGTGTAGCGCTGCCGCACCATTCCCTCCGGCCCCACGATCACCATCTCACCGGGCTCCACTTCGTTGACGTACGTGGCGCCGATCAGATCAAACGCGCAGCTCTCGGAAGCGAAGCAATAACACATCTTGCCGTCGCTCAACTCCATCAGGCCAATCGACATCGGACGGAAACCATGCGGATCACGAGCGACGATGATGCGGTCCTTCGCCATGAAAACCAGGGAAAACGCTCCATCGAGGTGCAACAGCGCTTCTCTGAGTGCGCCGGCCAGGCTCTTCTCCCGCGAGTGAGCGATCAGGTGAAGAATCACCTCGGTGTCGCTCGAAGCCTGGAAGATGGATCCGTCGCGCTCGAGTTCGTCGCGCAGTTCTTTGGCGTTGGTGATGTTGCCGTTGTGCGCTACCGCGATCGGGCCCTTATTGCAGGTCACGAAGAAGGGCTGGGCGTTCCCGAGGATCGTGTCGCCCGCCGTGGAGTACCGCGTATGGCCGATCGCCATGTGCCCGCCGAGCCGCCCCACCACTTCCGGGCTGAAGATGTCGGCCACCAGCCCCATGCTCTTGTGGCAGGTCAGGTCCCGCCCGTCGGACGTGGCTATCCCCGCGCTCTCCTGGCCGCGGTGCTGGAGAGCGTGGAGGCTCAGGTACGCCAGATTAGCCGCTTCCGGGTGGCCGTGAATGGCCACCACGCCGCACTCGTCATGGAATTTGTCCAACATCGATCCACCTGCTCACCGCATCGAGGCGCGTTGAATCGCCAATTGGCGCGAACTCGCTTCCGCCCGGCCCCGCTAAGCCCCGCCCTTTGAACCTAGGGCCGCGGGAAGCGCCCGCTCCCACTTGGAGCGTAACTCATCCGTGTCCTGCTCCACTAGCCGGACCTTCCGGTTGTCAATCTTCAGCACCCGGACGGCAGTCGTTCCGATCACGGGAGCTTCCACGTTGTGCTTCGCCGCGATCGCCTGAACGGCACCGGCGTCCGCCGTCGAGATCACGATCCGCGACGGTCCTTCATGGAACAGCAGCAACTCGCTTCGCATCCCGGAATCAAGCTCTATTTCGGCCCCGATCGAGGCGCCGCCAAAGGAACTCTCGGCAAGAGCGATAGCCAAGCCGCCGCCGCCGGCATCGTGCGCCGACTCCGCCAAACCGGCCTTGACGATCTCGCGCATGGCCGTCTGGACCCGCTTCTCGTAGTCCATGTCCAGTGCGGGCGGCAGCCCCCAAAGGCTCTTCAGAACCGCTTTCGCGTACTGGGTCCCGCCGAACCGGATCTCGTCGGAATCGCCCAGGCCGCCGAGCAAGACGATCGGACGTCCGGCGTTGCGAAACTCGATTGGCACGGGCGCCGCGGTCTTCATCAACCCGACGATCCCCATCACCGGGGACGGCCGGACCGGCTCCTTCAGAGTCTCGTTATAAAGGCTGACATTGCCCCCGGTGATCGGCGTGCCAAAGAACTCGCAGGCCTCGGCCATTCCTTCAATCGCCTCAACCAACTGCGCCATGATCTCGGGCCGCTCCGGGTTGCCGAAGTTCAGGTTGTTGGTCGCGGCCACCGGCTCGGCGCCCACCGTCGAGAGGTTCCGGCAGCACTCCGCCACCATCAGCTTCGTGCCCTCGCGGGGGTCGAGGTAACTGTACCGCTCGTTGCCATCGAGCGACATGGCCACCGAGGCGCCGGTCTCCTTGATCCGGACTACGGCGGCGTCCCCGCCCGGCCCGCGCGTTGTGTTGGTCCGGACCATGTAGTCGTACTGCTCCCAGATCCAGCGTTTGGAGCAGATATCGCCGGACTCCAACAGAGCGGCCAGATCGGCGTTGAGATCGGCGCTCGCGAATTCGGGCCCCTCCATGGGGACCGTGCGATAGGGCTTCACTCCGTGTGGCCGGTCGTAAACCGGCGCCTCGTCGGCCAGATCGCGATTCGCAATCTCGGCCACAACCTCGCCATGGTCCTTGACCCTGAGCTTCCCGTCGGCGGTTACGGCCCCGATCGTGACGGCGTCGAGCCCCCACTTGCGGAAAACCGCGAAGACCTCGTCCTCCCGGCCCTTCTCGGCCACCAGCAGCATTCGTTCCTGGGATTCGGAGAGCATGATCTCGTAGGGACTCATGCCCGTCTCACGCTGCGGGACATACTTGAGATCGATCTCGATGCCAGTGCCGCCGCGGCTTCCCATTTCGCACGTCGAACACGTCAGCCCGGCGGCGCCCATGTCCTGAATGCCGACAATCGCGCCGGTCTTCATCGCCTCGATGCAGGCTTCCAGCAGCAGCTTCTCGAGGAAGGGATCCCCGACCTGCACGTTCGGCCGCTTCTGTTTGGACTCCTCGGTGAACTCGGCCGACGCCATCGAAGCGCCGTGGATGCCATCCTTGCCGGTCTTCGAACCCACGTAAATCACCGGGTTGCCGACTCCCGAAGCGTTGGCCAGGAAGATCTCGTCGTGCTTGAAGATCCCGAGCGCGAAGACGTTGACCAGCGGGTTGCCATTGTAGCAGGGGTCGAAAACGGTCTCCCCGCCAATGGTCGGGACGCCGAAACAGTTGCCGTAGTGAGCGATGCCGCTCACCACGCCTTCCAGGATGCGGCGGTTGCGCTCGCCGGCTTCGGGATCGTCCAACGGGCCGAACCGGAGAGCGTCCATCACCGCGATGGGCCTGGCGCCCATGGTGAAGATGTCCCGGAGAATGCCGCCGACCCCGGTGGCCGCTCCCTGAAAAGGCTCAATGAAACTCGGGTGGTTGTGGGATTCGATCTTGAAGGCGATGGCGTAGCCCTGGCCGATGTCGATAATGCCGGCGTTCTCGCCCGGGCCTTGCAGCACCGCCGGGCTCTTGGTCGGCAGCTTCTTCAGGTGCAGGCGGGAACTCTTGTAGGAGCAGTGTTCGCTCCACATAACGCTGAAGATGCCCAGCTCCGTGATCGAGGGCTCACGCCCAAGCAACGAGACGATCTTCTCGTACTCTTCCGGTGTTAGCTGGTGAGCCTCAATGACTTCCTGGGTAATCTCACTCATTTTTTCAGAGCCAGCGCATTCAACATCGATCGAAAGACGACCAGTCCGTCGTCGGAGCCCATCAGCGGATCGGTGGCCCGCTCCGGGTGGGGCATCATGCCAAGGACATTCCGCTCTTGGT
>Ga0180436_10004903_pt1 | contig 11933 bp, 8 predicted proteins | sample SS_ome_2_FD_132434 | JGI IMG/M metagenome (GOLD analysis project Ga0180436, IMG submission 132434) | Hypersaline lake sediment archaeal communities from the Salton Sea, California, USA - SS_3_S_2 metaG | ecosystem: Environmental > Aquatic > Non-marine Saline and Alkaline > Hypersaline > Sediment...
CTGTCGACGGTGGATTGGTCCTACCCGCGTGGTAGCGACCTCTCCAAGTCGGGCGAGACCGGAATCGATGTGGTGGCTTATGCCGCCCAGATCGCGGCGCAGTTGGGCGCCGATTTCATCAAGGTCAAGCTCCCCAGCGATCACTTGGAGCAGGGAGAGGCCAAAAAAGTGTACCAGGCTCAGGACATTCCCGTCGGCACGCTGGCCGAGCGAGTGCGCCACGTGGTGCAGTCAGCATTCAACGGCCAGCGCATCGTCATCTTTAGCGGCGGCCCCACCAAGGACGACGAGTCGGTGTTCGACGAGGCGCGCGCCATCCGTGATGGGGGGGGCTTTGGCTCGATCATTGGCCGCAACTCGTTCCAGCGACCCAAGCAAGAGGCGGTGGCGTTCCTGAACGCGATCATGGACATCTATGCCGGAAAAAAAGCCTAGCTGCTGGGGCGAGTGCGAGGAATGCTCAGACTGACCCCTCGTACCCCTTGACAAGCCTGTTGGAATCTGCTATAATTCCTTATAGATAGTGATTCCTAATAAGAAGGCTTTCATGGATAGCGAGCGGCGACAGGAACGGATCGTGGCGCGGATGCGAGACCGAGGGTGTCGCATCACGCCGCAGCGATTGGCCATCGTTCAGGCGCTGTTCACCCTGGGGCCAGAGCACCCGTCGATCGAGCAGCTCTATGCGGCGGTCAAACGCGACTTTCCGACGACCAGCCAGGCGACGGTCTACAAGACGGTCGCACTGCTTAAAGAGATGGGGGAGGTACACGAAGTGCGCGGCGCGGATGAAGCCGCTCACTATGAGGTGATCCGTCAGGACGCTCATGCGCACGCCGTATGTCGGGTATGTGGTTGCATTGTCGATGTTGACCTGGACTGTCTGGACGATCTGATGACCGAGGTCGCGTCGATTGCCGAGTTTGGGTCTCTAGATCGGATGATCAAGTTTTCGGGTGTCTGTCGCGACTGCGCGAGGGCCAGTTTGCAGGACACAGAGTAGCACAAGGAGTGGGATGATGAACAAGCGCGTCGAACAAGCCATCAACGACCAGATCCAGGCCGAGTTGTATTCCGCGTATCTCTATCTGGCCATGGCGGCCTATGCCGAGGATCAGAATCTGTCCGGGTTTGCCAACTGGATGAGCAAGCAGGCTGGTGAGGAGCAAGCGCACGCGCTCAAGCTCTATCATCACGTCATCGAGCGCGGTGGACGCGTGGTGCTGCAGGGCATCGACGCCCCTCCCGCCGACTATGGCACGGCGCTCGAGATGTTCCAAGAAGTGTATATCCACGAGCAAAAAGTCACCAGCCTGATCCATGCCCTGTATGAGGTCGCGCTGGAGGAAAAGGACTATGCTGCCCAGTCGATGCTGACCTGGTTTATCGACGAGCAGGTGGAAGAAGAGGCAAGCGCCAGCGAGATCGTGGCGCAGCTCGAGATGGTGGGCAACAAGCCCCAGGGCCTGCTGATGCTGGACCGCGCTCTGGCCTCTCGCTAGAGCCGTTCCCGCCCTGAACAACCGAATAGACAAGAGGCGCCGTCATTTCGTGGATGGCGCCTCTCTTTGGTTGTGATCGATTGGGCCAGCGATGCTCAGAGCGCGCTGGTTCTAGTCGCCCTGTCCGGAGGCGCCGAACAGATCCATATAGTAGCCGCAACGCTCCCGAAAGGCCTCGGTAAAGGCCTCGCCGATAGAGAAAAAGCTGACGTCGGGGGCCTGCGCGGCAGTAACCGCCCGGCGACAGGCTGTCAGACCGAGATCGGTAAAGACGTTGACTTTGCAGATGCCGGCCTCGATGGCCGAGCGGAACTGCTCGTCCGAGAGGCCCGAGCCGCCGTGCAGCACCAGGGGGATGTCGACGCGCTTGCGTATCTCGGAGAGGCGCTCGATATCCAGCTCGGGTGTGCCTTGATAGACGCCGTGTGCCGTGCCGATGGCAATGGCCAGGAAATCGACGCCCGTCTCGGCGACAAAGCGCTCGGCCGCAGCGGGATCGGTGTAGCCGGCCTTGACCTTGTCAGGATCGCGATAATCCGCTCCCACGCCGACATGTCCCAGTTCGGCTTCGACGCCTGCTCCCATCGCGTGAGCGGCCTCGACGACCTGTCGGGTCTGGGCGATGTTTTCCTCCAAGGGCAGACTGGAGCCGTCAAACATGACATCCGAAAAGCCGTACTTGAGCGCGGTGATGCAGTTGGCCACGCTGCCGCCGTGATCCAGCATCAATGACACCGGCACCGAGGCATCCTGGCAGCGGGCGCTGAGATAGGCGGCAAAGGCGCGTGCCTGTGGCTTTTCGATCCAGTGGGCGTACATTCCGACAATCGTGGCGGCGCCCTTCTCCTCAATGGCTTGAAAGATGCCTTCTGTGCCGAGCATCTCAAAGGTGTCAAAGAGGGGGATGGCGTACCCCTTGGACTGGGCCGCAGCGAGGGTCGAACGGGCGGATTGCATGGTCATGATGGGTCTACTCCTCGTCCCAGGGGACGTCGTGATCGTTGAGGAACTGGATGGTTTGCGGAAGGGTCGGTATGCCGGCTCGACCGCCCAAGCGGGTGCATTTCAGGGCCGACACGGCGGTTGCGAACTGGGCGATCCGCTCTGGCGGCCAGTTGCGCTCCAGGCCGATCAAGTAGGCACCGTGAAAGACGTCGCCGGCGCCCGTCGTGTCGACTACCTCGATGTTGAAAGCGGGCGTGCTGAATGCCCGTTCTCGGGTGACCGTGACGCTGCCCTGCTCGCCGAGTGTCTGGACGATCACGCGCGGTCCCAGGTCGAGGGCGGCTCGGCAGGCTTTGATCGGATCGGTGAGCCCCGTCAACCCCTGCACAAAGCCGGACCCACATATCAGGATGTCGACGTGTTCGACTAGGTCGCAGCGGTGGGCGGGGGGGCGACCGTCGGTCTTGCTGCCGTCCATGACAACAGTTTTGCCTGCGGCGCGCATCCAATCGGCGGCCTGCAGGGCGGCGTCGATGTGAAAGCCGTCCACTAGCAAATAGTCGGCGCCAACGATATAGTCGTGATCCAGCGCAGAGGGCGGATAGAGCGGGTCGCGGGAGCCGGTCAAACCGCAGAACATGCGCTCGCCGCTGTGGGCGTCGACATGGACGATGATCACCTCGCGTTCAGGGCCGGGGATCGTGAGCATGTGGCTGATGTCGACGCCGTCCTCTATGAGCGTGCGCATCTTGAGTTCGGCGACCAGATCAGTTCCGCGCACGCCCACATAGCCCACGTTGCCGCCCAGGCGGGCCGCCGCGACCATGGCCGTGCCCACCATCCCACCGCCGTCCAGCGCGAACGACTCGACTGGCGTGGGGTGTCCCCACGTGGGGAGCTGTTCGGCGCGCAGCAGCACGTCGAGCGTTGTCAATCCGAGGCCGACGATGGAAGGCTGAGACATGAATCAGTCTACCAGCACCGGCTGGATATCCAGAAACTTGCAGGCCAGCTTGAGCGGTTCGCGCTGATCACCGTGGATCATCGAGGCGTGGTGAATAAAACCCTCCTCGACCAATGTGCGATACAGCCGGGCATGATCGCGTACCTGCACCCAGGCCCAGGTGCCAGCCAGTGTTTCATCGCTGGGCATGATGCGGCCCTCGGTGATGAGCATTTTCCACTGGCCGCCACACTCGGCCAGGCGGCAAAAGGTGACCGGTCCCGGCTGCAGTTGGAACTGGTAGAGCCCGGCCTGAGCGTCATGCGCGGGGACGGGCCGATCGCCGCGCATGTCATATCGCGAGCGCAACGCCGTTTGGCTTGGGTCACATGCCAGCGATGGCGGTGCATTGCCGCAATGCCAGGCCAGCAGCCAGTCGGGTTTCTCGCGGTGCTGGATGGTCCAGTCGACAAAGTGGGGCAGGCGCTGACCCATGGAGGCGGCATGGTTGCAGAGCATCGAGAGCGCCCCCAGGACGTCGTTCTCGCAGGCGGTCAGCATGCCGCGCTGGGTCAGGCGTCCATACATGGCGCAGACCGAGACGCCCATCATGCGCAGGATCGAGCGCCAGCACTGACCCGTCATGGCGCTGAGGTGATTCTCGCGCCAGAACCGGATATAGGCCAACTCGAGGCGCGCCACCTGGGTGACGTGCTCTGGTGAGACGCTGATCGTGGCAACGCTCTGGCGGATGCCGTCCATCACTTTGAGCAGTTCAGGGTCGTCGTCTGGGTAGGCCTGGGCCTCGTCGACCAGGTCGCTGAGGTTGGCCCAGATCACGTTCTGACCAAACTGCTTGACCATGGCGCGCTCGTCATAGGCCACGGTCTCAAAGGTGGCCGGTCGCACGCCGACTTGGCCGATACGCGCGTTCCGCAAGCTGCTCACCACGGCTACTGCGGCGCAAAAGTGCCTGAGCTGGCGCAAGAGGGCCTCCTCGGATGGAAAGAAGAGGCCGGCATAGTGGAACGGTATGTCGCGGCGGTGCAGCGCCGAGGCCATCGAGAGATTACCGCAGTAGGAATCCGAGACGCGCGTCAGGGAGGAATCGTCGTTGGCCGGCGGCTCTTTGGTGGCATAGAGGAGCACGGGAAGGCGCAGCCTCTCGGCAATCTTGGCCGCAGAGCGCTCGTCGCCGAAATCGAGCGGGCAGAGCACCAGTCCCTGGACTTTCTGGGCCGCGAAATAGTCGGCGACCGATTCGGCCTGATCAAGGTCGCGCACGGCACCGTGAGGGGTCATGCCGACCGCCAGGTCTGTAGCGTTCTCTGGCGCGACGAGCGGGGTGATCCACTCGACGCCCTTGATCGCGCTCAGCGCGGCCAGGCTTTCATCACGCATGCGCTGGCACCAGGGCGAGAATCCATTACGGTAGGATGGCACAAAGCCGATGCGAACTGAATCCATTGTGGCGAAACCCTCCATTGTCGGTTTCCAGCGGCATTGCAGTGATCGGAAAGCATTCTAGTCTGGCGGGGGAGACTGTCAACGATGGGGGGACGGCAGGCCGTCGCTGTCGGGTGTCAACATGTCGCTGGCGACGTCGCTAGGGGGCGACTATAATGCGGCGCAAACAGCAACGACCGATGCAAGGGGGTGCGATGATGCCATCGGGAAAGAGTCGTTTTTGGGTCAAGCCGGGTACAAAGGTCGATCTCTCTGATTGGCCCACCGATGAGACGCGGGGGCTATCCAAGTCGACCGGGAAACAGATGCTCGTTGATGGACAAGAGCGCCTGAACGAGCTTCAGGAACTGTTTCGCGCCAATGATAGCCACGCCATGCTGATCGTGCTGCAGGGCATGGATACCGCTGGCAAGGACGGCGTCATCAAGCACGTGGTGGGCGCGTTCAACCCGCAGGGCTGCGAAATCACGTCGTTCAAGGTGCCCAGCAAGATTGAGGCAGCCCACGACTATTTGTGGCGCGTGCATCGGGCGACGCCGCCCCGCGGCATCATTGGCATATTCAACCGTTCGCACTATGAGGATGTGCTCGTCGTTCGTGTCGAGAATCTGGTGCCCAAGGACGTTTGGCGCCGACGCTATGACGAGATCAACGCTTTTGAGCGTCTGCTGGCGGACAGCGGGACCGTCATCCTAAAGTTCTTTTTGCACGTTTCGCCCGAGAGACAAAAGGAGCGTCTGGAGGACCGCCTGGTCAACCCCCGCGACCAGTGGAAGTTCAGTGTGGGCGACCTCGCGACGCGTGCCAAGTGGGCCGACTATCAAAAGGCCTATGAGGCGGTGCTGAACAAGACCAGTACATCATACGCCCCCTGGTACGTGATCCCCGCCGATCGCAAATGGAACCGTAATCTGATCGTCTCCGAGATCGTTGAGGAGACGCTGGAGGGGCTCGGCATGGCGTGGCCAGGGCTTGAGCCCGAGGCCGAGGGTGTGGTGATCAAGTAGGCGTGGTGCTTGGATAAAGGGTCTGCATCGCGCCCGGGCCATCGGCTCGGGGGCTATGTCGTTCTAGAGCTGTCGGTAGACGGCGTTGAGTTGCGGGACGAGTTGCTGCCAATCATATCGTGACTCTGCGCGCGCTCGCGCTGCCGAGCCGAGTTTCTGGCAGAGCGAGTCATCCTCCAGCAGCCGGCAGCAAGCCTCGGCGAACGCCTCGGGGCTGTCGGCCAGGAGCGCCTCTCGTCCGGACTCGACGCCCAGGCCTTCGGCGCCGACGGTGGTCGAGATGATCGGGCGTCCGGCGGCCATGGCCTCTAGCAGCTTGAGGCGGGTGCCAGAGCCCATCCGCAGCGGGGCGACATAGACATCGGCGCCGCCAAAGTAGGGCAGGATATCGGGGACGAGCCCGGTGACAGTGACGGTCGGGTCATCGACCAACGCCTGCAGTGCTCGATGGAATCCCTTGCCCACTACGTACAGATGGCTCTCAGGATGGCGCGCCTGTACTAGCGGCCATATCTGGCGGTAGAACCAGGTCATGCCGTCGACGTTGGGGCGATAGTCCATCTTGCCGGTAAAGACCAGGCAGGGGTGCCGCATGCCGAGCGAGTCTCCCAAGGCCTGGTGATACAAGCCCACATCCACGCCGTTGGGGAGTACCAACGGCTGGAGGCTCGGCTCGAGCCGTCTCAGGAAACGCCCATCTTCGGCTGAAACCACCACGACGGCGTCGGCTAGGCGGCAGATGCGTGCCTCGAACAGTCCCAGGCGACGCCACTGCATTGCCGAGTAGAGGGCTGCAGGCCAGCGGCGGGGGATGCCAAGATCGGTGGCCGCTGCGCGACGTTGCAGGATGTACTCGGCATTGTGGTCGTCAAAGACGATGGCAATGCCGAGACGCTTGAGCAGGGGCGCCAGTCGGTGGGCATAGAGTGCCATCTCGATGCCCTCGATCTGCAGCACATCAAAGCGTCGTGAGATCAGCAGCCGCTTGAGAGCGGCCTCAAAAGCAGGTGAGTAGAGGCGCAACGCCATATCGGGCAGACGCGACACGAGCAGCGAGCGCACGCGGTCCCACTGGGTGCGCTCGGGAGGCGCGATGACCTGCAACGACTGACATATCTCGGTCAACGGTCCGGCGGTTGTCGCCGCAGTCGGATCGCCAAAGGTGAGAAGCGAGGCGTTGTGCTCGCGGGCCACCTGCGCGATCAGGTTATAGTTGCGCAAGGCCGTCCCCTGCTGAGGGGGATAGGGGAGTTGCGGGGTCAGGAACAAGACATTTCGCCTGACAGCGCCTTTGCTGATGGGCATCGGCTCTCCTCGCCTAGCTCAGGCTGTGGTAAAGGCCGAGGGTTTCCTGAGCAGCCTTGTCCCATGAAAAGTGGCTGGTCCGCTTGAACCCTTTGGCAATCAAGCTCTCGCGCAACTCGGAGTCGGTCAGAACGCGGCGCAGTGCGACCGAGATGTCTTCCGGCTCGTTGGGGTCGACGAGCAGGCCGGCGTCCGAGACGACCTCGGGGAGCGATGAGACGTTTGACACCACCACCGGGGTGCCGCAGGCCATGGCCTCGAGCGGTGTTAGGCCGAACCCTTCATAGATCGAGGGGGCGACCAACGCGCTGGCGCCGTTATAGAGCAGCAACAGGTCCTGGGCGCTGACCCGCCCCAAGAACCGGACGTGATCCTCGAGCTGAAGATTGTCGACCACCTCAAAGACCTGCTCATAGAGCCACCCTTTGGCGCCGGCCAGCACCAACTGGACGTCGAGACCATAAGAGTCAACAAAATGGCGAAAGGCTTTGAGCAAGGTGGGGATGTTTTTGCGGGGCTCGATGGTGCTGACAAAGAGCACAAAGTCCTTTTGCAGGCGAAAGCGGCCCCGGAGTTGGGACTTGGCATCGATGCGATCCATGGGCCGGAAAAAGGGACTGGCGGCCTCATAGATGACCTTGATCCGCTTCTCTGGCACGCCCAACAGCCGCTCCACGTCGCGCTTGGTGGCCTCCGAGACGGCAATAATCGCATCGGCGCGGCGCACGGCCTGGTCAATCTGTCCATAGTACCGCGCAGCTTCTTTGGTCAAAAAGTGCGGATAGAGCATAAAGACCAGGTCGTGGATGGTGATGACAGAGCGAAAGGAACCCCTAAAAGGTGGAATAAAATCGGGACTATGGAATATATCGACCTTGCTGAGCGAGACCTCGATGGGCAAAGTGACCTGTTCCAGGCGATGGTGCGCGGGGGTCCACAGCGTGCGGCGCTGGAAACGAGGTGCTGCGACCAGGTCCTCTTGATGCCTGCGGCCCTGAAACACATAAAAGTCGTCGTCCTGATTGCAGCGGACGAGTCCCTGCAAGAGTTGGAGCGTGTAGCGGCTAATGCCTGCCTTGCGATACTGTGTAAGGCGGGCATCGATGCCTATGCGCATGGAATCCTCGCTTCTTCCGAGCGAACAGCAGCCATAAAAAGACAACACCCCCGCTCCAACCGGCCAGGCCTGTCAGAGATGGGGGCATCGATGCGACCCATTGTCATCACCGCGATGATACCATTGCCGGCGGAGGACGTCAAACAGTAGGCGCCATACCGTCCGTCGTGTTGTCGAGCACACCGCGATTGACTAGAATTGGCGATGGGGGAGGCTTGCAGTTGATGCGCTACCTCGTCTGGGTATCCATGGCTCTTGTCTGTACGTCTCTGCTGGCGCCTGCGGCGCTGGCCGATGGCGGTATGATCGCAGAGCCACAGCGTCTTGTCGAGGCCTCAGTACAGGAACTCGAGCTATTGCTTGATGTTGCTGGAGGTCCGGTCGCTGTCTGGGAAGAGCTGGCCGCGGGCGATGCGGGAGCGATGGAGCGTCGTGTCGTCCTCTGGAACGGCGGGAGCGACGCGCGCACGATTTTGGCGCAGAGACCTGTCACCGCATCACTGGCTGTGCATCTACTGCCCGCGGACGGCGGCCGATACGTTGGTTGGACGCAGACGACTACGCGGTCCTTGACCATCCAGCGAATCGACACGCACGGCCTAGAGCCGCCTCTCTCGATCTCGCTACCCCCGTCGCGTCGCCACGCCGAGGCGCTGGATCAGCAAGGGCACGCCCACGCGATCTGGGCGGAGGGCGATCGCCTCCTCTATGTCAGTACGCGCCAGGCCATTACCTTGACCCTGCCTCTCACCCATGCACTGGGTATCGGACAACTCGAGTTGCTGGCGGACTCGAGCGGAAAGTCGCACGCGGCCTGGCAGGCGCTTGACCCGATGGGAGCACCAGCCGATCTCTACTATGCGCCGGTGGTTAGCGGCACGATGGGCACGCTCATCGCGACGCGCGGCGAATCGCCTCAGATGGCACTTGACGACGACGGCGTGGCCCACTTGGTCTGGCGGGACGAACAGGGCTGGATCTATGCAAATGGTCGCGATTGGTCGGCTCTCACGCGGCTGGAGGGCATCCTAGCCGAAAGATTGGCGCTGGCGGCTGGTCCCGATGGGGAGGCCTATGTGGCCTGGTCGCAAGACGATGGGCTGCACTGGGCCTGCTCGCTCGACTGGGGTACCCGCTGGCAGGTGGCCAACGTGTCCGGCCCGCTCCAGGTCCTCTCGCCGGCGGTCGATGGGCGCAATGGGCTCCATCTGGCCTGGGTCGAACGGCAGGACGGCGAACCGGTTGCGGCCAACTATTTGGCGCCTCTGGAGACCGAGTCACAACTGCGAGCCTGGCTGGTCGACAGCCCGCCAGGGGACGCATCGGCCATGGCCGTGGCCGAGACCAATCTGGTGCCTGGTGGACTGGACCACGTGGCGTTCTATCTGCAGCGCGATAGGGGGCAGGGAAGCGCGATTCCTATCGATCTGATCGCACTGGGAGTAGACGATTCGGAGCGCGACGGCTGGAGCGCCACTTTCGACCGCTCGGCATTGGACTATGGGCGCTATCGCGTCTATGCGATCGCGGCCACAAGGCAAGGCCAGATTGTGCGGGCCGGCGGCGAGTGGTTCACTGTGTGGGATTCGACGGCTTGGCTGACACGTCCGATGCCCCAGGACGGACCGTTGGCTCGCCAGGCCTTTATCCAGGTCTGCGTCGCGACCGGCCAGCCGCTACCGACCAGGATCGGGCTCTATTTGGCGGCGCTACGCGCGGACGAAGAGGTCGAGTCGCTCGACTTGGCCCGACTATCAACCTCTCCCTACTTTGTGGGGAGCTACTTGCCAGCCAATGTCCGTGTGGAGGAGGGCGTCTATCGTCTGCCCTTTGACTCGCGTCGCGTACCCGACGGGCGCTATGCGGTGGTGCTGGCCCTAGGCGACGTCGAGGACGAACGGACCTATGTTCCGCTCCCTCCGGCGCTAAGGATCGACAACGTGATGCCGCCCTCGATCTCGCTGCGTGCCCCGACCGGTGGCGACGTCGTCAGCGGCGAGATCGAGGTCCGAGCGCTGGCCGACGACCGAGATGGTTCTGTCGAGAGGGTGGCGTTCTATCTGGAACGCGAGATGTGCGACGACGTCAACGTGCCCGACGCCTGGCGCCGTGTCTGGCTGGGGCTGGATGATGATGGTGGCGATGGCTGGCGATTGGTCGTCCCGGTCGATCCGGCCTGGGAGGGTGGTCGCTGGCGCGTTAGGGCGCAGGCGCTGGACGATCAGGGGCACACTTCGGAGGTACTGAGCGCCGAACCTTTCTCGGTGCTGGCGCCGGACAATCCCGTGGTCTCGATCATCGAGCCACAGCCCGGCCAGTCGCTTCGCGGGGCCTCGCAGGTGATTCTGCGCGTTGATCGCAATGCCTCGCAGCTCGAGGCGCTCACTCTCTACCTCGTAGCTGAGGGCGGGACACTACTCCCGCTGGGACAGGCCATATCGGAGCATGCGAGTGGCCGTTGGGGCATCGAGTTTGACACGACGCGCTTTACGGATGGAGCGTACGCGCTCCTGGTGATGGTCAGCGCCGGGACTGGGCCGCTTGCCCTGCCTACGATCCCACTGAGCATCGAAAACGCGCCGCGGCTCCTGGTGGGGGGGGCGCAGACTCCTGGGACACTTGGCCCCGCACCGGTGATGGTTTCGTTGGCCGCTACCACAGAAAGGGCGCTGGAGGCCGAGTTCTGGCTTGAGGGCGTTGGCGGCCGGGTGTACCGCTTGGGGTGCGATTACAGGGGAGAGGATGGGTTCGCTCTGTTGCTCAGGCCGCGGCAATGGCTCGACGGCGACTATGTGCTGCAGGCGCGGCTCGAGGACGAGGACGGACAGGCGATATGGCTGCAGCGCGAGATCAGTCTGCGCTCGAACACGCCCCAAATCAGACTGACGCAGCGACCGGTGGGGCGCGGACTGGACGGCAACCAGTCGCTCAACTGGTCGGCCAGCCATCCCGACGACGCGCCGGTATCGGTGGACCTGGCCCTTAGTTGCGATGACGGCGGACACTGGATGCCCATCGCCTCCGGGCTGCCAGAGGAGGGGCCCTGGCGTTGGTCCACGACCGCTTGGCCCGATACTCCGATGGCGCGCATCCGAATGACGGCTAGCGACGGCCTGCGGCAGGCCGAGGTCGTCTCGCCGCGCTTTGGGCTGAGCAACAGGAACTCGGCGCCTTGGGGGGCATTGCAGAGCCCGGTCTCGGGCGGCACGTATGCCCAGTGGCTGCATTTGGCCTGGCAGGCAGGAGATGCCGAGAGCCTCTCAGAGCTGGACATTGGCATCGACTGGCGCAAGGGCCAGGGCGGTTGGCAGAGCTTGTATAGAGACCTGGAAGTGGAGGGCTCGCGCGACTGGGATGTCAGTGGACTGGAACCCGGTGATGACTATTCGCTGCGCTTGCGGATCATCGACCCCGACGGGGTGGGGGCGATCGACCTGGTGGAGGATGTCTCCATCGGTGCCAATCGCTCCCCCTCGGTGCGGCTCTTGTGGCCGGTAGGACATGTCAGCCTGGACAACGAGGTGGTGATCCTTTGGCAGGCCAACGATCCCGATGGCGACGTGTTGGCCATCGATCTGTACTATTCCTACGACGCCGGCTATACCTGGTTCCCGCTGGCGGAGGGTGTACCGAATACGGGCTATTTC
>Ga0180436_10004904_pt1 | contig 11932 bp, 10 predicted proteins | sample SS_ome_2_FD_132434 | JGI IMG/M metagenome (GOLD analysis project Ga0180436, IMG submission 132434) | Hypersaline lake sediment archaeal communities from the Salton Sea, California, USA - SS_3_S_2 metaG | ecosystem: Environmental > Aquatic > Non-marine Saline and Alkaline > Hypersaline >...
ATCGTTGATCAGGGACTCGGCACTCGAGGTATGGAGCCGGAGCTCGCGGCGTACGCCGAGACGGAGCCGGCGATTCTCAGCGTCGAGGAGAACGGGGAGCCCCGGTACAGCCGTTATTCACAGGACCACTTCGATCGGTATTACCAGGAGACCGATTACGGGTATCTCGAACGGGACGCTGTGGGCGTCTTCGTGGATCTCAAACCGATCAACCGGGAGCAGGCGCGGGCGAATCTGCAGTATTTTATCGTGATCGTCGTAATGGTTCTCATTTTCGTCTTTGTGTACAGTCCCCATTTTGCCCTTACCGTAACCGATCCGATTCACGTTATGCGGCGCGGTATGGCGGAGAAGAACTACAACCTGGAGGTTCGGATTCCCGAGGACTACCGGAACGACGACGTCTACCGCCTCGCCTCCGATTACAACCGGGTATTTCTGCCGATGAAGGATCGCGAGAACGCCTCCGACGAGGGCGAGGGTTCGCAGCTCACCCTTGGAGACGTTTCCGACCTGTTTGACTGAGGGGCCCCATGAACGTCTCCATGCTCCTGGCTATTCTCGAGATTCCCGACCTCGAATCGATCAAGGATAAGCGCCGAATCGTTCACAGTCTGCGAGACCGCATCATCCGCAAGTTTCATGTGAGCGCCGCGGAGGTCGATCTGCAGGAAAGTCTCGCCTTTACGCAGCTCGGTGTTGCTCTGGTGAGCAACGACAAACGCTACGGCGAGCGGGTGATGCAGAGCGTACTACGGTTTCTGGAGGACAATCTCCCGGGACGGGTCCAGGAAGTACAGATACATACCGAGAGCTACGATTAGCAAGGCGTCGGTACTCACGGCCCGAACATGTACAGATCCGGCAGCTTGTGTTCCCGATTCAGGCTGACCTGATCTTCTACTCCCTCGGTACTTGCCAGTTCCAGCGTAAAGAAGTGCGACAGCGGGTCGTATCCGGGTCCGGTAACGCGAAGCTCGCAGGAGAATCCGCGTTCTTCTCCCGGGGTGGTACTGGCCACCGGTCGCGGCCAGAAGATATACGTCCCGGGAGCGTGATCGTCCAAGCGGTATGGATTGTTCCAGCGCTGGTCAAACATGGCGGCTCGTTTCTCGTCGATCAACAGCTCCACCTCAACGCCGCCGATCGGAAAAAACCGGGCGCCGTCGAGAACCCGTCCCGTCACGGTAGGGAAGTTGAACGAGGGCCCCCGCGCCTGGTCGTCGCCCTCCGTATCGTAGTACTCGCGACGCACCGAGCTGATCCGGGTAAGGCCCTCGTGTGCCAGCCGCACCACGTCGATCGCTATCTGCTGGTCCGATTCGAGGTCCTCCACGATATGGGCGACGCCACGGGCACTGCTTACGTACCGGGGCTGGATGCGATTGAGGGCATAGCACACCGCGTCAATGAGACAGTCTTCGTTACTGCAGTACCGAGGTTTCGCGGATTCCCGGTCTTCCCGGGCGATCTCTTCCACGGCCCGCCGCACGAGCTCCTCCATCAGATTACGTATCTCCATGCGACGTCCCCCCTTCGGTTTCCAGGTGTATGTCGAATATCTCCTGATTCGCCTCGACGGCTTCACGAAAATCACGCACCGTTTCCTTGAGAGCGAAGTAATTGAGACCGGCGAAGTAAATCTTGGAGAAGACCGTGAGGTTGATATCCTGATCGTCGATCTGGAGCGAGAAGTAGCAGCCGTACTCGTACAACGAGTGCATCACGTCCTCGATCCGCTCGCGGATAAAGTCCGCCATACCGTTCGAGAAGGAAAACGTAAACGCCAGCTCGAGAAACTTGGAGTCGGCATCGATAAAGAGTCCCGCCTGGAAACCCTCCGGCGTGGAAAAGCCCGCACTGAAACTGTCGTCAGTCGCGTCGCCCTCGTGGATCTGGTAGCCGAGTTCCCGAAACAGCACCGTCACGCGACGAACGCGTTCCTGCATGAGTCGATTGGGTTTCATCCGCTGTTCAGTCTACACGATCGATCGGGCGCTCACAACTCGGGAAGGTACTCGTGGTTGATGTTGCCGTGTGACTTCTGAATGTTCTCCCGGACCTGCGGATTGATCCGCTCGAGCTCGCGGATCATCGGTTTGAGAACGGACCGGATGTTTCGGTCGCGTAGCGGGCAGGCGATCGTGGAAACCGGCAGATTCAAGCGACGCGTAATCAGGGAGATCGTTTCCTCCTTAACGAGGCAGAGGGGGCGGATGATCCGCAGGCGGTCGTCAAAAAAACTCTGTACCGGTTTCATGGTGGCAAAGGACCCGCGGAAGAAGAGGTTCATCAGGGTGGTTTCCACGATATCGTCCAGGTGGTGTCCCGTGGCGATCAGGGGACGTCCTTCCCATCCGGAAACATGCTCAAAGAGGATCCGTCGACGGTTACGTCCGCAGAGATAGCAGTTGAAACGGCCGGAGAACGATTCGGGATAGATATCTGCATCGATCACGCGGAGAGGCACCGCGATTTCACGAAAAAAATCCTGCAATGCCGAGAGCTTTTCCGGCGGATGCGGATACTGGTGCCAGTTGATCAGAACCGCTTCGAGATCGTAGTGGATCGGGATGTGCCGGCGGCGCAACGCCATCGCCAGGGCAAGTGCCAACGAATCCTTGCCGCCGGAGATCGACAGGAGAATTCGGTCGTTCCGGCGGAGCATGGAGTACCGGTTGATACCGCGTCCGACGGTCTTGAGGTAGCGCATCAGGTAGGGCGGCGGGTGCCGATCAAAACGCATCAAGAATCTCGAGAAAGAGCGCCCGAGGATCGCTCAGTGTCTCCGCCACCCGGTGCGGGACTATCAATCGGATGCGGCGCAGGTTTTCCGTAAATCGGCGGACCACCTCCGGCGTAAAGACACTCTTTTCGACAAAGGCGCCGGCGATACCGTCGCTGAATATCGGGAAGTCCGCCTCAAAGGAGACCGGATCGGGAAGGTCCACGATCACCTCGTACGGTTCGATCGGCGTACGCGTAGCGGCACCGATCGCCCGAAGCGCCCGGTCTTCCAGGATCGTTCGCTCCCGGATATCGGAGAGGCGACGATGAACGGGGTGTGACGGGTCGTAGGGGACGTCCGCCGCCGGTTTGAGCAGGTTTCGTGTACCCACGCGGCGGATCAGCGAGAAAGGAGGGTAGGACCGTCCACCGATACCGGTGAGAAACGACTCGTCGTCGAGACCGTAGAGCTCCGCCGGCGCCAGCGCCCCCTCTTCGAGCCCGAGAAAGACCGCCTTCTTGATCATTGCGGTGGCAACACGAACCGTGCGGTGCCAGTAGACCGCCCGATACATCAGGTACTTGCTGAACAGGATATTTTCCACCGCGGTAACGCCGGTCTCCTCGAGACCGATGCCCCGGTACCCGTCGGGAACGATACGGCTGAGCGCAAAGTCGATGTCCTGCAACCCGTAGGGTACGCCACAGAAGTAGGCGTCGCGGTTGAGGTAGTCGAGCTTGTCCGGGTCCATGCTGCCCGAAAGGAGGCGCCGATAGAGGGTGATCTCGCCGCTCTCCTGCACCGGTACCCGCTCGTCGACGATCGCCGCGACGATCGCGGGATCCACTTTCAGTCGCTCGCGGATACGAGTCGCCAGCGCTCCCTCGCGGACGATCTCACCGGTGAGTACCTCGTGTTCCGTCAACGGGAGATTTCGAAATCCGTGGGTGTAGGGAAAGTGTCCGACGTCGTGGAGCAGCGCCGCCGCGAGAAATGCCGTTCCTCCCTCGAGGGTGAGCGCGGGAGCCTCCGGATGAGCGGCCAGGCGATCCAGAAGTCGTCGTGCCACGTGAAAGACCCCGAGGCTGTGGTTGAGACGCGTGTGCGTGGCTCCCGGGTACACGAGATACGACGGACCGAGTTGTTTGATCCGGGAAAGCTGTTGAAACTCCGCTGTGCTCACCAGACTCATCATGCCGGGGGACAGGTAGATATGCCCCCAGAGCGGATCCCGAACGGGATCGGTGTACGCAACGGCCAGATGTTCCCGAAGTGCTCCGTTTTGTTGCATCGGTGGAATATTATCATCGTCCGCTTCACTTGGTACAATACTGCGATATGGGAACGCGCCGATCCGGGCCGCTGGTGATATCCGCTATCGTTCTTGTTCTCCTGTTCGCGGTGATCGGTGCGGTTTTTGTTTTCCGTGGCGGATCGTCGGGCCTGGAACCCTCCGTAACCTTTACCGACGACGAGACAACGTCCGTCGATCAAACGGTATCCCCGGATCGAGGGAAACCGCCGGATCGATCGGAGACAGAACCGAGAGAACCGGCGGAACCGGGAGAACCGGCAGTGACGGTTGTGCGATCAACGGCTGAAGCCTCGGCCGGTCCCGTAACGGACGATCTTCTGCTCCACGCGCTCCAGCGATGGCGCCCCGCCGACGACGATACCGTGGCTCCCCGGTTTACCGGTCGGCCCATACGGATTCTGGACGAGAATGGAGCGGGGCGCCAGGACCTCGCACACCGGAGCGACCGGTTTCTGCTGGATGTTTTAGACGGAGCGGAGGACGAAGAACTCCGGCCGGAGATCGTCTCAAGGAGTCGCGATGCCGTTTTGCGTCGTCTCGGAGCGCTTCGGGACCGTTCGGCGGAACCGACCGGCGTCTACACGTTTCTCGATACCACGATCGCCGGCGTGCGCGAATACATCCTGCTTCTTCCGGACGATGCGCTCAGCGTGACCGTCTACGAGACTACCGACGGTATCGAGGATATCGAGATCGGACCGTTCGACGAGACCGGAGAACCATAAAATTCGCTTGGTATTCAACCGACAAAGAAAGGGATGTACCAGCTTCTGATCGAGGCGGGCGGTCTTCGGCAGATTGCGAGGATCAACGCCGACTCATACGAGCGGATTCTTACTGATATCAACGCGGTCGCCGGCGATTCGGGTTTTTTTCCCGAGCTGTACGACGGCGACGATATCTATTACCGTGCCGATCCTCCCGGCGGAATGGAACCAAAACAGGTGGTTCAGGCTTTGCAGCGTATCCTGGACCAACTGGCGGAACAGCGGGAGAACCTCCTGGACTACGTGGTGCTTCTGCACGCGTCGGACAACAAGAAAACGGAGCCGGTGTTCCTGGAGATGCAGGATCTTCTGCGGTTTGCCCGCGATCAGGAATGTGCCTACGTGACCACACCGGTCCTGGCCGCGATTCGCTCTGTGATCGAGAGCGACAACAGCGGGCCCCTTGCCCGAATTACCGCGTTTCGTGGAGACCCCCACCGTACGGAGACGTCGCTGCGCGATTCTCTGGTTCCCGTGGAAGAAATCGAGCGACTGCTCGGGGTGATTCGGGACTCCGAGAGCGGGCGGATCTGTGTCCGAGGTCCTGAGGCGAGCGTTCCTATGGAACTGATACAGGTCGCGGCGGAGCGTCTTTCCGAGGACGGTGACACGCTGACCGTTCCCGTGTACTGCAGCGAAACCCTTACGCCTTCGGGATTGTATGCGCAGATCGTCCAGGCGCTTCCGCTCGATCTGAGTCGGTCGGGATCGGAGAACGACACGATCCCGGTGTCGTTGCTGCCGGTTCTTCACGAACGATTCTACGGGTCCGCCGGAAGCGGTACCGCCACCGATACGGAACCGGGCGAACTCCGCGTGACGGCGCGGCACCTGCTGGAAGGAGTAGCGCTTCGGGTGTCCCGGATCGTAGTTCTCCTTCACAACCTGGACATATGCCCCGAGCCGGTTCGTTCGGCCGTGGACCCGTTGTTCGCGGATGTCGTTTTTGACACGGCGTGCATTGTTCTTGCGTCCACCGTGGAGGATCTCTCCGACGACGGATGGGAACAGTTTGTTCTCGCCCACGAAGAGTCCCCTTCCGCCCGGGTCGACCACCGCTTCGGAGCTGCCCTCGAGTACTGGGAAACCCTGCCGCACCAGGCGGCCGATCGGGATCCCCTCGTAGCGACCGGTATGGATCGCGAGCTTCGGTCCGCACTGGCCGTCATTCGTGCCGCCTGCGAGACCGGTGCACTCCGTCTGCTCTACCTGATCGATCAAAACGACGGGGTCCTCCACGGGGAGTACTTTGACCGGCTGTTCCCCCACGTCGGGGTAAGTCTGGCGGAACGGTCCGGTTTCATAAAGGAGCTGGAACATCGTGGTTTGATCGTGACCGGCCCGACATACCGGATCCATCCGGGGCTTGCCGGCTCGATTGGGGTCCTTCTCGGTCAGGAGGAGCGCGAGCGCATCGACGACATGATTCGCGCAACCATAGAGACGCTGGTGGACGAGGGAGCAATTCAGTTTACGCCACGGATCTGGGAGATGTTTGAACGCGTCGCCGACGGGTCCGGCCGGAGCGATCTCCGGCATACCTATCTTCACTCGCTGGCGGCTCGCGGGGCGATCACGGCGTTCGATGCGCTCCCCGGCGTGCGATCGACCCGCGCTCGCGCCTACGAAGATAGCTATCGCAGCGCGCGCATCCGTCTCCATCTTCGCGATTCCCGCGGGCCCGATACCTGCAAGGACGACGCGGTTCGCCTGGCAGAATCAACCGAATCGGAAGAACTTACGGTGGTACAGCGTATCGATGCACAGTTGAGTCTTGGTGAATGGGAACTGGCCGGACGGCGCTACGACGAGGCGATGCGTCTCGGGAAACGGGCGATTATGCTCCAGCAGTCCAGCGGAGACGATCACTCACTTGCGGCGAGCCACCTCCTGATCGCGCGGATCATGCTTGCCCAGCGGCGAATCGCCGACGCGGGACATTATCTCAACTTTGCGCGGGAAGAGGCTTCCCGCGATCGGGGTACCTACCTGATTGCGGAGATGCTGGACGCAACACGTTACTTCCTGGTCGGAAACCTGTCCCGGGCCACCTTAGCCTGGGAGTCACAGATCGAACCGCTCGCGCGATTCGGGTTTACCGACTGGATGCTCATGGCCTGGTTCGGCCGCGCCCGCGTTGCCTACGAGCTGGGAGATTACCACGGATGCGCCGAACTCTGCCGCGGTATGGAGCGGTTCGCCGGCGAGTGTGGATTTGACACGCCTCTTCGCGTGGCGCGGGCCTGGCGTATCCGCGCGGAGCTCCTCACCGAGGGGCCTGCGTCGGAGCTTCTCAGTCAGTTGAGAGACCTCCCCGAGACGGGAGAAACGTTGCTGGTGGAGGCGGAGTACTTCCTTCGGGAAGGGCGCTGGACCCGCGGTATCGAACTCCTGGATCGCGGGATCGAGGCGGAATCAGAGGTCGACCGGTGGCCGCGGATCGGTGTCTGCTGGGACAGCGGATTTGCTTCGATGGAGGACCTGCTCCTGGCCAACCAACCGGGCAGCACGGAACTCCTGCGCATCCTTAGCGCCCTCCGCGCCTGGGCTCTCGGTCGGGAAGGTCGAACGGAGGAGGCGATCGATACATTCTACCGCCTCACCCGGACCGGTGACGGCATGGCGGAGGACCCGTACACCTCCTTCTATACCTATCTTTACGCCAGCATCCTCCCGGAAGAACGGTCCCGGGAACGCGACGACCGCGTCACCGTTCTCGGCAAGAGCGTAAAAATCCTCCAGGAGCGGACCAGCCGGATCGACGACTATCGCGACAAAATCCGCTTCCTGCGTCACAACACCTGGAACCGCCGGGTGATGGAAAGCGCCCAGCGGCATAATCTGGTGTAAAGACCGATCCGATCCGCTATTGACAGGTCCCGAACTCGTTGGTAGTCTCTCTCCTCACTGAATTTGGTGGCGTAGCTCAGTCGGTAGAGCAAGCGGCTCATATCCGCTCGGTCAGGGGTTCAAGTCCCTTCGCCACTACACACGCGGTCGTCCCCGGGGCGACCGTGTTTCTTTTTTCCGATGATTCCGGTACTTCAAATTGACACCCCGCACCCTTTCTCCTATGCTCGACGCAATGGAAGCGCTGCAACACACCGATCCGGAGATGTTCCAGGTCGTTCAACGGGAAGAACACCGACAAAAAAGCAAGCTCGAGCTCATCGCCAGCGAGAACTTCGCGAGCGAGGCCGTGCTCGAGACCACGGGAACGGTCCTGACCAACAAATACGCCGAGGGGTACCCGGGCAAGCGGTACTACGGAGGCTGTGAGTTTGTTGACGAGGCGGAGAACCTGGCGCGGGACCGGGCAAAGCGACTTTTTGATGCTGAATATGTCAACGTGCAGCCCCATTCCGGAAGCCAGGCCAACGCCGCGGTGTACCAGGCAACGCTCCAACCGGGGGACGTGATCCTCGGCATGGATCTCGCCCACGGTGGGCACCTCACCCACGGATCCCCCGCCAACTTCTCCGGTAAGCTCTACACGATTCGGAGTTACGGCGTGGACCGCGACACCGAGCGCCTGGACTACGACGAGATCGCGCGACTCGCCCGGGAGCACAAACCAAAACTGATCGTGGCCGGTGCCTCCGCATACCCGCGGGTAATCGACTTTGAACGGTTTCGGGCGATCGCCGACGAGGTTGGCGCTTTTCTGATGACCGATATGGCGCATATCGCCGGACTCGTAGCGACGGGAGAGCACCCCTCGCCGGTTCCGCACTCACATTTCACCACGACTACAACCCACAAGACGCTGCGAGGCCCTCGGGGCGGTATGATCCTGATCGGTCGCGATGCCGAGAACACCCTGGGGATCGTTGCACCCAAGTCGGGTCGCACCAAGATGTGGTCGGAGATCGTGGATTCCGCGGTGATGCCGGGCATGCAGGGCGGACCGCTCATGCACGTGATCGCCGCCAAGGGCGTGGCGTTTAAAGAGGCGCTGGAGCCGGGATTTGCCGCGTACCAGACGCAGATCGTGGCCAACGCGCAGGCTCTGGCGGGGCATCTTGTGGAGGGCGGGTTGCGCCTCGTCTCCGGCGGTACCGACAACCACCTGATGCTGGTGGATCTGACCAGTCTCGATATCTCCGGCAAGGATGCGGAGCGGATGCTCGACCACGCCAATATCACCTGCAACAAAAACGGGATCCCCTTCGACACGCGGAGTCCCCTGGTTACCTCCGGGATACGTCTTGGCACACCGGCGCTCACCACGCGCGGTATGAAGGTACCGGAGATGGAGTTTGTGGCTGCACGGATACTGGAGGTGCTCATGAGCAAGGGCGATGACGGAACGATTGAACGGGTACGGAACTCGGTAGAGGAATTCTGTGAGGGATTTCCCCTTCACAGCTCAAATTGACAAGGTCATGCGGCCATACCTATACTGAAGGCCGGTAGGATACACGCGCGATGTCGACCCCGCTGCATCTGACAATTGTCAACTTTACGAAAGATGCTTATATCATCGTAGAGGGAAAGAAGAACGCGGATCAGTTCTTTATCATTCGCAGTGGACGTGTGCGCATCGGCAAAGAGGTTGAGGTCGTTCAGGAAGAGGGCGGGAACATCCTCGGCCCGGGCGACTTTTTTGGTGTTGTATCCACCATGTCCGGTCACAGCCACATCGAGACCGCCCAGGCACTCTCCGATTGCTCGCTCATCTCGGTCCGTCGCGACAAGTTTGGCGATCTGATCGTCAAGAACACCCCCGTAGCGATGAAGATCATCCAGGGATTCTCCCGGCGCATGCGGTACCTGGACGAGGCGCTGGCTCGGCTCACGCTCAAGCAGAACGTGGAGCCCGATATCGAACACCTGTTTTACGTGGCCGAGTTCTACGCCAAGCAGAGCCAGTACAACCAGGCGCACTACGCCTACCACCAGTACCTGCGGTACTGCCCCAACGGTCCAAACATCGATAGCGCCCGGGCGCGGCTCGAGAAGATCAAACCCTATTCCAAAGCGGTCTATCTCGACGGCAGTGAGACCGAATTTACCCGGATCTACCCCAAGAACACGATGATCTTCTCCGAGGTGATGCCGGGGCAGGAGCTCTACATCATCCAGAAGGGCTCGGTAAAGATCACCAAGATCGTCAACGACACGGAGGTGCTCCTGGCGGTGCTCAAGCAGGGCGACATCTTTGGCGAGATGTCCCTTATCGAGGACAAACCGCGCTCCGCCAGCGCCATCGCCTACGAGGACACGCAGCTGCTGGCGGTCAACAAAGAGAACTTCTCCCGCATGGTCTCCTCGCAGCCGCAGATCATCGTTCGGCTTACGGAGCTCCTGGCGGAACGAATCTGGTTTATCTACAAGCAGCTGGCCAACACGCTCCTGACCGATTCGGTGGGGCGCCTGTATGACGCGCTCCTGATTCAGCTCGAACGCGCCCGTATTCCCATCCGCGCCAACGAGGCATACACCTTCGACTTCGGCACCAAGGAGCTGATCAACATGGTGGGCATGCCCATGGCGGAGGGCAAGCAGGCGATGCGGGAGCTTCTCAAGAACAGCAAGATCAAGGCGCTGGACAACAAGATTCACATCACCGACAAAGACGAGATCGAGAAGCAGGCCAAGTACTACCGCAAGATGCAGAAGATCGAGAAGGCGCGGCAGGCGCATCGGGACCACCTCTAGCCTCGTGAACACGCAATTCAAAACCCGTACTCTCGCCGGCGACGCCATGCTCCTCACGACCGCGCTGGTCTGGGGGCTCGCGTTTGTGGCTCAGCGGGTGGGGATGGAACACATCGGCCCGTTTACCTTCAACGGGATACGGTTCGCTCTCGGCGCCGGCGCGCTGGTGCCGATTGCGCTCAAACTGCGACCCCTGGATCGCGCGCGCCGGCGCGGGCACCTCCTGAGCGGGGGTGCCGCGGGGCTGGTACTCTTTGTCGCCGCCAGCCTCCAGCAGATCGGCCTCGTCCATACCACCGCGGGAAACGCCGGATTTATCACCGGCCTCTACGTGGTCCTGGTCCCCCTGATCGGTCTCGGCGTCGCCCGGCGGATCGGAGGGGCGCGGTGGTTTGCGGTGGGCCTTGCCGCGGTGGGGCTCTACCTCCTGAGTGTTACGCGGGAGTTTACGATCAACCCGGGCGACCTCTGGGTTGCCGGCAGCGCCCTCTTTTTCGCAATCCACGTGCACCAGATCGACCGCATGAGCGGCGGGGTTAACGCCCTCTGGTTCTCGATCATCCAGTACCTGGTGGTAGCCGCGGCGAGCCTCGTCGTGGGCCTGGTGACGGAGCCGGTGAGCGCAGCAGCGCTCCGGGGCGCCCTCCCGGCGATCCTCTACGGTGGCCTCGGCTCGATCTCGATCGCCTACACCCTTCAGGTGATCGGGCAGCGGCGCGCGGAGCCGAGCCACGCGGCGATCATCCTGAGCCTGGAGGGGAGTTTTGCCGCCCTGGGAGGGTGGCTCATCCTTGGCGAGACACTGACGCTCCGCGCCGCCGCGGGCTGCGCCCTCCTGCTCACGGCGATGATCGTTTCGCAGCTGTCGGGGCGGGGCCGACCGGCGGTTGCCGCCGCGTAACGGGGTTTCACCAAGACTACGACGACACCACGAGACGGTACGGCCGATGTGCCCTCCCGTGTATCTCCCTGACTATCTACGAGCAAATTCGGCACCGCCACCGAGAACGGGGTGCACTCGAAGGTCTCGCCGTCCGGCGTTGGGGTTGATGATCAGATCGAGGGTCGCCTGTACAAGTAGAACGGAAGAGGGGCGGGGATGTCCGGAAACGGGGTATTTTCTCGCAAAGGCGTTGATCGAGCAATTGAAATATCGAATAAAATGAAATAGGATATTGTCAATAAAAGATTGAAAGGAATCTATGTGAAAACTCTGGCGAAATTGATCTTAGTGGTTGGTCTGTTAACTTTGTTCGTCGCCTGTGATGAGGCAGGTACCTCGTCCGGTTCACCGGGGCCGGCACAGGTTCGGTTTTACAACCAATCCGGTGACACGATGTACTACAACATCGGAACCCAAATCGATGAAACCACGGCAGACTTAATCGGTAGCTGGGTTAGCGCGGCCAATGGTGAGTATTCAAGCTCCCAGAATATTGCCGCAGGTACCTACAGATTTTA
>Ga0180436_10004906_pt1 | contig 11928 bp, 9 predicted proteins | sample SS_ome_2_FD_132434 | JGI IMG/M metagenome (GOLD analysis project Ga0180436, IMG submission 132434) | Hypersaline lake sediment archaeal communities from the Salton Sea, California, USA - SS_3_S_2 metaG | ecosystem: Environmental > Aquatic > Non-marine Saline and Alkaline > Hypersaline > Sediment...
AGTAAGACTTCTCCACCTCGACATGGGCGTCCCGGTGCACGCACCGCTGGCCCTCCTGGAAGCAGGGGAAGTAACTCGCGGGGAGCGGCAACAGAGCGGGCCGCTCGCGTTCAAAGACCTCCAATCGCCCCGACACCGACGGTTCCGAACCGTCGGTCATTTCGATGCCTCCCGCCCTCGTGCTTGAACGCGCCGTGCCCGCGCGCTAAGATGCTCGGGCATGTTTGGCAAAAAGAGAACCCGACCAGGAGCACCAAATTGGCGAAGGCGATCACGCCGCGCGGCGAAGACTACTCCAAATGGTACACCGACATCTGCCTCCGGGCCGAGCTGGCCGACTACGCGCCCGTCAAGGGCTGCATGGTCATCCGCCCCAACGGATACGCCATCTGGGAGAATATGCGAACCGCTCTCAACGGCCTCTTCCGCGAGACCGGGCACAGGAACTGCTACTTCCCGCTCTTCATACCCGAGAGCTTCATGAAGAAGGAGGCCGAACACGTCGAGGGCTTCGCCCCCGAGTGTGCCGTCGTCACACAGGGCGGCGGCAAAGAGCTCGAAGAGAAACTGTACATCCGGCCGACATCCGAGACCATCATCTGGCACATGTACAAGAAGTGGATAAGTTCCTACCGCGACCTCCCGCTCCTCTACAACCAGTGGGCGAACATCGTCCGGTGGGAAATGCGGACGCGCCTCTTCCTCCGCACAACCGAGTTCCTCTGGCAGGAGGGCCACACGGCCCACGCCACCGAACAGGACGCACTCGACGAAACGATGCGCATGCTCGACGTCTACCGTCGATTCGCCGAGGAATGGATGGCGATGCCCGTCATCTGCGGCCGCAAGACGGAGAACGAGAAGTTCGCCGGCGCCGTCGACACGTACTCCATCGAGGGGATGATGCAGGACAGGAAGGCGCTCCAGGCCGGCACCTCGCACTTCCTCGGCCAGAACTTCGCCAAGGCGTTCGACGTCCAGTTCCAGAACCAGACGGGGCAACTCGAATACGCCTGGGCGACGAGCTGGGGCGTCAGCACACGCCTCATCGGCGGCCTCATCATGACCCACAGCGACGACAACGGGCTCGTCGTCCCGCCGAAGCTCGCGCCGACGCAGGTCGTCATCGTCCCCATATGGAAGAACGACGAACAGCGCGCCGCCGTCCTCGAGGCCGGGTCGAAAATCAAGACCGCCCTCCCAGGCCTCGCCGTCGAACTCGACGCGCGCGACAACGTCACCCCCGGCTGGAAGTTCAACGAGCACGAGGTCAAGGGCGTGCCGGTCCGCATCGAGCTCGGGCCGCGCGATCTCGCCGAGTCGAAGGTCGTCGTCGTCCGACGCGACACCTGCGAGAAAGCCCCGATGCCGATGTCCGAGGTCGCCGGCGCCGTCCCGACGCTCCTCGACGACATCCAGGCCGGCCTCTTCGCACGCGCGAAAAAGCTGCGCGACGACAACTCGTACCCCGTCGACGATTACGAGGATTTCACGGCGAAGGTCGAAGAGCCGGGCGGCTTCCTCTACGCACATTGGTGCGGCGACGGCGCCTGCGAGAAGAAAGTCGCCGAAGATACCAAGGCGACAATACGGAACATCCCGCTCGACGCCCCGGCCGAGGACGGGAAGTGCATCGCATGCGGCCGGCCCTCCGCCCGCCGCGTCCCGTTCGCAAAGGCGTATTGATTCCCCCGCCTTTTCATGACGTCACGGCGCACACCCTTCCGCCCCGGTGACCTCAGCGGTCGCGCCGGCGAACGAAGTGCAGAAACACCGGCCACAGCAACAGCGGAATCAGTGCGGCCGCGACTATGCCGTACCACGGCTCCTCCGCCGACGCGGCGCCGAGGTACGCAAAGAAAAGCGACGCCGGGACCGTCCCCAGGAGAACCGCAACCAGAAACCGGCCGAAACTCATCCGCGCGAGGCCCGCCAGCACGGACATCACCTCGGGCAAGACGGGCATCGCCCTGCTTACGATGACGCCCGCCCCGCCCCACCGGTCGAAGAAATTCCGGAACCGCTCGATCTCGTCCTCGCCGGCGAGGAACCGCACGGCCCGTTCGCCCAGAAGCCGGGCCAGCGAATATCCGAGAAGAGCGGACAGCAACGAACCCGCCGCGCCCACAGCCGCGCCCACCACCGTCCCGTAGGTCACGCCCAGCGCCGCGATGACGCCCGTCGCCGGAACGGGCAGGACCAGGTCCGACATCAGGAGGCCGATCGCAACGAGCCATGCGACCGGCCGGATCTCGCCGAACCACCTGACGCACTCCTCGCGGCCGAACAGCTTCTCGAACTGCTCGCCCCACAGGCCGAAACCGGCGAGGCACAAGAGCGCCAGCACAACCGCTATCGCAAAAACCTTGAGGAAGACTTTCATTGGATATTCGGCGCGGGAATCTCGGTCTGGTCGAGCGGCAGAGAAATCTTGAACTCGGCCCCGCCTTCCGCCGACCGCGCCACCGATATCTCGCCCCCGTGCTCGTTGACGATCTTCTTGACGACCGCCAGCCCGAGCCCCGTGCCCCGCTCGCCCTTGGTCGTCAGAAACACGTCGAAGATTCTCGACTTCAATTCGTCGGGAACGCCCTCGCCGTTGTCGGCGACGGCGATCACGGCCCGGTCTGCGTCCCGCCCGGTGGAGACCCGAACGCTCGCCCCTTCCCGGCCCTCGACGGCGTCCAGCGCGTTCGTCAGCAGGTTCAGCACGCAACGGTGCATTCCGTGCGCGTCGGCCCGCACGTCCGGCAAGTCGGGATCAAGTTCGAGCACGAGCCCAACCGCGGCGGCGTCCGCGGCGGGCTTCACCATATCCGCGACGTCCGCGGCGACGTCGTTCAGGCGGCAGGCGGTCCTCGCGGGCCTTCGCTCGGTGGAGTAGCTGAGCATGTCCAGCACGAGTTCCGATATCTTGCGCTCGTTGCGGCCGACGATTCCCCAGCCCCTTCGGACCGCGTCGAGGTCGCCGTCGGTCAGCGCCATCGACACCATCTCGGACCCGGCCTCCATGCAGGTGAGGACGTTCTTGATATAGTGCGAGAGCCCCGCGACGGTCTGCCCCACCGCCGCCAGGCGCTCCGCCTTCAGGTTCGCGTCGCGCAGTATCCGGTTCTCGACGGCGACGCCCGCCTCGTTCGCTATCGCGGTCAGTAGCTCAAGGTCGCTCTTCTTGAACGTCCCGGCCTCGGTCCGGCAATCGACGTAGATGATGCCGAGCGCCCGGTTCTTCGCACTCAGCGGCGCGCACATCGCCGAGCGTATGTGCTGCTGGACGATGCTCTGCGCCGGGTTGAACCGCTCGTCGAGCGTCGCGTCGCCGGTGAGGACCGTCTCCTGACGGTCGATGACTTCGTTGACGATGGTGCGCGAGATCACCATCTCCTCCTCGTCCGGGCGCTCGGTTCTCGACCGGAACGCCCGCGACGCGAGTTCGCCGGTCTCGTCGTCGAAGACCATCACCACGGCGCGCTCGGCCCGGATGTTGCGAAAAATCTGATCGAGCACCTCGTCGAGCATCCGGTCGACGTCCGCGTTGCTCCGGATTATGCCTGCGACGTTGTACATCGCAAGGAGGTTGCGATACGCGTCGACTACGCCCGGCGCCGAGACGTCTTGGGCGAGCTGGCTCGGCTCGGGCAACGGGCGGTCCTCGCGCTTGAAGCGCACCTGCACGGGCGCCGGCTCGGCGTCCGCGTCGGCGATGCTCACCATGGCCGACTGGGCCGGCGGGCCGCCGGAGACCGCCATGACGCGCAACGTGGTCTGCCCGACGCGGACTTCGTCACCGACCTTGAGTGCAACATCCTGAACCGCCTGGCCGTTGACGAACGTCCCGTTCGTGCTGTCCAGATCCCGGAGCACATACTCGCCGCCACGGCAGTCGATCTGCGCGTGCCGTGCCGACACCTTGTTGTCCAGAAGGATGATGCGGTTGGTCCGGCCGCGGCCGATGATGAAGGATGCCTCGTCCGGCTTGAACGAAGCCCCTTTGCTCGGCCCGGCGATCACGTTGATCTGGATCACGTCACTTCTCCGCGCGCGTCGATCGCCCGGTTCACCAGCGAGTCGGCGACGTGATTCCCCTCCCGCCGCACGTGCCGGACGCTCCACGCCGGGAGCCGCCCCAGCGCTTTCATCAACTCCTCGAACAGGGGCCTCAGGTGCGCCGCTTTTACGCGATACCTCCCGTTGACCTGCCGCTCAAGCAGTTCGCTGTCGACCCTGAACTCAGCGGCCGCGGCGTCGAGCTCGGCGGCCCTGTTCGCGGCCGCGATCATGCCCTTGTATTCGGCGACGTTGTTGGTCGCTTCGCCGATGTATGCGCCGCGCGCCTCGATCGTCTTTCCGGACCGGTCACAGATGACGTAGCCGAAGCCCGCCGGCCCGGGGTTGTTGCGCGCGCCGCCGTCCGTATATATCAACAGGTGCATGAGACGCCTCGATGTGAGAACACGGGGACCGGGGACCTTATGGGATCACGCCTTCCTTGCGAAGCTTCTTCACCTCGGCAACGGCTCGCACGAATTCGGTCGTGCACTTCCTGGCGGCTTCTTTCGATGCCTTGTACTCGGCCTGATGGTGGAGCTTGACCGCCTTTTCAAAAGCGGCCACCGCCTTGCCGAAGTGCTCGTGGACGGACTCCGCGCCCGCCGGAACGGTGGCGTTCTCGAAGACGCTCGTGTTCACATCGGCGATTTTCGCCGCATACTTGACCATCGGGCTCTCGTAAGGATACTTGGCCAACATGCCGACAAGCTCGAGACTTATCCTCGACGCCGCCTCACAAACGTGGCAATACGCGCTGATCGCCTCGGCCTTCTTCTTGTCGGCGCCATTCGCCGCAACGACACAGAACGACAGCGCACACAGAACCAGCACAATACGCCGTTTCATCTGCAACCTCCTTCAGAACGCAGGAGAGCGATCACCCGCCGTTGCTGACCTCGGCCAGTTTCGCAAGCGCCTCGGCCGCCGCGCCGGAGTCAACGGACTCCTTCGCCATTGCGACGCCCTCGGCCAGGTCGCGCGCCCGGCCGCCGGCCGCGACCGCGGCCGCGGCGTTCACGACCACGATATCCCGGGCCGGACCTTGCTTTCCTTCGAGCACCGACCGTATGACGGCCGCGCTCTCGGCGGCCGTGCCGACCGTCAGGTCCTCGCACCTCGACCGCGCCACGCCGAGGTCCTCCGGCTTCAACCGGTAAGTCTCTATCCGGCCGTCCCGCAGTTCCGCGACGCTCGTCTCGGCGGTCGTCGTGATCTCGTCGAGCCCGTCGGCACCGCAGACGACGTACACGTGCCTGCTCCCGAGGTTCTTGAGCACGTTGGCGACTATGTCGAGCATCCGCGTGTCAAAGACCCCCAGCACCTGGTTGCGCGCGCTGGCCGGGTTCGTCAGTGGCCCCAGGATATTGAATATCGTGCGGATTCCGATCTCGCGGCGCGCGCCCATTGCGTGCTTCATCGCGCCGTGCAGGCGCGGCGCGAACATGAAACCAATCCCGGCCTCGGCGATGCAACGCTCGACCACAGGCACACCAGCGTCGAGGTTGACGCCGAGCTCGGCGAGGACGTCCGCGCTACCGCTCTTGGACGAGGCGGCGCGGTTCCCGTGCTTGGCGACGTTCACGCCGGCGCCGGCCGTGACGAGGGCGGCGGCCGTCGAGATGTTGAACGTCCCGCTCCCGTCGCCGCCGGTGCCGCAGGTGTCGACCAGGGGTTCGTCGGCATGAACGCGTGTGGCCTTGGAGCGCATCACCTGGGCGCAGCCGGTGATTTCGTCTATCGTCTCTCCCTTGATGGCGAGGGCGGTGATGAAGGCGGCGGTCTGGGCCGGGGTGGCCGCGCCGTCCATTATGGCCGTCATTGCCGCCGCCGCGGCCTCGCGGGTGAGATCGCGGCCGGCGACGAGAGCGCTGATGGCTTCGTAGATCAACCGGGAGCTCCCAAGTACACCAGTCCGTCGGCGTCGGACTCGTTCACGAGCGCGGCCACCTCGGCGACGGTCTCGGCCGCGAGCCCTTGCGTTGAGATCGCGGGCCACTGTGGCACCTCGCCCCCCGTAGCCGTCGCCAGGCGCAGTTCGTGCGCGGCCGACGCGGCCACGAACTCCTTGCCTGGAGCGCGAACGAGTTCTTCCGCCGACGCGGGCACTGGCAAGCCGCCGTAGCCGTGCACCCTGGCGGAAAGCTCGAGCGCGCCGGCATCGTCGATCCGGTCGAAAAGGCGCCCGATAAGTTGGGCGTGGGCGGCGATGGTTTCTGCGGCGCCGGCGCCCGGCCCGCACAGGAGCGGGACCGAGAAATCCGCAAGCGTCGTGTCGCGCGACGTGTCGGCGCGCCGCTGGCCGGCCAGCACCGAAACGGTCGGGGCCTTGGTCAGAACGCCGACGCGAAGGCCTGTATCCGCCGCGGCGAGCGCCTGGCGGACTTCGTACAGGCAGGCGCTCACGCAGTCGGCGCGGAAGTTGAGCCAGTCGAGGAACCCGGTATCGTAGCCGATGATGTCGATAATCTGTCCGATGCCGCAGCCGCGTGCCGCCGAACTGCCGGCCCTGACCCCGCCGAGCTTGGACCGTGCGCCCTGCATGCCGAGCTGTATGCGGTCGGTGTCGTAGCCCAGCTCGGCCGTCTGCGTCCGGCACAGGTCGCACCAGCACATGAAAAGCGTGTCGGGCTTGTCGGGCGCGCCCAACGAAAAGTCGTCGAGAAGCATGCCGGCGGGCTCGTACGTCTTTACGGCCTCGGCGGCGGCGGCGGCGAGCCACTTCAGGAGCTTCGGCTGGTTGGGGCAGAGGACGTGTCCGTCGCCCTCGATTTCGGCGGCGGAACGGCCGCCGTTGTCGGTGGCGAGCAGGTCCGCCCACTCGCGGGCACCGGCCAGCGGGTTCGAGAGGACGAGATACGCATCGACGCCGCAGTCGCGGGCCGCGTCGAGCGCCGACCGGAGCGCCGAATCGTCGTCGGCGAGCCGCAGACCGGGAACCGTCCCATCGGCGGAAGATGCCGGCGCCTTTCCTTTCAGACCCGGAAGGCGCATCGTCCCGCGAACAAAAAGAGCCGTCAACCCGAGCCGAGACACAAGGTCCTTGACTACCCCGGGCGACGCGTCAGACGCCTTCAAGACACATCCCGTGCTCCCCGGCATGAGATTTCTCCTTAATAACCACCATAGAATGTGTGACCTGTGTTTTTTGATGGTACAAAACACCCGTCCGCCAGTCAACAGAAATAGCGCAGTCGCGCGGCAGAGCGAAATGGGTTGACTTGTCTCTCAGCCACGGCTATTATTATCGCTCGGTGCCCACAGGAACAGCGTATGGACGCAACAAAGCTTTTCGAACGCGGCAAGGAAGCGTTCGAACGCGGCAGTTGGGAGCTGGCCATCGTGATATGGCAACAGCTTCTGGCGGTGAAGCCAGACCACCTGGACGCGCGGAAGCTGCTACGCGAGGCGGAGAACCGCAAGTGGACGCAGGCAAACAGCGGTTCCGGCGCCAAGATACTCGCATTGGTCAGGGGCATCGGGCCGCTGGTCTGTTTCGCCGTACACATGTTGACCAAGAAGTATGACCGAGCCGTCATCGATTGCGAGAAGTTCCTGATCCGCGATCCCAACTGCATGCCCGTCTTGTGGTGGCTGGCGGCCGCGGCCCTCAAGGGCGGGCAGGAGAACGTCGCCATCCTGACTCTCGAGTACATGCGTGGCCGCAATCCGAAGAACGTCAAGGTGCTTCGGCGATTGGGCCGCTTGTACGAAGACACGGACGACATCAACCGGGCCATAGACGCGTGGGAGGGTCTCAAGAATATCCTCCCGGTCGACCGCGAGGCCCAGACGCAGTTGCGCGACCTGGCCGCGAAGAAGACGATGGTTGACGGCAAGTACGACACCGCGGGCGACGAAGACGCCACGTACCGCCAGTCCCTGAAGAACAAGGACGACTCGGAAGAACTGGAGCAGGAGCACCGCATCATCCGGACCGACGAGGACCTGCAGCGCACCATCGACCGGGTCACAAAAGACGTCGAGAACGAGCCGGAGAACAAGCGCCACCTTCTGCAACTTGGCGATCTGTATCGCCGTGCGCAGAACCCCGCGAAGGCCCGGGAGCTGTACGAGCGGGCACAGAAGCTGGACAGCATGGACTTCTCGATTCCCGAACGCCTGGGCGAGTTGAAAATCGACGAATACGCCGAACGGGAGAAGGCCCTTGCCCAGAAGGTCGCGGCGTCGCCGGGAGACACAGAGGCGAAGGCCCGACTGGCGGCGCTCAAGAAAGAGAAGTTTGATTTCTCTCTGAAGGAATATGAGCGGCAGGTTCACGTCCGGCCGACGGACGCCGAGCTCCGCAAGAAGCTCGGTGACCTTTACTACGAGGCAAAGCTGTTCGACCAGGCCGCGCCCGAGTATCAGAGGGCCGCAAGCGACCCCAGAATGCGGCGCGAGTGCCGGAAACTGCTGGGCCTGTGCCTCTACAACACCGGCAAGCACCAGCTAGCAGCCAGCCAGTTCGAACAGGCCATCGAGGGCGGCAACGCCGCAAGCCGAGAGGTGCGCGATGTGATGTATTACCTGGCCGTGACACTGGAGAAACTCGGGCACGCGGACCGCGCGGTCGAGGTTCTGCGGAAGATATTCGACGTGGACATGTCTTACAAGGACGTGCAGGAGCGCCTGGACAGACTCATGCGCGTAAAGGAAGACGAGACAAAGGCCCCGGAACCAGAAGGAGAACATTCTTAGCATGGCACACTCAGTATCTGCCCGTAAGCGCGCACGGCAGTCGACAGCGCGGCGCGTTCGCAACAAGTCACAACGGAGTTCACTGCGGACGCAGCTCAAGAAGGTCATCGCCGCCGTCGAGTCGGGCGACCGCCAGGTCGCCGAGGCCGAGCTTGGCAAGGCGGTCAGGGTCCTGGACCGCGCGGCGCGGAAGGGCCTGATCCACGAAAATCAGGCCGCCCGGCGCAAGTCGCGCCTGTCGGCAAAGGTCGCCGCGCTCGGCTCCACGTAGCCCGACGCCCTCATCACGACGAACTGCTCCATTTGAATCGCGCCCCCTGAGCGCCTATAATAGGTGACAGTGCAACGAGCGGCCGCGGCACAGGCCGGCGGCTGCGCCCGGGGCGCAGGTCTTGTGCCGTACGCCCCCGGCCACGCGGCTCAGTCTAGTGAAAGGAACACGAAATGCTGTCGAAAGGGAGAATGGCGATTTTCGCCTGCGTGTTGGCACTGCTTGCGGTCTCCGGGTGCTCCCGTGGCAAAGACCCGCTGAACGCGGCAAAAATGGAGTTGCAGCGCGGAAGGTATCAAAGGGCCATCGAGCTCATCGACTCGGCCGACGACAAGGTCCGAAACACTTACGACGCACAGATGGTCCTGGCCACTGCTTACTCGCTCGCTGGCAATCGCGAGAAAAGCTGGGCGGCGTTCGAGAGAGCGGCCACAATAGACAGGACGAAAGTGGACCCGTTCCTGGGGATGGCCGACTCCGCAATCCAGCAGGCCGGGAAGGCCACCGACCCGACCGAAATGGCCAGGATCCAAATGAGCGCTCTCGACCAGTGCGAAAGAGCGCTCGCCGTGGACGCAAAGTCGGCACGGGTCTATGTCCGCATGGCCCAGATTCGCGAGCAACGAGGCGAGCTGCCGCAGGCCCTCGACGCTTACCAACAGGCGATAGAAAACGACTCGGAGAACGCGGACTGGAAGGCGAGGAAAGCCATTGTTCACCTGCGGCTCCAGGAGACCGACGAGGCGTACACACTGGTTGACGCCGCGCTTGCCCAGGACCCCGCGTGCATGAGCGCGCGCGTCGTCAAAGCCAGAATCCTCCTGAGCCAGCGCAAAGTCGAAGAGGCGAAAAAGGAACTGCGCCTGGCGGTTGCGGAGAAAAAGCTGAAAGACAGAGAAAAACAGATCGAACAGGCCAACGCCCGCGTCATTCTGGCCAACCTGTGCCTGAGGGACCGCGAGACCGAAGAGGCCCTCAAGCTTGGGGAAGAGCTGGCGGAGTTCGACTGGAGCCGCGGCGCCGGCTACTTGATGATGGGCAAGGCCTATCTGCAAGACGGCAAGGCAAAGGAGGCGTACGACGCGTTCAAGCGACTCGAAAACGTGCAGGACACCGCGTTTCTGGCCGAAGTGCTCGTCGGGCTGGCGGCGACGGAGGAACAGCTCGGGATGACCAACCAGGCCATCGCCCATTACCAGCAAATCACCGAGACACTGGCCCCCGCGTACCTGCCGGCACACATGCGGCTCGCGGCGCTACTGCTGACCCGCGGCCAGTATGACCAAGCCCTGAAACACTGCGAAACTGTTCTGCGCGAGCGCCCGGGCGACGTCTCGGCGCTGGAGATCAAGGCGATCATCCATAATTCGCCGTCAAGATACCGGAACTACGAACTTGCCGAGCAGTGCTACCGCAAAATACTGGCGCGCAACACGGAATCGACGGGCGTGCGCCTTAGACTCGCAGAACTCTACGTGGAAATGGGCCGTCCGCGAGAAGCGCTGGAACAGGCGACGGAAGTGATGTCGCAGGAAGACAACGCTCAGGCGCGGGTCGTGCTTGGACGCGCCTATCTGCTCATGCACCAAGCGGAAATCCCGCCCGCCGGAGACCAAACGAAGAGCAACATGGACGAGGCCATCGAGAACATCGCCAAAGCCCGGGAACTCGACCCCACAAACACTAACGCGGTCCTCGGCCTGGCCAACGCCTATCTGGTGAACGAGCAACCCGAAGAAGCGATCAACGTGCTGAAACCGGCCTTGGCCAAGATGCCCGAAGTCGGTCAGATGCACATCATGCTCGCGCGCGTCTACCAGAGGATGAAGGAGCCCGACAAGACGATCGCCGTCCTCGAAAACGCGGCAACGGTACGCGACATAAAGAACTTCGACCCGAGGGCGCTCGGGCAGGCCTACTTCCTGGCGGGGAGGTACAAGGAGGCGATCAAGACCTGGCGCGAGCTCATCACCAGGGACGAGACCTACCGGACCGACCCGGCCGTGAATATCGGGCTTGCCGTGGCGCTGGCGCTGGACGAACAGCACCAGGAAGCCATGGCACTGTCCCAGACGATCTCGCATCAGGCGTCGGCAGGAGGCGGGGCCGAGCTCGTCACGGCTTGCATAGCAATTCAGGCCGGCGACTTCAACCGGGCAAAACAGTTCCTCCAGGGGCCGGAATATCCCTCCAAGAAAGAAGAGGAAACGTACTACAAGTTCGTTGAAGACTGCCGGACTGCTGGAGGCAAGGGCAAGACGGCCGCCGCCCTCATCAGCGAAGCCATTCTTCATTCCGCGTTCCTGAGCGCGGACATCGCCGTGGAACAACTGGAACGGGCAAAGGCGCTCCTGCCCGACTCGCTCATTCCGTACTACGTGATGAACAACACGCTGTTGCGCGCCGGGCGCCTCAAAGAGGTTGTCGCCCTATACGACGAGATGTTCGCGAAGTTCCCGTCGCGGGGCTTTCCTCATCTGCAACTCGCCATGCTGGCGCCAAACCTGCCCGGACAGGTGGACCGGCGCGAACAATTGCAGAAAGCGGTCGATCTCGACCCCGGCCTTGCCGACGCGCAGAGGTTGCTCGCACAGACCATCGTCGCAGAGGCGGACTCGAACGGAGACCTGGCCGCCGTCGAATCGGCCGTCAAACACGCCGAACGGGCCGTGGAGGCCGATGGCGGAACGGAGGATTCGCTTGCCGCTCTAGTGCAGGCCCGCGCCGAGTTGGCCCGGCACACCCGCGCCGAGATGCTCCAGGAAAGCTCCCCCGATGCCAGGGCGAAAAAGGCCGATGCGGTCAGAAACGCGGAGAACCAGGCCCAGGCCGCTCTGCGAATGCTCGACACCAAGTTCCCCAATTCTATGCTGGCGGCGCGGGAAGGCATCCGGTTCGAGTTGAACCGG